>Ga0116230_10001821_pt1 | contig 20427 bp, 16 predicted proteins | sample S1TSphfallax_3_FD_88678 | JGI IMG/M metagenome (GOLD analysis project Ga0116230, IMG submission 88678) | Host-associated microbial communities from peat moss isolated from Minnesota, USA - S1T2_Fd - Sphagnum fallax MG | ecosystem: Host-associated > Plants > Peat moss > Unclassified | place... | reverse complement strand
CGTCTCTTGCCGGTGCATTTCGTAGTTCAGCCCCACGCACAGGACTTTGTCCGGATTTGGGATCACCGGCAGCCAGGTGATATCGGCCAGGCTGTAGCCGCCCGTCCGCATCGCATGATCCCCGATATCCTGCAATGCGCCGGCGGCGATGCAGGCCTTCAGGTCGGCGAACCGGCCGCCCAGGTCGAACGCCAAACCGCCCTCGATGATGCCCCAGGTGGGGGTGCCGTTGATGCTGAAGGTCGCGAACTTCATTGGCGGTGTCCTTAAGGAAGCAAGAATGTTCTTTTCTGAAGAAAAGAACCAAAAAAGGCGTGTGCATGCTTCGCATCTGGGCACGCTTGGCAGGGCGACGCACGGTGGAAATGTGGCGTTTCTTATTGGCGCAGAATGCCCCGCCCCCAAAGATTGACCGTGTGCTCCTCATGCGGCCAAACCTGAGCCGCGCGATCATGCACCACTTCCAGTTCCGCGCTGATTTCGATCCAGTTGCGGTCTGGGTCTTCGATAAAAATGAAAAGGTTGTTGCCAGGGCCATGACGGCCGGGCCCCCACATGATGGGGATGCGGCGATCGCCCATGCGGTCGCACCAATCCTTGATCACCGACCAGTCGCCGGCTTCGTAGCTGTGGTGGTCGATGCCGGGCACGCTCTTGCGGAAGCAGGCCAGGGTGTGGTGCTCGTGGTTGGATCGCATCCAGCACGCCATGATTTGGCCCGTTTCGTCGTGCACATAGTCGCTGGTCGCAAATCCTAGCGTGCCCACATAGAATCGCTCGATGGCCTCGGGGTCGCGCGTCGCCAGCGTCAGGTGTTGCAACGGCCCGCGCACGCCCTTGCGGGGTGTTTCTGACTGGCCGAGGCCGAAGACGATGCAGTTTCCGTCCGGGTCCTTCACGGCGAAGGCATCAGAGCCGAAAAGCGGGCTTGGCGACGGCAGTATCTCTGCCGCTTCGGCGGTCACACGGGCGCGGATGGCGGCCAAGCCGTGGAGGTCGCGGCAGGCAAAAGCGGCAAAACCCAGCGCCCTGTCGGCGCCGGACGTGACCAGCACGCGCCGTTGCGGCCCCTCCAGCAGCCAGTCGCCGCTGTCCAGCCTGCGGGACGACATATCGAGGGTGTCCGCATAGAAATTTGCCATGGCCGCCGGATCGGCGCTTTGGATTTGCATGTGGTGCAGGTAGGCCCCTGCACACACGGCTGTCGATATTTTACCATCCATATTCCCAATTGAGAGGAAAACCGCCAGAGTTACAAGCACTTTTCTCAATATGTAAGAAAAATGTCGTGATAAGTTCGGCGGCCCGCCGCAGGCCTTACCGCGTGGGCTTCACACCGGGATGCGAAGGCCGAGGTTTTCCCGCAAACGGGAGTAGCCGTAGGCGGTGCGGAACAGACCGCGCCGCTGAAGCTCCGGCACGACCAGATCGACGACGTCACGCAAGCCGCCCGGCTGGGTTGCCGGCATCAGGATGAAGCCGTCTGCCGCGCCGCCATCATGCCACGCCTCCAGGGCATCGGCGATCGTCGTTGGCGATCCGCATAGCGTCCAGTGCCCGAGCGAGGCGGTTCGGCCGGCCAACTGGCGCAGCGTCAAGCCCTCGCGCTCGGCTTCGGCGACGAGCAGGTCGCGTCGGCTCATGGTGGCAGCCGAGCGTGGCAGGCCGGTTGGCAGCTTTTCATCCAGCGGATAGATCGACATGTCGATGCCGAACTCCACACTCAGCGCCTCGATGCCCAGAACGGGATCGAAGGCGCCGTCGATCCGGCGCCGCGCGGCTTGCGCCTCGGCATCTGTACGCCCCACGATCGGCACCACGCCGGGAAACACCCTGATGGCGTCTGCGCCGCGCCCCGCCTGCCCCACGCGCCGCCGCATGTCGTCGTAGAAGGCCTTCGCGCCCTCGAAATTCTGCTGGGCCGTGAAGATGACCTCGCCGACACGCGCCGCCAGGTTCCGGCCCGCCTCCGAAGCGCCCGCCTGGGCGATCACCGGCCGCCCCTGGGGCGAGCGGGCGAGGTTGAGCGGACCGCGGACGTTGAAGAACGCGCCGGCGTGATTCAGCACGCGCATCCGGGCCGGGTCGAAATATTGCCCCGCCTCCTTGTCATAGCCGAAGGCGTCCTGCGTCCAGCTTTCCCACAGGCCGATCACCACATCGGCAAACTCACTCGCGCGTTCGTAGCGGTCTGCGTGATCCGGATGCTGCGCGTGGCCAAAGTTCCAAGCCTCCGCGGGGTTTCCCGATGTGATCAGGTTCCAGCCGCCGCGGCCGCCACTGATATGGTCAAGCGACGCGATGATGCGGGCGACCTGGAAAGGTTGGTTGTAGGTGGTGGTGGCGCTGCCGATGAAGCCGATGTTGCGGGTGAGCGCGGCCAAGGCGGATAGCAGGGTGAAGGGCTCCAGGTGAGAGATCGGCAGCATGCGCCCGGCCGTGCGGGGGTTGGGCATAGGATACAGGCCCAGGCTGTCGGCGATGAACAGGAAGTCGAGCAGGCCTCGCTCGGCCAGCTTGGCGATCTGCACATAGTGATCCAGGGTGAAGGATGCCTCGGGCGTGGCCTCCGGCAGCCGCCAACTGCCGAAATGCGCCCCGTTGGCGGTCAGCAACAAGCCCAGGTTCATCGTGCGATCGCGCGCCATGGCCGGCTCCTCTTTTGGTGGTTCAGTGTGTCCCGGGCAAAACGGCGTTCGCTCCGCCTGCCCGGCGTTGAACAGGGATGTGGCTAGGCCTGCCTCGCCTCGGGCGCAAGAACTTTACTACTATTCCTGATATAACGGAATTATGATCAGATGACGAAGCCGTGCAGGGCGCACGCCATCAGGGGATGATGACGGCAATGGAGAACCCCCCGAGGGGACGGTCGGCTGCCTTGATGATGGCGCTGTTGATCTCAGCGAGGGCGAACGAAACGGTGCTCAGGGCGGAGAGATCGAGCCTCCCCGCGCTGACCATGTCCGACACCGTCCTGACATCCTCGTGGGTGCACCAGTTGTTGCCGAGGAGCCGGATCTGCTGCGACTGCATCCATTTCAGATCAAGCGCGACCGGGCTGCCGATGCCGTTGACGTTGACCAGGCATCCACCGCGCCGCAATCCGTAGATCGCATCCTGCATCAGGGCGCCGGGCGCGCCGGGGCCGAGGCAATCGACGACACAGGGCACGCCAAGGCCGGCGCTATGGGCCCGTGCGAAATCGCTGATGGGACCATCGGAAAAATTGTGGGTGGTGATCCGGCCGGGAGCCAGCGACGCCACCTTCTCCAGCAACTTCGTCTGCCGCCCGGTGCCAAGAATGCGCGTTGCCCCCAACGCCAGTGCTACCAGGCACGTGCTCAACCCGATGGTGCCGGTGATGCCGTTGATCAACACAACCCGCCCGGCGGGTGCGCCCGCCATGTTCAGGCCCGCTTTGTTCAGACACGACAGCGCCGTTGCGAGGTAGCCGAAGCGGGTGGCCTGCTCGAAACTCGTTTTATCCGGCAAACGGACCAGGTTGGCGGCGGGTGCTACAACGAATTGGCTGTAACCGCCATGCGGGTAGGCGTCGAACAGGGCCTGCGCGTGGGCGCCGAAACCGAAATAGCCGAGAATAGCGAAATTGGCACAGTCTTGCAGGTCACCGTCGGTGCACGCTTCGCATATGCCGCAGGAAAGAGCGGGCGAGACAAAAACCCGGTCACCGATCGCGTGGCCGCTCGCAGGATCGCTGACCCTGTGCACGATTCCGGCGATGTTGAAGCCAAATCCTGCTGGCAGACGGGGCAGGTGTGGATAGCCGGCGCGTGCCGCCACCCGGGCCAGGATCTGATCGATGTTCGGCACCAATCCGCACGCCTCGACCGCGACGACGGCATCGTTCCCGCCCATCACCGGCACTGGCACGTCTTCCAGCACCATGCCCTGCCCCGGGCTGTGCAAGCGCGCCACCCGCATCGTATCCATCGGCGATTTTCCTGGACTGCATCTAAACCCGTATCGGCTCGGCGCACCGCGGCAACATAGGGCATTCAAACTTCCAAACCGAGATGACCGGCGGAAGGGATGTCACTAATTGCTGATATACGAGAATTCTGTCCGAAAGCAATTGTTATCTCGGTGGCGAAGGCTCACCCTTGTTCCGCCGCAGCCACACATCGGCCTTGCATTGAGGCCGGGTTGTCGCATCCCCAACGAAGGTGCAGACATTGTCCAAAAACCCCATCTTCGGCGAAAACCGGATGAAGCTCGGCATCTTCGGCTTTAATGGCCGCGCGCCCAGCCATACGATTCTCGATGAACTTTATGTGCCGCGCTGGCCCGATATCGTTGACATCGGCACCGCCGCGTGCGCCGCGGGGTTCGAGGCGCTGGTGCCCTTCGCCCGGTGGAAAACCGGGGGCGCGCCTAACTTGCTGCCTGCGGGCTACAGGGACGTGTACGATCCGTTCATCTGGGCGGCCGGGTTGGGGCAGGCGACGCGCCATCCGGCGGTGATGGCCACCGCGCATATGTCGCTCATGCATCCCATCATCGTCGCCAAGCAGGGGGCCACGATCGATCAGGTCAGCGGCGGCCGCTTTGCGTTGAACGTGGTGGCGGGCTGGAACGAACCGGAGTTCCGCATGTTCGGCGGAGCATTGGAAGGCCACACCGACCGTTATGCACAGGCCGGCGAATGGCTAGAGGTATTAACCAGATTTTGGCAGCAGCAGGAAGACTTCGACTTCGAGGGGCAATATTACACGATCCGGAAAGGCGAGTCCTTGCCGAAGCCGCAGCAGGCACCCATGCCGCCGATCATGAATGCCGGCGGCTCGGACAAGGGGCGGGCGTTTGCCGCCAAATACGCGGACCTATGCTTCACCCTGGTAAAGGGCGATGCGCCGGAAGCCGCGGCAGCGGATGTATCCGGCTATCGCGATCTCGCCAGGCGCGATTACGGACGCGGCATCCAGGTCTGGACGATCGCGTACGTGATTCAGCGCGACACCGAGCAGGAAGCGCGTCGCTATCAGCAGCACATCATCGAGAACGCCGACATAACATCGGTCGACGCGATGATGGCCATGTTGAGCGCGCAATCGCAGATGATGTCCGCCGAGGCATTTCAGGCGATGAAGAACCGCTACATCTGCGGCGCCGGCGGCTTTCCTTTGGTTGGCACGGCCGATACGATCACCGACACGCTGCGGCGCCTGGCCGGCGCCGGGATCGATGGCGTCATGCTGTGCTGGGTCGATTTCGCGGACGGTCTGGCACGATGGAATCGCGACACCATGCCCCGGCTCGAACAGTTGGGCCTGCGGCATACGTTCAGGCCGGACGCGGCCGCGAGATAAGGTTGGCGCGGCCGAGGCGATTTGCGCGACCGATCGTGGCGGGGCTAAACTTGGATGGGGGCCTGATCAAGTCCGCGCAGGAAAAGGGAGTGCCGGTTGGCGACCGCAGACCGAGTATTGGCAGTGCTGGGGCTGTTCTCGATGGAACGCCCGGAATGGACCGTGGAAGCCGCCGCTGGGGCGCTGAACTTGTCGCAAAGCACCGCCTACCAGTATTTCCGCAGCTTGATCGAGGCGCGTCTGCTGGTCGCCTTCAAACCCGGGCGCTATGTGATCGGGCCGGCGATCATCGAGTTGGACCGGCAGATGCGGCGGCTGGACCCGCTGATCGGCGGGGCCGCGCCGGCCGTGGATACTCTGCGGGCTTCGGTTCAAACCGAGGGCATGATCCTGCTATGCCGCATCTACGGCTCCACGGTGATGTGCGTGCAGCAGCAGGCGTTGCGACAGCCCGGTTTCGATGTCAGCTATGAGCGCGGCCGGCCGATGCCGCTGATACGCGGGGCAGCCTCCAAGGCGATACTCGCGCATCTGCAACCGCGTTTCCTGCGCCGGTATTACGGCGAGAACACGCAGCAGATCGCGGACGCCAAATTGGGCACCACCTGGCAGGCGTTTCAGAGCGCTCTCCGCAGCTTTCGCCGGGCTGGGGTCTGTGTCACCGAAGGCGAACTCGACGCAGGCTTCATGGGGATTTCCGGCCCGGTCTTCGGGCCTGATGATGAGATACTGGGCTCCATTGGTCTGGTTCTTCGCGCTGCCGAGGTTTACGGGCGGCACGGACTGCGCGAACAGATGATCGAGCAGGTACGCCAGGCGGGGCGCGATGTTTCGCTGGCGCTCCAGGCAAATGCGGCCGAGCGTGCGGCAGGGCCGGCTCGGCCGGTGGCGCCCGCTCCGCCCCCGCCACCGCGTGCACCGCAGGTCATAGCCAAACAGGCTAAGACCGGACGGCCGGCAACTGCCAAAAAGCGGGGAAAAGCGGCTGCGAAAAAGGTGCCGGCAAAGCCGCCGAAACCGGTCGCCCGGCGGAAAAACTCCACCGCTTTTCCGAAATAACAGCAACTCTGTTGACCAACACGCGTTGCTCCTGGCACAGATCGGCTCTGTGGCACCCCCAACGGCTGCGCGGTCCGGTTCGCTCAGGTGGAAAAGCAGTTATGCGTCGGTAGGTCGATCCCGTGCGACCAGGTTATCGCCAGCCCTGAATCGAGTCTCCTATGACACAGCCCGTGTACTCGACCGTCGAACGCCTGGTCGACCGTCGGCCCATGGGAATGTTGCAACGGCAACTTCTGGCGATGTTTGTGCTGGCGGCGGTGTTTGACGGGTTCGACCTGCAATCGATCGGGTTTCTCGCCCCGCTGATCGCCAAATCACTGAATTTCGGCATTTCAAGTTTCGGCGCCATCTTTTCCGCGGGGCTCATCGGGCTAGGTATCGGATCGATTGCCCTGTCGCATGTCGCCGACGCGCTGGGACGCCGCCGGGCCCTGGTCGGCGCGCTGGTTTTCGTTGGCCTGCTGAGCGCGCTGACCGCGGTGGCCGCGACCCGCGGTGAACTCCTGGCGCTGCGTTTTCTCACCAGTCTCGGACTCGGCGGGGCCTTGCCGGTGACCGCAGCCCTGACCGTGGAATATACCCCCGCACGGTTCCGTAAGATCGCATTGTGCCTGATATATGCGGCATTGCCGGCAGGCGGTTTCGTGGCGGGCATTGTCGCCGGCTATATCCTGCCGATATGGGGCTGGAAATCGGTTTTCATCGTCGGCGGCGTGTTGCCGCTGGCACTGGCCGGATTGCTGGCTGTGGCACTCCCCGAATCCGTATCTGCCGGCAGCCCCGCCCAAACTGTCGGGGCTTGGGCCGCCCGCCTGTGGCCGGGCAAGGCGGACACCGAAGATGTCATGCCCATCGCTGCGCCTGACCAGGCGCCAGCGCCCGCGTTGCCGGCTCCCCTGCGCGCCTTGTTCGACCATTCGGTGTGGAGAGTAACGGTGCCGCTGTGGCTGACCTTCTTCGCAAGCCTTCTGCTGCTGTATTTCTTCATCAACTGGGTGCCCGTGCTGTTGGCATCCTCCGGCTTTCCCCCCGCGATCGGCGTACGCGCGATCGCCACCTTCAGCCTCGGCGGCATCCTCGGCACCTTGTTACAGGGGCCGCTGATGACACGATTCGGATTGGTCAGACCGATCCTGACCGAATACGTCGTCCTCGGCGTTCTGATCGTTCTGTTCAGTCTGTGGTCGCTCACCAACACGTCTATCACCGTGCTTACGTTCGGGATCGGTTGGATGCTGCAGGGCGCACAGTCAGGCATCAATACGTTCGCGGCCATCTTCTACCAGGCTGGCATTCGCACGAGGGCGCTGGGATGGGCGCTGGCCTGCGGCCGCTTGGGTTCGATCGCCGGTGCCTTGCTCGGGGGCTGGGCCCTTGGCGTTCATCTGTCGCCGCGTACGATCCTGATTGCGGCCAGCGTGCCCGTTTCCATATGCGTGGTGGCGTTTGCCGCGTCCGCCCGTGGCGCGCGCGGTGCGCCGGCGCGGGGCGATAGGGTGGATCAGTAGACGCTGCCGGCCGTCGCGAGGCGGAAACTGAACGCTTGGTTGCTGAGCCAAGCGTTCATCACATTCGATTACCTGCGCGGGCGTGCTGGGGCTTTCGACGATGATCGGCGCTGAACCAGGTTAGAAGTCATAGCCAACCTTCATGCCATAGGTGCGAGGCGGCATGATGAAAGCGCCCGCCAGGCCGAGGCCCGCGCCGAAACTGACCGCGTTCTCGATATTGTATATGTAGCCATTGATGTGCCAGCGCGCATCGGACGAATAATAGGTTAGATTCACATCGGTCTTGGAAAATGAGGGCGAGTAGCTGGCGGCCGGGTGCTGGAATACGCCCCAATGACCCGACTCGAAGTGATTGTCGACCCGCGCGATCAGCCTTGCGCCCGACCTGAAGCCGAAATCGTGCTGATAGCCGACGCTTCCCGCAAGCTTTGGCGCCTCGATCAGATCGTAGCCTTTCAGACTGGTGCCGGCCGGAAGTTCCACCAACGAGTTGGCGACATCCCACGTGGTGGCAAAGGGCGTCGTGAAGTCTGCGATCTTGGCATGGAGATAGGAGAAGGTAGCGGAAAGCCGATCATCATCGGTGAGGAGATATTGCGCCGAGGTATCCGCACCGTAGATGACCGCCTTTGGCGCAGAGAAAATTTCCTGCGCGCCCGAATTCGGGTTGCTGTAGGAAAGCTGGTAATCCTTGTAGTCGTAGTAGAAAATCTCGCCGTTCAGTTCGAGCTTGTTGCTAAGAAAACGATTTTTCGAACCGAACGAGTACTCGGTCATCGTTTCCGGCTTGAAGGACGGGTTAGAGGACAAGTCGAATCCGCCCTGCAGATAGCCGGTCTGCACGTTCATATAGAGAAGTGAGGTCGGCGTAAGATCCATATCGAGGCCAACCTTGAAGTTGATCTCGTGGCTCTGCTCGTCGTGCGAGACCTCCTGAAACGGCGGGAAGATGGGACCCACCGGCGCGTCGCCGGACTGACCACGCTCGCGATCCCAGGAATAGCGTAGGCCACCGGTAGCGCGCAGATGGTCCAGGATCGAGTAGGTCACCTGGCCGAAGCTTGCATAGGACGTCTGCTCGATCGTCGGTTCCTGAATCTTCACGTAGGCACCTGGAATGGGCGGAAAAAACTGCGTCCCCTGCGCTACCACGGGAAAATACGCCGGCTGGCTGGTGGCGGGGGAAACCTGACCAGAGTAAGGTGTATCGGATTCAAAATGGTACACCCCCACGAGCCATTTGATCTCGCCTTGGCCTTTGCCGATATCGTCGGAAAGGCGCAGTTCCTCGGAGACCGACTTGTCCTGCTGCTGGGTTGCCACGGTGTTCGGGCCGACGAGGCTTATCTCCGACAAGGCGGACCGCGCATATTGCCCGAGGAACGACAGCACCGGCCCGCTGTCAAAACGGTAATTCATGTTGGTGGACACCGACCAGCCATTCTCGTCGAGCGGATGGTCGCTGGACTTCTGCGGATCGTACCAAGGATTGTTGGAATTGATCAGCCCGTATTGATGCGGCGTGGATCCGCATTGCGGTGACTCCTTCAGCGTCGCGGGCAACGACACACCACACTCCCGCAATACCCAGTTTTGCGTATTGCTCGCCTGCCGGGAGAAGGAGGTGGTAACAGTCGCATCGAAATGATCGTCCGGCTTGTAGCGCAATTCCAGCCTGCCGGCATCATTATCCACATAGCCGGAATTGTTGCTGAGATATCCATCGTGCTGTTCGTGCTGAAACGACCCGCGTACCGCCAGGGTATCCGTTATGGGTAGATTGAACATGCCGAACCCGCGGAACTCCCCGTAGCTGCCGCCTTCAAGTTCTACGGATGCATGGGCGCCCGTCAGAACAGGCTTCTGCGTCGTTACGTTGACCACGCCGCCGATCGCGTCGCGTCCGTACAGAGTGCCTTGCGGCCCGCGCAGCACTTCTGCCTGTGCGACGTCAAATAATCCCGCCGCCAGCGTTTCCATTTGTACGTCCACGCCGTCCTGCAGGAACGGCACCGCAACACCGTAATTGGGAAACGCTACCTGAGGCCCCACGCCGCGCAGGTAGATGACCGGCTGGCCCAGCGACGTGTCGATCCCGATCCCCGGCACCGCGGCGGTTATCTTTGTCAGCTGCGTGACGCCCGCATTGGCGAGCGCCTTGCTGCTGAGCGTGGTGACCGCCAGTGGCGCATGCTGCTGGTTCTCAGTGCGCTTTTGCGCGGTGACGACGATCTCTTCGAGGCGGCCCGATGACGCATGCGCGCCTCCGGCCGAGGCCTGTGGAGGCGACGCGGTATCGGCCGCGTTGGCTATGGGTTGCTGGGCAAGTGCCGGTTCGATTGCCGTAAACAGCAGGGCCGCAGCCGCCGTCAGTTGACATAATTGCGTTGTACCAACGCGGTGTGCCGACCAGATCATCTCGTTTCCCCATAAATCAGTTTTCTTCTTTTTGTCAGCGTTCAGCATTCTTCGGTTCACGAATATGCTGAGCTCGTCGGGCAACCTGTAGTCTTCGCTACAGTATCGGGCCCGACGGCAAATCTATATTGATGTCGGCGATCGCAATGCCGGCCAACTCAAGGCTTGGTTCGCCTGCGCGAAACGAGGATATCTCGTTTCTTTTGTTGAAACCGGCGCCCCTTTTTTCTTAACCGGCAGGCTTTAACGAGCCAACCATAATGCGTTTTTCCGGATATTCAAGAGAAATGTGCGGTCGCGCGCCTAAGCCAGGAACATGGGTGGTGCCTGTTCAACGCCGCTGGGTGCGATAAGTTTCACACCGTCCCCACGCGGTCCACTGGACACGATCTAAAAAATAGCTTACAGAATCCACAGATATCGGGATTTGCCAGAAGGTGAGTTCGCGGCGATCAGCGCGCGAGTCTTCATGTCGTGCTGCCATGCGGTGGCGGTCCCACGAATGATGGTACGGCACTGGCAGGGCCATCATTGTCGCCCACCGTCAGCACGACCCCAGCGGACGCCCTGTGTCAGGTTTGACCTTGCGTCACGGCTTGACGCCCCAGAACAGCTCCGCGCCCTTCCAGACGAAGGATGTAGGAGAAAGCAGCAGCCCCTCAAATGCCTGATGCAGTTCAGCAGGGCTGTGGTAGGCCAGCTCCATACCAGGAAATCCGGCACCCATGAAGAGCTTGTCGAGCCAATACTCAAGATGCAGATCCAACTCGGCCGCCATCTGCAATTGCGGGCTGAAGCCAATCTCGGCCAGCAGCAGCGTACCGCCCGGCTTCATGATTCGTAGCAATTCTGTGCCGGCTTCGTGCCAATCGTCACTGTGTTGCACGGCTTGCAGCACGGCAACGCAATCATAGTGCTCCGCCGATGTTTCTGACGTGTAGTTGTATCGCCACGTGCCTAACTTGCCGTTGCGGCCGCGCTTTCCTTGAACAGTCGCATCGCGCGCTTGTTCGATGATGTCGATGACGTTTACGTGTCCGTCTGGTCCCACTATGGCTTCGATGTCCCGGTCGAAGCCGCAGGAAGCCACACTTTCACCCAGGATCAGCACCTTGTGGCCCGGCTTGAGGTCGAGTTTGCTGTAGGCGAGATCCCGGATCGGGGCAGCTTTGTGGCGCCAGAGATAAGGCAACCCGCCGATAAGTATGGCAGTACACCAACGTGCGCGATGTTGCGGATCGGCGATATCTTCACCCATCCGCCGCATGTCATGCGGTTGCAGCCAATCCCAGGGATTCTCTCGCTTGGCTTTGTCCGACACAGACGATTACCTCGGCATAGGGTGGTTGTGGCAGCAGGGGCGGCCCGCAATGGGGCCGATACCCGACAACCCATTTAAATTGACAGAATTCCGGCCATTATGCAAATATGCTTAACTTCTTGACATCGCCCGGGCAGGAAACTAGCATGGCACATCGCCCGGGCTGGAGGCGCCCGGGCGATGTGCATCGTGCAGGGCGGAGGCGTGTCACCCTGGCCGCCGTTTCGGCTGACGAAATCTATGGTTCGTAACCGTGTGCGCAGTGCGCACACGCCGCTGGCCCGATAAACGAGAATAGGCAATCATGGCAAGTTGGATGATCGGTAACATCTCGGTAGATCGCGTGGCCGAGATTGAAGGGCCGCTGTTTCCGCCCAAGGGCGTATTTCCGGACTTCGATCCGGCAATTTTGCAACGCCATTGGGCAGATCTGGTGCCGGACCATTACGCTGCCGACCTTGGTTTGGTCATCGGCGCAGTCCAAACCTACGTGCTCCGTACACCGGATCACACCATCCTTGTCGACACAGGCTGTGGCAACCACAAGCAACGGCCCGGCGATCCGCCATTTCACAATCTCAACACGGCTTACCTTGAGCGCCTGAATGATCTCGGCGTGGTGCCGGAGGATGTAGACCTCGTATTTCTGACCCATCTCCACGTGGATCACGTCGGTTGGAACACCAAGCTGGAAAACGCTCAGTGGGTTCCAACTTTTCCTAACGCCACTTACGTCTTCACGCAAACAGACCTGGATGTCGTCAAACGGACCCTCCCCACGGACAAGCAGGTCGAGCCGCTAAACTATTATCTGGACAGCATCGCGCCGGTGATCGCGTCCGGCCAGGCACGTGTGCTGTCGGCCGAGATCGAGCTTGCGCCGGGGCTGGACATTGTCTTCACGCCAGGCCATTCACCGGGACATGCCATGCTACGCGCGCAATCACAGGGACAGGCCGCCTTGTTCGTCGGCGACGTGGTGCAACACCCCTTACAGGTCTACAGACCCGACTGGAACAGCAATTACTGCGCCCAGCCCGATGCGGCGGTGGCGACCCGGCACCGGGTGCTGGGGGAGTGTGCGGAGCGGCACTGCCTGATGTTCGCAGCCCACTTCGCCGGTCCTTATGGGGTCCACATTCGGCGTGACGCAGACGGTTTCGCGCTCGTCTGAAGCGGGCAACCTGATCGCGGCTCCAGCAACGGCAGTCGGGCGCCACTGAAATGTGCGTCCGAACCCGCTACAGCATTTCCCGATCGTTTTGACTCAGGTGAGCCGGTCGGAAAATGCTTTAGCTATGTGTTTTGGCGAGCATCTTTATCCGACTGGTAACCCCATGTGGTCGGATGATGCTCTAAATTTCACCGCAATCCAGAATTGTCCGCAGGGCGATCTGCAAGAGTGCCGTTGCCTCCTCCACGTCCCACACGTCCGAACGCTTTCGCCACGCCACGTAGCCATCCGGACGCACAAGGATGGCGCCTGCCTCGGCAATTTCGCTGACCCCGGCCCAGTGGCAATAGGGGTCGCGTGTATCACACTCCCCAACCACAATCAGACGCAGCCACGCGGCATCGAGGGTTTCGGCAGCGCCGCGCCACGCTTGACCGGACAAGCCAGTCCACAAGCTGAACTTGCCCTTGCCGGCAATATCGAGCGTGGAAATGCGGACGCCGGATCGGTTCACGAGCCAGGTATGCGGAAGCTTGGCGCCAGGCCTGGTTGTGGCCTGCAGGTACAGCGCGCGATCCCGCACGAAATGTTCTTCGCCGGCGTCTGCGTCTACGATCACCGCGCCGGAAATATAACGCTGGTTCATCTCGGTGCCCTGCGCGTTAAACTCATCATTCTTCAGAATCAAAGCTTCCTTGAGCGCCGCCCGCACGGCCGCACCTTCCCGCGTGGGTGCATTCAATTTCTGCAGCCCGGCGGAAACCGGATCATCCCCGCCCACGGTCGCAAAACAGGCGCGCAATGGCGCATAGTCGACGCGCGACTGGTTGGCACGTTCGACAACCTGGCGGCCCACGGGCGCGCGTTCATCAGAGTAACTTCCCAGCAGACCCAATCCGGCATCGCCCCGCACGGCGAATGCCAGTTTCCACGCCAGGTTAAAGCCGTCCTGGATCGAGGTGTTAGACCCAAGGCCGCTGGATGGTGGATGGCGATGAACCGCATCCCCGCCACAAAAAATGCGGCCGCTTCTATACTCGGTCGCGTAGGCGCGATTCACGTACCATGGCGCGACCGATATGAATTCCACCTGCAAGGCGGGATCACCAACCAACGTACGGATTTTTTCGAGCGCGTTTTCGTGACTCACATCCGCGTCACCCTTGGACATATCGAAGCCCCAGCCGGCGATCCACTCATTCCAGGGACGCACCGCCCGAATCAACCCCATGCCGATTTCTCCAAATCCGCCAGCCGGGTTCATGATCCAGTGAAGAATGCTGGGCCGGTGCGCCACATAGGACGACAAATCTGCCTTGAAATGCGCGTAAACCGTGCCGGCTCGGGCCAGTTCCCCTACCAGATTGAGGCCGATGTCGTTCGCGACCTGCGAACGTGCGCCGTCCGCGCCGACGAGGAAACGCGCTCGGCGTTCGAACGGCACGCCTGTCAGCAGGTTGTTCAGCGTTGCCGTAACGCCTTCGGAATCCTGCACAGCCCCGATATATTCAACGTTGAAGGATATTCGCGCGCCACGGGCCATCGCGTTATTGACCAGGATCGGCTCTAGCAGCGGCTGCGGCAGGTCAAGCATGGGACAAGGGCTGCCAAGCAAATAATCGCCGGCGCGCTCGTCGCCGGTGCCCCACGTTCTGAGGCGAGCCACCTCAGGCCCGGCAAGGCTTGTTGTAAATAGCGTGTCACCCATCTGGTCCCACGGGGTGGCGCGGAGCCTGGCCTCGTCTTCCACGCCCAGGTCACGCAGTACTTCAACCGCCCTTTGATTGCTGATATGGGCACGCGGTGTGTTGGCGACCGCATTCCATTTCGAAACTGCCTCGACCCGCACCCCATAGGTGGCCAGCGCCAGTGCCGTTGTGCCACCCATCGGGCCTGTACCGACCACGAGAACATCGGTATCGAACCCGTCAGATAGTGTCGTTGCCATATTCGGCGTTCCCTCCCAGATAGATCCGCGCTTGTTGGATGCGCGCTATTCCGCGGCCCGCTTTACGTTTTCCCACCATGGGCATTCACCGGAAGCGATGGCGAAGTTGCCAGGTGTAACCTGCACTGGCGCGCGAACATGATCACGCGCCGCTTTCATCCGCATCTGCGCCGCCAACTCACGGCCTTCAGCGGAGATCCAGTTCCGTTCATGGCCCCAAAGGCTAGGCCCTTCGACCACTTCAAACGCCTGCCAGTTGGCCGTATCGATCGTTCGTCCGCCCCAACCGCTCTCGACCAGAAATCCCGACGGGCTGTTGGAATAAAACGACGTCATAAAGTCATTGCTATGCCGGCCCAGCGTGGTGGCAATTCGGCCTTCCTCGCGCAGCGCCAGATCGTAGCCCTGCCCGACGTCATCCAGGCTGTACATCTCGATCATCAAATGGTGAATGCCCTGCTTTGGCCATTCGATCAGGGCCAGGCTATGATGTCGGGAATTGATATGAAAAAACATGGCACGAAACGGCTTAGTAACGTAATCACTAAGTTGGAAACCCAGAACTTCCGTATAAAACGCTACGTCCGCATCCATATTCGTGGTGTTCAGAACAATATGGCCCAGGCCGAGCGGCCCGGTCTTGAATCCCGAATGTGCCCTGCCTGGCTTGAAGGAGTCGGGTGCGATTTCTGACCCGTAAACCACTTCCAGGCGGTTGCCGCCGGGGTCTTCAAATGTGATGCCACCGGTCACGTGGCGCTGATCGGCCAGCGTCTTATCCATGCGGACCACTTTTGTCGCGGCGCGCTCAAGACTGGCGCCAAGCGCCTCAACCGCCATCGCGTTGTCTGCCTCCCAGCCGAAAATCGGCCTTCTATCCGCTTCACCATGGATCAAAATCCGCTGCTTGCGGTCATCCATCCGAAAGCAAAGCGATGACTGGCTTCGTTCCGCCAGTTGCATGCCCAAAAACGTGGAGCCATAGCCGGACCAGTCATCAAGACTAGCCGTATGAAAACCCAGATATCCGAGAGATTGCAGCATTTCATTCGTCTCCCTATGCCACGTTCTTCACGTCGCGGGCGGCCGGCGGCGCATCAGCACAATATCCTTCAGAGTCAGCACCGGCGTGCCGTCCGCCAAAATTCTCTGCCGGATCGTCACAACGCCGCGATCGGAGCGTCTTGCGGATTCCCGCTTCTCCAGAAACTCGCTTTCAACCTTACAAACCTGGCCCGCCCGCAATGGCGCCAGGAACCGCACCTCATCCAGACCCGCGGCCGCAATCACCCCCCCGGCGTAGTCAAAGTCGTGCACCAGGCGCATCCTGATTGCGATCATGTGCGCCCCCGACGCGGTGAGCGCGCCAAAAGGCCCGGCGGCGGCCGCTTCCTGATTGATATGGATCGGCAGGGGATCGTAGCGGCTGGCAAATGAGATGATTTCTGCTTCCGTCACCACAAAGCCGCTCGATGTCTCCACCGCGCCTATCACGACATCCTCGAAGGTAAAACCAGCCTTGCCTTGGCTGGTGATAACGTTCGCTTCCATCCTATTCCCCAAGCAGGAAGTCGATATGAAGCTTGTTGAACAAAGCTGCATCCTCAAATTGCGGCCAATGCCCGCACTGGTTCATTACGACGTATTTGGCCCCCGGAATCATATCAGCTATCTCCTTGCCCTCGGCCGGGGTGGCGGTGGGATCATGCGAGGTCCAGACGACAAGCGTGGGTTTACGGATGCCGCGATATTGAGCTCCGGTGATCATGTTCGGCCGGCGGATTTCCATATCCTGCAAGCACATGATTTGCGCCATTGTTCCGCCGAAGCCGGGCTGGGCATAAATCGCGCGGCGGGTTTCGATGAGATCGTCTGAAACGGTCGCCTTGTCACACATCAGGAATTCCAGGCGCGTGCGGATACGCGCCCAGGTGGGTTCGGATGCCGCTTCGTTGGAGAGAGTCTTGATCCTCGCCATCACCTCCGGGTGCGCGGTCCAACCGCCGGCCGTGTTCAGCACCAGTCGGTTCACCACGTGGGGGTGGTGCACGGCCATCCAGGTCGCGACCCAGCCACCCAGGGACTCGCCAGAGATATGCGCGCTTTCGCGGCCCAGAGCATGCAGCACATTCAGAACGTGGCGCGCATAGTCGGGCAGCTCGTAATTGATCGCCGGCTTGTCGGTCCAGCCGTGCCCGAGCATGTCGATCGCAACGGTCCAAAAATGTTCGCCATGCGGGCCGAAGTTGCGTACATAGGCTTCCGCATGGCCGCCAACGCCATGCAAAAACAGCAAGAGCGGCTTATCCGGCGTGCCTGAGGAAATATAGCGGGTCTTGACACCGCCGGCATCCAGATATCCTTGCTGAAACGACACGCCTGTCAGATCGGACCATACGCTGGAGAAGTTCGCCGGCCTCGTATCGCTCATATTCCGTCCCCTGCACTTTATAAATTTCTGTCTTTATTTACGCCGCGTCGCGCTTCCGACGCATGTCCAGAGCCACGTCCACGATCATATCCTCCTGCCCGCCGACCATTTTGCGGCGCCCGAGTTCGATCAGAATGGCCCGTGTATCAAGGCCGAATTCGCTGGCGGCCTTTTCAGCGTGGCGTAAGAATGAGGAATATACACCGGCATAGCCAAGGCTCAGCGTCTCGCGATCAACTCGCACCGGCCGGTCCTGCAACGGGCGAACCAGGTCCTCGGCCGCATCCATCAAGGCGAATAAGTCGCACCCGTGCTGCCAGCCATAAACATCGGCAACCGCGATAAAGGCTTCCAAAGGCGCATTGCCGGCTCCGGCGCCCATACCCGTAAGCGAGGCATCCACCCGCAAAGCGCCGTTCTGCACCGCCACGATGGAATTGGCGACACCCAATGAAAGATTGTGATGCGCGTGCACGCCGCGCTCAGTCTCCGGCTTCAGCACCCTATCATAGGCCTGCAGCCGCGCCGCAAACCCATCCATTGTCAGCGCCCCACCGGAATCCGTCACATACACACAGTGGGCGCCATATTCTTCCATCAGCAGCGCCTGCCTGGCGAGGGCTTCGGGCTCCGACATGTGGCTCATCATCAAGAACCCGGACACATCCATCCCCAGCTTGCGGGCATATTCGATATGTTGCTGGGACACATCTGCCTCCGTGCAATGCGTCGCGATCCGCACGGAGCGCACGCCGAGCTCATAGGCGCGTTTGAGGTCATGCACCGTGCCGATGCCGGGCAGCAGCAACGTCGTCAGCACGCTATGCGTCAGCACGCCGGCCACTGCGGCAATCCAGTCCCAATCGGTATGGGATCCGAAACCGTAATTGAATGACGAGCCGGACAGCCCATCGCCGTGGGCCACTTCAATCGCATCCACTTTCGCAGCATCGAGTGCCTTCGCAATTGCTCTGACATGCTCCAACCCGTATTGATGACGGATGGCATGCATGCCGTCCCGCAAGGTCACGTCCTGGATGTAAAGCTTGCGGATCTTCGGGTCGAAGCTCATGCCGCGACCTTCTCGGCCATGCGCAGGGCAATCTTCTCCGCCGTCCTCATCGCTGCCGATGTCATGATGTCCAGGTTGCCCGCGTAAGCCGGCAAATAATGCGCAGCCCCCTCCACTTCCAAAAACACGCTCACTTTCAACCCGGAAAATGCCTCGTCCATTTCCGCAATCCGCAGCGGGCTGTTGTGGCCAATCCGTTCGATCTGCACTGGCTGTTTAAGCCTGTAACCGGGCACGTAGGTTCGTACCTGCGCCACCATATTCTCCACCGCGGCGGTGATGGCGTCCGTGTCGGCATCGCCGGTCAGGCAATACACGGTATCGCGCATCATGAGCGGCGGCTCGGCCGGGTTCAAAACAATAATCGCCTTGCCGCGCCGCGCGCCGCCCACATCCATAATCGCCTGTGACGTCGTTTCGGTGAACTCGTCGATATTCGCCCGTGTGCCAGGACCTGCGGATTTCGACGCAATGGATGCGACGATTTCGCCGTAGTGAACCGGTGTCACGCTGTGAATGGCTGCCACGATCGGTATCGTCGCCTGCCCGCCGCAGGTCACCATGTTCACGTTCGGCGCATCGAGGTTTGCATCGCCATTTACGGGCGGAATGGTGTAAGGGCCAATTGCCGCGGGCGTTAAGTCAATTACCCTCTTGCCGTGCTTCAACAAAATATCACTATGCCGCCGATGCGCGCCAGCCGAGGTGGCATCGAACACAATCTTGATTGCGGAAAACTCAGGCAACGCGACCAGCCCGTCTATGCCGCAAGCTGTCACCTTCACCCCCAGGCGCGCCGCCCGCCGCAGTCCGTCGGACTCTGCATCAATCCCGACAAGAGCGGACATCTGCAGCACTTTCGAAAGGCGCATGATCTTGATCATCAAATCGGTGCCGATATTCCCCGATCCGATAATGGCGACCTTGGTCTTTTCCTGCATGAACGGCCTATCCTTCGCAGCTGAAAGATACGGTGCCAAGGCCACCGATCTCTGCGCGCACATGGTCGCCTGATTTCAGCGCTGCCATGGGGCCGAGCGCACCGCTGAGCACGACATCGCCTTTGCGCAAGGGCACGCCCTGGGCCGCCAAAATGCGGGCGAGCCAACTTACGGCGTTCAGCGGATGGCCCAGGCAGGCAACCCCGGCACCGAGTGAGACCACCGCGCCATTCACCTCAAGCGCCATGCCGCAGGTGCGAAGATCCAGGCCGGCGAGCGCCTTGCGATCATCCCCCAGCACAAAAAACGCGGCCGATCCGTTATCCGCCACCGTGTCGGCAAAGGTGATCTTCCAGTCAGCGATCCGGCTATCGACGATTTCAATTGCCGCCACCGCATAATCGATGGCGCTTTCAAGCTCCTCGCGCGAAACTTCAAGGCTGGTGATATCCTCGGAAAGGATAAACGCCACCTCGGCCTCGGCCTTCGGCTGTAGAACCCGCGCGGCTGGCAGAACGCCGCCATTGCCAATCGCCATATCATCGAACAAAACGCCAAAATCAGGCTGGTTCACGCCTAATTGCTGCTGCACCGCCCGGGCGGTCAGGCCCACCTTCCGCCCCACAATCCGGCGCCCCTGTGCGGTCCAATAGGCCGTATTCAGCGCCTGCACCGCATAGGCGCCCGCCGCATCCGAAGGCTCAAGCGCGTCGCGCAACGGCGGCACCGCGCCGGTGGTATAGGCGCCGCGCAGGCGCTCAGCGAGATCCGAATAAGATACAGGCATTCCCGGCCGTTCACGTTGTTTTGGGTCGATCAGCCTTAGCGGAATTCCGGTGCACGGGGAATTCACGAACAGGAATTCGTCCCATATGCTAGGACTATGGAAATGCGCCAGGACGATACACAGACCAGCCCGTCGCTCGAAAAGGCCCTGCTGCTGTTCAACAGGGTGCTGCACGACCGCGGCAACACGGCGTTGAAGCACTTGGCTTCGGATCTGGGCCTTTCACGCTCGACACTCTATCGCCTGGCTGGAACATTGCAGGATTTCGGGCTGATCACTCGCCAGTCCCGTGGCTTTTACGATATCGGCCTAAAGCTGGCGGCGAGTTTGCAAGGGGTGACATTGCTGAACCAGCTTGCGCGCCTCAGTCGCCCTTTGCTGCAGCGCCTGGCGGATGAGTGCGGCGTCACCGCGCATCTCGGCGTGTTGGAAGAT
>Ga0116230_10001820_pt1 | contig 20429 bp, 21 predicted proteins | sample S1TSphfallax_3_FD_88678 | JGI IMG/M metagenome (GOLD analysis project Ga0116230, IMG submission 88678) | Host-associated microbial communities from peat moss isolated from Minnesota, USA - S1T2_Fd - Sphagnum fallax MG | ecosystem: Host-associated > Plants > Peat moss > Unclassified | place... | reverse complement strand
TAGTTTTCAACACAAGGTCTTCCCATTTTCATGGCCTTCCATTGTGGCCACCAAGATCTCTTCTTAAATTTGGCCCCCAAAGTATGAAACCATCTTCGAATTCATTCACCATGTACCTTAACATTATTTTCTTTTTTTCTATACCACATACTTTAAGTAGCTTGTCTTGAATGCACTAACTTGTGTTTTCTTTTTGTGCATGTGAATCCAAATGGCAAGGTTTAACTTATCATTGTTGACATTCCTAAGAACCTCCTTGTTCCCATGGTTGCAACGAACCCTTCTAATATTCCTCCTTGGAATCAAAAGGTTGATGAATACATTGTGTTTGTTTTTGATTTTGTAGAGACGTTCTTGGCCTTTGATGATTTTGTGTTATTGTTTCACCTAAATGACCTTAGAGTTTTTTAAGTGGTTAGATGTTATCTAAAGAGCTATGGCTTCCAAATTTGGATGAAGTGCGTTATGGTTAATTCATTACAACTCATGAACAGTGAAGACCCATCACTAAAGGTTCCATCACAATCCCATGTGCTTTCATTAGATTTTTTGTTTTCAAACTAAATTTTACTTTCAAATTTTGCAAACTTTGTTCAACAATGTTATTTTTCAAAATTTGACAATATTTTTCAAAAAAAGGGAATATGTGACAAAATGTTGCTTTTAATTAAATTTTTTTCACATTTGTGTGAAATTTTGCACTCAAAATATATGGATGGGTGCCATTGGTTGGTGGTTTCCAAAACCCCAACTTTTTATTTGCCTTATTAATGTGTTTAGAGCTTTTGTAAAACTAATTATGGCATGACGAGTTGCATGTCAAGTTTTGCTGGATAAAAAAATTGAAAAAAAATCCAGGTCTTGGTTCCGAAACAAATTTATAATTAATTGATAATTCAATTATCTTATTACTTGAACTGCAAGTTCCACACTATCGGTGATGATGAAATAACAAAAAAAAGAAAAGTTGATGTTGTGAAAATTAAGTTCCATTTGAATGAAAATGTTGCATGACATTACATGCAATTTGAATTGAATTGAAATTCAAGTTCAACTTCAATTCGATGGAGTTTAGATCCAATTGAATTGAATGCATTTGAATAGAAGCAAGATGCAAATTGATGCAAAAGGTATTGAAAATATACTCACCATTTCCATCATCATCCATTACAATGGTGTTGAAAAAAAACACTCCAAAAATAAATAGATCTTTAAAAAAAAAACACCTTTCCATTCCATTCATAACACACGTTATACCATGTTTAAAATCAGTGCTTTATTATTGTAAGGAACTTTTCACCCATCCATAGAAAACACACATTGTGCTTCACCCCCAAGCTCCATGTAATGTCACAAATAGACATCTTTTCAAATAAAGACCTAAAAAGTTATCAATTAAACAATTCATATATGTTTGTTCATATCTAATTGATCTACTTGAATATTTTTAATAGGGGCATCTTAGGCAGATGTAAATACACATTAGGTTGCTAGTGGATATGCATCTACCAAATATGTATAACTATAGAAATTACACTTTTCATTACTTCAAGATATGGATCTATCTAGAGCCACCAATTATGCATCAACACTGCTTTGGACTAATGTTGGCTGGATATACTTATTATGGGTGTGGTTATCAACATGCATAATAGTTGAATACAAATGCTTTTTTGGATTTTGGCCATTTTCCCATATTTGGCATTGTAGCTAACCAACAAACCTAGGTCCTATGTATATATTTATACATATGTATATCCATCTTAAGTGTGACATTCCAATATGCATATGTAGTTGTAACTTTTTGTGGGATCTTGAATATGAATGCCTATCCCATCTTGGCAAGTTATTATAGAGGCATGATTTTTTGTGCAGGGTCATTAGGGAGGGGTTTGGGGTGTGATTGGGGCAAGCATCTTGCGTTGCAGTGGACTAAGGTTCAAATCCCCCACAAGTTGCTTTAGTTTAGGAATGTGTATGCTCTCGTGTGAATGGAAAAAAATTATAATCATTTAGATTTTGAACATGCATAACCTTTGTAGGTACTTATAGTTACTTTGAATATAAAAACCAACAAATTCATATCCATTGAAAGAACAAAATTGAACTTGAATCCATATTTGCCTTGACAAATAAATTTCTGAATTTTTTTGATGCATATTCATTTGACAATGTATTTTTTCAAAATATACATTATCAATATCCTGGACCGAAGGACCTTAAAATGCGGTATCGCACCAACACTGGTTGGGACTCTGGACCTTGCCACGATGAGTTTGTATGATCTGGAACGTTTCCATGAAATAGGGATAATGATGAAGGAAGATTGGAAAAGGCATTTGGAACAATGAACTGGCCCCGCGCTCATGTCAGTTTCGAGGTTTTTCGATGACTCAGAACCAGCAGTACAAAAATGGGCTGGAAATTTGTTTGCAAGAAGGTGTTACCTCAGCGGCCAACTGTGGATGACGATCCGCATCTCTCGTAGAAGAGATGTAAATGAGTCAGGAGGACGAGACACGCCACAGCACCAATGAGTAAACAAAAACCTTTTTTGCTCACTTCTTTGGCTTTGGCTGGGGACAAGAAGTAAATACAACAAGACAGCCATGTTCGGTGTGTGAACAGCAAAAACAAATGTCGTCGTAGCAGCAGTTGCGTGGCGCCCAGCCCAGCTCTACACGTCCCCCACACACTGGGCCCACTTTTGGCATGTTGTGAACCCCCGGGTATTTATGATTGGCGCCACAACAATATTCTCCCTATCCACCAGTATTGTGTGCCTTGCATATAGACACCAGGTCCGTTCTGGTAGGGTATTAGGCCTTTTGGCATCTGTACCGAGACATTCATCCACCATGGAGATTATTAGCAAAGAAGCTGTGAAGATGGGAATCAAAGGACCCTGAGGTTGTCATAGCTAATAACTGTAAGGAAATTATTAATTATTTTAGTGACCAAAAATATGATGAAGTTTTTCCATCTTTTATTTCCAAGTGGTGTTTTTGTTATTTTTAAAATTTTGACCATAGCTATTTTAGCAATTAATGAAATCGGTTGCTCATTAGGGAATCAGACATATATATATATATAGACATGCACTCAAAACATCAAGGATAAAGAGCCAGTTGTGGCATATTGTTGTTGGTACAAAGAACCTCTTTGCTTTTGCACACCTAAGTAGGCTATACTTCAATAATGTCTGGAGTCGCCAAGGTTAAAAAAAAGTAGTGAAAGTTTTGGGGTGTTGAACAATCACAAAATGAGTACAAGAAAAGCAACACATGGCTTGAACTTGTAAAGAGGTTTTGTGAGATGGGGGATTACTGTTCTTTAGACACATTGCAAGTTGCAACCCTAGTCAGTGCAAATAACCATGGAAAGAAAAAACAACGGGATGCAAGCTTTTCACAAGGCCCTGGAATTTGGGGAAATTGGGCAAACTTCGTATTGGATGTAATCCACCAATTCAATTCTACAAGCTCAATTTCTTCAGACCAGGGTCCACTTGACAAGCCCAAGCCCAAGTTCTGCAAACGGTGGTCTAGTTAATACTTAACAAAGTCTTGACAAGTCCAAGCTCCTCAGACATTGGTCCAGTTAATACTTAACAAAGTCTTTACAAGTTCAATTTCTGGAATTCTCCGGTCCAGCTCGTAATAAAGTCTTTTACTGAAACAAGGGTGGTCCAAGGCCTAAATATAGAACAATAAATGAAACCAACTTGGTAGGGGTAGAGTATGGATCCCCATAAACCAGGTATGGATCAGTGGTAGGAGATTGCCAGGTTTGTAGGGTTAGAACTTAGAACCGCCAGTTTTGGTCAGTAAAAACCAAAGTAAATTAGGATCTGATCATTGGAACTGGTTCTAGAACCAAAACCAGAATTAAGGACTTTCAATAACCAGACCCAGAACTGGATTGGTGGTTCCATTTCTGTGTGGAACTGGAACCAATATTTTTAAAAAATGAAAAAAGAAGGAGACTGGAACTGGGTGCTAACCAGAAGTTAATCACTGGTTCGAATCCAGGTTACCTGGAACTGGACCAATCTGATTTTCAGAACAAAACGAGAACGGGAAACCAGAGTCTTTTTTGAAGAACCGAACACAGAACCAAATTTCCAGGTCCACTTATGTCTGGAACTGGAACCATTCTAATATTTTAGAACCGGAACCAGATGTTCTTCATAAAGTAAAGAACTGCCAAACACGGGTATTGATTTATCCAGATAAACCGACAACAATTGGCCTCATATGCTCAACTCAGAGTTGGTTGGACATACACGGTTGATACCCGGAATCAGACCCCCAGCATAAACAAATGTACTGTCTTGGAACCCATAAGAAAAAGATATCCTTACACCACACCAGCAGCAGCGGGTACTTAGGTACTGGCCTTTTGTATGAGTAAAAGATAAACATCTCTCTCCAGTCAACGGAAATACTTTGACTGGGGAGCCGAGCAAGCAAATGTTCCTGTTGACTCGACAACAGAGACGCGAGAGAGAGAGAGAGAGTTGTGGAGGCGACGATTGTTGATCAGCTGCACTCATAATTTTCACTCCAGTGGCATGCATTCTAGGCACTCATTTCTCATGATCGTTGTTAAATTTTTGTTTTGTTCTGTGGGAAGTTTTGTTTGATTGTTGGCTGTGGAATTTGTTCTCCAGTTGCGAATTGCCATCGGGAACACTGTGTGTGTGTGTGTGTGTGAGAGAGAGAGAGAGAGAGGGGGGGGCGGGGAGGGAGAAGGAGGATCACTGTGGACCTGGGTTGATTTCGGAAGAGTTGAGGTTTGGAGCTTTTCAACGTTATCAGAAAACCTGCGTGACGAAGGCAAAGGAGGAGGAGGAGCGAAGAGGGGGTGAAGATTATTATTATATGTTGAAGGGGGGTTGTGGATTTTGAAAGAGTTGGGAATTTGGAGAAGTATTGACGCGGAACGAGGAAGAATATGTCAGGTCCTATGGTCATGGATATGTCGGATGGAGTAGAGGAAGTTGGGGGAAGAGGACGGATTGGTGGCGCTCTGGCGGTGAACAGAGCTTCCAGCAAAATAGCCAAGGGGTTACGGCGGCCAGTGGCGCAACCTCGAGCAGCACCCCAGATATATAAGACTGAGCCCCATGATTTTAGGTCTCTGGTACAACAGCTGACAGGTACCAGCAGCTCATCATCCTCCTCCTCAGGAGCTCTGGAGTCCGGCCCTCCTGCACCAACTAAGCCTGCTGTCTCGCGCTTGCAAAAGATTGCCCCACCGCCGTTGCGGCCCACTTTCGCATATCCCTCTTTCTCTCACCAACAACAACTCCAAAGTGCTGCAGCACCCCCCTTACTATCCTCAGCCACGACGGCTCCAGGTTTCAGTCCTTTTCCTTTTGGAGGTTTCCCCCCTCTTTCTTCCCAAAGGTTTTCGCCGTTTCCAGTATCTCCTCTGTCCTTTTCTCCTCTACCAGCCTTGACTCCAAGTGACCAAGTATGGGCAAGTTCCTTGAGCTCCTTGGAGTCTCCGAAAGCTGGGGTGCAGCAACAGCAGCAGTTTGTAGAAAGTGTGAGTGCAGATAAAGGGAACATCTTGAGACAGGAATCCATGGAACCGAATGCTCTTGTCCCTGTTCAACCAGCTTCACGGTTCTCTGCTCCTTTGTCTCCCAAATTTGCCATTCCCTTTGGGCTGCCCAGTCCCACAGGCTTGGGGGGCTTCGGTATGTTCAGCATGAGCTCTAATTTCTCACCCACAGCAGCTTTTGCAATGGATACCACTTTCAGTTTTCCAGAGCCAGACATATAAGTATGTCAGGCCCAACTATGCCTTGATAGTTGTTTTGATCTTGGCTATCATCAACATCATCATCATCCTGACGAGAAGAATTGGATTTGGATTTGCTCTGCTCATTGTCTGCACCCAACAATCTTTCAACATTTGCTAACCATTCAAGAATCTCAAGATGGGGAAACCAGGTACAATCATTTCAGGGTTTAAGCAGACATGTTCTATTCATGAACTGCATCAATAGAAACCTCCTCACCTGAGCTGGTCAAAGCTTTGGAAGTGTGGCACTGAAGGGTTTGCTGTGTATATGAGGAGCTTGTGCCAATTGGGAGCTAGTTAACTGAAGGGGCAGGTTTGTGCTGTGAATCATCATTTGTAGTGTCCATGGGTTTGTTCTTTCTTGGTGTATAGCTCAAGTCTCTCTGCAACTGAACAGCTCAGAAATGTTGCAGTGTGACTAGTATGTCACATTTGGCAAGAGTGGAAAGGAATACGGATTTCACATGCAACTAAGTGGGTATAAGGGTAGTTAGTAGATCTATTTGGGATCTGGTAGTTTTAGTGAAGTCACATGGATTGATATGGGAGCAAACAGAGCAGTGACTGTTACACATTATATGAGTGTTGATTTTTTTGTCTGCCCCAGTTATGCATTGTAAAGCTGGCATACAGAATTGTGGGTGAACAAATTCCCTTCAGAAACTTGAAGGTGGGTTGGTGTAAATTTATTGTATATTATGACTTGTGATGTCAGGCACTATATATTACTGCAAATTTTTGAAGAGTTGCAAGCAACAGCTATGGAATTGCTGTTATTGAGTGCAGCTCCATAATGTAATTTGTGCCTGCAAGTACAGATGATATGATGGATATTTTTGTGTGGCTTGCTTCTTGTGCATTGTTGCTTCTGGCAAGCATCATGGTGCTTTTCAATCAGATCTACATTTTGCTTGAAAATCTCATGCTAAAGAATGACTGCTGTTTTGGTTGCTTGAATTCTGGGTTGATTGAAATTCCTTTTGGGGGAAAATATCCAATCCAGGTGATACTGATGGCAAGCTTTGGGTTTATTACATCTTGTTAATATGTTAAGAATTGGTAATTATAGCTCTGTTGGCTACCTCCTGATTGTATCGGCTTCTGTAGAAGACTTGAAGCCAGTGAATTACATGGCCTACAACAGATGGATGGGTAGTAAGATGTGCATTTTAGCAAACTCATTACATGGTTTCTCGTGTTGGACAAGAGCAGAGAGTTTTAGTTTTGGGACCAGACCTTTGAAAGAAGCAAGAATGGCAATGAATCCTGAGATGATAACCACCTTTCTCTACTAGAGTCTTGCAAAACATTATACAACAGGTGGTAGTTCTCTGTGAGTCAATGTTGACCCCAGCAGCCCTGCCATGAATCTGCACTAATGTTTTTCAGATTCTGACTCTTGAATGATCTTGTGGTGGTGAAGAGTTGCCAGCATGTGCAAATTTGTAGAAAACTGTGTCCTTATTACAAGATTCAGCTCTGCACACTCTCCTAGATATGCTTCCAACTTTGTGAGGATTAGACTCAATCAAATCAGCCTTGGCTTTTGTTTCAGATACTTGAACCCAAACAAACCTTGAGAATGGCTGCAATGCAATTTTGCAACACAATGGCCCATGCTAACCATGGTACAGGGATTCCTTTGCTAGGCTGTTTCTGTGAAAGGTGGTTATGTACAAATATCTGAGGTTGTGTGAAGAATTGTTTATGTGCAGTAATTGTGTTCATGTGAAGGGCCTGTGTTAAAATGACGAATCCATTCAATCTCTACTCTCTGCAATGTTTTATCCAGTTCACTCAAACTCAGATATGACTACAAGAGCGTCCCCTGGCAAGAAGTCCAGTGGTGATTCCTTTGAGCTTGGATTCAACACCTGTAATCATTCGCATGAAAATGGCATATGTCAGACTGGGGAGTAGGCTACAATGCTCAATCTACCCATAGTGTGGCAGTATTATTATCTCTCTTTCCAAGCTGTTGTCTCTTTGTGCCCTTTTGTGGGCAACTTAGGGTTTCCCACACCAGCCTTGTTGTTTGACCAATGGCATTTCAATCTTGTGGAAAGAGCTCTAAGGATGAAACAGAAACAAGATGAAATCTTTTCAGAAACAGGTGCTGGGTATATAGTTTAGATGGAGCACCACTTTGTTGTCTCTTCTGAATCCAATTGCCACTTCATCCCGCAATTTAGCTCTCTCTGTGAGCTCCACAAAAGATGGAGTCTCGCCTTCCATCATGTAGAGTTCAATGCCCTGGCAATGAGGAGTCACACATAAGAGAGATGATGATCTAGACAACCCATATGTTCATAAGTACTGAGGATTTCTTGATACTTGTGATTTCAATCAACCTCAAAAGATTGAGAGATGACCCCTACAACAAGGTAATGAATATTTCAGATCTGACCAAAACCCAGAAACCGTTAGGAAGCATGAAAAAGAGGAAACCCCAACCTAAAGGAATGAGAAATAAGACCACAAGACAGAACAAAGGAGAGGTATGAATGGCAGCAACAGTCATCAACGGTCATTGCATGTTCAGGGACCTTCAACAGCAACATGTATGGCATTAACCATCTACCAAAACATCCCCATAGATCCAAATGACCAAGCATATAAACAAGGACAGCTAGGAACATGTCTGTGCAGCAGCCAGATAAATGCAACCACAGGAAAAACATACTCAAAACAGAGGAAGTGATACCTTCATGTAAATTTCATTCCCCCAGGAGTTCAGAAGCTCTGTCCAGACTGCATTCAATTCTGCATGTTCTACCACTGCACCATAACATACACCCCACTCAGAAACAAAGATCTAAGCATCAAATAAGTTTGCGACAAATGTTACCTGGCACCCCAGTAACACTTGCTGTATGTCTCTTGAAGTATTGGTTGAAATGGTACATGGAAGGTCCATGACTATTTCTGTTCTTGCCATACTGATACCAAAACATTGCAAGTGGATACCTGCTACCTGCATGTGATAAAGACTCTAGTACCTTGAGAAGTTACAAGGCCTGAAAGTACGCTGGTGCCAATGTATGTGAGTGAGCTGTGACTCTTAACTACCTGTGGGTATGCAAGTTTTTTCTTTGTCAGTCCCGTTGAAAGAAAAACACTGAACCCATTGGCATTTTGATCATCATGAAGAAAAGCTGTGCCACCATGAACTGCCACAAATAATGAAAAGGGGCACCAAAGGAATACTTCACAATCTGTCAGACAGCTCACATTTAGTCTGGGACAGTAGATACCTGTTTTCCGAGTTCTGTATCCACAAACTCTGCCACCAGACTTGAAACCTGAGCCCACACACCAGGCAACTTTGTCAGGACTGATGTACTCAAGCTAAACACTGCCCTTGCAATGCACTACCAATGCAAACTGTGCAAAAAATCCAAAGAGCACAACAAGAGCAGAGACTCACCACCTTACAACAACTTATCTGGAGCCTTCAAAGTTCAATCTAACAAATGTCACATGAGAACCAGAGGAACAGCAAAGAGTATGGACACTTCTGATCTAACATGCTGGATTGTGCATTGCACAGGGTTATTGCAGCAGACTTGATTGGAACTGTAAGAATCTTCTCATATTTTTTCATCATGAACCTGCTACTAATAGCTACATGTAGATTTTTTGAACTTCTTTCTACCTACAGGCACCCACCCAGCAGTTGGATTGCAGAAATAATGCAAGAAGAAAAGGGAGGCATTCTGGCATGTAGAGTATCTCACTGCAAAGGCAAATCACCTTCAGCCTTGGTAGCAGGTGAGAGAGCACAGATACCCAAGTGATACCCCTGATTGAGTAGATCGGAACCCTTGTCAATGCATACACAAACAGGGCGACTAATATAATGCACTGGGATATTGAAAGGAACCTTGACATTGTGCTCCTGACAAATGGATTCTGCCAATAGTAGTGCAAACACAGCCTGTTTATCTGGCTTTGATGTATCTGAAAGTGTTGCAGCACACCATAATGTCAAAAGCAAGTTCTGATGTTTTCTGGTCATTGCACAACAGCAATGCCTTTATGATCAAATGAGCAAGCTCTTGCATCACAGGAGCTTACAAGATGCTGATCACCAACCACGCAAACCTATCAGGAGGCGTTAGTATGCTACCACCACAACTCATGATGAGCAATTGTGGCCAGTGGAGCTATTGCACATTGTGGTGTGCAAGCCATGGAAACAACATCCTGGAAAGACAACAAAACTGCTGTGAAGTTATGTGACAAACCTCCCACAAGCCACCCTTTGTCCCCAATAACAACAATTGACAGTGGCAGCTTCTCATTGCTCTCTTCAAGTGTCTTTGGTACTGCTGTCATAACGACATTGGAATCTGTTTGAATGTCACTGCCCAGAATTGCATCTCGCAAGTCTGTTCGGCTCATTGGATTCCCAAGCTGCAGATTCACACAGTCCAATTCTGCCACCCTTTTAAGTATTCAAACTCTTGATATCCAATAGATTGCTTACAAGAAGCACCATGACTCAGGAACATGAGTAAAATGTGACAGTGCTGCATGTGGTCCATGAAACTACAGTACAACATGATAACTCAGAAACATGAGATATTCAGCACTTACTCTGTGGACGACATTGATATTGCGCAGAGGGGTTGAGATTCGTCGTTTCAAAGCCTCTATCCTTTCGTCCACCGGGGCTTCTGCAAGTACGACCTAGACAAAATACACAGACAATCATGTGACAATTGAGGACCTTAAATGGCACTTGAATTTTCATTACACACAAGCTTGAGAATTGTATCAGTTCACATGCTTTGCAATATGCTCTATAAAAGAACCCACAACCTGCCATGCATCAAAGAATTTTCTTTCCTAATGATGCATTCTTGTGTGTTTCTTTGAAAAGAATTTTGTGGGCAGGATTCCAGCGGGTAGGTGGAGAGCTTTCTTGATCCTCATGGTTTAGTAAAGGAACCAACATTATCAAAATGATCAACCGCTTCACAGAGAAGGATGAACAATGACTATATGGCTCCAATTCTCAGAGAAAGGAATAGACTCTCCAACATTGATTGCCGATGAGCAAATGCATACAAAACCTAAGAAAAGGGGCAAACAGGGCATTACCAGCACACTGCCAGAGCCAACATAATCATCATACTCCCGAACCATCTCACTGACACCAGGGCGCCATCCCAGCATTACAATTCGTTCTTTCCTTGTTGCAGTCCAGTCGGCAGTCTACACCTTGCTCAGGTACATCTCTCTTAGTCATGCCAGCTTCTGCTATCTGTTCAATGTCTCTCTATGAATAGTAGAGATTTAACTCTGAAGAAATATGAAGTTCAACTTCTGAAGCTTGAATATTCCTAGGTATTAAAGCCAAGCTGGAATGCAGCAGGACAGAGATGCAGACCTTGGAAGCTGGCTTGCTTGTTCGCTTATACTGCTTGCCAGCTTTCATGAACTCAACTGGAACTTGCACCTGAGGTGTCATTAGCTGTTCATTCCCAGAGGCTTCTGATGTGGCCTTCATTTTCTGGTATTCATCAGCTATAGCTAAAAGTCCTGGAGGTAGCACCCTGTGGGTATGCTTCTTTGCAATCAGGATCAGCTGGTGCAAACATGACTGTACTGTTTAGAACTCTGGATCATAATCTTAACAAATCCATGTGTAAAAGTAGCACCTCTCCTGAATGAAAGCTGCAGATGTTGATGCTGACAAGTGCAAGATCAACTGATACCAGAGATTATACTCAAGATCTCAGCAATCTCACTCCCCATAAAAATTATCGTGGCCTACCTTATCAGTTTCATGGAGATGTAAGGTATCTGCAGGGTGGAAGTCTGGGCCCCCACCTACTCGAATCAGTCCACACACCACTGCCTGCAAAAGCAAAACTCTAACTCCCAGATCACACCCAGTTCCAGATAGCTGCAGAAAATTACCATTGTTGACTATGTAACAATCCAGCCTGCCCTTCTTTGATCTGGATTGTATGTCTTTATCAAGCAACTCTGTGCAACTTTCTCCATATGAAGCTTTCATACATGCTTGCTTCCCTCATTACCCATCTTCAGTGCATTGACTATGTCAATATTTTCATGGTGAGAGTACTTCAGAGTGAGTGACTGTACTCATATGGCCCATGTTGGAACTGTGGTCACTCTGCACTAAGTTTGGACTATCATATGCAGGAAAACAGGGACCATGGTACCTCTGGAAAGCCACAGCGCACCACGCCATAGGTAAGTCCAGCAAGATTTGGAAAGTTGCGCAGGTTGATCACAGTCTCTGTAAAATAATTTACAACAAGCAATGCAGTGATGAGTAACTAAGACAGAGACCTTGAGATCAAAGAAAAACCAGAGAAACAAAGCAATTCTTTCTGCCTGTTGTCGTAAGGCTCAGGAGCTCCTGCATAGGGACTAAAGAAACCTCCAGATCTGGATATAAACCTCTAAACAGAAAATGGACAACATGGGTGCAGGCTGTACGGATTAAGGTCATACTGCCATGGTCAAGCAACTGTTGATAGACATTGACCAGCCCACACTGCCGTGAGCACTGCACAAACAGCTTGGATGACAAGTTCTGCACCGCACTCACTTTCAGCCCTGACAGCGAATTCAAAAGGTCTGCTGTGCTTTTCTTGGAAACCTACACCCGTTTGTCACAAAAAAATTCAAAGGCTTATGATAAAGCAACTGGTTAGAATCCACTGGGTGACAAACCACAGATCTCTCAGTATGGAATTGTGCAATAGGTTTCAAAGTTCTTCTGACTATATGTCTTTGAGTAATCAACATAGCAGACAGGTTAAATGATTTGCATAGTCTACAGTTGTTAGGAAATAGTATGAGTGACATCTACCTCAACAACAACATTTCCTGAAGAGTGATCATCAAGAAGAGGCTGTAGAGCCAACACTGACAGCACTGACTCTGCATCTGCTTCATACCTGCAGGCAGATACACAAAAGTTGTACTCAACACCAAAGATAGGTGGCCTCTTAACAGCCATATTGTTCTCTCCAGTTCAGAAACCAAGCAGCAACAGCACAAGATATGGAAAATTAGATCTTAAGTTTATAGAAAAAGAATACTTACGTGTCATCTTTGTTTGAGAGAAAGACAATGGACTGAGCTTTATCAGCGGCGACCTTTTCAAAAGACCTTGTACTGCTGAGGCTGCCACTGCTTCCATACGAATTTTCCACCTTCAGTCATTTCAGTTGCATCAAATGGAGATTGGTTGGCATCAGAAACCATCCTAAAGCTGCTGAACAGGAGATTTAATGCTTAGAAACTGGACCAGTGGTGCAGCTCTCTAAAAGCCCCATCAAACTTTTCAAGAGTTGAAGACTCGGGCACTATGTGAAGATGGATGCACATCTATGGACTGTTCAACAAACTTTTCAAATACTGACCGACAACCCTGTAATATCCATCCATCTGGAAAGCAGGAAACCACTGACCTGCGTGTCAAAACATCAATCTCTGTGCATTCTTTGATGACATGTGACACTAATTTCTCAGTGTCTCTCCTTGCTCGCTCTGACAGAAGCAATACTCTTTGCTTCCTGTGTGATGAGTACGACAGAAAAACCTCAGAAAATCTGATTTTTGGCACAATTGAATTTTGATACTACATGAGCCACAAAGGTGGGTTGGGTCATACAGATATTGCTATGAGCATGCAACAATTTGCATTACCATGTCTGAACAGCATCAATAGGTCCACTAGAAAACTGCAAAACTGAGTATGGATTTAGAGGTATGATAATCAAGCATCTTATACCGGGTTAGAGCTCGACCATCTTGTATGGCAAACTTGTGGGATTTGTTCAGTTGCTTGAGCACAGTTGTGAGATGGCTGTTCACCCCACATACAACAATATGTCCACTCTCCATCACTTGCGAATGTGCTCCCTCCCGCAACCAATCCATACGTGACTGCAGTCCGCACAAATTGTGCTTTAGCTCATTACTATTGTACAATTGTAGTTTTGGATTTAGGAGCTCAATTTGAGGACTCTGTCATCAATCTATACTAAAATATTTTATTTTCATGTTGGCAATACTAAGGATGAAGCATGTCCAGCATATAGGCTTGACAAAAGTTTTATCTCAGGTTGGTTTCAGTATTGCAGCAATCATCTACACTATGTGTTCCATGAAAAAAGTGCTAGATATGTATGCATGGTTGTGTGGACAATGGTTACAGAAAGTGAATGAGAGAGGGAAGAGGGACCAAACCTTGATTTGTGCTGTCATGGTACTTGTGAGTAATGAGTAGAACAGAAGTCCACCAAATGCTAACAGGATTCCAATGGTGCGCTCTTCTTGTGTTTTCTCCTGCAGATAGCCAGCATATTGGGCTTCAGGCATGTTCATGCACAAGAAACGTCTGAATGCAATTTCAAGTGGAATGACTGCACAATCTTGACTCAGTATGATCTCTGCCACCAATTCCCCATTGAAGAGCAAAAGATATAATTGGCATGAGTGTGAAGAAAGAATATCAACCTTGAGATGTGTGCCAGAGGAACAAACACATGCCCATGCATCCCAAAAGGCATCACCTAGTGACTGTTTGTGCTGACCTCTGCAACATGCATCAGATATTATTACACATGCTCTGTGATGAAGCAATTGGGAAATTTTTGGCAATGAAATGTATTGTACATACAAGACATCTAAACCCTAACCAAAAAAAACTCTTTCCAAGAGCGCTGCAACCACATCTGCAGTGGGGAGAGAGGAGCAAGGATGAAGGCAAACAAGGACATGTCCAGAGAAATCCAGGTAATATGCAAACCTCCCAGAAAGAAAAAGACTGGTGCAAATGCAACACAGTATAATGAGATAAGGATGTGCACCTGTATCTGTAGAAGAAGATGCCACCAACAAAAATATGCAAGAGGATTGCTGAAGTCAGCAGGAAAACATACCTGTGATCATGGAACAGAAAGTATGGGGATAGCAGATACATTAGCTGAGAAAAATTTAGGTTTCCTTTCAGAACAAGCACCAAGGGTCTGGCGAATAGTTGTTCAGGATTCCTCTGTCATCAAATTGGAAGTTTGCACAGAAGAATCAAAACACTTACGAGATTGGATGCCGTTCAAGCAGAACATCCAGTGTGTATGAAAAGCGGGCAAAAGTCCAGTTGATGTTGGTCAAGTTGGGAGGTCTGACATCTAATCGTAATGGTTGTGGCTGTGTTAAAGGAGATGCCCCCAAAGAACCTAGCTGCTTCATCTCCATGCTCTGAGACAACACTGCCATAGCCATTGAAGGAAAACTTTTCACAGTAGCAAGGAATGTCTGTGCAGGAACCAACAGATGAGATAGCTGAAATCCCGCATTTTGCACTAGTGCTGCTGCACAGAGCAAGGCCATGGCAATCACCAAACCCTGCATTCCATCAAGCACCTTTGTGATTGTAAGATAGAATATATTACAGACTGGTGACAAACCAATTTGGTGATAACCTGAATTGTCTGCTGAGTTGAGCCAAAAATGCTCAAACCAAATATCTAAGGTAGATGAAGTGCATGGTTTTGATCAAACCCAAATCTCAGATACCTCTGTTCCTTGATCCGCTATAGCGACCACAAGAGCCTACTGGACTTTGCAAGACCACTGAAACCCCTGCCATTATACAGCAAAAATTTGTAGATCTCCAAGACTTGACATAGAGAGGAGTAATGGGAATCTCATCAGTTGACAATATGATTGCTTCTGAGCTGCAACTGTAAGGAAGGTTGGCACAACCCAAATCATGCACACATGGATGCTCAAACTGAGCAATAGTTTCATTGGAGAGGCAACACTGTTTGTACCTTGCAGCAGAATGAAGAGAATTGAGATTGAAGGCTAGCGACATCATCATGTATATGGGAATCCACGACAACCGCTCCTCCACATGCACCATTTTCCTGAGCAGAAATTGTATCACTTCCTGCACCTTGGCTAGGATCATCAACATGGTCTTGAGAGCTAGACTGGGAGTGGCGGTGAACTTGCATAAACTTTGCAGAAACTTGAGATAGTTTTCTCCACCCATCTCGGTACACATATGATGCTTGCTCTTGCAGGTTCAAAACTGGTGGTTTTTCCTGGTTGTCTCCTACAAAATCCAAATGCTGATTGCATAAGAAAAAAATCCTTGGCATCATTAGCAGATAATTCATCACATTCAAGCTCATGTGTTTTTTTTTTGGGGGGGGTCTCAGTCAAGAGAAACAATGTGGACATAGATGATCTCATCTCCAACAATTTCTACAGTGACATACATGCACAGAACAGCAGAGTTACACCAGAAAAGCTTACCCCTGCTTTCCATGGAAGTTGCAGTTATGAAGAGAAGTCTTGCCCCAGGTTTGCACCTGCCTGTCACTACAATTTGACGCCTGGCCATGCACATAAAACAAAACATGGCTGACAATATCAAACCAAGTTCTGTGAATCTTCCTGCACCAACCCTAGCTCCTCACTGCAACCCCTGACCTCACACTAGAGAGTGATGTAAAATGCTTTACCACTTGACTTCAGGAATAATCCACAGCAAACAATAATTCCTTTGAATTCTTCTTATACCCACAATGTGGGCAATAGTGAGATCCTCCTGTTGAAGCTTGAAACACAAACATGGGAATTTGATCAAAGTGTAACATTCAGAAACAATTGTGAATGTTGTTGGCTTTTAGGTTCCGTGAACCATTTAAAGACAATATAATTGTTATAATTTCAGAGTTAACAAGACTCTGCAACTTACAAGAATAATTGCAGTAAGCTCATTCCTGTACACTAGGAGAAAGAAACGAGAAAAAAAATTACTGTCAGCAAGTTGAGATGGAGATTCAAAGCAGCAGAACATTTTGCTGTTATTGAACTGCCAAGTGATGACCTTCACAAAACTTCCATTGTTGACTGACTTGTTTGTCAGGATTCGTCAGCGATCCATTTCTATTGAATCCCTTTCCGGCAAAAGAGAGAACTTCATAATCAAAAGTCTGGAGTGGGCTACAGTAGCCGAGATGAGCTAAAATTCTTTCATATAACTTTGGTACGTAGTAGATACCAGTACTCATGAAGCTTGAGAGAAGCTTGGAAAGAAATCAAACAAAGCAAGAGAAGAAAAACCAAAGAAGATTGGGAAAATCTCCAAACAATCGGAACAAAAAAATTGAAATTTCACCTGATAGTCGAGGGAGCAAGAAGCTGGAGAGTCGAGTTGCAGCATAGTAACCGACGATGATGGTGCAGGCAAGTTGGGAAGCAACTAGGGGCAGCAACAATCAGGCGCGTCCCCGACATGGCCGCCGCTACTACCACCATGGCCACCCAGTGCCCACCCACCAGCGCGACCGTGATGGAAAAAATGGCCTAAGGCAACATGCAAAGATGCAGGCGTGTACAAATGACCAGCAAAGAAGCAATTTGAAGATGGCATCATCTGATTCAGATCACGTGAAAGTAGTAAAGCAGATTGTTTTTTTTTGCCAGAGATCACTTTGCATCTTTTAACCACGAATCGGATGGGAATTGGCGCTCTACTTACAATAATAATACTAGATTCTGCTTATCCATCATCATCACCATGATTCAAGCACCCACTTATAACTAGAATTGCAAATCTGCAAATCCTAATTTCTGCCTATCATCCTCATCATCGCTCAAGCACCCACTTGCAGCTACAGTTGCAAATCTGCAAGTCCTAATTTCTGCTTATCATCCCATCATCATTCAAACACCCACTTACTACAGTTGCAAATCTGCAAATCCTAGTTCTTGCTTATCATGATCATCATTCATTCAAGCACCCACTGACTAGAGCTGCAAATCTGCAAACCCTAGTTTCTGCTTATCAGCATCACCATCATTCAAGCACACCCAATTCTTACAGTTGCAAATCAGCAATTCCTAATTTCTGCTTATTATCCTCATCATCGTTCAAGCGCCCTCAACTCCCTAAATTTGGAAATCTGCGAATCCTAATTTCTGCTTATCCATCATCAGTCAAGCACCCACTTAATTACTACATTTGTAAAATATGTGAGTCTTAAACCCGAGAATCTTTGCTTTTAGGGAGTTGGTAACTAGACCCAAGTTTTGTGACATGGTTTTTAGTTTTTACATCCGAGTTTCTCCAGCCGTAGATTCTTTCTTTCCTCCAATGCCCTTGCCTGTAAAGCCTTTGAGATTCATTCACTAACTCGCTCCATTTTGACTCCCAGAATCTTGGGCACCTTTTTCTATTTTTTATTTTTTTTGCGGGGTGCTTTTTAAAGAGGGTTTTTCTTCTCCACGTTTTGGAGACAAAATTGATTGCAGAATCATCAAGAGAGACCCCGCCAACACCCAACTGAAATCTGACACTTTTTTTTGTTTTTTTTTAAAAATACAAATGGACAAGATCCATTGCAAAAAAGAAACCCGAAGGAAAGTACCACCATCTAATTGTAGTGAGGACATCACATTTTGTCAAACCTCTCCAGAAATCTGAGCTCTTCTTCTGAGTGGTTGTTGATGAACTGAATAGTAAACTTCCACTCTAACCTGCAATAATCCAGAAGGCCTTCCCACAAGATCCTTGCAAGCTAAGAGAAATGCCATCTGTCACTATTAAAGACAAAGTCGTTTCTCTCTATCCAAGTGCATCATAGCACTATGCCACTGAACGAGACCACAAATAACTAAACCTCCTCTAGGCAATCTCTTGTTCAAAGCTAAAGACGTTTCCTGGTATAGCTTATGAAATCTGACACTTTGAAGTAGCAAAAATGCAGCAATCCCAGCAGCGAAAGCACCCAAATGAGATTGAAAACACTAATTATGGCAACCCATAATTGTGTCTTATGGTTCCAGTTGGTTTTCTGTACACATGAAAGGAGTCTGAAGATTTTTGAAAGTTCAAAAAAATAAAATCAGTGGCCCCAGACAAGACAAGACTGGTACATCATTAAGTGGCACTAATAAATGTAACTCACATACCGTAAGAAATCTGATACAAATGTGTACCTAGTAGGGTAGGCAGGCCGGTGTCCGAACACCTATGGTAGGGGTTGCTCGCCAGTTTTGCAGGAGGGCCCCATAGTTTATGGTGTCCAAAGAATAGATGCAGGCCTCCTCTTGGAGCATCTGTAGCACAAAAATTCCGCAAAAACGCATTAGAGGCAAGAAAGTTACGGCGCAACGCCCCCCCCCCCCCCCCCCCAAGTTGGGAGGGTCGTTTTTGCAGAAAATTCTCGCTCGAAGAGCTCATAGCTTTTTTTCGAACCCCTCAAAAGAAAAACTTAAATATTATTCTGTTGCGTTTAGAGTTACAAAAATGATTTGTAGAGCTTAAGATGACAATTTCAGAACAGTTTAAATTACTCAATTTGAAAAACAATTGAGAAAGTTATGCACTGATGAAGTAAGAGGGGTCAAAATGAAAAAAAACATGTTTTGCAATTCGAAAAAACGTATTTCCTTTACTGCTCTTTTTTGGCTGCTCCTTTGGCTTTGCATTTCAAAGATGATTTGCAGAGCTTGAGAAGGCACTCTTATAACATTTTAAATCGCTCAAAATGGAGAAGAATTGAGAAAGATCTGCCAAAGTGTTCAGTGATAGGTTAGTGCTCGAAGATAGGCGTATTTTGGTCTTTTCTTGACTTTATGGATAACTTTTTTTATGTGATTGATATTCTTATATTTTCATATATTATTCACATGGACTTTCTTCGACCCTGCCCCCACAAAGGATATTGCCCTCGCATTAATATCGATTTTGCAAGTTTTGTATTAAGATGTTTTCAGACTAGTGGAATCATGTTTTTTTGGGATGGAGGGGAGGGGTTTCAATTTTACGGTTAGATAGGTAGTTAGGATGGTTAAGGTGTTTAGTTTTGAAACTATTTGCAAAGTGGCAGCCCTATTTAGTAGTGTTGTAATAAAAAAGCTAAGGACCCCAAATCTCTCACTATATCAGTAACTTGGTGATGAAACAAAGATAAGGAAAACTCATACAATGAATCTGCATGTTAAGAACAAAAACTCAAAACTTCTGTTAATCTATGGGCCTCCAAGGATCAGATCCCTCTGATTCCACTCTCTTGAGCACAACTGATCCTATTTTATGTCAACCTTGGTTGTAATCATACACACCCCCCAGCTCCCATAAACTTGTCCCCACAGATACACCCAACAGTACTTCTCACCATCACAAGACAGAGCATAATCCACAACAGAAAACCACTAACCCTACACATAAAAACAGGAACATGTGTCACAGGAACATGCTTCGGCAGAAAACAAAGTTCTGGTATCTCTGAACAATTCATCCTTAGAAACCAACTTTCCCAGCACGAGGTTTCACTCCGGAGCTCCCACTTACGAGAGTACTTTTTCTCTCCCCAGCCACAGAACAGAAGAAAACATCACAACAACAAAGCATATTACAACATTATGTCATAAGGACTGCTCCGAAACCCCTTGAGCCTTTTATCAACTCCTTGGAGCGACCCCTATGAGCTAATTCTGATCCTATTCTATTTCTGTTGGCACACATGCGTAGCGGAAACAAAATGTGAACAGAAGAGAAGTCCAAAGCAGTTGTAGTCTTTCCCAGCTAAAAGAAAAGATAC
>Ga0116230_10001819_pt1 | contig 20437 bp, 19 predicted proteins | sample S1TSphfallax_3_FD_88678 | JGI IMG/M metagenome (GOLD analysis project Ga0116230, IMG submission 88678) | Host-associated microbial communities from peat moss isolated from Minnesota, USA - S1T2_Fd - Sphagnum fallax MG | ecosystem: Host-associated > Plants > Peat moss > Unclassified | place... | reverse complement strand
GAACAAACAGAGGGCGTCGTTCTTGCTTTTCAGATTTACGTATGTTTCCTAATTGTCCCTTATCTGCCTTCAACTTCGCGGTCGCCGTTGGGCGAGGACGGCGACTTGTCATAAATCTGTCATATTACTAACAATCATCGATTTTTGATACAAAATCCGAGAGAAATGTAACATTGTTGGGTTCGCGGCGCCGCCGGCGCTGTTCCGATCTGCCCGGGCTGGAGATACAAGCACATAACCCCTCAGCTTGCCGGGGATGATCGCCCCACGGCGAGTCACTGGCCCTTACCCACCCGGTTCCGCGCTTTCGATCTCCACATACAAATTGGCAAGCGCCGTGGCGGCAATAGCGCGGGTCAGGACCGGCGCGGCCCCGGTGGCACGGACCAGTTCGCCGGCCTGGGCACAAATGAATTTCGGCTGAAAGAACGCGAGACCGAATTTGCCCGTCACCGAAAGCGCATCGACGATATAGGCGAACACCTCCGCCGGCAGCGTCAGGCCGCGGGCGGCGGTCTCCGTCTCGAACAGGCCGCGATACTCCTCCACCGTCGGCGGAAACAATTTAATCTTGTACGGAATGCGCCGCAGGAATGCCGGGTCCATGATGTCGCGCGGGTCGATATTAGTGGAGAACATCAGCAGCTGATCGGCGGGCAGGGAAAAACTCTTGCCGGTGTGCAGTTTCAGAAACTCCACGCGGTGTTCCATCGGGCCGATCCAGCGGTTCAGCAGTTCGGTCGGGCTCAGGCGCTGACGGCCGAAATCATCCACCAGCATGACGCCATTCAGCGCCTTGATGTGCAGCGGCGCCTCGTAGAATTTCGTGTCGGGATCGTATTGCAGATCCAGCATCTCCATGGTCAGCTCGCCCCCGGCGATTGCGAATGGGCGCCGGCACGGCACCCAGCGGTCATCGAACGCCTCCGGCGTCAGCCCGCCATGCTCGCCGAGCCGCGCGGCCTCCGCTTCCTCAAGCCGCGGCTGGTGCAAGCCAGGGTCGAATACGCGCATGATCTGGCCGGCGATTTCCACCGCGTAAGGGACATACACCGTCTGCGCGAAGCTGGCGGCGATGCGGCTGGCGATGCTGGTCTTGCCATTGCCGGGCGGGCCGAACAGCAGCACGGCGCGGCCGGCATTGACCGCGGGCAGCAGTTTTTCGATCACCCGTGGCGGGATCATCAACCCGCCCAAGGCGGCGCGCAGATGGCCGGCCTGGCGATGCTCGTTGTGGATGGCCTGGCGCTGGATCTGGCGTTGATAGGCGGGGAGCGTCACCGGCGCCGGCCCGAGATAGCGGTTCTGCTCGAACGCCCCGCGCGCGGCGGCCTGGCCCTCATCGCTGAGGCCGAAGCGCAGCACCGCGGCGATGCCGTTGGTGGCGGTGCCCAGAGCGCGTAGAAATTTGCGGCGGGTCGCCTCGTCCAGCAATTCGCTGACCACCTGCGCCGGCAGTTTCAGCGCGGCGGCGAGGTCGGGGGCGGTCTCCAGGGAGTCGCGCAGCATGAATTTGAGGATCAAGTTGACCGCCTGGCCGGGCACAAGCCCGGCCTCCTGCACGGTGGCGGGCGCGGAGGGGGTGGTCGCCAGGATCTCCGCCATCGCCGCGGCGAATTGTTGCGTGGTCATGTGGCCGAGAGCGACCAGATTATCGCCAAGCCGGCCGCCCTGACCGCGTTGCCGCGCGAGCGCGGCCTCCACGGCCCCGACCGTGACAAAGTTATGGGCGACCAGCACCTCGCCTAGACGCATTTTCTTGTTCTAAGCGGAGCACGTTAACAGCGTATTAGGAGCGGAAGGTGACCGCCCGGCCTGCGGGGGCGCCGAGAATGGCGTCGTCCCGCATCACGATCTGGCCTCGCACGATGGTGGCCGCGGGCCAGCCGGTCACTGTCTGGCCGTCGAACGGCGTCCAGCCGCAAGGGCTGGCGATCCAGCCATTGCTGATGGTGCGGGTCGCGGCCAGATCGACGATGGAAAAATCCGCGTCATAGCCGGCGGCGATCCGGCCCTTATTGACCGCGCCATAGATCCGCGCCGGGCCGGCGGACATCAGGTCGATGAGCCGAGTCAGCGAGAGCCGGCCGGCGGCGACCTGGTCCAACATGATCGGCAGCAAGGTCTGCACGCCGGTGAGACCGGCGGCACAGTCCGGCCAGGGTTTTTCCTTGGCGGCGCGGGCATGCGGCGCGTGGTCAGACCCGATCGTATCCACCGTGCCGTCCGCGATCGCGGCCCAGGCCGCCGCCTGGTGGCGGGCATCGCGGATCGGCGGGTTCATCACGCCATAGGCGCCAAGCCGCTCGTACACGTCCGGCGCGGATTGCACGAGATGGTTCACCAGCACTTCGACGCTGGCGAGGTCTCGATGATCCTTCAGCCAGGCCAATTCCTCAGCCGTGGACACATGCAGGATATGCACCGGGCGATTGGTCTTATGCGCGAGCGCGATGATCCGGCGGGTGCCGAGAAAGGCGCATTCCACGTCGCGCCAAACCGCGTGATCGGCATAAGGATCACCTGACTTGAAATTCTTGCGCCGCGCCTGCAGGCGATATTCATCCTCGGAATGAAAGGCGATCCGACGCCGGCCGCCGCGCATCACGCGCTCGATGGTCGCGTCATCCTCGACCAGCAGATCACCTGTCGAGGAGCCGGCGAACACTTTGATCGCGCACACGCCGGGCAAGATTTCCAAACCGCCCAGGCTGTCGGCGTTTTCCCTGGTCGCGCCGACGTAAATGCCGACATCGCACCAGGCGCGGCCGGCGATGTAATCGTGCTTGGCAATGAGTGCTTCGGCGGAGGTTCCGGCGGGCATGGTGTTCGGCATGTCGAACACGGTGGTGACGCCGCCGAGAATCGCGCCGCGGGTGCCGGAGGCCATGTCCTCGACGCCGGGAATGCCCCCCGCCCCGCCGTCCCGAAAATGCACATGCGGATCGATGATGCCGGGCAGGACGTGCAGGTTTTTGGCGTCGAAAATTTCCGCGGCCGGGCCGAGATCGGCGCCGATCGCCGCGATTCGCCCGTCAGTGACCGCGATGTCGGCCGCCGCCAGCCCCCAGGGCAGGACGACGGTACCGTTCGTGATGATCAGGTCGTGGCTCATTTCTGCCTCAATGTATCAAAGACGTTGCCGGCGGAGGAAAGATTCAAAATATGGCGGCGGTGCCAGAGGGCGGTGAACAGTAGCACCCAGGCGGCGAAGCCGGCCCGCTTTTCATCCGCCCGCGCGAAAATCGCCTGCACGCGGTCGGGCGGCGCCAGTTCGGCGATGATCGGCGCTTGCGCCACCAACTCGCCCAGCTGTTTCTGGCGGGCAAAAATCCACGCGCCGATCGGCACGTCAAAACCCTGCTTGCGAGCGAACGGATTGGCCTGCGGCAGATGCTTTTGCAGCCAGAGCCGGAGCAGATATTTGCCTGTGCCATCGCGGACCAGCAGCCGGTCCGGGAGGGAGAAGGCGAATTGCGCCACCGCCTTGTCGATGAACGGCGTGCGGCCCTCCACGCCATGCGCCATCAGGCAGCGGTCCAGCTTCAGCAGCAGGTCGTGCGGCAGCCAGTCGGTCAGGTCAGTCAACTGCGCGCGTCGTAGCGGTTTTTCGCGCCGCGCGGCGGCCTCCGCAGTTGCAATCCCGTCCCGCCAATGCACCGGTTTTTCGCGCAGCACGTCCAGACCGTCGAACACGCCTTTCGCGCGCATTTTCTTGCCGAACGGAAACGGCCGCGCGGCGGCGCGGTAGCGGCCGTAGCCAGCGAACATCTCGTCGCCGCCTTCGCCGGATAGGATGACTTTCACGTCCTGCCGCGCGCGGCGCGCCAGGAACCAGCTCGGGATGATTGCGTAATCCGCTGTCGGATCATCCATCGCGGCGACGATCTCCGGCAGATGCGCCCACACCATCGCCTCGGTGATTTCCACGCGCTCATGCCTTGCCCCCACGGCACGCGCGGTGGCCGCGGCGGCGTCCCGCTCATCCGCCACGCTCGCCATGTCGAACCCCGCGGTGTAAGCGAGCACCGGGGTGGTGTTGAGCCGCGCCATCAGCGCCAGAATGGTCGCACTGTCGATGCCGCCCGACAAAAACATGCCGTACGGCACATCCGAACGCTGGTGCATATCCACGCTGTCTTCCAGCGCGGTGTCCAGCCGCGCCAGCGCCTCATCCTCGTTGGGCGGCGGCGGCGGCTTGTCCCACGGTGGCGTTCTGATCCTGGACGCGACGGCGCCATCCCGGATGGTCAGCGTCTCACCCGGCAGCACGCGGCTGATGCCGGAAAAAATCGTTTTTGCGCCGGTGGTGAATTGCAACTGTAGTAATTCCGCGAGTTTGGTCCGGTCAAGCGTGCGCGGCACGCAGCAAGCATCCAGCAACGCGGCGGGTTCCGAGGCAAAGGTCAGGCCGGTTTCGGTCGCCGCCGTATAGAGCGGCTTGATGCCGAACGGGTCGCGCGAGAGCGTCAACGTGCGAAAGGCGCGGTCATGGATCGCGATCGCATACATGCCGCGCAAAAAACCGGCATAGGCCGCGCTGTTGCGCGAAAAATATTTGAGCGGCGGCTCGCAGTCGCTATTGGTCTTGTAGCCGACCGGCAGAGCCTCGCGCAGTTCCAGGTAATTATAGATCTCGCCATTGGCGACCAGCGTCAGGGGGCCGGAAAATAGCGGCTGGCCGCCGCCGGGCAGATCAATGATCGCAAGCCGCGTCTGCGCCAGGGCGACGCCGGGGGATGAAAATTCGCCGGTCCCGTCCGGACCGCGATGCGCCAAAGCGGTGGCAAAGGCTTGCAGCATGGTCGGGTCCGGCGTCTCACCCGCGCGGAGCGAAATGCCGGCGATGCCGCACATCAGCGTGTGACCTTCGTCAGAAAATCCGACCAGGCGGCGACCACCGTGGCTTGCGAGAATTCTGCTTCGAACCGAGCGCGCCCGGCCATGCCAAGCGCGGCCTGCCCGGCTGGATCGGCCAGAATGGCCCGCGCGGCTTCGGCCAAGGCGACGGGGTCGTCGATCGGGACCAGAATGCCGTCGACGCCGTCGCGGATGATTTCGGAAGGACCTTCGGCGCGGGCGGCCAGCACCGGGCGCGCGGCGGAAAATGCCTCCAGCACCATGTTGCCCAGCGGTTCATGGCGGGAGGAGGAGACGAACAGATCGGCCGCCTTCAGCAGCGCGCCGGTGTCATGGCGCCAGCCCAGCAGGCGCACCCGGGCGCCGAGCCCGCGTTCCGCGATCAGGCGTTCCAGCGCCGGGCGTTCCGGCCCCTCCCCCGCGATCAGGACGTACACGTTCGGTAGCAGCGCGGCGGCGTGGATCAGCGTGTCAAAACCTTTCACCTTGTGCAGTCGGCCGAGGCCGAGCAGCAGCTTCGCCCCCTCCGGCACGCCGAGTTCCGCGCGCGACGCCGGGGCGACGGGAGCAAATTCATCCACGAAATTCGGCAGATAATGGATCCGTTCCGGCGGCCAGCCCTGACCGGCAATCCACGCCGTGATGCCGCGCGTATTGCCGATCAAATGCTTGCATGCGCCGAAATATTTCAGGTTGTAGTAACCGCCGAGGCGGCCGGCGGTGATCCAGACGCCGGTGGGCAGATGCGCCGCGGCGCGGCTCATCCAGGCGATCGCGACATCCGCGCCGAATTTTTGCAGCGCGCCGCGCAAGCCGGGCTTCGTGAACAGATCAAGCGGACCGCCAAACCGGAATTTTTGCACCGCCAACCCGGCCGCGTGAAAGCGCGCCTCCCGGGCCGATTCGGCGCGGATCAGCGGCAACACCTCGTGGCCGGACCGCGCCAGCGCGATGGTGCAGCGTTCGAAAAACAATTCCGCGCCGCCATTGGCCGCACCCGCCATCACCTGCGCGATTTTCACAACAAGGTACGGGCGGCGGCGAGCACCGTTGCGACGGTCAGCCCCGTCATCGGCGCGTCGCCTGGCGGGCCGGGCGCGATGGCGACGGCGGTGCGCAGGCCGGCCGGTGCGTATTCATCCGCCAGGCTGCGGCCGAACAGCCCGAGCGTCGGCGCCCCGGCGGCGGCGGCGATGTGCATCAGCCCGGAATCATTGCCGATGAAAATCTTCACCCGCGCCAGGCAGGCCGCGACCTCCGAGAGCGATAATTTGCCGACCAGGTCGATCGCGCCCGGCAGTGCCGCCAGGACGGGGGCCGCGCGGGCGCGCTCCGCCGCGCCGGGTCCGGCGAAGACAGCGGCGCGGGCACCGGGAATCTGGTCCGCCAGCGCCTCAAATAGCGCGACAAAACGCTCGGGCGGCCAGATCTTGCCATCCCAGTTGGCGGTCGGGCCAAGGGCGATGATCGGCTCGATCCCGAACAGCGTTCGCGCCACCCCGGCATCAACGGGCCGCGTCCAGGTCACCGGCAACGGCGCCGGGACCAGGCCCAGGGCAGCGCCGAGCTGCTCATAGCGCCGGCCAGGCCGGCGGCCGCCGCGGATCAGAAACCGCCGGCGCACGCCAAGGAAGAACGACAGGCCGGAGCCGCGGACGTCCACGGCAATGTCCCAGATATGCCCGACCAGACGCGGCCAGAGTTTGAGCCAATGCAGATCAAACCGCTCCTTCTCGAACACGATCAGCCGCTCCAGACCCGGCAGGCCGGTGAACACGCCGGCAGCCGCGGCGCCGCAGGCCACCGTGATGCGGGCGTTCGGATTCTTCAGCCGCAGATGTTCCAGAATGCCGGAGGAGATCACCGCATCGCCGATGCGGGAGGATGTGATGAACAGGATGCGCATGCTGGTGCCGGACCTAGCACGGCTTGCCGTGATTGGGCCAAGCGCCCAGATGATGCTTCCATGACCGACATCGCTCACCTCGAACATCGCGGCGTGATTGCCGTGGCCGGCGCCGACCGCGTGGCGTTTCTGAACGGGCTGGTGTCCAATGACGTGGCGAAAGCGGCACCGGGCCAGGCGGTGTGGGCGGCGCTGCTGACTGCGCAGGGGCGTTACCTGGCGGATTTCTTCATTTTTGCCGATGGCGAGCGGCTGCTGCTGGAGACCCGGCGGGCCGACGTTGCGGCGCTGTTGCAGAAACTGAACCGCTATCGGCTACGTGCGGCGGTGACGTTGACGGATGTGTCGGACGAGCTGCACGTCCACGCCGCCTGGCATGGCATGCCGCCAGAGGTGGCGATCACGGCACCCGACCCGCGGCTGCGCGAGGCCGGCTACCGGCTGCTTAGCCCGGCGGCGCTGGACTGCAACGCGACGGCCGAGGCTTACGCGGCCTATCGGCTTGGGCTTGGCCTGCCGGACGGCCCGCCAGATCTGGAGCCGGAGAAGACCCTGCTGTTGGAGGCCGGGTTCGACGAGTTGAACGGCGTCGCCTGGGACAAAGGCTGCTATATGGGCCAGGAGCTGACGGCGCGGACCAAATATCGCGGCCTCGTGAAACGCCGGCTGGTGCCGGTGACCCTTGATTCCGCGCCGCCACCGCCGGGCACGGTGATTCTGGCGGAGGGCGTGGAGGTGGGCAGTCTACGCTCCAGCGCCGGGACCTTGGCACTGGCCAGCCTGCGGCTGGACGCGCTGAACAAGCCGCTGCTGGCCGGCAACGCGCTGGTAAGGCCGATCCTGCCGGATTGGATGAAGCTGCCGGGATGAAAAGTTTTGCCGTTGCGGCGGCGCTGTTTTTGGCCAGTTGCTCCGCGCCGTTGCCAGTGCAGAAATTTGCCGGCAGCGGCCCGGCATTTGACCCCCTCGCCTTTTTCACCGGGCATGCGACGTCATGGGGCGTGGAAGAGAACCGCGCCGGCCAGCCGATCGCGATCGTGACCACCGACTGCACCGGTGTGGCGACCGGCCCGGACAGCCTTCGGATGGTGCAGGTGCTGCATGTGGGCCAGGCCGCGCCGATGACGCGCATCTGGACGCTGACGCGGACCGGGCCGGGGCAGCTTGTCGCGACCGCCAATGACATGGCGGGCAGCACCACCGGCATCGCCGCCGGCCGGGCGTTTCACTTGCGCTGGGTGCTGGAAGTCGCGCCGGGCGATACCCTGAAAAACGTCACCATGGACCAGTGGATGTACCAAATGTCTGACGGCGCGGTGGTGGTGCGCACGGTGGTGACCAAGCTGGGCATCCGGCTGGTGGAAATCACCGAGCAGTTCGAGAAAAGCTGAACCTATAGCAAGACCTTGCAAAGGCACGGCACCTCGTGCCGGAACACCGGCATGACATCCCACCAATCCGCGACGTAGCGGGGAAAGCCCCGCGGCGCCCGGTATTTGAGGAATTCCAGGCGGACCAGGCCTGGATGCCAGCGCCGCAATAGATCCTCGATCTCATCCTGATCGACACCCCAGGGCATCGGCGGCAAACGGTAACGCGGCGTTTGTTGCAAGCCATCCAGGGTCAGCCGGGAAAACCAGCGCGGCACGGTATCAAAAATCATCATCGCCCCGACAAACCGCGCTGCAACAGCCCGGAACAACTGCTCCACCAGCCGCGGCGGCAGATACATCAGCAGGCCTTGGGCGATGATACAGATTTCGGCGGTTGGATCGACATGGTCCATCCAATCCGGCGCGCAGGCGCTCGCCGGCAGATGCGAAAAACGCTGGTTTGGCGCGATGAATTTCTCGCGCAGCGAAATCGCATGGGGCAGATCGACCGTCAGCCAGCGCATCCGGCCGTTATCGACGCGCGCACTCTGCGTCTCCAGCCCTTCGCCCAGCGAGACCACGAAACCATCCGGATGCTGTTCCAGCCATCGCCGCAATTCGCGGTCAATTTGCGCCGCGCGGGCCGCCAAAGTGCCGGCGGGCACGCCGAAATTCTGCCGAAAATCATATTCGATGGCGTCGTGGATCAGAATGGTCGCCGGGTCGGACAGAATACCGTCTTGCCGCCGTGCCTCGCAGGCGCGATTGTGCAGAGACCACAACATGGTCTCGGACACGCCGGAAAGCCCAGGGGCCAGGCCCGTGGTTTTCAGCGTCGGCCGCGAAATCGAAAATACCCGCCGCCGCCCAGCAGCAGGAAAACGACGACGATGATCAGAATGGTCAGCATGGTTTCCTCCCGGGCCACCGCGCCCCGCGAGGCCAAGAATTAAGGCGTGGAAACGGGTGTTGCGACATGTGGAATCTACCTACGCACCAGAAGACACATTATGTCATCATGTTTCCTTGACGTGATGGCGCCACGTGGCACAATTCTAACCAATTGTCATTCTATCCACGCCCCAGATCGGTGATGATCCCATGCAGCGTGTTCAGCTCTTGCTTCGTCACCTCACCGCGCTGGAACAGATGCCGCAGATTGCGCACCATGCCGGGCCGCTTCTGCTCGTTCTTCAAAAACCCCGCCGCGTCGCAGGCCCGGATCAGATGGTCCATGAAATTATCCAGCTCCGCCTTGGTCGCGATGGTGGTCTTGTGGGTCTGAAAGCTGCGCGGGGGCGGAGCAGAAACATCTTGCGCCAGCCACCACTCATAGCCGAAAATCATCACCGCCTGGGCGAGGTTCAGGGACATGAAATCCGGGTTCAGATCATAGCGGATCAGCGTGTCCGCTTGGGCGATGTCATCATTGTCGAGCCCCGCCCGCTCCGGCCCGAACAGCAGGCCGGCGCGCAGGCCCCTGGCACCCACCGCGTGCACTTCCGTGGCGCCGCCGCGGGCGGTCAGCACCGGCTTGATGATGTGGCGCGGCCGGGGGCAGGTCGCGAACACGCGGTGCAGATCGGCCACCGCCTCAGGAACGCTGGCAAAAACCTCGGCGGCTTCCAGAATCCGATGCGCGCCGGCGCCGGTCCGCCAGGCGCGCTCCTGCGGCCAGCCATCCCTGGGTACCACCAACCGCAGATGGAACAGCCCGCCATTGCCCATCGCGCGCGCCACCGCGCCGATATTTTCCGCGAGCTGCGGCCGCACCAGAATCACCACCGGCGATGGCTCGACCGGCGCCAGATCCGCCCCCCCATTGCGGCCGGTCATGCCCGCCGCCAGGTCGTCCCCGACGCGTTGTCCTCCAGCAAAATGCCTTCCGCCTCCAGCGCCTTGCGGATGTCATCGGCACGGGCGAAATCCTTCGCCGCCCGCGCCGCCCGGCGCTCGTTGATCAGCGCGTCGATGCGCGCATTATCGCCGTCGCCCTGAAACCACGCCGCCGGCGTGACATTGAACAACCCCAGAATCTTCCCCGCCGCCAGCAGTCCGTTTGCCGCCGCCGCGTCACCCGCGAGCGCCTCGTCCGCCAGACCATGCAATCCGGCGATCGCGCCCGGCGTGTTCAAATCATCCAGCAGCGGCGCCAGCACGCTCTCGGGAACCTCGTTCACCGACAGCACGCCTGGATGCGCCGCGATCGCGCGGTAGAACCGGTCCAGCTCCTTCTTCGCATCCGCCAGACCGGCATCGGAAAAATCCAGCGTCGAGCGATAATGCGACCGGAGGAGCAAAAACCGAATCGCCTCGCCCGGCGCCTGCGCCAACGCCTCCCGCACCGTCAGCGTGTTGCCGAGCGACTTGCTCATTTTCTCGCCGTTCAGCAGCAGCATCCGGTTATGCACCCAGACATTGGCGAAACTTGACCCGGGAAAAGCGCAGCAGGATTGCGCGATCTCATTCTCATGATGCGGGAAAATCAGGTCATCGCCGCCGCCGTGAATGTCGAAATTTTCGCCGAGATGCTTCGCGATCATCGCCGAGCATTCGATATGCCAGCCCGGCCGGCCGCGGCCCCACGGACTGTCCCAGCCTGGCAGCGTGGCGTCGGACGGCTTCCACAGCACGAAATCGCCTGGGTCACGCTTATACGGCGCCACATCCACCCGCGCCCCGGCCAGCAGGTCCTCCGGCGAGCGGCCGGAGAATTTGCCGTAATCCGGGTCGGAGGCGACCGCGAACAGCACATGGCCCGCCGCCTCATAGGCATGGCCGCCGGCGATCAGCCGCGCCACCATGTCGATGATTTCCGGAATATGCTGGGTCGCGCGCGGTTCGATATCCGGGGGCAGCGCGTACAACGCCGCCATGTCCTGATGATAGGCTGCCGCGGTACGCGCCGTGATCTCGCCGATCGCCTCGCCGCTCGCCGCCGCGCGGGCGTTGATCTTGTCATCGATGTCGGTGAAATTCCGCGCATAGGTCACCCGCGGAAACATCCTCCGCAGCAGCCGGACCAGCACATCGAACAGCACGACATTCCGCGCGTTGCCGACATGCGCGAGATCATACACCGTCATCCCGCACAGATAGAGCCTGACATTGCCCGGATCGATCGGCGCAAACACCTCCTTGCGGCGGGTTTTGGTGTTGTGGAGCAGCAGTTGCGGGGTGGCCGTCATGCCCTGCTTGTCGTGGAGGTTTTGACACAAATCAAGGATGCGGAACGCCTGGCGCCGGATTGAATTTTCGGGCCGGACCCGATAAAACCCCGCGCGATTGAAAACCATTCTCAACTAGCAGGGGCGGCCGTTGTCACTCACTTATCATCCGGCCCGCCCGCGCACTGGTTTTGCCCGGTTCGCGGCGGTCGCCGGGCCGGGCCTCGTCGTCATGCTGGCGGACACCGATGTCGGCAGCATCATCACCGCCGGCCAATCCGGCGTCGCCTGGGGCTACCGGCTGCTGCTGCTGCAATTCCTGCTGATGCCGATCCTGTATATCGTGCAGGAGCTGACGGTGCGGCTCGGCATCCATAGCGGCAAGGGCCATGGCGAGTTGATCCGCGACCATTTCGGCAAAGGCTGGGCCTGGCTGTCCGCCGCCGGCCTCGCGGTCGCCACCATCGGCGCGATTCTCACCGAGTTTTCCGGGGTCGCCGGCGTCGGCGAGATTTACGGGATTCCGCGCGTGATCAGCGTCGCGGTCGCGGCGGGGTGCCTGCTGATCGTCGTGCTCACCGGTTCGTACCGGCGGGTCGAGCGGGTGGCGATCGCGCTCGGCATGTTCGAATTCGCCTTCTTCCTGGTGGCCTACCTCGCCCATCCCAGCGTCACGCAGATGCTGGCGCAATCGGTCAGACCGGCACTGGGCAATTCTCAGTATGTGTATCTGGTATCGGCCAATATTGGCGCGGTCATCATGCCGTGGATGGTCTTCTACCAGCAATCCGCGGTGGCGGATAAGCGGCTGAAGCCTGAAGACCTGCCGATGGCGCGGCTGGATACGGCGTTGGGCGCGGTGCTCGCGCAGTTGGTGATGGCGGCGGTGCTGATCGCGACCGCGGCGACGATCGGTCTGCACAATCCGAATGCCAGCCTGAACTCCGTGGGCGACATGGCCAACGCCCTGATCCCATTTCTCGGCTCGGCGATCGGCAAATTGGTGTTCAGCGCGGGCGTGGTGGGCGCCGGGATGGTCGCCGCGATCGTCTGTTCGCTGGCCTTCGCCTGGGGCCTCGGCGAGGTCACCGGCTATCGGCGCTCGCTGGAGGACCACCCGCTTGAAGCAAAATGGTTTTACGGTGTGTACGCCGCCTGCGTACTAGCCGGCGCGGTGCTGGTCGCGCTGGTGCCGAATCTGGTGTTTCTGAACATCGCCGTGGAAGTGATGAACGCGCTGCTGCTGCCGATGGTCCTGGGGTTCCTGATCGCACTGGCGATTTTTGCCTTGCCGCCGGCCGTGCGGCTGCGCGGCTGGTACAAATGGGTCGTAATCGCCGTCTCCACGCTGACCGCGGGCCTCGGCGTGTATGGCGGGATCACCGGCGCCGGTTTTTTCTGACCCGTTGACCGTCGGCGCGTTGCGGCCAAAATGGGCGACATGGAAGACATTCTCGCGCACATCGACAGCAATCTGGAAAGCGGGCTGGAGCGGCTATTCGAATTGCTGCGCATCCCCAGCATTAGCGCGCAGCCAGACCATGCGGCGGATTGCCGGCGCGCCGCCGCCTGGGCGCGCGACACGCTTGCCGAATTGGGCTTTGCCGCCAGACTGTCGGAGACCGCCGGCCTGCCCGGCGTGATCGCCACGCATCACGAGGCCGGGCCGGCGGCGCCGCATGTGCTGTTCTACGGCCATTACGACGTTCAGCCCGCCGATCCGCTGGCGCTCTGGGACTCGGACCCGTTCGATCCAAAGATCGTGGACGGGCCGCGCGGGCGGCGAATCGCCGGCCGGGGCGCGGTGGACGACAAGGGCCAGGTGGTCAGTTTTTTCGAGGCCTGCCGCGCGCATCTCGCGGTCAACGGCAAGCTGCCGGTGCGGCTGACCATTCTGCTGGAAGGCGAGGAGGAATGCGGCAGCCCCTCGCTCGCCGAACTGCTGGCCAATGAACGGCAGACACTGGCGGCCGATTTCGTGCTGGTGGCCGACACCAATATGTGGAATTTCGACACACCGGCGATCACCACCTCGCTGCGTGGCCTGGCGGCCGTGGAAGTCACCGTGAAAGGGCCGAGCCGCGACCTGCATTCCGGGCTGTTCGGCGGCATCGCGCTGAACCCGATCAATGCGCTGACGCGTATCCTTGGCGATCTGCAGGACGATCAGGGCGGCATCCGGATTCCCGGATTTTATGACGGCGTGCAGCCGGTCCCTCCGGCGCTTGTCGATTCCTGGCGAAGCCTGGGTTTTGATTCTGAGGCGTTTTTGGGCGAGGTTGGCCTGCATCATCCGGCCGGAGAGCATGGCCAGTCGCCGCTGGCGCAGCTCTGGGCGCGGCCTACCGCGGATATCAACGGGATTTACGGCGGCTACCAGGGGGATGGGACGAAAACCGTGATCCCGGCGGAGGCGACAGCGAAGCTGACGTTCCGGCTGGTGCCCGGCCAGGACCCGCAAAGAGTAGTGAAAAATTTTGAGCGGTTCGTGACCGAGCGGCTGCGGCCGGACGCGACCGCCACGTTCAAGCATTTTGGGGCAGCACCGGGCTTTGCGATGAGCCTTGACGCGCCGTTCATGCGCGCGGCACAGGCTGCTTTGGCCGCGGAGTTCGGCAAGCCTGCCGCGTTGATCGGCTGCGGCGCCTCGATTCCGGTGGTTGAGGCCTTCAAGACCCATCTCGGCTTGGACACGCTGCTCGCAGGCTTCGGGCTGGATGACGACCGCATCCATTCGCCGAACGAAAAATTCGAGGTCGCCTGCTTCCATCGCGGGGCCCGCGCCCATGCCAGGCTGCTGCAGGCGTTCAGTGATCAGTGATAGCGGATCGCGTCTTGGATATGTTCCACCTGACCGAAGCTGACCAAAGCGACATCGAAGCGCATTTCCGGACGCAGCCAATCTTCATGCGCGGCCAACGCAGCCTCGGCGGCACGCAAAAGCCGTATCTGCTGCCGTGGCGGGATGGCATGTAACGCATCCTTGAGAGATTTGCGCGCCTTGACCTCGACGAAGACCAGTTGCGCCGCATTGGCGACGACCAGGTCAATCTCCCCGGCGCCGGTGCGCAAACGCTGGGCGAGCACGGAAAAGCCACGGGATTGCCAGCGCCGAGCCACCTCATCCTCAGCCGCGCGGCCCTGGCGTTCCGCGTCGCGACGTTTCGAAAGGGATTGGGACGTGACCGGTTTCATAGCAACATGATACCGCGTATTTATTAACAAGCGATTTCCGTTGCGACTTCGGAATCGCTTTTGATCTATGGTTGCCGCCAGGCGCCGCGGGCAACCCCGGCGAACTCCTCGGCCACCGCCAGACCCAGCGCCAGCAATACTGGCCCTAAGAAAATCCCCAGCGCACCGAAGGAAATCGCGCCGCCGAGCACGCCGATCAACGTGAGAACATAAGGCAGCGAGGCACCGCGCGAGATCAGCCACGGCCGCACCACCGAATCCGCCCCGCCGACCACGACAAAGCAATAGACGGCCAGCAGAATACCGACCAGCACCCGCCCCTTCACGAGCAGAAACAGGCAGACCGGGATGTAGATAACGATGGCGCCGGCTGGGACAATTGACACCAGCCCAGCAAAACTCGCCAGCAACAAAGATTGCGGCACCCGCGCGATTTCAAAGCCGACCGCATACAGCACGCCCTGCATCGCGGCGGTCCCGAGGATTCCGAACACGACGCCTCGGACGGTCGCGGCCACCAGGCCGAGCAGATGCTCGACTCGCCCCTCGTTCATAATCCTCACCAGCAGGAGCCGGATCCGCCCGATGATCTGGGCGCCGGAGAGGAAGAAGAAATAGGCGATGAACAAGGCGACCACGATGCCGACCAGGCCGTGCGTCAACGCGAAAATCAGCTTCAGCCCGGAATGCGCGACGGTGCCCAGGATCGGCTGAAGTTCGCCGCCGGCACCGCCCAGGTCATCCGCCGAATTGTTCCAGAAATCCGTCAGGATCGAGCCTAGCAAGGGAATTTTCGCCAGGAAGGTCGGCGCTGGCGGCAGTCCGTTCTCCATCGCGTCGCGCACCCAGCCCTGGCTTTCCCGCGCCTCTTTCGCCGCGACCAGGCCGAGATGCACCAGCGGCACCAGCACGATCGCGGCGATCACCAGCGTGATCAGGAACGCGGCCGGCGCCGGCCGGATAAAATGCGCGCATCGCGTGTAGATCGGCCATGTGCAATAGACCAGAATCGCGGCCCAGAGCATGGCCGGCACGAACGGCAGCAGGATCAGCAGACAGCCGAGCCCCACAGCAAAAGCCAGGGCCAGCAACAGTATCCGTTCGGATTTCATGGATCGCGTGATGCACCGAACGGCGTCTGCGCCGCAAGCCGGACCGCCCGAATCTCATATTTCACGACAGAGGATTTTATTTGTTGACGTTCCAGTGCAAACGGCGTCTAGTGGAGGCCTGGATCAAATCTGAGACTTGACTGTACGATATGGACATTGTTTGCCTCACCCAAGATCGGTGAGGTTGAGGGAGATGGGACGATGAGGTTCAGCGAAATCGGCCAGCAATTGCGGGCCTACCGTATGGAATCAGGGCTGAAGGCGGAAGAGATTTCGGCGCGGCTCGGCGTGTCCCGCGCGGCACTCTACCGGTACGAAAAAGGCGAAGTGATCAAGCTCGATACGGTCAACCGGCTTGCGGAGCTGCTGAAAATCTCGCCGCTCACCTTGCTCGGCATAGGCGTTGAATACTACGCGAAGCCGGTCGGCTACATGGAGCGTATCCGGCAGATCGAGGAGACCTCCGATCAGATCCTGCAGGTGTTCGGGCCGATCTGCTACGTCATCTCCTCGGACCAGTACGATTCGATTCTGGCTCAGGTATTCGAGGAGAATGCGGAATCCATGGGCGCCGAGCGCGGCATGGCGCGGGCCGCGGCCGAGCAGCTGCTGGGCGTCATGATTTCCCGCAAGCGCATGTATGCCAGCCGAAAGCCGTCCATCATCGGGATTCTGACGCAGAATTCGATCCAGAAATTTCTCGCCGACGGCATTGCCGGCAATTCGCCGATGAGCGACCGGCTGCGTAGCGCTGCCCGCGACGCCGCGATCCGCGAAATGGAGCTGATCGCCAATCTGATCGAAAGCGAGCCGATCGGCCTGCAGCTCGGCCTGATGGCGAGCGGCGAACCGAACGGGCCGTTCACGCTGCTGCGTTCCCGTGAACGCGCAACCTTGGCGATCAACCCGTTCCCGGCCGATGCATCGCCGATGACACAATCCGGCGTTGCAATGATTACCGGGGCTGAGGACGCGGTGGCGGCGCATCAGCGCGTCTCGGAAATCGCCTGGCGCGAAGCGATCAAAGGCTCCGCCGCGGCCGAACGGGTGCGCGCCATGATCGCGGCGGCCAGAAGTTAGTCGTCAGTTGTCGGTTATCGGGCCGCTGGTTTCGGCTGAGTGGCTGCGGGGGGCCGATGATGTGGTCATCTTGGACGCCAGCTATTATCTGCCCAATGAGGGCAAGGATGCGCGGGCGCTGTTCTCGGCCGCCCACATCCCGGGGGCGCGATTTTTCGATATCGACGCGATCTCGGATCGGACCAGTCCCCTGCCCCACATGCTGCCGACGCCCGATGATTTTGCCCAGATGGTCGCGGCGCTTGGGGTCAGCGATGACAGCCGGGTGGTCGTCTATGACCAGCGTGGGATTTTCTCTTCCGCTCGCATTTGGTGGATGTTCCGGGTGTTCGGGCATGATGAGGTCGCGGTGCTGGATGGCGGCATGCAGGCCTGGATCGCGGCGGGCGGCGCGCTTGCAACCGGCGAGCCGGCACCAACGGCGCCGGGACGGTTAACGGCGAATTTTCGTCCGGAGATGGTTCGTTCGCTGGCGGACATGCGGATCAATTTGCAGACCGGCGACGCCTTGGTTCTGGACGCGCGGGCGGCGGGCCGGTTTGACGGTTCGGTGCCGGAGCCGCGCGCGGGCATGAAAAGCGGCCATATTCCCGGCGCTCGCTCGCTGCCGTTCAGCGAGGTTCTGCAAGACGGGAGATTGCGGCCGGCGCGGCAATTACGGGAAAAACTGGCCGCGCTGGGCGCGGACGGGTCGCGCCCGGTGATCACGAGCTGCGGATCCGGGGTCACCGCCGCGGTGCTGGCGCTGGCGACTGTGGTGGCGGGGTTGCCGGAAGCCGCGATCTATGATGGGTCGTGGGCGGAATGGGGCAGCCGGGACGACACGCCCATCGAGGTTTGAATGGCAAAGAAATTCGGCACGCAAGTGGTGCAGGCCGGCCGCGCCGGCACCAAGGACTACGGCTTCGTCAACCCGAAACTGGTGCGCGGCTCGACCGTGTTGTGGCCGGACCTGGCCACCAAGAACGAGCAGGGCAAGCGCCGGCTGGAGCAGGTCGAGATTTACGGCCTGTACGGCACTGAGACGCATTTCGCGCTGGAAAACGCTGTCGCCGCAATCGAGGGCGGCACCCATTGCCAGATCGTCGGCTCGGGCCTGGCGGCGGTGACCGTGCCGCTGCTGGCCTATCTGAAAGCCGGCGACCATATCATGATGCCGGATTCCGTGTACGGGCCGACCCGGATTTTCTGCAACAAGATCCTGCATCGCTACGGGGTCGAGACGACTTTTTACGATCCGATGATCACCGAGGCGGGGTTTGCCCCGCTGCTGCGCGACAATACCGCGTTGGTGTTCACCGAAAGCCCCGGCAGCCATACGTTCGAGGTGCAGGACGTGCCGATGCTGGCACGGCTGGCGCATCAGCGCGGCGCCAAGGTGTTCATGGATAACACCTGGGGCATCCACCATTTCCAGCCATTCGCTCATGGCGTGGATGTGTCGATCCAGGCACTGACCAAATATGTCGGCGGCCACTCCGACATCGTGCTGGGCGCGATTACGGTAAACTCCGAAGAGGATTGGGCCTGGCTGCGGCCGCGCTGCCTGGATCTGGGGCAATACGCCTCGCCGGATGATTGCTGGCTGGCGCTGCGGGGCCTGCGGACGCTGCGGGTGCGGCTGGAGGCGCAGGCGGCGGCGGCTTTGGCGCTGGCGCACTGGTTCGCCGCGCGGCCGGAAGTGGCCCGCGTGCTGCACCCAGCGCTGCCGGACTGCCCCGGCCACGAATTTTTTCTGCGTGATTTCACCGGCGCCTGCGGGCTGTTCGGCGTGGTTTTTGTTCCGGAATTTTCCGCCGCGGACGTGGTGCGGATGATCGACGCGCTGGAGCTGTTCGGCACCGGCTCCAGCTGGGGCGGCTATGAAAGCCTGGTGCTGCCCACCACCGGCACGATTACCCGCTCAGCCGGCACCGGCGTATTCGAGGGCGAAATGGCAAGGTTCCAGGTCGGGCTGGAAGATGTCGAGGATCTGAAGGCGGATCTCGAGAAGGGACTGTTGGCGCTGCGCGAGGGGTAATTTAAGCGTCCGAAGGTTCATCGGTCGGTTAGGCTTGGCGCCAAAAAGTGATCAGCAGGCCGCCGGCGATGATCAGCGCGCCGCCGGCATAGACGGGCAAAGCCGGTTTCATGCCAAAGGCGAACAAATTGATCAGTTGGGCAACCACGAAAAACAGCGCGACATAGACGCCGAGCAGACGGCCGAAATCCCAGGATGGGGTGTTCACCGTCACGCCATAGGCGAATAGCACGGCGGCGCCGGCGGCCAGATACCCGACCCGGCCCGGCAGGCTCCCCGCGTGTAGGCCGCTGCGGGCCAGCGCGTCGCCGCCAGCTTCAAGGACCGCGGCGAGGGTGAGTATGGCGAGGATCGTGAGATTGCCCATGGGTGCTCCATAGATAGAAGGCGGGGTCACCGGCTTTCGCCGGCGATGATGGGTTGGGTGAGCGCGCGCGCGGCGCCATATCCGGGAAAATCAGGACGGAGACAACCATGAGTAAAGTGTATCTGGTCACCGGTGGCGCCGCCGGGATTGGCGCGGCGATCGCGGCGCGCCTGGCGCGGGACGGCGCGCGGGTGGTGATCGCGGATCGCCAGCCGGCGGCATTGGACGGCGCGCGGTCGGTGATCTGCGACGTGTCCGACGAGACGCAGGTGCAAACGCTGATTGGCGGGATCAAAAACATCGAGGGGCGGCTGGACGGGCTGGTCTGCAATGCCGGGTTCATGATCCGCAAGCCGATTTCCGAGCTGAGCTTCGCGGAATGGTCCAGCGTGATCGGCACCAATCTCACCAGCACGTTCCTGCTCGCGAAAGCCGCGGAATCGCTGCTGCGGGCAGCGCGCGGGGCGATCCTGACCATCGCCTCCACCCGCGCGCATATGTCCGAGCCGAACACGGAATCCTACGCGGCCTCGAAAGGCGGGCTGCTGGCGCTCACCCACGCGCTGGCGATCAGCCTCGGGCCGGATATCCGGGTCAACTGCATCAGCCCCGGCTGGATCGATACACAGGGAGCCGAATTACGGACGGAGGATCATGCCCAGCACCCGGCCGGGCGCGTCGGCACCCCAACGGACATCGCCGCGCTGGCCGCCTGGCTATTGGGGCCGGAAGCCGGCTTCGTTACCGGCGCCGAATTTCTCTCGGACGGCGGCATGACAAGGAAAATGATATATCTGGAATAGTCTTCTTGACTATGACTGTGTTTCGATATATCTGGAAACAGTCGATAATAAGGAGAACGACAAATGAGACTATTCGAGAGACCACACCAACATGGCGAGCATCCCGGTCCGCGGCGGTTCATGCGCGGTCCGCATGAGCACGGCGAGCGCGGCGGCTTCCGTGGCCGGCACGGGCCGGGCGGGAGGCTGGCCAGGCTGCTGGAGCATGGCGATCTGCGCATGCTGATCCTGCACCTGATCAACGAAAAACCCCGACACGGCTACGAAATCATCAAGGCGATCGAGGACCTGGCCGGCGGCGCCTATGCCCCCAGCCCCGGCGTGGTCTACCCCACGCTGACCATGCTGGAGGAACTCGGCCAGATCACCGCGACCGAAGAAGGCAGCCGTAAAAGCTATGCCATTACCTCGGCCGGCGCGGAGACCTTGGCCGCCGATCAGGAGGCGGTGAACGCCATCCTGGCGCGCATCGCCAGTGCCGGGCCACGAGAGAACGCGCTGCCGATCCTGCGCGCGATGGAAAACCTCGGCAATGTGCTGCGGATCAAGGTCCG
>Ga0116230_10001817_pt1 | contig 20442 bp, 12 predicted proteins | sample S1TSphfallax_3_FD_88678 | JGI IMG/M metagenome (GOLD analysis project Ga0116230, IMG submission 88678) | Host-associated microbial communities from peat moss isolated from Minnesota, USA - S1T2_Fd - Sphagnum fallax MG | ecosystem: Host-associated > Plants > Peat moss > Unclassified | place... | reverse complement strand
CCTTGTATATTGACAGCGATCTACTCCTTACCAATAAGTTGTTTAATTATTGTGGGATAACAATTTTATCACCAGCTAGCCTCTACACTTGAAATCCCATGCATGCATCGTTGTACCTTGCACTTCATCATAACCATCACCATTTTTATTGCCATGATGTGCAACTTCATTGTCGTTGTAACCCTAAACTTTTGTATAATCCATCACAAGTTCCATTAGGTCTGCCTTACAATTTATTGCAACCATTACCACCTCTACTTGAAAATAATTATGCCTTGGAACGTTTTGGTCACCTTTAGCCCTTCTAGTTCATGGCTGATGATGATAATTATAACTCACATTATCACCATTCTCAACAACTTTACAAACTTAACTGTTTGTAACAACTTTATGTTTTGGGATGTTACATTTTGTTTGAAACACACCATTTGAGGGTAGTTTAGAGTTTAGTGATGGAATCTAGTGGAAATTATGAATATTCATGCACAATTAAAATATGAACAAGGCTGGTCAAGTTCTTATGCAAATCACCTTATGAATAGGTGAAAGTTTTTAAAAGGTGTATCACCTAAGACAAAAAGGACCTAGTTTTTATTACAATCTTTTATATATATGTATTTTGATTCTCATCAAAACTAATGAATTAAAAAGTGTCAAATATTTCATAAGTATCATATTTTAAATTATTATAATTTGACATTTCATCATAATCATCTTTATATAGTTAAAAAGCACTAAATAAATATAAAAAATTTAACATTATGACAAGATTTTGGTACACCTTAAAAATTTGGACCCGAATACAATTTGCATACATTGTTGATGTCCCAAGCTCACATAATGTAGTTTAATGTCAACTTCCACATTGAAAAAATGAATCATTTATTTGTTTGGACAACCCAATTTGAATTTTGTTTTGTTCAACTTCGGAATTTTTATGTTTTTATGTTTTAGAATAGTTAATATTTTCATGAATCTGATTAATCTGATTATTAAATTATGACTAATCAGATATCCATATTGTAGCTTGTCATAATATGACAATTTTAATCACCTTAAAACACCATATTTCTGAAAATGAATTCAATATTCAAAATATATAAAATTGATGCTGAAATTCACCCTAAGGTAAGGTACCAAAAATGCCAATGCAAGTTTGCATAATAACTTTTTAATATAATTAATATTTTTGGGTGGTTGGGCTAAAAGATCAATTTTGGTCATGGCATTCAAACAAGCTAACAATATACTAAATCCAAAGACCTTAAAGTCCTTTTGCCCCAAAATAAACTTTCCATGAAGACAATTTTTTCTGAAACTTGCTAAATATGTTGATCATTGGCCCAATAGCTCACCATTCATGTGATAATTAACATTGAATTATTATTTTTTTGAAAATGTGCATGTTGTTTTGTTTCATGTAAAAAATTATAAAAATTTCAAATGAAAACAGAATGTGTCCACTATTTTATGCCATATGGTTCCATTTATCCATTGTAACTTACAACTTTTCTTTGTACATCATTTACATTAGACCCCGTTGTCATGTGATAAAGGATTGTTGAAATTCATACAAATTAAATACTCAAATATATATTTTTAAAATTTAAAATACAATTTTTACAATAATGAATTATTTTTAATTCAATTTGTAAATTTTATCATCCAAATAAATTTCTTACCATCAACAAATTAATACATTAAAAAAATTAAGGGGGCCTTTGCAAAAAGGATGTTATTTGATGTGATGATTGCACACATCAAAAGTCCTTAACAAATCAAAACTGAAACTTGAATCAAATAAAATTTAAATTTAAATTCACCAACATTCATATCAATTATTAAGCACAACTTGATTACAATTATGTGATTTTCATATGGTGATAGATAAACACATTTACAAATTTTTGCAATTTTCATTGGGATTTAACATTTTTTTTGCATTGTTTGACTATTATTGCACCCATTCATAAATATCCCCATTTTCAATGATTTGACCTAATGGTCTTGGGCCTCAATCTTTGTGATTTTTTTCAAATGTAGTCTGTCAAAAATATTTATCATGTTAATTCTTTTCATACATTTTCTTTGATTTGTCATGGTAGAGCATAAAAATATCGATAACTCATTGCACTAGTGTCTTGAATTTTGACATTTATTGTGTAACAATTTTTTTTAATTATGTATTTTTTTCTTACATTTATAAACTTTGAACTCCATTGTTTGAATAAGTAGGGCAATATCCTTTGAAATTTGACGTTGGTAGTGACAACACAAAATAGGTTGAATATCTCAAACTTGAGTACTTAGATAAAAAACATTTGTGCCAACCTAGATGTGAATTATTATTGAATTGTGGTAATGCATTTGTTGTAAAAGTCATCATTAGAAATGATAGTAGATTCATCCTTTCGAGCCTTTTGACCCATACAATCTGTCTAATTTTCACATGTCAAATTCTCCCAATTTTTTTGAAGGGAAATCTTGTTTCTTTAATTCATGATATAAAAGTGGAACTTGATGTTTAACGTGGTTATAGAAGCAAGTCTTGACCTTTAGTTCACCATTTAAGAGACCATGTTAACACATCAAAATAACTATCACTAATTGGTAGCCTTCTCACCACTAGGTATTCTTCATCATGCTCAATAATATGGTCCATATTAGAAAGTCGTGGACCACTATACTTGTAGCTCATGATGAATTTAAGTGCTTTCAACATAGTTTATAGCTCTTGGAGTTTGAAGTTCAAGTGACAAGAAGGCAGACTAATGTAGGCATAGTTTTATCTATTTTTTTGTGCACTTATGCACATGTGGAGGAAACACAATCTAAGAAAAAATGTGTCTATATTTTGATTTCATAGTTGATTCCAAACATTGTAGAATGAACTCTAAGAGTAATTTTGCAATGGAGTGGAGAAAGAATAAATAATTTGATGCCTAGTGTCTTTCCTCTAAGATGTTAATGTGGGATCAACTTTTGTGGCTACAGTTCACAAGTTCAAAATTCATGAGATCATACATCATTTCAATTTCAATGTCAACATTGTCGATGTCTACTATCAAAGATTTTGAAGTGACCAAATTTCAAGGGACATTTAACATACTTGTTACCTAGTTGTGTCTTCAAAGGAAAGTTCAAGTGTCTTGAAGTTCCTCTGCCAATGAGCCAAAGGAAAGTGATTCAAAAGAAAAAAGAAATCACAACTGCAAGCAAACCCAACCTGAGAAGCTGTTGGCACCTTCAAGTCAAACTCATTGGGCAGAGGACTGGCAGGTGCTTTAACAACTTGCACACCACTGGATTTGAACCCAGGACCTTTTTGGTGATCACAAAGTCCCAAAATGAGTTATACCAGTGGCCCATCATCTCTGGTAAAAGGTTTACTTTTTTGAATTTATTATGAACAAATCCAATAGCACTATATAGCTCAAATTTTAAACTAAAATGAACAACATGAAGGTGAAGAAAGGTAGGTGACCATGCTAACTATGCCACAGGAGGGGATTTTGACATTGCAACCCACCAGGCACACATAGCTAGTGGCTATCTAATCAACATCAAAGAAACAAAATCAAACCATTGTGCAACCCTAGGGCTAACCAATTTTCAAGGCAGACATTGTCACAATCTTACAAGCATCAACACCAAAACATCAAGTCCCCCATAGGGACCTCAAATGGGGTACTAGACTCTCTCCACCAGGTACTGAGTCATCTTGCTTACACACAACCTTCAAGTTCTCTCCAAAAAGCTCCCACATACATGGAATATGGGAAGCTTGGACATTGAAGGTTAATAAATGACCCCCTGATTTTGGGGCATATGATAAATGTTTTAGTTGTTGATGGCACCTACTCTCAGTGAACGTGTCCAACTTGAAGAACCGATTTGAAAAACTCTCACTCTTAGTCCCTTTTTTGACGCTCAACAAATTTCTCACTTGTGCTCCGCATACTTGTGCCTTGGGTGACCTAGCATCCATACTGATAGCAAAAATTCCCAAGAAGCTGAACTTACTAGTGTGGGTACTGGTTCACCCTGGTTGTGTGTCTCCAAATTTGTGCCTTTGTAACATTTAATTACAAAATACTCAGCTGGTGTTCCTGGTTAGACTCAGCTAGATAGGTACTAGTGTAGTTACAGCATACTAGTCCTTCGGCCGCAAGATGCCCATCGCTATGCCCATTGCCTATATCCAGAACACGTGTTTGTTCTCCTGTTAAGCGGATGATGACGGCCATGAGGCCCGCGTGGAAGGACCCTAGCATTCGCGAAAGCAGTTTCTCACTTAGATCTGGTCTCTCCGATTGAATATTCACTCCAGGTGGAGATAATGCTCTTGCTGCTGCTCACCAACCAAGACATTATCCTTCATGTTAACTGACATACTATTTCTCTGTCTGAGTGCATGGCAAACGGATGAACAAGACTAAACGTCGTAAATCAAATGAGAATCTCTCTGTGCATTCTGGTCTGTCAACTTAGGGTTTCAAGTTCTTCCTTCTAATTTATGAAAGGTGTGAGAGGTGGGACTGGAAAGAAAAGACTAAAGAAAGAAACTGAATGACATTTGCTTCGCAGCTAGAGGCCCGGCGAATTGATCAATGAGCATAATGCAACTCAAATAATTGCTGATTTAAGCAGATAGAAGCAACTCGTTAGAAGGACATCTCACTTGGATAGCCGTGTTTCTTGAACCACCGTCCCCGCAGGATCAAGTAAGTAGCAAGAGCAATGATTGTTGTGATGGCAACAACACCTATCACAATGCCCGCTAAGTGTCCACTGCCCGCTAAGTGTCCACTCGACAGATAATATTTGTCCTCACGAATCTTAGAGCGTACTGAGGAACCATCAAAGAATTGATATGAGAATATATGAGGGACTTCCAAGGAGTCTAAATTTCAAGCATCAAGGTTCAAACAAGAGAGCTTCTGGTTAATACGAGGAACCGTTGAGCACAGTCTGCAGCAATTTATGTAAACCAAGTGCATGAAATCACATCTGTAAACTAAACTGTCAGAACCAGACTTTAAGCAAGAAATCTGAGGATCCTAAAAAAAAACCAGTTCTGCAGTTGATGATGCACTACCTGCAGAACTGGTTTGTTGTAAACACAATAAAGAGAAAAATATTCAGGAATCAGGAAGTGTACAAGTGATATTACACAGCCTTCTATATAGTGGTGAGAACTTAGTTGCTGTAACTTACTACAAAAGTTTGTGTCGAGTTCCGATTATCTCTTTACTAATGATCTATTTCGTTCATCAGCAAAGTATTACGTACTTCAGTTCTAACAATTTTGACGCTAGGAATGTCAAATTATAACCGATCACAAAATGAGACCACACGCCATTGGACATATCGCAACTGGCAAAAGCATTAAACAGTTTTTGATACAGCTTGTTTTTATCAAATGTTAAGTCGAAAGTTACCTGACGAGTCGAACTGCGCAAACACATCTGGATCCTGAACAATTCAACCAAATTCATTTTCAGGACAGAGAATAAAAAATCAATATCTATCACATGTCATTGAGCAATTTCTCATAAGTTCCTGCAAGAAAACAACTGTGTTGCAACTAATTGACATGTGATGGAAGTATATACTGCTCTAAATACAGAAATTCCATGTCTTCTGCCAATCGCTGTCCAACCTAACGGCAAGGCAACCATGTGAAAAGGTCTACCAGATTTACCAGTTCTGCGCTCAAGATTACGTTCGACACTATTACAAACTCAGTTGGGGACCCCAGTTCTCCATGTCCTTGAGGACGCTGCCACTGCCATTGCCACCATCAACCATGAATTAGAACTTCGACCATAACGACTTACCTCCAAATCGTTGGCGATCACGAAGCTGGTGTTGCCTATACAGATATGCACATAACCTTTTACAAAAGTTACATATGTCTATCAGCGAACAGATAAGAAGGGCTCTGGCAATACGGCTCTTAGGCTTTAGCCCTTGCGAAAATGCGTTCTTGCAACTCTATTTGACAAGGCATTCATCTTGCTATACGAACTAAGGCACCGGAAAACCCGTCTCGAGAAAAAACTGCATATAACTCACTCAAATACATATCAAGTATGGAAGCTCATGATTTGCGGAGGCTCCACTACCTTTCACAACACTAAAATGTCAGATTGCGCTCGTCACTTGTACTCTAGAGATACGGTCCTCTTACCTTTCATCAAGACGTTGAATTATAGTCTATCTGTTTTACGTAAATCTGAAGGGTTCGTTTTGAGAACTCACTTGAGAAAAGACATACATCACCATCAATACCAGCATCATTAGCTTGATCAGATTCTTGTTTATCAGCTTTATCCCGAGCCTCCACCTCCGATTGCTCCAAACCGAAGTTGCGGGAAATCGCGGAAACCAATCCATTTGATCCTGATGTATATCAAAATCAGTCACCTGCCAACTTTCCAAGCTCATGGTTATTCATGTAGGTTTCTATCTTTTCTTTTTGCCTGAATCCAAGTACAAAAATATCCAACCTTACTCGTCTAGACTCTCAATTTGTGCCATGAACCGCGCATGTGGACTGCTAGGAAAACTTCAATTGTAGTAAACAAGCTCCAAAGCTCCAAATCTGTCTTAATGGTATTTTGATCTGCTTCACACATACACTGAGTAAGACAACCCAGAGAAATTATTTCCTACAAAATCGAATCCGCGTTCGGACTATTAATTCTGAAAGACTTCCAAGTGTAGTATACAAGCTCTACCTCTGTCCTCTTGTTATTCTTTTGATCTCCTTGAGACACACACTGAGTCAGCCCAGCGAGCGAAGTTCGTTCGCCTGGCTACAAAATGGAATTGATCGACTTCTGAACCAGTATGCAATCTGAGAGCAAAGTGGCCAACAAAATGGTCTGATGCCGAGGCCCCAGAACAATACGCAAAACGTTGGCCGGCCAATCTTGAGCTTCATTCGTCGCCTGTGGGTTGGGCCAACTAGGGCAGGTAGTATTTGGCGAGTAGCCAGGAAATGCAGTTCTGAAATTCACTAGAGTTCTCTCCTCCGACAGCAGTGAAGTGGCCTATACAGTATTTTTTGGATGAAGTATAGTAGTCCAACAATGTGAAACCAGCTTTGGGCCTGTTAGATTCTCCATTTTACAAATACCCCTCCAAGAGGACCTGTACGAGGAAATAACTGTATTTGATCTGTCAACAATAATGATTGGCCCATAAGGTGATATTTGAATAGTCTCTCATTTTTTTTTGTCCAATTTTTTATGTTTATGGGTGGGGGAATGACTGAATTTTTTTTTCAGTTGTTTTATATCATATATTTGATGAAATTTTCCCAAAAAAATAGAATTCCCAATTTATTTGTTGAAAAAACGACAGGAAAAGAAATTACTCAGCATGAAGGAACACTAACGCTCTCTTGAATGTGGTAAAAAGTGATACGGGCCAATATAGGGTTTGTGTGGCCCATATAGGGTTTGATAAATAAGAGATTATTTTTCTGTGGTACAATTTCTTCTTACATAACACTTTTTCAAAAGTAGACAATTAAATCGATTATAAGTGGTAAGTTACCAAGCAGTACCCTAAACGTGTAGGGTACCGCCTCAGCTAGGCCCCTTACTCCAGGATTGTCACAGCTGCATGGGCTCCACACGCTGTCAAAGAAATACCGCCCAAGAACCCCAACAGTAATAAAGTAAAGGCCAGTTTGCCAACTAGCTGAACAAATAGCACAAGCAATTTACAAGCACCCTCTCCATTAATAGGGGGAGGAAGTGGCAAAGTTGAATTTGTACACCTAACTGTTAGGGTTCATTCACCCCTTAGTAAAATCAGAGAAAAATGTGTTGAAAGCTACAAACTTGTCAACCGAATTTGCATGTCCTTTGGAGGGGCTGTATGGACATGCAACATTTAAGTGCTATGTTCACTAAGGCAACTCTTTAAAACAAATCAAGACACCAATCTCAAGAACATGGTTGGTCACAATTTCTTTCTTCACACCTAGGCACAAGTTAATGAACCTATTAGGTACAACATTTAAGTGCTAGGTTAATCATGATATGTGCTCAAGGCAATTCAAACGCTCTCATTGGTTGTGTCCAGCATTTCCAACCCCCGAGCACAAGCCTATTTCAGAGACCTTGAGAATTTGTGTATTTACACGGCCAGAGTGAACCAGCCCCCATGACTGTACCAGTTGGCCGTTCTGTCCATAGGATGGGCTGAATGATTCGCCTCTTTTTTATCTGTCTCTTTACCTTATGTTAACCACCATTCTACCACAGTCAAGTTTTTTGGCTGCTGACCTTTGACCATTTTTTTTATTCCATTGCCAATTTTTTTCCAATCCTGACTTCCATACTACCCACCCACCTAGCTACCCTACTGACCTAACTCTTAGCCCTGCCTACAAACTAACAACTAATCCCTTACTTACCTTGACAAAACTCTTATATACCCTTGGCTAAACTTCTATCTCTTGGTTAAACCTGTATTTTTTCTTGGTTAAACTTATAATTCTTCTTAACTAAATTTCTATTTCTTGGCAGAATCTATATATCATATTGCCTACGCTTATATCTATTGGCTAAACCTATTTTTTTCTTAGTTAAATTTATATTTCTTGACTAAACTTCTATCTCTTGGTTAAACCTATATATTTTACTAGCTAAACCTATATTTCTTCTTGGTTAAACTTATAGTTCTTCTTGGCTAAACTTCTATCTCTTGGCAAAATCTATATATCATATTGCCTAAGTTTATACCTATTGGTTAAACCTATATATTTTATTAGTTAAACCTATATGTTTTACTAGCTAAACTTATATTTCTTTTTAGTTAAACTTATATTTATTGTCTAAACTTATATTTCTTCTTGGTTAAACCTATATATGTTATTGGTTAAACTCTTACTTAAATCCTACTCCAAAAATAAATTTAAAAAATAAATACATTTTTCAATAATCCCACTTTAATTATTAGCAAAACATTTATTTATTGGCAAAACCTACCTACCCACGCATCATCATACCTACCTATGCACTTGCAAATTGTGGATTTTAATTGTAACAATTGTAATGTAAACTGTGGGTAATGCAATTGTGGGAATTGTTTTTGGCGGCAGTCTTCTACTTTTACTTTGGAACATTTAATGCAAGATGTACTTAATTAATTAAGGAATAGGCTTGATAAATTTAGAGTTAAAAGACATCAAACATTTATGAATATTTGCACAATTTTTAATACTAATTAAAATCAATCCTAGGTTGGATTTTGGGGCCAAATTTGGCCAAATTTTCACATACAAATATTTACAACAAGACTCATTTTATCTATTTTGAAGGTGAATGAAAAAGGTCTCAAGTTGGGGCTTCAAGTTGAAGTGACCACACTAATAGTAAAAGAATAAACTCTTATTTCATTCATTTTATTTTTTATTTTCATTGTGTTTCAATTTTAATTCATCATTCACTCCTAGAAGATTATTTCGTATGGCATTTGTATATGTTTATATAATTATTAGTTTTTATGACATTTACCATTATAATTGTGTAGGTTTATATATAAATATTGTGGGGTAATTACTTTTAAACTTTAAGGCAAATGCTTCCATTCATCATAATTTTCAATTGATTAATTTTAAAATTCATTGTTATAAATCTTTTTGTATTCTATTTGTAAATGTTTGTATAACCATTAGGTTGAGAACATTTACCATTAAAATTATTTAGGGTTTTAAGTTTAAAGGTTTAATGAAATGTGTGTTGATTTATTTAGGTTATGTTTTCAACTGAAGCTACAATTCTTTTTGAACGTGATATCATACTTTAACATCAATGGTATGATATTTTTCTTTATTTTATTTTTATTGTTTTTTTTTAAATTTAGGGAAATCAATCTCCTTGGATGGTTTTTACATGGTCATCAAATTCCACTAAAAATGTTCCATGTTTGATATATGGATTTAACATTTTGTCCTCCCATAGATAGTGTGGATTTAGGCTCATAATGTCAATATTGCATTTTGCCACCCACATATAATGTGCATTCGTAAATTGTTGTGTAAATATTGCATTTTGCACAATTAAAACTTAGGGTTAATAATGGTTATCTTACTATTATATAATATTTGAATAAAATGCCCAAAAAAAATCTCCCTTTTTAGTATTATTAATAATGTGAATAAAATTCAAATTGCAATTCTATGATATTTTAATACATTGAATCAATATTAATACAATGTAAATGTGAGGTTTGTTGATTTTTTTTTGTGTGGATTAAAGGTTTAAGGTTTATTTTAAGAAAATTTTAATTTGATAATATTATTTATATTGTTAGTATAAGATTTCAAATTTTATAATTTTATTCAAATATTGAATGCAATACCTAACATGATGTGAAATTTATTGTGTTATTCATTTGAATGTTAATTAGTACAAGTCAATAAAACCCTCAACAAATGTAATAAAAAAAAATGGTGAATGTGGTTTCAAACAAAACCTTTAAAAAAAAAATTCAATTTTTTAATGTTGCACAAAAAGTGGGGATCAACCATAAGAAGATTTAGCCAAAGCTAGGAATCCCATACCATTTTGGCCAACCACTAAATTCTATGAACTAAATATGAAAATTCTATAAATGCAAGTATTTATTCAAATAGGTTGTATGCCAATAGTTATTTGAACCATATTATTTAGGATTACTTTTTTAAAATAGAAAAATTTGGTCACAAATAAAGTAATTACAATTCAATATTAATATAATTAAATGTAATTTAAAAAGTTAATTTGAATTAATGGGCATTTAAAGTAACATGATATTATTTAGTTCTTGAATTATGGACTTGCAATATTGACATGTAATTTTAGAATTGAATATTTATTATTAAGTTTTGCCCTATAATAATTGAAAATATTTTGAATATTTTAATTTATGATATAAATATAATATATTGTCAAGCCTTCTAATTTTTTAATTTATACTTATATTTTAGATATATTTCTTATTGGTTGTAAGTATTGTGTTTGGTGGAAAAGATGTTTGCAACTTAGATGATGAAAAAGCAAGTTTTTTGCAATACCTTAATAATCAAAATTTATTAAATAAAGGGGGGCTTTTGGTGAGGGTAAACAATGTAGATTTATGTAGGTATTGCAAGAAGCTTGGAAACCTTAAACCATTAGACTTCGGAAAAAATGGGGCATGACCACAATCAATGCTTAACTTTGAAAATGAAAGTATTGCATAGGGTTTAAGGTTTTTATTTATAAATATCATTTGGATATTTCGTATTGTATTTCGCCCATTACATGCAAGTATTGCATTTGGTGATCAATATGCACTTAACAAAAACTTAGATGATGAAGGACTAACTTTTTGCAATACTTGCATAATCCAAACCTATTACTAAAATTGTGTTTTTGGTGAGGTCACATAATATATATTTATGTAAGTATTATAATAAGCTTACTATGCTAGTATTATATTATAAAAATAATGGCAAAATTACCTTTGTGACCACCTTAATAGTGATTGCAAAACATCAACGATAAGGGTATTACTAGTTTGTTTAGGGTTATTTTTAAGGGTACCTTTTTGTTAATTACATGCAGGTATTGCATATGGTTATTTATTTTAAATGACAAGGGATTAAGATTTTGTAATAATTGCATGATTAAAACCTATTAACTACAAGGGGCTTTTGGTGAAATTACATAATGCAATTTGGGTTTGGGGAATGCATTTGGAATATGACATAAAATGATAGGATAGGGTATTATAAATTGGGATTGCCAAAATAAAAGTGGGTAGAAAAAGTTATAAACATTTATTTAAAATGAACACAATACAAAGTGTTGGTGAGATGCCAAAAACTCTCACTGCAAGTTAGGCTAAAATGGCCTAACACTATACCTTATTATGCACCCTCATTTGAAAAAGAGTTGGAAACAATGTTCATGTTTCTTTGATAAGTGATTGTAGCCTTTACAACTTTTGCTACATGGTGATGGGTGAAAAGCTGTTGATGTTGAAACGTGAATTGGATCACATCTGCCACAAAGGCCTCCTTTGTGGCATTTCAAAGCCTATGGAAAAAAAAACAACTTAGTTTCATGATTCAAATGCATAATGAAAAAACATGTTAAAAACTAATTAAATGATTATAAACTTATTAGCCATGAATCATTTCCAATTCATGGTACTTGCCCACAGCTTGCATTTTTTTTTCTCTATTGTCCTTGGTAGATTTCGAATTCCAATTTTGAGAATCTCATGTAAGCCTAAAAGACTTTGCATAACCAACTATATTCGTTCAAGTGATTTCAACAAAGTCATCATCCTTATTAATTTGTGAAAACGCATTACGAAGGACGAACCCCACGCCCCACTTAAGTATGGTGATGATACGTAATAATTTGTTAAAGGCAAACCTTACCAATAAAGGTCAATAAACCTTTTCAAGCCCTTGAACTTCAAATTGAAGCCGATCCCATCAACTTTAGCTTTCTTTTTCACTTAGTTAATTACTTTATTTTCATTTTGTGTTTGTCATGCTTGTGGGTTGTTCAAAATCCAAGCATTCATGGCATGGTCATTTTGTTGCCTTGGTCCCCCAAGACGAATAGAAGGACAACCAAATTTACATGCTTCCATGTGATGACTATGTTTGTTGTCCAAATGTCAACGAAGTAACCATTTAGCCATGTAACTATCGATGCATCCATTGAACTTGCAAATCCACCTTGACCCTTCATGGACCCAATTTACATCTTCCATGGCATGATTCAATGGGACTTTTCCATGATCACTTTTATGTGAAACCACCTTAGCCCCTACAAAAAAATTATTAGACCAACAAGTTTGCATTATGAAGGTATTGCAATTAAACCAACCCCTAAACCTTAGACATGATGAAAGTATTGCAATCAAACCAGCCCTTAAACAATAATCATGACAAAGGCATTGCAATCATAATTTATATATCAATGTACTATCTTGTTCAAGAAAAATTTGGCCAAAAAAAACCACCCTCACTTTTGCATGGAGAGTGAGGATGGGATTTGATGTCACCATTAGCAAATTGCAACACATTCAACATATTGATGACATACCTTCAAGAGGTGAGCTTGTGTACAATACAATTGTTTGTTTTATAATTGACACCTTGGCCTTGGCTATCTTTTTTGCATGTTTTTTTGGAGGTGCCATTTTGAAAAGAAACAACCATTCTATTAACAAAGAAAAAACACAATTTATTTATTTATCTTCTAATGCAACATGCAAGATTAAATGGAGTTGCTACTAATTTTATTTAAAAGTTTAAGGGTTCAATACTTTTAAAATTTTCATTTGAATTTTTTTATTATAATTAATTAATGTAATTTAATTACAAAATTAAATTATTATACATACTTTTATCATTATTAATATTGTTACTTGGTATATTAACTAAGTATTTATATTTATTAATTTAAAATCTTTAATATTATATTTTAAATTGCTTCCAAATTGACAAGTGTATTCTTCATATTAAAAAACAAACAAACCACCAAAAGATGACAATGTTCATTCTCATCATCCTCTTCTAAAACATAATAAAAAGAAGAAAAAGAAGATGACAATGATGATGTTCACTATTGTTATTTTCTTTTAGAGCGCATGTAAGAGGAAAAACAAAAGCAAGAAGATGATGATGGCGATGCTTGTTATCGTCATCTTCTTCTAGAGTAAACTAAAAATAAGAAGACAACAATGACCTTGCCATTGTTGTTTTCTTCTAGAACATAATAAGAAAAATAAAAAGAAGACGACAACAAGTTCATCTTCTTCTAGAGCACTTCTTAGGAAATGTTAGGAATAAAAAAAGGAAGAAGATGATGATGATGATGAACATCATTGTCATCATCTTCTTTTGGAGCGCTTGTAAGAGGAAAAAAAGAAGCAAGAAGATGATGACATTAAACATCATCGTCATCATCTTCTTTTGGAGTAGACTAAGAAGAAAAAGACGACAACATCAAGCTTGTCATCATCGTCTTCTTCTAGAGCAAAATAAGAAGAAGAATAAAGATGATGACGATGAACATCATTGTTGTTGTCTTCTTTTGGAGCAGACTAAAAAGAAAAAAACAACAATTGCAAGCTTGCCATCGTCATCTTCTTTTGGAGCAAAATATGAAGAAGAAAAAGATGACAATAGTGAAACATTCGTTGTTGTCGTTTTTTCCTAAAGCACCCATAAGAAAAAGAAAAAAAGACAATGATAGTAAGCATTGATGTTGTCTTTTGGAATGCTTGTAGGAATTTTTAAAAAGAAAACAAAAAGACAACAATGGTGATGCTTGTCATCATTGTCTTTTATTGGATCAAACTAAAAAAAAGAAAAAGATGATGACAATGATGCTTGTCATTGTCATCTTCTTCCATAACATAATATGAATAAGAAACATCGAAAAAAAGGCGATGATGGGTGTTTGTCATCATCTTCTTCTAAAACAAACGTATAAAGAAAGAAACAAAAGATGATGATGAACAGTTGTTGATCATTGTTTTCTTCTACAAGCTTGTAAGAAAAAAAAAACTTGTGTAGTTGCATAAAAAAAGAAAAAAACATGTTGTAGCAAACTTACATTGGCAACATTCCTCTTACAGCACTGCTTTTGTTGCAGCTTTATTCTACTCCTCTTGCAATATTGTTCTTTGCATAGCTTCGCTTTACTCATAGCAACACTCTTGAATGCGACAATGTTTTCCCACTCCCTCACAACAACAAGCAGCAATGTTCCAAGCTCCCCTTAGCAGTGCTCCCTTCAACAATGGTCCCTGATTCCCTTGCAAAAACAATGTTTCCTCACTCCTCTTGTGCACAACTTGAGCTTACAACATCTCCTTCACTCGAGTGCGCTCTTGCACAACTTGAGCTTACAACACCTCCTTCACCTGGGAGCACTCCCATGCAGCAACCACAACAACAAATGTTTGTGAGAAAGTGACAACAACTTATGGTGGGCTTATGGTTTAAGGTTTAGAAACATTTGGGGAAAAAAACATGATAAATGGGTGAACAAGGTAGGTATGAACGTACAAAAAAAATTTAAGGGTTAAAGGGTAGGCAAAAGAAATCTTTGACTCAACCTCTTTGACTACACTGAATTTGGTTATTAGGATGAAAACTATTTCATCCCAAATGGAACTAATGCAGTTATGGGGACTGGGTCACTCAAGCCTATTTACACTAATAATATAAACCCTTAGACAAGTAGGATTGAAAATCCTGCAATTTTGAACTAAATAATGATGTTGTGAAAAAAACACTTTAGTCATATTAAAGGTTATTATTGGGTTCTAGATTAAATTAAAAAATTGTAACTCCCTGGAAAAGACAAGGAAAGTTGTTACATTAGATATTTTGCGTATTGTGACATAAGCAGAACACTAAACACCCCTAACAAGCTCTTATGACAAAAAATGAGGTCACAAACAAATAAAATGCAAAACATGTATATATTAAACAATAAATACACTCTCCAAATTTCACAATTGCCCAAGCCAATGGCCACCTAAATTTTGTCTAGAAACCACCAAAGAAACCGCCTTCTTCATCATAAAGAGGCTTGAGGTTTTCAAGGGGGTCAAATTCCTCTAATCTCACTTTCTTCTCAAAATCTTCAGACCCACACAAATCACACGATCAAATTTCCTTGACACCATTACTCCATTTGACAAGACAAAAGACATGAATACAACACATCGACTTCCCCTAGTCATTGCTTCAAGAATCCTTACGAAAAACTACACCCATCCTTTCTATGATTGACCTTGTAGTTTCAACTGTTCCAGTCCTTTGGAATTCCCAAAATCAAGGTACTTGCTCTTGAAAAACAAGATAAAAAAACCTAGATACAAACAAAACACAAGCATAAACTCTTGAGAAGAGTCGTTGGCCGCTTTCGAAACCTTTAAAATTTCTCATCATCCCCCCTTTTCAACCATCATACCCAATTCTAAGATGGATATTTTGCCTCTTTGAATACATTGCATAACGAATTGTTTTTTTATTTTCCTTCAAGACAGAGATCTACAAACCTCACTCCCATAACTTCTCCCGCTCACAAAATAGAAAACTTGCACTACTTATTTTCTTTGTAGCAAATCCTTCTGCAATTACTCCATAAAATCTCCACCAAGCACATCTCCCCTGGCAACACCCTAGCCACACCATCATCTTGCATCCAACATACACACCAAATAGAAGAAAATGACACCAACGTTTCAATGCTTCCAAACACCAACACATCTCCATTCTGTAACTTTCCTTGTCTCCAAGCCATCGAGAGTAAAAACTCCTAGCCGCCAATAGAAAAGAAATAAAACTTAAACTACTTTCTGTTCACACTTAAAAACCTAAAGCCAAAAATTTGTTACATTCTTTTCAAAGCATGTTTTTCTTGTCTTCTTGCACATGTTTTTCAGCCCTCTAGGATTCTGCATTAAAAAACCACGCAACATGGTTTTTCACATTGTACTTCAGCACGAATTACTTTTTTTGTTCTGCTATGATTGAGTAGATTCGAAATCTGAATCTCCCAAGCATAGAACTTGGTACTGACCCCTGGTATAGATAGATTCAAGCGTGAAGAAAAATGTGATGTCTTTTCTATTTAAATAACTCCTACAATCAAAAAGTCAAACCCTGCAACAAAATAACACAATTCTTTGCATGGTTGCATTGTCAAGCCCAAAACTAATGTCGGATAGAGCTTGTTAGGGAGTGTTTAACACCTTACATGACATACAACCTAATTAAGTGACCAACAAGCTATGGAACTTCAATTTGGGGAACTACAAATTCCTTCCCACCATAACCCCTAAACTTCTGATAAGCCAAAGACCTCAAGTATGGGCCTAGGAAGGTGGGAGTAGCATTCTAGAAGTAAGGGCTTAGTTTCAGGAGGCAAACCTAGGCCATGAATTCAAGAATAAATCAAAATATCAAAGAGAAAAAAGGTAGGAATTTAGAAGAAGCATCCTACAAAACCTTAAAGCACTCTCAAAATATTTGTAATGTATGTGGATGGCACCTTATATCCATGAATTTCCTTCCTAGAAATTGGGAGGGATATTATGCCAACTCCTCTAGGGTGGGAAGGAAATTATGCCTAATTATAGGTGTAAGAATCGTCCCACCATTGAAGGGTAGGCACAAAAACCCTCCCATTTATAAGCCTTGTGATTTACATAGGTTTGGTTCATGATAAATTTTGCCTATTGCTTTACTATAGGTAAAGCCCATGGCTGGGGGACATTCCCAACATGCACGGCTGGACTCAGCTATTGCTTTGTCCCAGGATCCTAATTTTGAAAATGGCCCCCACCCTAGGGCTTTATCCTACACTTCTAGTGTTACCCTGAATCTTCTTAATGATCTTTGCTCTCTTCTTTCATATAGTCCATTGCAAGGGTTGGAATGAACCAATAGGCACCACCAATGCACACATTAAGTCTTTTCTTTGCTAGTTGTCTCTCCAAACCACTCCTCACATGATTATTTACTTCCTCCTCAATTTTTTGCAAGTAATATATGTTTTGAATCCACATGTTTTTTTGAAATAGTTATTTCATTAGTTTTAAAATATGATATAACTCTTTTTTTCAATTTTGTTCTTGTAATAAAAGGGACATTGTGACAAATCATGCAATGTGTCAATTGAGGTACCTTGCCATCTACTTGTGTATTGTCATTGATACCATAAAAGGCCCAACTTAATGCATTTTTGCCATGAGGTTTCCAAAACAATCTCTAAACATGCAAAACCTAAAGTCTCTAATTCACACTGTCCTAATCACTTTTTAGAATTGTCTTCACTTAGGTTAAGCTCTCATTTCCTTGTGATGTTTTATGAAAAGGTTCCTCTTCCATAAAACATCATTGTGGAATTTTTCTCAAAACTCTATTTCAATTTTCATGGCATTTTTCATTTTTGTTGGACTAGGCCATTACAACAAAACATAATCAACTAAAATAAAATTACAATTATGAAACTTTAAAAAGAGGTAAGGAGAAGAATTAGTTTACAAGAATTTACAAATCAAATGTTCATTTCTAAACATAATTGAAATGAAAAATGTATAATAAATAGTCTTTCTAAAAATGTAATGTTCCTACACCATCCAACCACAAATTTTATTTTTTTAAGGTTTTACAATTAGATTCTAATAAAAAATAACAAAACAACCTAACCATAACCTTAAAAAATAAACAAAGAAAAAAGACACAAGGGTGTAAAGACAATAAAATGCTTGAGAGATTTTGTTGATCAAAAGATATAAGAAAAAATTATATATTATAAATTTAACATCTATGACCAATAAATGGCCCAAGTGTTATAATTTGATGACTTAGGCAAAAAAAAATAAAAAATAAAACTAATTTCAATATTTCAATATCTTTGACGGAATAATATTATATATATTATAAACTTAATATCTAGTGACCACTATATGCTCCAAATGTTATAATTTGGTGATTTAAACACCATTTTTTCTTCATTTAAAACTAAGTTAAACATTTCAATACCTTTGACAAAATTATATATATTGTAAAATTTAGCATATGGTGGTCACTAAATGCTCCAAGTGTTATAATTTGATGATTTAAGTACCATTTTTCTTTAAAACTATGTTAGATGTTTTGATGAAATATTGTAAAACATTGCTGATTTTGGAAAAAATTGTTCATTAACATCCAATTTGAGATTAAGTTAAAAATGGGGCAAAAAATAATTTTGTGTCAATCACATGAAAATTCGATGTTTTGGGCCGCATAGATTGAGTTATGTCCAAAAATAACATTTAAGTCCACAATTAATCAAATATTTGTTGCATTGACAAGAGGTGAAAGTTTAGCCGAAAAACAAAGAGGTTTTGACAAAAGATAAAAGTTTAGCCAAGAAAAAATATTGATTTGGCTAAGAAATAAAGGTTTAACTACAAAGTTTTGTTGAGAAATGAAAGTTTAACCAAGAAATCATATTAGTTTTGCCGAGAGATAAAAGTTTAGCCATGAAATTTTTTAAATTTTCCCATGAAAAAAGTTTAGTCAAGAAAAAATAAAATCTTTTTTACTTAGAAAGTAAAAGTTGAGCCAATGAAAAGATAAAAGGTAAGATAGGTAGGAGAGAGGTAAGGTGTTAGTAGGTAGCGAGGGCAACTAAGTCAATAAGATAGCTAGGTCAGCAAAAGTAACTTGGTCTGAAGGCTTACTATGGAGGTCAGAGTTCAGAAAAAAATTGCCCCAAATAAAAACTCATAGGTCAGAAACCAAAGACAGTTGACTGAATGAGGCTAGATGAAAAATTGAAGCCCATCCCATGGACAGAACGGCCAACTGGTGCACTGGTGGGTGCTGGCTCACACTGGCCCTGGATAACACCTGGTTCTAGTCCCAACTATTTTTCGAAAAAATGTATCATACTTTCAGTTCCAGTTCTACATGGAAATAGAACTGAGAATTTAGTAATGGGTTCAGTTCTTCCAAAAACATTTCCAGTTCCAGTTCCAGTTCCAACTCCATTTGTAAATCCAATTCAGACCCGTTCTTACTACCCAAAACCAAACTCAACGATTCCTACTTGCCAATGTGAATACCTGTCCAATAGTGGTTTTTCGTGGTTGGGGAACACAGTTCTCCCCAGTTTCCCTCTCAATGTGAATCAAAAGCGACAAACACTCTTGTAAGTGAATTGAAGGTGAGGAAACAAACACTGCTTTTGCTGTGGAACAGGCCCTGATACCATAGTACCTTGGCAGATTTGACACTGATTATATTTTTGTTTTTAAATGTTGAAATTTTCACCCCAAAATAGTTCAAAAAAACAAAATTTTGTGAAAGGAAAACATTGAATCTTCAAAAATATCATATTGTCCAAATGTTAATATTCAACAGACATGTATTCATTACCAGCTAAAACGACAGCGCGACCCTACGGGACCAATTCTGTTGGAAGAAACCAGTTTAGGAATTTTCGGCGAACGTTGCTGGACGTTTTACTCCGTCAACAGTTGGGAACTACTTGGAAAAGCCGAAGAGCAAATGCTTACGAAAAGCAATCAAAGTAGCTAACGAACTTCGAAGAAACAACAAGTCTGGCTTTCTTCGTCAACAATGACCCTTCCAAGAAGAAATTCCACAATTTCTTCATCAACACTGAGCCTGCGAATCTTCAACAGAAACCCCAGGAAGGCGAAGGGGCGAGCGGATTTGGGGAGGGGAAGGGAAATGGGAGGCAGCTTCTGATAAGACTTTAATCATTACAGCTCCATTGGTGAAATCTGCGTGGTTGAACGGATCAACTGGACTTGCATTGTGTGGAGCACACAGATTGTTTACTGTTTTAGAAGAAGTCCTCCAAATGCCTCCAACAAATGATCATTACATTTCCTCTT
>Ga0116230_10001812_pt1 | contig 20465 bp, 12 predicted proteins | sample S1TSphfallax_3_FD_88678 | JGI IMG/M metagenome (GOLD analysis project Ga0116230, IMG submission 88678) | Host-associated microbial communities from peat moss isolated from Minnesota, USA - S1T2_Fd - Sphagnum fallax MG | ecosystem: Host-associated > Plants > Peat moss > Unclassified | place... | reverse complement strand
TTTAGAAGAACTTTAAAAGGGTAGCCTTTTGCCTTCAGAAAAACAATAAGATTGACCATCTGGAAGACAAAAAACTTCTTACAACTACAAAGTCTCAAGAACCTGTGAAATTGACTATTGATATCTGGATATAATAGTTTGAAACCCCCACCTCCAGCCCATACCTGTTTAGATCTAGGTTTATAAAAACCAAAACTGGGCAGTCCTTAAAACTTTGAAATATTAAGCTATCTGCACCCATGCAGTTCTTAGGGTTTCTATTTTTCTAAAACCCTGGACCCAACTAATATTTTTAAAATCAAATACCTGCACCGCACTGGTAGTAACCTGCACTGTTCATGTACTTCCAGCCTTCTGCATCAAAGGGAAAGGAAGGCTAAAGCAGTGGTTACTATTGAGCTGTGGACAAGCTAATCCACACTGCTCGTGAATGTACAGTGTGCAATTCAAAGGTCATCCACAGATACATACTCTGTCCTCTCATAGTTTACTGGACAGCAATACTCAAAGCTCTTTGGCATTCTGTAGCTTACAGCATGAAGGCTTGCAAGCAGTGATGGTTTGGCCACACTTTCTCAAAAGTTTTGGGTCACCTTCAGAGTTGAGATTCACACAGAAGCTTTCAAACAGGCCATGACTAGTCCAGGCCTTGGAGTGACAACAAATAAAAAAATGAAACCTGCCAGAAATACTAAAAACAGGGAGAGAAGTACATAAAACATCCATCTGAGAGACACCATCACTTCACATCATAGCTTCAGGCAGAAGCCATATAGGAGCCCATTTCATTCAATTTTCCAAAGTTTTGTCACACTATTGAGAGTATTGATTTACCCTCTAGGGAAATTCCAGAGCAACAAAAACTTTGACATTGACCCATATTGAGGTTTCTCTCTACAAGGAGAGTTCAGCAAACACAGTGGTTTTGAGATTCAGAGGAGATAGCTCAAACACAAAGCCAAGTGGCACTATAATGTCTAAGCTTTTGACTCAAGTCAAAAGCTGGTGGCATCAAGGCACTGCAACAGCTATTGATGTTGAGAGAATTGATAGTAGAAAAAATTGCATGAAAAAACAATCTAGTAATGTGTATAGGTGAAAGCATATCCAAGTAGTTGAGCAAACAAATCCAAATCACAAAATAATCATCAACCTAAATCCATACAGAAAAAATTGTAGCACAACAACAAACCTCAGATGCTTCTGAGTCTTGAAAGACATGAATAGAAAGGGTGTTGTGACAGAAACAATGTGCTCTTTGAATAGAAACTACAAAAAAGCAGGATCTGATCCCAGTGGAAATGTTGAATAAAACCAAATAAAACCTCAACAAAAAGATTATGCCCCATGTTGTAGGATAAGAAAGATGGAAATTGTGATGCAAATCAGCTACCAAAAAAACCCTCGTAGAGGGAAGGGCTTCAATTACCTAGTTGTTTGCAAATGAGGGGTTTAGACCGAAAAGCATGTTGTTGCCTGAGGGCAAATAAACCACATTCCGGCTCTTGGAAAGAGTACTGGCAATCTCCCTGGAGGCTTCAATGCGGCGTAGCTCAATGAGACCAGATCCAGCTCCAGCAGTTGCATCAGAGATGAGTTTTGCAGCTTCGCTCTCTCCCTCTGCTCTTACAATCGCTGCTCTCCTTTCCTGCTCTGCTTTGGCGACCACGAACTTGGATCGCTCTGCTTCCTGCTGTGCTACTTGCTTCTGTTCAACCGCTCGTGAAAACTCGGCACCGTAAGACAAATGCGTGATGGCAACATCATCAAGAAGAAGGTTGAAATCGCGTGCTCTCTTGATCAACGCTTCTCTGACGAGAGCCGACACATGCGGCCTCTCTGTCAACAACTGATCCGCATTGAATTGCGCAACGACGGCCTTGAGAACTTCGTTGCCGATCGACGGGAGCACTCTTTCATCGTAATCGACACCTAGGGTTTTGAAGATGGTGGGAAGCTGATCAGGATCCGGCCTGGACAACACACGTAACGTAAGATTCACCATCTGCAGGTCTTTGGTGCCGGTGACGGAGGTGATGGAACGCGGCCGAGTTCTGACATCGAAGATGTAAGGATACTGCAACACGGGTATGAGGAAATGCGTCCCTTCTCCTGACGTCTCCTCAAGCACTCCCCGGAACCTGTCGAACAGCACTGCCTTATGCCCTCCATCCACAGTGAATAGAGAAGCGTTCAGTGCACTTCCTGCCGCTCCCAGCGCTATAGCAGCTCGCGCAACGTTGGTCAACAGATTCACCGCTTTCGGTGCACTCATTCTTGCAAAATCTCCCAACTTCTTCCCCGCTCCCGCACAACCTTATCTCGTGCAACTTCACCACACCGGCTTAGGGGGGGCGGAAGAAAAAACTCCTTCCAAAAACACGATCAAATGCCTCCTCGCAACAACAAAAAATCCGATCTACTCCCTCCTCGCAACAAAACAAAATTCAGGCAAGCACGCAGAGCTTGCAACCGGCGGAAAACGCAGCGAGCAACCAAACGGAAATCCTCTCGGGCCAACATTAGGGTTAGGGTTTAGAGATCAGGATTAGGGTTAGATCACAACCGAAAATTATTAGAAATTTTGATTTCTAAAAACAAATTGGTTTAAAATTTCTAGACAAGTGTTTTCCTTTGTCCTATTAGCCTACTGGTCGGAACCTTTGTTTTTTTTTCTTTAATTTGTGAAATAATCACTCCACCCATATAGAACAAAATTCTTCAACTTCTTACTTACTATATATTTTCTGTCAATGATAATGATTAATCCAAATGTAAAAACTTAAATAATCTCTCTTATTGTTTAAAGTGAATTTTTTAATATTTATGATATATATATTGAACTTTTAAAAAATGAAGTTAAAAATGTAATTTGTAGTTGTGAGGGTGGTTTTAGGAGAAAAAACCTTTTAGCTGGTATTTTGAAATGGACATACATGCCCAACACTCTATCATGCACAATCTACAACATCTCTTTTGCTAAGTTTTAGGGTTGGTTGATTATTAATTATGTCATTAGTGGGAAATGTGGTTTACAATTTACTATTTTTGTATTTTGAAGGTTGCATGATGATTAAATGTAAGATTAATTGATTTTTATACAAATGTGCAAAAAAAAACTTCATGATAAATTTTCTTTTCAAAGAATTTTTTGTCGAAAGATAATGTACCAATGAGATTTTTCAAACTAAATTAAGTATCAAAATCCAGTGATTTTACATGCAACCTCCTTATTAACATATCTCGACTTCAACATATAAAAACCACTATAAAGCCACTTCATCTAAATCATATTTGTTTTACAACATTTAATCACAAAAATTTAATTTTATCAACTTACAACTAAATGTTCAAACACAAACCTCAATCATTTTCTATCAAGTCCATAGTGATTTTGGACACCGTCCCAAGGCTTGACATCATATAAACTTGTGATACTTAACATATGATAGATATGCTTTTAATGTTGTGTGTGTAAATGGTTTAGGACTTACATTCCATGTAAAAAAGTAAATCTCATAATGAAAATTTATTTATATTATGTGTAAGTGTAAATGTTTAATATCCATTTACATTCGTGTAAGTGTAAAATTGTGTAAATCTATTTTATGTTGTGCAAAACCATGTAAGTGGAGAACAAATACATTTATCTGGTTTTACATAGCCATGCAAAATAATGTAAGTGAAAAAATAATTTTTAAAATTTGATTTTTACTTGGGGAAGGCCATAATAAATAACATTGTTTTTAGTGAGAGGCCAACCAAATAACCCATTGCAAAAACCCAAAAATAAATAAATAAATAAAACTATAAAAACATGCATGCACAACTAATTACTACCAATTTGCAAGAAGGTATGGTCATTAAGGATATATAATATATGCACTTTCAAATGTCCAAGTCCATTGATAAAGATCCTTCGCATTAATTAGCATTAAATGGCAACTATCCTAAGTGGGCTATAACATTTTTACAAAAGTATTATTATGAATGATGACTTAAGAAATGCCTAGGTCTAGATGTGGCTAATTTAAATAGATTTTATTTTTTGTAATGTCAGAAATCTCTAAAAATCACAAATTTTTCATGTTTTTTCTTTCATTTTAAAAAAAAAAATCACAAAGTTGTGCAAATTCACCCAAAAAAAAATACACTAAAAATTATTTTAAAGTCATAACATAGCTTTGGGCAAAACTGGAGCATCTCCCATCATCAGCTTCAGATGATTTCACATTGAAGTTTATATACTCCCAAGGGTTCCATAAGTGAGCCTACAAAACAGAATCTTAATCTGTCTTTCATGCACCAAAATAGAAACTTCCCAACTGAAAAAGGCTCAAAGTTACACTCAAGAAGAGGTTATCGATTTTGTGATCTGCCTGTTACATCATGCAAACTCGTAAGTCATGAGCTTTCAAGTTCATTGCCAACTGCATGCACAGACAGATGTAGACTGAAAGTATCCACTCCTCATGCTCAACAGCAACTTCGTAGACTGAGAATCCTGCACATAATCAGAAGTGCCAGTGTACTATCCAATTGGTCTCTGACTTACTTCAAATCCCAAATATCAATGGCCTTTGCAAATGATCAATCTTCAATGGCCTCAGCTCACTTGTAAACATGAACCAAAACTGGATATGAAGTCACTCTCTGTATCATTCAAGACCATCACCCACGCCCAACTCTTGCTCCCCTTTGTTTCTTGATGAGCACCCTTCAGCTGGACCTTGGACTGCATTTCACCACGTGCACATGATCACTGAGGAACATTCCAGTCTCTTCTCCCTCTGAGATACCTTTTCAACCCCTTCCAAGGTCTGTGAAAAAAGAGACAAATCTGCACAGGCAAACAGGATGCAAATTACCCAAACATCAAATCTGAAAAATTAAATCACCAAGTCAAAGCATTCAACTGTACACTATTATCATGTGTTCGTCCCTTGGAGAGAATTTGCATCTTCTTACCTATCTATGAGGATACAGAGGAAAATCCAAAATAAAACCTTCAAGGTAGCCTTTGTGTCAGTCTGAAGAGGAAGGAAACATTACTATGGCTAAGGGGAAGAGCTTTGAACATGTTGACAAAATGCTTAACTTTTGACTCCCATTTACTCAGACAGTTCTGAAGAGCAGTACCTTGGATGTCGGGTAGTAGTGGTCTACTTAATTCACACAGACTTCCTTGCCCTCATCTTTGCTATGAGATGAAGGTGAAATTCTTTTCCCATCTTCACTGCTCAAGCTCCCCACTTTCTGCTGTTTCACTGGGCATATATCCTGATTCCAATATGGATATCGATAAATAGTTACCAAATTAGGCCCAGACTCAATGCCTATGTCCTTGATCTCAATACATGCATTACAGGTCTTGCTGAAAACTTCAAGCCAAAGCACAAAAAAATTGTGCAAGAGATATAACATTGATGTAGTCCTGGGTATGCATCTGCTGCTCAACAGGCATACATCAACACATAGGAAAACAGTGTCAGGTCTATAAGGTCACACTACCTCCTCCACTGGGGAGTCTGTACATGGCCTCCATTTGCCCTCTGTCCAATTTAAAGAAGGCCTCAAAATCCTTGGCTTCACAACCACAGTGTCCTGTTCTCCTGCACAAACCAAGCCAATGTTGAACTCATTAGAAAGGAGGTAACATACCCTACTAAGAATTCAGGGAACAAATTACCTGAAGGAATGTATACCTGAAGAATTGCATCAAATCTTTTGACACACCAATAGACCGACAATTAATTATAAAGACCATTTAGAGATACCTTTTTGATCCCATCAACTGCAAATATTCTAAAAAGAAGGAAGAACAAAATGCACAACTTCCCCTCTTCACATATACCCAAGAAACCTCCTTGTAAAATTTCAGAAAAGTTCACAGATGAACAAGAACAACCACATTGTCAAATAAGACTGAGGACACCAGGCTACTGCAAAATGCAAACTAAGGAGCCATTTCACTGTGTGCTGATCTATCCTTGGAACAACCAAACAGCAGCTAGAGTTACAAATTCTATACCTATCTGCAAATTTATGGCTGCAATTAGATCCATTAACTTCCATTCACAAAGGGCATACAATTTGGCAAACCTGGAAAGTAGACAGTAACTTTGTTTTCTCCATCTTTTACTTCTCTTACAACTCCCTCCCACCACCTGAAGTCAAACACACACCCCATTCCCACTGTGTTCACTAGAATGGTAACATTTCAATGCAGCTAGAGGAGCCCAAACTACTTGCAACAAAGTCATAAAATCATAACCACCATCCTAGACTTCACCTATTCATTGTGACAGAATGTCTGGCCATAACAATTTTTAACTGCTGATGGAGAAACCAATAGAGTTACAACAGCAAGTAGTAAAAGTTGACATTGCTATCAAACCTGCAACAGACAAAAGACTCTACACATATGGATCCACAGTGATTATAGACCTTCGGGATGAAAGAGTGGACAGAGATAGAGGAAGAAGAGAGAGACCCGTCCTGGATGAATGCATCGACGTGGTCTCCTACAACCCAGACTTGACATCCTGAGGTTACCCTTCGCTTCTTTGACCCAGTTTCCCTAACAGAACTGATGGGATGCATTGGCCGCATCCGGCGCTGTGGGCCAGTCACTCCTTGTGGCTCTTTTCGTGGAAACCACTCTTCCAAGTTGGAGCTGCCTGCAGCAAGAAGACAATAACAACACAGTTTGTTGAATCTTCCCAGTTCACAAAGACTTTGAGCAAAACTTGGATCATTCAGGTAAATAGCACAAGCACATGAATGACAGAAGACTACAAGAAAAATGCAAGAAGTGATCCAGATTAAAGTGGAGAAATTTTCAATATCCTCCTGGTCCACAAACTTTAGGCTAAGAGAGGACACAATGGAGAAGGGAGAAACCATCATCCGTAAGAAGTTCATCATAGGCCACCAAAGCTGCTTCTTCTGTTAACATTAGGACCTTTCCAGAAAACCAGCCACCTCGCAGGCCTTCCTCTTCAGACATAACCTGCATTATGCAAAGAAATAGTTGTCAATTGTCACTAGTGTCAACTAAGACTCAATACTGAGCAGCATTGACTCTACTTGCGGTATGTTGAAGGACTTGTCAACAAGGTTACTATTGCTCTTCAATATGCAACACAAAGGCAAGCTTGTTGTGACTTAAGGATCCAGCACCCTAGCCAAGACTCTTGCACTTAAGAAAATCACTGACCTCCACAAGTGATCCCACTCTAATAGCTTCTGGAATGTTCATCATGTTATTGTCATCTCCAAGCTCTGTTGAATTTGGCCTTTGAGGTGCACCAGCCATCTCCAGGAGGGCACTCACAGAAATACTTTCCGGTGCAACTTCACCCTTCTTCTTCAATAATCTCTTCGCATCATCTCCAGGTTCCCCTGCTACAACTTGCTTTCTCTTAGTGTACACTCTTTTCTTAGATGCAGCTTCCTTCAAGGGTTTCTTTGTAGGCAAAACGTGCCCTTGAACTTTCTGCTTGTTGGATGTTTCATTTAAGGGAAGGTTGTCCTGGACATTCTTTGACTTGGAGGACTTTCCTTTCTGAGGAACTAAAACATTCACTGTATTGTTCACTTCTGCCTGCACTCCATCTGCTCCACTCTTCCCAGATTTATCCACACCTGTTGCCTGCATCATTGCCGGATCCTCACATCAAGCCCCCACTGAGCAGTAGCCTCACTTCTCTATGCAACATCTACAGCTCTTTTTCTTGGACTAACATTGAGCAACTCTCTGGCTCTGACAACTGAGCATAAGGCTTCAATTCTCTCACCTCTTTCTCAGGCAGCAAAGAAGGACACCACTGGACATCTCTACCTTCCTATGGGTATCAAGACAACAACTAGCCCCATGAATCTCATGCACTCTGGAGCCTTTTCAACCAGACCAATAATAGATCTCAAGGGTCAGGACCAGTTACATATAGCAGGGTTAAATCCCACTACCCAATGGCACAAGCTTCAACACTAGAGGTGCGGCCTATGCCTTCTACCTCTTCACCCATGTCTTGCCTACAAATATAGACAGCCAGCCCAGGAACTAGGGACTGAGAAAACCAACTATACAAACCAGGGCCCAAGAAGTCAAATGTGAAACCCTAAACCCTACAAACTGATTTTTCTGATAAAACACTTTTAACAGAGTACCTAAGTAGACAGATCCGCTATCTGAACTCCTGAACTTAGCAAATTTAGGTGAGGAGATGGACACAGTTAGAATTTAATCATTCAGGTACCACCTCCAACTGGTTAGTAAAAGGAGATGTGGCAATCCATTACCTGCATTGGTTCCCCTTCAATTGGGTGTGTGATCCCAATTGCATTATCAGATTGACCTAATCCACCTCCAATTGTTGAAAATTGCAAGAAAGCTTCCCCATGTGCACCATTGGCCTGTGAATAAGCTTCTTTGCAAGCCTCAGAAATAGCCTTAGCAGCCTCAACAGCAGCCTTGGCAACAGATGCAGCTGCTGCAACAGTTGCTGCCACGGAGGCTATTTGAGATTCCAGTGCAGGCCCCAAGTCTGAGGGTTTCAAGGATTGCATACGTGTCCACACAACTTGGCTTTGTGCAAGTGCAGATGTTGCACTTGCCATTGCTTCCTGTGCAGTTGCCTGCGCCTGCTGCAGGTGCTTATCCATACCCAACTGCAGCTCTGGCCCAGTTTGAGAAGGAGCCTTCTGAAATCCAGAAGAGAAAGGAGAAATTGGACTTCCTACAGTGAGACAAGACAAAATTGTTATGATCAGAATACTCCACAAATACAAGCATGCACTTGTCTTAGCACAGGCCAGTAGTCTGAGGTATACTCTTCATCAGCAATGACCTTCAATGGATCTGGCCTTCCCACATAGTGTTTCCAACTTTCTGTTGGTATTGGTTCCAAGTGGAGGAAAATCCTGAACAACAAGTTTAATGTTGGGTTGAAGCCAAGGAAACACGACAGGATATACTCTCAAGAGAGAAGGCATGCTGTGATTACTAGTGCTGAATAAGCAACCAGTTGACTTAAAAGAATAGCATTTACCAGCTTGTGGAACAGATATTCCTCCACTTGGTTTATCTGTTGTGGTCCCCAAGTCTTTGGCCACAACATCTTCATTGGAAGCTTTGAAGTTGGATGGCGGAGGAAAAGTGTGGCAATTGCCTACTGTTGAAGCATCAGTGCCTGCATTGCCCAATCCCCAACATCATAGTTAAAGCACTGCTAATTTTTGCAACAGTGGAAGAAGTCCCAATGACTAGATCACAGCTGTGACCAGAGAATCTGATTCAGTAGAGATATACATCATTTTTAAGAATCCGTACAAAAGGTATGGAAAAGCACTACATGATCCATATTGCTCATCCCCACATAACTCCCTCATTCACCAGAACTATAGTGTCAAGTGACACATTCCAAGGCTCAAATGCAAGTCATAAACCAGGCCAGAAAGGAAGGCCCCCTGTAATCCTAAATATGTGCTGGGTGAAGTGACAAATTTTGATGCAACTGAACTTAAGGTGAGCAAGCACAACATGGCAGGCTACAAAAGTTTGATCTGAAGTAAACCATGTTACCTGCAAGAGCAGTCAACATCATAGCTTCATCAGGCACCAGCCCTTTGCTGTAACAGCCACCCCCAAGGTCAACAACACCGGCAAACAGACATTACACCCACAATTATAGATAAGAAGGAAAAAAAACCTAAATCACACCTTGACACTCTACTGCTGAAAATGGGCAGCTGAATCAATGACGTGCATGGAGAGCAACCACAATCACAAAACAGGTGAATCATGGAATGACAAATCCTACACCTGCACTCTTACCTCAAGGCACCCAGCACAAGAATCTGAGACCGCAACTGAGCTTGCTGTGCTTCACTAAACAAAGGAACAGAAAAAGGTGCTGACCAAGATTTTCCATTGGAACAAGGGTCAAGAAGTGGCACTGGCTGCACCGGACCCAACAGATCCCCAGCCAAAGCAGTATCTGCAGATGCAGGAATGTCCGGAGGCATTTCTACAGCTGAAGAAGCTCTCTCTTGATCAGTGGACAAATTTGGAGCTTGATTACTGGGCTTGTCACTTCTATTCATTGGAACAGGCAGGGTTTCATCCACCAATACATGATCCTGTTCCAAGCCTCCCTTTGGAAGTTCCTGCTGAGCTGCTTCTTTACTACTGATGGTCCCATTATTGCCATCCTGGCTCATGAACTTGTTTTGAAGCACCTCTACTCTATTTTCTGCATCAACATTTCCTATATGTGTCTCAGCTGCCTTGATGGACAGAGGGCTGTCCTCATTGCCTGATTGCAGAGACTCTCGTAACAGTGAACTGTTATCATGCCCACTCACTACTTGCAGGCCATTTGATTCCATCTTATCAAGATCATCTTCAGCCTCTGTCTCATTCAGATGGGCAGATTGCTCTGAAGCTCCCTGTCCTTTAATGGGAGTGGGTGACATCTCGCTATTCTCGCCAATAAAGCCATCAGCCATGAGCTCACAAGCATTCTGCTGACTTGCATCCCCCATAGATGATCCTCTATCCAGCTGAAACTGATGAATCATGAATTGTTCACCAGGTGGAGATTTGACTTTACTACTTCTTCTGCTTTTCCTTCCTGTACATTGGATGACTCACCCCTCAACCTGTGCCAGAAATATCCTGTCTGAGTCTGATTACTCTCTTAGCTGCAAAGCTCTGTAGTCACAACCTTGTCTCAATTTCCTGGTGATGAATATGCAGAATATCATTGTTGGGTCTGCTGTGATCTCATCCTCATCAGAGTTGGCAGAATATAACTTCTTTCCTGACAATGCAACTTCTGGCCAGATCTCTTGGGAATTTATCAACTGTTGAAACAGAAGAAAGATAATAAGTACACAACATTTGCCATCACATGAATCTCTCTCAAGTTCCACTGGCATTGGTCACCAACTGTGAAACATGAAGCCAGGACTGATGCACAAGAAATCTCAACCAGAGGCTGTTCACTCTTCATACACAATTTTATTCAATCCACAAAGAAATTTCCCATGACAAAATGCTACAAGCATGACCCATGTGTTTGTCAAGGAGATTTGTTGATATGTGATTGCAAAGAGCAACACCACAAAAAACATTCACCTTGCATCAGGTTTTGACCAAACCAAAACAAACATGAGAGGAAATAGTGTTGTCATGTCATACCTTATGAATGAATGTCATTCACAAAGTAACCAAACAACCCATCATCATGCATGCATAGCAGTGACTATTGCCATGACTCCAACTGACTTCATGCAAACATCTCAAAGGAAAAAAAACAATTCTGATAACCCTAGAAGTCTGTTGTCAGCATGTTTGTACATCAAATGTGCCATGCATTTTGAAAGCACAAATGAGTGGACACTGAAAAATGGCACACCCATTTGACTCTTGTCCCAAAAGAGGGCAATCAGTCTCCCATGCTCACTCCTCCCCCACAAGGTCAGTAATGAAGAATCTCCTGGGTCAAGGAGAGCAAATGTTCATCCCTTTGCAAAATGCTAAATCAGCAATACTTGCAAACTCTTCTGGGCTTTGAAATGTGCAACCAAAAGGAAAACCCATTTCGTCCAATGCTTTTCAGCAGATCGAGAATCACTGGAAACGTTTCTTAACTATAAAAAGCCATGTCTCATCTTGGATTCTAAAGCGCATGCACCCCACTAATTCAACTCTCTTCAACGACAGTCTCAGGCTTACCGAAATCACAAAAAAGCAAAGAGAAAAACCCACCTCTCCTCTTTTTTCTCTCTCTCTCGCCTCCAGTTGCACAGCTCTCAACCCGAGAGTGTTTCTAAACCTAAAACCCTCAAGTAACCCTAAAACTTCGGAACGCCATCAAACAAAGCAAACCACAACCCACAACCCACAACAATACCCGAACAAACCCTCTATTTCTCTACCTCCGCAAAAATTGCAACTGAATGTTCAACCACGTCTCCTGGAATGCTTGGAACCCAACAAGTTATGGAATCGACACAAATCCACAAAGCAATGCCTCCATTAGTAAGCCATGGAAAAAGCCTACCAAAACCCAAAAACACAAAAAAACCAAAAACGAAAAAAAGAAACGGAATCCAGAAAGCCACCTGACCTCCCACACCTTGTTGTTCTCCTTGTTGTTCACCTTGCTGTTGTTTGCCCTTTGTGTGGACTTCTTCTCCAAGAGCAAATGCTTATTGTACCTGCAACATATAGATATAAACGTTTTCCTCAAGTTTTCTTCCCACTCTTCAAACAGTTTCCTCTCTCGCTCGCACTCCAGACCTTCCCTCCCCGTCGTCTCCCTTCTCGTCCCTTCCCTTCCCGGGCTATTCAAGCAGCTCTTCCCGAAGAACCCGCAAAGCGTAAAAAACAAAATAAGGTTCTGGTTTCCATTCGCTTACTAGTTAGGAGGAGCTTTGACGCTGGCGGGATTCGAACAGCCAAGCTGCTGGGCGATACACAGACACCCAGCCATCAAGCCAACCACCCAGCAAAGCAAAGTAAAGCATGTTTAAAACTACAAACTACACCACCAAACAACCCAACTCTCTTTGTTGTTGGAATGTTCAAAATTATTGTGCCTATGAGCGAACATCTAAGTCTCTTCGCCATTGGTTTGTTCGTATAACCTTTGAGTGCATCTATGACTAAACACCCAATTCTCTTGCCGGTTTGCTTGTTCAAAACTAGTGCTCCTATGATTGAACATTCAATTCCCTTCATTGTTGATTTCTTCAAAACTAATGCACCTTCGATAGAACAACCCAATTCTTGTTAAGTACCCAACTAACATATTTAGATTTCATTTTAAATCTAAGAATATAACCTCCTTGCAAAGTGGAAGCATGCTACACCTAATTAATAGGTATAAGGAGCTTGTGCTTACAAAGTAGGCATATCTATCTTTTACTCCTACAAAATAGGGATAAATTGCCTCATATTTTGTGCTAGGTAAAGTTATACTATCAAGGTATTATGCCTTGGACCTTGAGTTTCACCTTCAATTGTCAAATTGTAATGCTAATGCCCCAATAGCAAGGCCTAACCTTACACATCATTATTAACATGGTCAAAATTAATGTGTTTATGATCAAACAGTCCAATTTTTTTATCATTGGCTTGTTCAAGGTTAATGTGATTATAATTTAACAACCCAATTATCTTCATCATCATTGGATATTGTCACAAACATCATGAAGTTCATTTTTAATTAACTTTAGTTCACTTATAATTAAAATGTCTTTTAAGAAACTTTCGTGATTGATGAGCACATAAAAACTTTCATGGACATTTTTTGAATTATATTATTTTAAAAGTTTACTTGGTGAAAATCGAAATTAATATTTAGATGCATTAGAAAATGATTTAAAACTTGATCAATGGATATAAAATTTCGAATGCACAAAAATTCAAATAGTCAATTTTTTTAGTCATGCAAACACAAACTTTCATGCAAGCTATAAAGAAAGGAAATGTTTTCTTAATATATGTTCTTTCAACATAAGATCTTAAAATGAAACAACATGAAATTCCTCTGTAATACTAAACATACAAAAAAGTTTTTGAAAATAAGAATGTTAACATGTTGCTTAAACATTGACCATACGAGTGTGCAATCAACCTTGAAGAGGGAACATGACCCCATTCAAACCCATTTACAACTTATTTGTCACAACCTTAGCCTTAGGCTCGTGACCAAGGCAAAGGCTTATAATGACGCGTTCCTAAGTCCTTTGTTGGACCCACTTGAGGGTCCAACTATGTAGAATTGCAGAAAGTTGGGACTTGAGGGCCGCTCTAAACTTCCAGCACTAGAAAGGGATAGAGGGGCGTGCTAGAAGTCCCGGGATTAGACTAGGAAGAGGGACTAGATTATCAAGCTTGAATCTGCATCCAAAACCAAGCACAAAAGGGTTAATTCACATTCGGGAACACCCTTGGGTGTTGGGACAAGCCACAGGCACTTTGACACACTTGACTCACCACGGCCCGGACTTAGGGGAAGCCACCACCTTCCCCCATATAGTATTCTCTGCATTACTCCATGGAGGCTACATCTAAATGGCTCTTTTTCCCGAGACTCCCAAGAAGAGTCCCGAAACTGTCTCGGGTTGGACTCCTGGGACTTTGGACACTCACAACTCCTGGCTCCAACCTTCAATTAGAGTGAGGTCTAAACCAAAGTTGTAGCTCTCCTCGAGAGCTTTCCAATGCCCCATAGCACTCCATCTGCAGACGTCAGGAAGAGGTCGATTCCCGACTTTTAGTGGTTGAGAGTCAAATTGCCAGTTTGACTCCCGACTCTTCTTTTACCCATAACTTGGGCTGCAAATGTCCAAATGACCAATACGAGGCCATTTTGGACATCTACACTTCAAGACCTTTCCAATGACACCAAGAACACCCCAATCCGAGGTGTTTTGGCCTCTGCTGTCGAACTCTAAACATTCGGGAGTCCTGGAGGACTCCAAATCCCCAACTTTGGGAGTGTGAATTTCATCCTCACATTTAGCCCCAAAGTGGGGTTGCGACATATAAGGGTGCGAACCAAGAGGTAAACCCAAAAGTCATATTTCATGTTCCCAAGAGAGCAAAAAAGTGTGAAGGAATGAACCCTCACACTCCCAAGTGAGTTCCCACTTTGGGAGTTGGAGTTCTAATGGGCTCCCGAAAATGAGCTCACATGACCCATTTGAATACTTAAAACACAAGTTATGGCCAAAAGAAAGGCCAAGAATCAAATTGGCAATTTGACTCCCGACCACTGAAAGTCAAGAATCATCCCAATTTCCTTACATGTAGGTGGCATACGATATATCATTGGAAATCTCTCAATGAAGGTTACAACTTTGCTTTAGACCTCATTTCAATCAAAGGGTTGCACACAAAGTTATGGGCCCCCAAAATCATGGGAGTCCCAATTGTGAGAATTTTGGGACTCTCATTTGAGAGTTCCAAGACGAAATGGCATTTGGGTGATGGTCCCATGGCCAGGCACAAAGTATACTATAAGGGGGAAGGTGGTGGCTTCCCCCAAGTCCGGGTTATGGTGAATCTTGTGAATTTGTGTTTGTTCGTGGTTCGTCCGTGCACCAAAGTGTTCTAACTACGCACTAACCAACTTATTGTTTAGTTTGTGTAAGTTTGCATGAATAATTAAACTACTTGTCAATCTTCCTAGTCCCATCTTCGAACTGCAACACACCCCTCTACCCCCAAAGTGCTACGAGTCAAGGAGCGCACCCCAATTCCTTCTCCTTCCACACTCTTCACCTTTGGACTCGCATTTAAGTCCATCAAGGAGCTTGGGGTGTGTTAAGATGACCTAGTGACACTTTGAAAATATATTGACAAAAATCTTTAAAAATTATGCATTTGACATTTTAAGTTTTTAACTAACATTCTGATCTTTTTTTTGAAAAGAAAGATGGTTTTTTATGAATGTGTGTTAATTATTGTGGATTAAATTGACTCACCATAAAAAATCGGTACCTTTTACTTTTGATATCAAGGTTGTTGGATCAATTAAATTATGTTAAAATTTTCACCCCATTTTTCTACGTGGTGCATATTCAAAAAAATGATGAATAGAAAAAAAAAATTGTGAACAAGTTATGGCCATTTAAAATATGTGGTGATGCATTTTGCCTTCCCAATGCATTTAATGTTTTCCAACATTTCATGAATGATATTTTCCATGAATATTTAGATTATTTCGTGGTTTGTTACATCGATGATAGTATCATTTTTTTTAATAATATGAAAGAACATGAATGATATGTTCAACTTGTTTTGGACAAGTTTAGGGAAGTTGAACTTTACGTTAAGATGAAGAAATGTGAATTCTATTAAACCAAAGGGAAATTTCTCAAGTATGAAATCTCTAAAGATGGCATTCACATGGATCTTGGTATGGTCTAAATCATTATGGATTGTGTTACCCCAAATTTTATTTGTGATGTTCCATTTTTTTTGGATTTGATAATTTTTATCAACAATTCATTGCACATTATTCCATGATAATGGCCCCTTTCACTCAACCTTTATTTGGGGACCTAAGGTGAAATTTTATCTTTCAATCTTTGAAAACTTCTTTCATGACTACCCCACTTTTGATTCATGTAAACCTTGCACACCATTCATTTTGGAAATAGATTCTTCTTACTTTGTAATAAGTGTCATATTCTCACAACTTGAAGAAAACAATTTTTTTTCATCACATTAATTTCATTTTGTTAATCATACATCATGCTTAAATAGGGAGACGAAACTTATCACCAACAATGTTTTGTCATCCTTAAACCTAAACATCTTCAACTTCAAGCATTATAAGAACTCTTGATCATAAACCGATTCTTTGTTAAATTCATGAAGATTTAGAGAAAGATCCTTTTGTTATTGGCATCACAAGTTGATTGAAAAATCGAAGTCAAAGTCAAGATTTTTTTAGCAATCATGACAAGTTTGAATTTCAAAACGGTTTGTTATATCATGATGGATTCTTGTATGTATATGATGGCCCTATTCAACTCCATGTATTCCAAGCTAGGTATGATGTTCTAGTTGCAAGCCACTTTGGATTCAATAAGACCATGGGACTAGTCTCTCAAGATTACTAATGGCCACAACTTTGAAAATACATGAAAAAATTCATAAGATCATGTGATGTCTATGTGCAAACAAAGAATCTTCATTAATACCCACATGTATGGACTCTTTTAGCCATTGTTGATCCTCACATCACCATGGTTTTTAGTCTTCATGGATTTTATCATGAATCTTCCACATTTTAAATCATACAACTCCATTTTGGTAGTGGTTGACCACTTGACGAAAATGGTTCATTTTATTTCTTACAACAAAACAAGATCAATGAAAAGATAACCACATCATTTTTTTACCATATTTTTCAATATCATGGCCTTCCTAAAAATATCATTTCTAACCATGGACCTTAGTTTGCATCCAAGTTTTGGAAAAGGTTTTTTGAACTTTAGATGTGAAAGTGAAGTTATTATTAATTTTCCACCCCTAAACAAATGGACAAATAGAACATGTCAATTAAAACTTGAAACAATACTTACATTGCATAAATGGTTATACCTTTTTGTCCATGGTAAAGTTTGAGCTCACAACAACACAATCCATTTTTCAACACAATATACAATTTTTTTTACAAATCATGGTTTACACTTTAACTTTGATGTCCAAGGTGTGAATAACATTATGAAGCAATTGAAAATTAAAGCATGTGGTTGGTGGACATTCAAACATAATTTATATCCAACCTTGGGGAGGCACAAAGACATTACAAAGAAAATGTTAATGAACAACGCAAAGACCAATAAAATTTCAAGGGTAGAAACCAAACATAATTTTGACGACAAAACATCAAAACATTTCAACTTTCAAGGAAATTGGACTACCAAAAACATGGTACATTCATCGTCATGGAACAAATCCATTTTGTGGCATTTTAATTCAAACTTCCAATTTCCATGAAAATCCATCTTGTGCTTAATATTTTTTTATTGGAACCTTACCAAGCATCTACCATCCCAAAAATAATTCATGAACCAACCTCTCCTATGAAAATTGATTATGAACAAAAATATGAAGTGAAGGATGTCTTTGATTCAAGGATATCAAATCATCAACTCTAATACCTCATTCATTAGTGTGGATATGATGTGAACTAACGCATTTGGAAATCCATTATACACATTATCAAATCACATGAAGAAATTGAAAAAAATTCATTAATAATATGCGAACAAGCCCAAAGCCATCACTCCTTGTGAAACTCATCATTAGGAGGGGAGATGATGTTATGGACATATTTTCACGTGATGAATGGAATTCATTCATATAGTTGTTCATCCATAGTTCATAGTTAACTACAAGTTCACTTGTAATTAACTTTTGGTTCACTTTTATTTCTAATCCATTTCTTGTTGATTTAATTGACAACTCTTAATTCACTATTAATTAAGTCTTAATTAACTCATTAACACACCCCAAGCTCCTTGATGGACTCAATTGCGAGTCCAAAGGTGAAAAGAGCGAAAGGAGAAGAAATTGGGGTGCGTTCCCTAGCTCGTAGCACTTTAAAGGTAAAGGGGTGTGTTGCAACTTTAAGATGGGATTAGGAAGATTGACAAGTAGTTTAATTATTCACGCAAACCTTCACAAACCAAACAATAAGTTGGTTAATGCGTAATTAAAACACTTTGGTGCACGGACGAACCACGAACAAACATGGACGAACAAGACTCACCACGGCCCGGACTTAGGGGAAGCCACCACCTTCCCCCTTATAATATACTCTATGCCTGACCACAAGACCAACACCCAAATGTCATTTTGTCCTGTGGCTTGGGACTTTCGCAACTTTGGTGGCCCATAACTTTGTGTGTAGACCTCCGATTGAGGTGAATTTTAAAGCAAAGTTATAGCCCTTGTTAAGAGATTTCTAATGGTATGTTGCATACCACATGCACGTTAGGAAATTAGAGCAATTCCTAACTGTTAATGGTCGAAATTTAAATTGCCAATCCGACTTCTAGCCCTTAACTTGTTTTCTAATCACCCAAATGGGTCATGCAAGCCCATTTTTAGATATTTAAGTTCCAAGATTTTTCCAATGATATAAGGAAGTCTTCAATGCAATGGGTTTTGACCCTTGTAATCACTCTATGAAAATTTGGAAGTCCACCAGGACTCCAACTCCCAAAGTGGAGGCTCACTTGGGAGTGTGAAGGTTCATTTCCTCATAGTCTCCTACATTTTCGAAAGCATGAGATGTGACTCTTAGGCTTCCCTCTTAGCTTGCACCCTTGCAAACCCTTGCCTCATTTGCAAGCCCAAAACTAGGGTTGCGACAATATGAATGTTCCAACAAACTTTATATAATAACTTGGTTCATTGAAAACACCATGTTTGTTCTCCACATGTGCATTATTTGGTGCATTTCAAATGTTCAATTAAATGTTACCAAAACCTTTTTGGATAGGTGTCATGGAGGAGCTTCTTTCATTTCTTCACCAAAGTTAGGGGATGACCAACAACATCTACAATATGGTTGTATAGTTCAAGGCTCAAATAAGTTACAATTAGAAATTACACTATGGATTCAAATTTCTTAATGGATATATAGTGAAAGTTTTGGAATAGATGTATAAATGTCTAAAAATTTGATAAAAAACCAACACAAAATTTAATGAATAAATGGGCTACAAAATGGGTGGAAGTTCACACTTATCAATATGTCACACAATTTAACCTTATGGTAAGCATGTTTTGTAAGTCCAAAATGATAATCTTGATAAAGAAAAAAAAAATCAAAACTCATAAATATTAAACTAAAATATTAATGTCTTACATTAAACATTAAAATTTTCCCAAATATGAACTCAAAATAACTTGTTTAACAAAAAATTTAAATGATGTGTTCACAATGCATTTCCCTACTTCAACATTCATAAGAATTTAAGATAAACTTGCCATAGAAATATTGGATCTATAATAGTATGAACAACCCAATAAAATAGCAAAAAACAATTCATAGGAAAACTAAAAAAGAAAAAAAGACAATCAAAAGGATAACAATTCAAGCTTGTGAACATGATATTCTATTTTCCAAGTTTCAAAGATGGGGCTTTGTCCATTCAAATTTTTTTGGGCTGGGGATATAATAGGTCCATCCCTTCCTTTCACCAAACCTTAATGATTGCTTATAATTAGTTAGTTTTAAAAGTTTCGTGATTATTAGTCCTTAGTTGGTTTTTCACCATTTACAATTGAAGTTCATCTTTTCTCAACTTGTTTTAGATTTACTATAATGTCTAATTTGGTTTCCTTCATCTTTTCTTAAAAAACAACAACATTCCAATGCAATACATGTGTTATTCAATGTTTGAAATAATGTTTTATGTTGTACATTTGTGAGGGATATTGAAAATGTGTATTTATGTGATTAACAATATGAATCAAAAAGTTTTCATCATATCTAACATTTAGAAGTTTAAATCTGACATTTTATTACAAGATCATGTAAACCTGCATGTTTTTTTTTCCCTTACACAATGAAAAAGTCTCTTAATGTGGTTCCTTGTTAAAATCATTGTAATCCAATGGTATGAAATTGTCAATAATGTTTTCTTAAATCCCTAAATCCTAAAGATTGATGTTGTGCACCAAGTGTGGAATGAAATTCTTACTACTAGTGGGTACCTGTTAATTGTTTCAACCAATTAATAACTCTTGTTGTTGTTCTGCCTGTGTACTCCAGCTATAAAATATTTTAGAATCTTTTGGTGCTTTCAATCTTTTGCCTTCCAACATGTTATATTTTTAATATTGAATAAAATCTCATTACTTTGTAAATTAACGATGTTTTTAGAGATCGAAAAAGAGGTTGGGGTTGAAAGAAGGCCCC
>Ga0116230_10001811_pt1 | contig 20473 bp, 17 predicted proteins | sample S1TSphfallax_3_FD_88678 | JGI IMG/M metagenome (GOLD analysis project Ga0116230, IMG submission 88678) | Host-associated microbial communities from peat moss isolated from Minnesota, USA - S1T2_Fd - Sphagnum fallax MG | ecosystem: Host-associated > Plants > Peat moss > Unclassified | place... | reverse complement strand
CGATTGATCAATTCTTGCGCGCGGTACGACTGGGATGCCATTGCTGAAGCGACGCTGCGAGTCTTGCAACGGGCGGCGGGGCGCCCGAATCCCATGGCGCTCGGCGAGCGACGCGTGCCGCCGCGTCTAGGGGAAACCTACCGTCGGTGAACCGTGTGGCGGTGCGCCATGTCGATTTGGTGAGCGAGTTCTCGATTAACCCGGGGCGTGGTCGGTCTTGGAGTTGCGTGGTCCAGGTCAACTCGCGACAATGCATGGCATGAGTGTTGCTGGCATATTCAAAAAATTGTTTGGCGAACGCGACGCTGCCGGTGCCGATACCGAGCCCAAAGTCGCCGTCCGTTCGGGCACACTGATCCGCGAAATCAAATCACGTGAAATCAAATCACGTGAAATCAAGGAGCCGCGCGAGGTCAACGCGAATCCGTGGCACGCCGTGTCGATACTGCCCTGTGCGGGCGCCTGCCATGCCGCTCAGGAAGCATTCGGCCTGCGCTATCTGTCGAAGACCGCACCGACACTACCGCTGGCCGGTTGCGACGTGGCCGCCTGTACCTGCCGCTATCGGCATCATGACGATCGGCGCCAGGCGCCGCGACGCTCGGGAGACATCTGGTCCTTCGGGGGATCTTGGAAAGGTCAAGAGCGGCGCGAGAAGCGCGGTCGCCGTGCCAGCGATCATGCCTGAGCCGCGATGTCCGGCGAACTCTCTTTGACGTAATAACCGCGATACCAATCCACGAAATGACGCACGCCGACTTCGATCGGCGTGGTGGGTCGGTAACCGATGGCCGACTCCAACTCGCTCACGTCTGCAAAGGTATCCGCCACGTCTCCCGGTTGCATGGGCAGCAAAATCTTCTCGGCCTTGCGACCCAGACACTCCTCGAGCACCTCGATATAGCGCAGCAGATCCACCGGTCGGTTGCTGCCGATGTTGTACAGGCGATAGGGCGCCCGGCTCGACGCCGGATCGGGCCGCGTATTGTCCCAAGCGGGGTCGGGCTCCGCCGTGTGATCGAGAACTCGGACGACGCCCTCGACGATATCGTCGACGTAGGTGAAGTCGCGCTTGTGATGGCCGTGGTTGAACACCTCGATGGGGCGGCCCGCCAAAATCGCGCTAGAAAATAGAAAAAGCGCCATATCCGGCCTGCCCCAGGGGCCATACACGGTGAAGAACCGAAGTCCCGTGGTCGGCAAGCCGAAGACACTGGAGTAACTGTGCGCCATGAGTTCGTTGGCGCGCTTGGTCGCGGCATACAGAGAAACCGGGTGGGCCGCCGGTTCGTGCACGGAATACGGGAGCCGCGCGCTCGAACCGTAAACCGAACTGGAGGACGCATAGACCAGATGCGCCACGCCATTGTGCCGGCAGCCCTCGAGCACGTTGAGAGTTCCCGCAATGTTGCTTTGCACGTAGCTGTGAGGAGCCTTCAACGAGTACCGCACGCCGGCCTGGGCACCTAGGTGCGCGACCCGGTCGAACTTCTCCTGCAGAAACAACCGGGCCATCGCGGCATCGTCGGCCAGATCCATTCGCACGAAACGGAACCCGGGATGCCCGGTCAAGCGGGCGAGACGCGCATGCTTGAGCGCCACGTCATAGTAGTCGTTCAAATTATCGAGCCCAACGACCTCGTCGCCGCGATCGAGTAGGCGCCGTGCCGCGAACGATCCGATGAATCCCGCCACACCGGTTACGAGTACCTTCATGTGCGACGATTATAACCTCCGCGATCCTTCGGTTCGGACCTGCGACTGAATATGTCAGAAGAATTCGGGAGATAGTTCCCAAATTCAGCACATAAATGCGCGTTCGCGCGGAATCGCCGGGCCGTGTGATAAATTCCCGTGCGTGTACCCGCTGCCCAAACTATCCGTCATCGTCCCCTTTTATAACGAAGAGGACAGCATCGGCCCCATGCACGCGGCCATCGTCGCCGCCGTGGATCCGTTGCGGATCAGCTACGAGATGGTCTTCGTCGATGATGGCAGCCGCGATTCGACCGCCTTGCGGGCCGAGGAAATCGCGCGCAGCGATGCGCGCGTGCGATTCGTGAAGTTTCGCCGAAACTACGGGCAGACCGCCGCGATGGCGGCGGGGATCCAATACGCGCGCGGCGACGTGTTGGTCACCATGGACGGCGATCTGCAGAACGATCCGCTGGACATCGAGCATTTCCTGGCGAAGATGGCCGAAGGGTTCGATATCGTGGTCGGTTGGCGGTACAAGCGTCAGGACAAGCTGATGTCGCGTAAGATTCCATCGATCATCGCCAATCGCCTGATCGGCAAAGTCACCGGCGTCCCCATCACCGACAATGGATGTTCCCTCAAGGCGTTTCGCGGATCGCTGATCCGCAGCATCCCGCTCTATTCCGAAATGCACCGGTTCATTCCGGCGATGGCGTCGATCGCGGGCCCGCGCATTGCCGAGATCAAGGTGCGGCACCACGCACGTCAGTTCGGCAAATCGAAGTATGGCCTGTCGCGCGTCTACAAGGTGCTGCTCGATCTCATGGTCATCAAGACGGTGACCTCATTCACGTCCCGTCCCCTGCTCTGGTTCGCCTTGCTATGTCTGCCGCTGACCTTCGTCGGCACGGTGACACTCATCGCGGGCTTGGGGTTGGGGGTCGCAAGTGGCCACATGTCGCTGCCATTGACCGGCAGTGGAGTCATCTTCCTATCGGCGGCATTGACGTTGATGGCCAGCGGCACCCTCGGTGAGTTGATATACAAACTCGGCGATGTGCGGCCCGAAGACTTTGCCCGTCTGACCAAGAAATGGGTCTCTCCCACTCAGAGTTCCGCAAGCGTATGAGCAATCAATCCATTCAAGTGTCGGCCATCGTACCGGTTGGCGGACGCCAAACCGCTCTGCGCGAATTGTACGCAGAGTATCGATCGGGCATGAAAGCGCTCGGCGTGCCCTTTGAATTCATCTTCGTGCTGGACGGACCGCAACCGGGCTATGAAAAAGCGCTGGCCGAACTCGTGACCGAGGGTGAGCCCATCACCGTGATTTCGTTGTCGCGCTATTTCGGCGAGGCGACGGCCATCATGGTGGGCTTCGATCACGCCGCCGGCGCCGTCATCATGACGCTGCCCGCCTACCTGCAGGTGCAGGGCAGCGAGATCAAGCGTCTGTATGACGCCATCGATGCGGCGGACGTGGTCGTGGGTCACCGGGAGCCGCGTGCGTCACGATGGTTCGAAAGCGTGCGGCGCCGCGCCTTTCACGGCTTGCTGGCCTACGTGACGCGCCTGCACTTCCATGACCTTGGCTGCAATGCCCGCGCCGTGCGGCGCAAGGTTCTCGAGGAAATCCGCCTCTATGGCGATCAGCAACGCTTCCTGCCGGTGCTGGCCGAGCGCCAGGGCTTCCGGGTCACGGAAATCGCGGTCAAGCAATCGGCGGGCGACCGGCACGATCAAGCCTATGCACCGCGCAACTACACGCGCGGCTTCCTGGATATCTTCAACGTCTTCTTCCTGGTCCGATTCACCAAGAAGCCCTTGAGATTCTTCGGCATGATCGGCGTCGCCACCTTCGGCATCGGCATCATCGAACTGCTGTACCTCGTGTTCGATCGGATCTTCCTGAGCACGCCGCTGGCGGACCGTCCGGCACTGCTGCTCGCATCGCTGTTGATCGTGCTCGGGGTGCAGATCTTCGCACTGGGGCTGTTGGGCGAGCTCATCATTTTCACCCATGCCGGCGGCAGCAAGGACTACCAAGTCGACCGCGTCGTGCAATATCCTGGCGCGGACCTGGCCGGCGGCCACGTGAAATCCCCCTCGGGCAGCCCGGTGAAGGTCGTCGCCTAACGCGAGCTGACCCATGCTGTTCAATAGCAGCATATTCGCCGTGTTCTTCGCGGCGTTCCTGCCTCTGTATTTGCTGTGCCGGCGTAATGTGGCGGCGCGCAACCTCCTGCTCATCGTGGCGAGCTACGTGTTCTATGGCTGGTGGGATCCGCGTTTTCTGATCCTGGTCGCCATTTCGACCGCGGTCGACTACGCCGCGGCCTTGGGGGCGGCGGGCAAGCCCGTGCGACCGTCGGATCTGGTCAAGAGCGCCGGATTTCTCGTTCTCGTCACTATGGCGTCGCTGGCGTTCGCCATGGACGACAGATGGCTGTTCCTGCCGGTGGCCGGCGGCATGGCGGCGATCGGCCTGTACATTGCGGTGCTTTGGCGGTTGCCCCCGGAGACGCAGCGCAAGTACTGGCTCATCCTGTCGCTCACGGTCAACTTAGGGATACTGGCCTTTTTCAAGTACTTCAATTTCTTCGTGGGTTCAGCGGCTACGCTACTTGGGGACTTGGGACTGAATCCGAACGTCCCGCACTTCTCCATCATCCTTCCCGTTGGCCTCTCTTTCTATACGTTCCAGGCCATCAGTCGCACCATCGACTCGTACTACTCACGCTTCGAACCGCGCTACTCCATCGTCAATTATGCGGCTTTTCATGCGTTCTTCCCGCAGCTGGTCGCCGGTCCAATCGAACGGGCGGGCCATCTGATGCCGCAATTCGAAATGGTGCGGCCATTCGACCGGCGACTATGCGTGTCCGGTTCGCTGCTGTTCGCCTGGGGCCTGTACCAGAAGATCGTCATCGCCGACAACGTATCGCCCATCGCGGATGCCGTGTTCGGCGCGCCCGCCGGTCAGACCGGCGGTGCGACGCTCGCCGGCGTGCTCGCATTCACCATCCAGATCTATTGCGACTTTGCCGGCTATTCGAACATGGCGCGCGGCCTCGCCCGCGTCCTCGGATTCGATCTGATGTTGAACTTCAACCAACCCTACTTCGCACGCACGCCCTCCGAGTTTTGGCAGCGTTGGCACATCAGCCTCTCGCAGTGGCTGCGCGATTATCTGTACATCGCCTTGGGCGGCAACCGCGGCGGCCGGCTCAAGATGTACCGTAATCTGATGGTCACGATGTTGCTTGGCGGCCTGTGGCATGGCGCGTCATGGACGTTCGTTGCCTGGGGAGGCTTTCACGGTGCGATCCAGGTGATCTATCGCATGCTCGGCATCGATGCCATCGTTCAGAACAGCCGATTCGCCACGTTGCGCGGATTTGCGATTCAAATGAGCACGTGGTTCGTCACCCTGATTCTCGTGTGCATCGGTTGGATACTCTTCCGCGCGCACACCTTCGGTGATGCGGTGACCATCATGACCCATCTTGGCGCCACGACGGGCTACACGGCAGCGCAGTTCTCGCCGCTGCTGGGGCTTGTGGCGCCGCTGATCGTCATCGAAATATTCCAGCGCGCCTCCGGTCGGCTCGAGTTCCTGACCCTCGGCCCGTTCTTGCTGCGCTACACCATGGCGACGGTGCTGATATTGACCCTGATCGCGTTCAGCGCCCGCGGCAGTCATGAGTTCATCTATTTTGACTTCTAGCGCGTCATGGTGGCTGACGATCGCGAGACGCGTAGGATCGATCGCCGCGCTCGTTCTCTATACGGCCTTCATTGGCGAAGTCTACTTCCGGCTCGTCGATCCGCAGGCCCTGATGCCGCGCTACGTGACGGGCACGCCCTTCGGCGTGCGGGGCAATATCCCGAACGCACGCTATTGGAATCACACCCCCGAAGTCGACGTCGAATACCGCATCAATGGTCAGGGACTTCGCGCCGACCGCGACTATCCGCACCAGAAGCCACCTGGCACGTGCCGGGTGGCCGTGTTTGGCGATTCTTTTTTCTTCGGCATCGAACTCGACGTGACGCAGACCTTCGAAAGTCAGCTGGAACGGCGTCTGAAAGAGGCTGGCTATCGCGCCGAGGTGCTCAACTTCGCGGTGGGCGGCTTCGGCACGGCCGAGATGCTGCAAGCTCTGGATGGGTTCGGCCGCCAGTTCCAGCCAGATGCCGTGATTTTCTCGTGGGATGATTCGGATCTGCTCGACAATGTCCGGTCGGGCTTGTACCGCCTCGACGACGGTCACCTGGAGCGCGCGAGCGCGCAGTATCTACCCGGCGTGAAGACTTCCGACTGGCTCATGCGGCACGCCTGGTACCGCTTGATTGCCGATCACAGCGAGTTGTACTCCTTCGCACGCGACAAAATCGAATTTCTCGTCAAACGGCATCAGCGCCGCGCGAACAAGGACAGCATGGCACCCGCGGAGGGAAGCGGCACGGGCGCAACGGCCCCGCCCGCGACTCCGGCCCCGAAGGACACTAACACCGAAGACGCCGACGATGCCGCCGCCAATGCCAGGGCGAATGAACTGCAGCGGCGCCGTAATGCCGAACTCGCGTCGGCGCTGTTGCTGCGAGCGAACGACGTGGCGCATTCCATGGGTGCCGACTTTTATCTCGTCGAGATTCCGTGGAAGGTCTCCCGGACGGAATTCACGCCGTCGCTCGACGTACTCTCGGACGCCGTGCGAGCGGACGTGAAACTCGTGCACACGGCCGCCGCCTTATCGCGCGCGGCGCGTCCCGATCGGGAGCTGTACTTCGAAACGGGTCAGGGCCACCTCACTCCCACCGGCGAGTCCATACTGGTCGCCGAGACCTTCAAGCAGCTGCAATCCTCGCCGCAGATGGCGGGCTGTCGCTCGACGCCGTAACCGTCGCAAGAGCCCGAGGGCGGCGGTGGGATCAAGCGGCGGTGGGCCAGGCGGCAGTAGGTCCCCACCCGCCGCCTTTGCGCGTTCCCCTTATGGATAATTCGCGGGGTATGCCGTGCGCAGCAGCGGATTCGCCGCACAGACCGCCGCCACGTTGACCCACTGAGCAGCCGCGGGCGTATTGCCCACCATGCGTGTCCAGAATGCATGCGAGGCTTTATAGGTCACGTTGAGTGCCGTCACGATGTCCTGCGGGCTGAAGGGTCCGCCCCACTTGTGGAAGTAGTTGGTCGTCATGTCGCCCGACTCCACGTCGAACATGGCCGTCATGACCGGCCGCAGGTCGGTAGTACCGCCATTGGCGGTGTTGACCCCGAGGTAAGCCTTCACGCCGTCGCTCAACCCATTGTAGTGGTTCGCGACGATGCCGGATTGTCCGAAGCTGTCCGCGGTGCCGGCCGCGATGCGGTTCTGTGCCATCCACTGCTCCAACGCCACTGCGCTCTGGCCATTGGCAAAATAAGCATTGCCCATGATCACGCTGGTGTGCGGGAACGCCGCCGTCGATGCGGTCAGCAACCGTTCGGCCTGCGCGAGCCACACCGCGTCGTTGTAGTGGGGATCGTTGTTGCCGAATCCGTCCGCGGCCTGAACGATGGCGGAGTCTTCTTGGATGAAAAGGGCCTCGACATTTGGATCGCTGTCGAGATGTTGACCCAGCGCTTGAACGAGAGCGATGTAACGGTCCATCACGGGCGGATAATAGATGGCCGGCGCATACATGCCGGTCGAGGCACCACCGCTGTTGCGTCCCCACCAGCCATAGCTTCCGGCCACCGGGCTCGCGCCATAGCTCGGATCATTTTGGATATAGTCCGGGATCACGCTGTCATCGCCGCTCGACCACGGACTGGGGCTGTACCAGACCAGCATGACTACCAGCCGTTTCGGCTTGTTGTACTGAGTCTTGAGCCGCGCGAGCGCCGCATCGATCACCGAGAAGTCGTAATTGCCCTTACTGGTCTCGATCGCCGACCAGGTGATGAGCATGCGGTAGCCTAAGATGTAGTCCCGGTTATTGATGTCATCCATCTCGCCATTGACGAAACCACTGGAGCCGCCGCCGCCGCGGACGATGCCGTAAGAGGCCATGTAGTGGCCGGGATTCCATTTGATCTGCCCGCTCCCGGTCGTCGGCGGCGGGGTCGGGATCGGCGTGGTTACGCATTGATTGTTGACGCACAGTTGACCCGGCGGACTCGGCGCCGATTGGGTCGCGGCCATGGCCAGGGACGCCGCCAGGGTGGCGGCGAGAGCGGTCGATAATGCAAGCAGGGCGGTGCCCACGGTGCGGTAGAGTCGGTTCATCAGCATCACTCCTCACATGACGGTCGAGCCTCGCCAAGAGCACCGATGCCCGTGGCCGGACGTCGAAGCTACTCTCCCGTGTGCGGCAATCAACTGTCTATGCGTTGCGACAACGCAATTTTGCGATGCACCCGCCACCGTTTGACGTATTCCGTTTGCCCAGGCGTTTGCGGCACGCTCGGCCAGGTCTTGGCGCGTTCGCTCTGCTGCCACAGCCGGTTGAGATGCTTGAGCGCATCCTTGCCATCGCGGCCCTCCTCCACCAAAAAGCAGCCGATCACGGTACCCGTGCGACCGATGCCGGCCCGGCAATGCACGTACACCCGCCGGCCCAAGGTCAGAGCATCGAGCAAGGTCGATAAAATCGCTTGCATCTGCTGGGGGCGTTCGGGAACCAACATGTCGGGAATCGCGTTGCGTACATAGTCCGTGCCAGGCGGCAGCCACGGCTGGTAGGACGGGCGTTCGCCGCTCTCCGTCAGATCCATGAAGTAGTCGATGCCGGCCGCCCGCAGCAGTTCCAGCCGCTTGCGCGAATCCGCAGTGTCGTTGCCGGACGGGTGCTCTCCGGCGAGAAGCCGCCCCGGAATCACCCAATAGGTATTGGGCAGAGGCGTCGCCAGCTTGGGCGCTTTCTTGAAGATCATGGCCACCCGATGCGCGGCTTTAGCGCGCGAGAGTGGGCTGCAAAGTTGCCGGCCGCTTGACGCTGACCGGTGCCCGGCGCAGCGCCTCGAGCCTTGCACAGATCAGCCCGGAAAAATACCAGTATAAAAAAGTGACGGACGGGAAGAAATGAAAGTTGTTGTAGAAGATCGCCACCATGAAAATGGCGACCACTCCCGTCCAGCCGGCGGCTAGCGCGCCGGTCAACCCATCATCCCGCCGTGCCACGGCGAGGCTGTCGGTAAAGATGAACCAATTGAGCACACCGATCAAGATCACGCCGAAGATGCCAAATTCCAGCACGAACGACGCGAACGAAATGGTCAGCACGCTTTGGAATAGGCCGAAGTACGCACCCTCGAAATTCTTGCCACTCTGCGACGGGGAAACATTGCCGAGCCCGAGGCCGAAGGCGAGCTGCACCGGATCCTTCGCCAGATACTTGAGCGGGATGCTGATGGATTCGCCGCGGTGCGCGGTTTTGGTACCCCCCAATCCAACGCCGCGGCCGCTGCCCTTCGACACGAGGTAATTGTTCAGCGTTTTCTCGTTCGTGAAGAAATCCTCGATGTTGACCTTCGATGCCATGCCCTCCTCCATCTTGTCGTAGATCGGCACGAAGATGGCGCCGAACACGACCAGCACGGCCGCGGCCAAGCCCGCGTAGCGCAGTCTCTTGCCCGGCTCGGCACCCAGCATCAGGGTCACGAACAACCCCAAGGGAACGAACACCACCGTGACCTTGGTCTCGTTGATGGTCGTCGGGAACAGCAGCACCAGGAACAGAAGTGCATAGCGCCAAATGCCGATGCGGCGCTTCAACATCAGGCCGGTCAGCACCAATGCCGCACAGATCAAGAACATCGACAGGATTCCCGAATCCATGATGGTCCCGCGCACGTCATCGCCCGAATTGCGGTCCGCGGCGATGATCACCCATCGCTGCCAGACCGTCACCGGCAGCTGCAGGAAACAGATGCCGAGCAAGAGTTTGAATTGGCGCCCCAGCTGCGCCTCGCTCGGCGGGTGCACCATGCCGAGAAAAAACAGCGGCGCCGCGCGGAAGTAGAATCGCATCCCACTGATCAACGGGCCCGCACCGGAATTATTGTTGATGACGCCGCACGACACCACGATGATGAGGGCACCGAAGATGAGCCAATACTTGGGCGCGACCCACTTGAAGCCATCGCGTGTGCCCACGATCAAGACATAGACCACGACGAGGGCCGAAAACATCTCGGGCAGGAACTTGAGCACGGGCGGCAGCTTGAACTGCTGCACCAGAAAATCGGACAACGTCACACAGCAAATCATCGCCAACGTAATCGGTTGCATATGGGGTCAGTTTAGCCGGTCGCGTCCCACGATCGCTGCAAACTCGTGCAGCCTGTCACTCGCATGGTAACGGCCCCAGGCCGCCTCGCGCGTGCTTGGGCGCACACTTCTGGGGCGGCAGAAATGCTAGATTGGAGCGGATGACCCACCCGAACGCCTTGGCGCCCGCTCCCGTGCATCCGGACAGGAAAATCGAGTCGCTGGAAAGCATTCGCGGGCTGGCGGCGCTATTCGTGGTCATCCATCACGTCCCTGACTGGAACGGCCGGATCCACGACATCCGCTTCCTCAGGAACGGGTACCTGCTGGTGGACCTTTTCTTCGTCTTGTCGGGGTTCGTGATCTACAACGCCTACGCCGGTAAACTGTCGACCTTCGCGCAGCTGCTGAGATTCCAGTTTCTGCGCCTCGGCCGGTTGTATCCCGTCCATCTGTTGTTCCTGCTGGTGTTCGTCGGCATCGAACTGTCCAAATACTTCGCCCAGGTCCGGTTCGGCGTCGCAATGCCAAATACCTCGCCTTTCAAGGAGAGCGGCTGGACGGCCCTGATCGAGCATGTTTTCCTGCTCCAGGCCATCGGTCCCACCGGCAATGCGCTCACGTTCAATTCCGCCGCCTGGTCCATCAGCGTCGAGTTCTACACCTATCTCGTTTTCGCCCTGACGGTGTTGTTAGCGCCAAGAATCAAGCATACCGTCTTCGTGATATTCGTGGCCGCATCCGTCGCACTGCTGGTCACCAAGAACACCTTCGGCTCGACCGACCTCGTGCGCTGCATTGCCGGATTCTTCACGGGCTGCCTGACGGCGGCCGCCTACGGGAAATTCTCGCCGCGGGTTCATTCCGGCTGGTCGGCGGTGCTGATCGCGGCGATGCTGGTGTTCCTCGCCGTGCAGACGAATTCCAGACTCAACGCCGTCACGTACCTACTGACCGCCGGCCTCATCTGGTCCTTGGCCGCATCCAAGGAGGGCTGGATACATTCGCTGCTCGAGGCGCGACCGCTCACCTGGCTAGGAATGATGTCCTACTCCATCTACATGTCGCACACGGCGGTCATTTGGGCGTTCAATCAGGTGTTTCGGGTAGCGTTGAAACGGCCCGTGTTGTTCTTGGACGATCGCATGACTCCCCAGCTGCCGTTCGCGGCGACCTTGTTATCCTATGCGCTGGTGGTCGTCTGCGTCCTCATCTTGAGCTGGCTCACGTACCGCTTCGTCGAGGAACCCATGCGCCGCAAATCTCGCAGCATGGATTTTCCGGGCCATTTTACCCATCGGCGCGAGGAGCCTGTCTGAAGTCTCTCGCGTGAGCCGCGACCTAGAAACCTGCTAAGCCGGTCGCTCGGGAAATACCACCTTGCTCGAAAACAGGAAATTGGTCGACAGCCCCGCAAGCGACCCCGCGGCAACCGCCACGATTGGCAGCCAGCCGGCACTGCCGCGCCAAGCAATGATTCCCGCATAGACCAACAGGTTGATCGACGCACCGAATGCGTTGGCGAGCAGGAATGCCACGAATTCCCGCAACGGCGGCGCGGTCGAGCGAAACGTAAAGCGACGATTCAGCCACCACGTCGTCGCCACCGCGAACAGATACGAGCAAAGCCGCGCTTGGTAGGGTCCCACGTTGAGCAGGTGCACGACGATCGCGACGACGCCGGCATCCACGCCGAAGCCGACCACCCCGATGAGCGCAAATCCGAGGAACGCTTTGCGCTGGTCGCGCTTGCCTGGTGTCAGCGGCGCACCCAGCGTATGGACTGGCCCAGGTAATGCAGCCGCTTCATCTCGTTGCGTGCGCGGGTGACCGTGGACAAGACCAGTCCGCACACGAGGCTCAAGATGCCGGACACGACCAATCCGACGACCAACACGGCGGTCGGAAAACGCGGCACCAAGTGAGTATGCAAATACGTGATCCACAGCGGGATCGCGAGCACGATGGCCGTGAGAATCATCAGGGCCGAGACCGACCCGAAAAACGGCAGCGGCAATTCCTCCTTCACGAGCAACGCAATGTAACTCAATATCCGGTAGCCATCGCGAAAGGTCGACAACTTGCTGACGCTGCCCGGCGGCCGCTCTTGATAACGGGTGCGGCGTTCCGCAATCGGACAGCGCAACTGCAGAGCATGCACGGTGAGTTCCGTCTCGATCTCGAACCCCGAGGACAGCGCGGGAAAACTCTTGATGAAACGCCGCGACATGACCCGGTAACCCGACAGCATGTCCTGCGATCGGTTGCCAAAAATGAACGCCACCAATCCCGTGAGCAGCCAGTTGCCGAAGCGATGCCCCCGGCGGTAGGCGGCCGCCGAGTCGTCGTCGCGGATGGCGGTGACCATGTCGACCGATTCGCTCAGCAGCACGCGGATCATCTCGGGGGCCGCCGCGGCATCGTAGGTATCGTCGCCGTCGACCAGGACGTAGACGTCGGCCTCCACGTCCGCGAACATGCGCCTGACGACGTTGCCCTTGCCCTTCTGCGGCTCGAACCGCACCACCGCACCGTGCTCGCGTGCAATGCGCGAGGTCGCATCGGTCGAGCGATTGTCGTACGTGAAGATGGTGGCGTCGGGCAGAGCCTTGCGAAAATCGTCGATGACGCGGCCGATCGCGATCTCCTCATTGTAACACGGGATGATCACCGCAATTTCGGGTGCGGCGTGGGGCATGGTCGGAACTTCCTCGGCAGAACTACGTTGCGGCGTCGGCAGCATGGGGGTACCGCGATGTCGAAGGTTCGAAAAATCCCACGGCCACGATCAGCATGGCCGGCACGAGGACGGCAGAGTAGCGCGCGAGCGAAATCGTCGGCAGATGGGCGCAATAATAGAGCACGACGAGCGCCGCGCAGATGCCGAGCGCACCTTGCATGAACTGCGCCCACCGCGTGACGAGGCAGGCGCAGAACAGCGCGACGAGCGGCAGCTGGCACAGTGCTATGAACAGCGATTTACCGGGCGTGTCGCCGAACGTCCAGAAGAGTACGGCGTCATAGGCGATTTTCTTGACGAAAAACTCGGGAGAATTTTTGAGTTTTTCGACGGCCGCGCGCCGTCGCGCTGCATCCAGTTCGTTTTTCTTCTGCAGGCTGGTGGCGTTGGGAGTGAAGTCGAGCGAGTCCGATTCTTCTCTGATGCGTGCCAGGCTGTACGGATAGAGCGCGGACACCGAGAACGGCGCCTTGGCGAAGTCCTCGACGAAGTCGTTACCCTGGTGCAGCGTGAAACCAGTGGTGCCCACCTCGGGCGAGTAGATACCCGTCACCATGCCATTACGCAGCGTCCACGGCGCGACCACGGCGACTCCCGTCAGCAGCACGACAGCGGCCAGACCAAGGCTCAAGCGCCTGCCGAAGGGCATGACCAACAGCAGCGGCGTCAGTATCAGAAATGGCGTGTAAACCGACTTGGTCATGACGCTTGCGCCCACGATCAAGCCGACGAGCGCCGCGGTCCAGGGTGTGGGATGGCGCTTCACCAACACCACGCTCGCCACCAGTGCCGTGAACAGGAACATCATGAACGGTTCGACCCAGATTCGGCTCGTATACCAGAACAGGAACGGATCGGCAGCGCACAGCAGCGCGGCAAGAACCGCCAGCGGTGCATTCCACAACTGCTTCGCGGTCCAATGGACCAGCACGCACAGCAGTCCAAAAAGCAGGCACTGAGCCAATTGGATGGAAGACGGCCACCATCCGTCGGTCAGCGCAAGCAGACCGGCAATGAAGGCGGGATACAGAGGACCGCGCGCAGAGGCCAGACCGGTATCTGGATAGTAGGAGAACGTATGCAGCTTCCAGATCCCGAAGCCCAGCGGGCCATGCAAGTCCGGGTCCAAGACCGCATGCTGCGTGTCCACAAGGAAGGGATAGAGCAAAAACGTGAAGGCGAGCGAGAGCCCGGCTCCGATTGCTCCGATGTACCACTCGATACCACGCACCGAGCTCAGTTTACTGAAGATTTTCATAACGTTGGCTGCAGAGTAGCGCCGAAACACAAGACCGGCACGCAACATAATGCAGATCTGCGGACTGGCTCAAAAAACGTCATGGGGCCGGTGTCATGGGGCAGACTTCATGGGCGTGCATCGTCTTCGGTAGGCGCCTCGATGAGCACCACGCTGGCGGTGCGCGAACTGGCCGTCCAGACCCGTCGAAACGACCAGCCGGCGGACGCGGCGGCAGCTTTGAGGCTCTTTTCGGCGTAGCCAAACAGGCTCAGATAAATGCGGTGGTGTGCCGCCAACAGCGGCTCGAGCGCTGCGGCCGTGTAGAGCACCGGACGATTGGTCCAGCGCTCGGTGCGCCCGTCCGGACACACGTAGGCTTCATACCGATTATCGGTCGCGTCCAAAAAGAAATAATCGATGGGCGCATAGTATTGGTCGAGGCTCGGAACGCCGCTCACGACGAGGTCGCCCGGCCGCACGTGAGCCGACAGCCACTGGGCCGCGCCGCCGATGTCGTTCCTCGGATAAAAATGTTCAGCCCAGTGGGTCGGCATCCCCACGCGAAAGTTCACGGCTTCCGTGTCGACGTCACGCAGATGACGGGGCTGAAAATCCTCTGTCGCCGCGAAACACAGCAGTGGTGCGAGCGTCGGGACCAACCAGTTCGCGGTCTGACCGACACGGGAGGCAGCACCGCATCGCGATACCAACCGGGCGGCGAGCCCTGCGCCGAGCGGTAAGATCGCACGCACGCCGAACAGCAGCAGCAATGGATATAAAAAGAACGTATAGCGGGTCTCGATGCGGTCCGTGGGAATCGCCCCCACCGCAAGGATCAGCATGACCACCAACGCCAGCAGCACCGACAGCGCATCGCGCCCGCCTGCGCGCGCGGTCGAGATCCAGCACAGATAAGTCAACGCGGCGAACAATCCCGCCGACAGGATGGGCAATGTACGCACCCACGGCAACAGCACACGATCGATGACGTCAGGGACATCCAACAGCTGCCTGACGAGTTCGGACTGATCGAGGCGCCCAGCCGCGAGTGCGCCCGCCGTCGCGGCATCGCCTGCCGTCGCGATCACGATGGGTACCGTGCCCGCACCCGGCGCAGTGCCCACACCCGGCGCGGCGGCGCCGCCCGTGCTCGCGGACAACGCCACGCCGGCGGCCCAAACCAGTGCGAATCCACCGAGCGCCGCCCAAAAGGAGCGAGCGCGCCACCGGAGTTCGCGCCATCCAATCAAGCGCGTGAGGAGCATCAAGACCAAGATGCCGGCCGCCGCCGTTAGGGCATGCAGCGCTGCGCACGCCAGCGTCATGCACAGTCCGACGCACGCCACCGGCCTGCCACGAAATTCGCGTATCCAGCGCAGGGCCAAGCCTGCCAACGCGAGCGGCAGCAACAGTGCACCTGCCCATAGCGGATGTTTCCCAAGCGGCGCAAACCAAGCAGCGATGATTTGCAGCGGTGTCGGGTCGTCGTCCGGTATCGCCCCCGCCACCGCCGGCACGTCGGCAAAGATGCGCAGGTCGCGCGTCGCGGCATACAACGGCACGAGCAACAGGGTGAGCACGACCACCCATCCCCAGCTCGTGGCCGCCTCGCGACCGTGACCTTGATTGCCCGGATCGTCGGCCGCAGCGTCGCCGCGCACGACCAATAGAGCGAACAGGTTGGCGAAACCCAGCAGCATGCCTCCCTCCCAGACCAGCACGCCCACTACCGACAAGACGGCCATCCATCCGAGCGCCGCGCGCTGTCGGTCGAGCGTGAACCGCAAATACGCCACCACATACCAGGCGAACACGGCCTGGAACGGCGCATACATCCGCGCGAAGCGCGCCATCTCGATTTCCCAAATGGAAAGACACAACAGAACGACCACGAGCCACCCGGCCAGCGCGCCCGCGACGCGCCTGGCCGCAAGATACGCGGCCGGCAGCACGACGAGGCTCGAGGCGGCCGAGAGCCCGCGGCTCGCGGTTTCCGGCGACCAGCCACAGAGCCGCAACCCGGCAACCAGATATTGGTAGAGAACACCGCGAGAGTAATAGCCGCCACACGGAAAGGCCGGCAAGCCCGTACGCAACAGGTTGTCGATCGAACGAGAAATGTAGAACTCATCGACGCCCAAGGACCACGTGCCGATTCCCTTGAAGCGGCCGTAGAGTCCCGCGGCCAACGCGAGCACTCCGGCGACGACGATGAATGCACGCAACGCCGCGGGGCGCAGCTCACGACTCGAGTGATCCATCACGACCGAGTCACATCCACGATGTGTTGCCTTGTGCTTTTCTCGTTATCTCGGGCATAGTCGATCACAATGAACAAGGTACTCGAAGACCTCAAGACCCAGCGTGAAGGGCTGCTCGGTTTGGGCTTTTGGGCGCTGCTCGTCTACCGCTTCGGACACGCCCGGTTCGTCATCCGCAATAAGATCATCCGCGCGCCGTGGACCATCGTCTATGTCATCTTGAGCAAGCTCGTGGAAATTTTTTGCGGCATCACCATCGGCTCCGCCGCCAGGATCGGCCGGCGTTTCAGCATCGAACACCACGGCTGCATCGTCATTCACGGCAACAGCGTCATCGGCGACGATTGCTTGATCCGTCACGGCGTCACGCTCGGCAACACGGGATACGACGACCCGTACGGGGCACCGACGATCGGCAACCGCGTGCAGATCGGAGCCGGCGCCAAGATACTGGGGCGCATCTCGATCGGCGACGGTGCGATCATCGGTGCCAATGCCGTGGTGATCCGCGATGTACCGGAAGGCACGGCGGTGGGTGGAGTACCGGCACGCCCGTTATCCGTGCGCACCGCTGCACGAATCGATCAGCCGGACTAGCGCCGTGACATTGCGCAACGAATGGTTCGCGGCGGCGTGCACGCGCCCTCGGGCCGCATACGCTGCCCGAAGCTCGGGTTCATCGATGAGTTGCCCGACCGCGGCGGCGAGGCCCGCCTCGGAATGGGCGATGATGCCCGCTCCCTTCGCCAGTACGTCATCGGGATCCACGCTCAAGCTCACGACGACCACATCCCGAAGCCATGCCTGAATGAACGTGTTCGGAAACCCTTCATGCACGCTCGTGTTGACGAAGACATGGGCATGCGCCAGCATCGCGTTGACTTCCTCATGACTGCGCTCGCCGACGTACTCCAAATTCGCGGTCGCTCGGATCTGTTGCATCAAGGACTCCTGCCAGCGGCGATTGGCACCGGCGCCGGCCGGCGCACCCACCATGACGAAGCGCACGTGACCGTGTGCGCGGCACGCCGCGGCCAGGCGCACGAACACGTCAGGCCGTTTCCACGGCTTCAGATTGGCGATCCACAGCACCGTAAAAGGTCCCGATTTATCGACGGTCTCGGTCGCCGGTGGGTGGAAATTCGGAATGACGGCGTCGGCCTCACGCGCAAAATTCGCGCGCAGCAGGGCGGCCTGATGTGCCGTTTGCACGACGATGCGTCCTGCGCGGCGCGCACCGTAATTGACTGCCCACCGCTCCAGGCGTACGCGCAAAAAATTACGTCCAGGGTCGAGCGACTGCGATGCCACGTCCGTATCGTGGGCCACGTGCCACAATAGGGCGCGTCGGTGGCGGCGCGCATACTCGGCGCAAATTCCCGTGTAGGCACACGCGACGCGTTGATAAATGGTGCGCGGCGCGATGGCGCGCAAGGCGCCATACAGTGCAGCGCCGTCCATCATATAGCCCAAGCGCGGCACGCCGCCGCGGCCGATCCGCACGACGCGGTAGCGGCGGGTTCGAGTGCGCGTGTCGACGAAGTGCGTCAAGTAATGAATCTCGTAGCGTCCCGCATCGGCCAGCGCCTCGATCAGCAAGCGGATCTGGTACTCGGCGCCGCCCCCATGTTCGTAGGGATTGACGATGCACAATGCCTCTTTCGGCGCCATGGAGATCATGTCGCCGGGCGCGTGCCCGCGACGACGTTTTGCAATTCCCGCTCCACGCGATCGGCAATCACCCCATAGGAGCGGTGCTCCACCGCGTAACGGCGTCCGCGCTCGCCCATGGCCCGCGCCGCGGCGGGATCGAGCAAGAGGCGCACGACCGCTTCGGCGAACGGCTCCTCCTCGAAGGGTACACAATAGCCGGCGCCACTCTCTTCGATCACACGCCGTTGTTCGGGATGATCGTTGCCGACGACCGCCTTGCCCATGGCCATGTATTCCACCAGCTTGGTCGGTGACGTGGAGCGCAGCACCGGCGACGGGTAGAACGGCGACACGCACACGTCCGCTTCACGGACGTATGCCAGTGCTTGCGCCTGCGGGAGCTGGCCGACGAACACCACCGATGCGCCGAGTTCGAGACGCGCCGCCTCCTTCTCGAGAAACTCGAGATCGGCGGGATCTTCGCCCCGCCCGACGACGTACAGTCGCGCAGCGGGTACTCTCGAGCGCACGCGGGCGAAGACTTGAATCAAGAATTCCAGATGGCGCGCCCGGTCGAGGGTGCCCAGATACAATACGCAGGGCACGCCGGCCGGCAGCACTCGCCGTTCCAGCTGCGACTCCGCTGCCGCGAACATGTCCACGCGGACACCCATGGGCACGGCGGTCATTTTTCCCAAAGGAATGCCGGCCGCCGCAACATCGTTACGCATCTGTTCGCTCTGCACGAACACATGATCGGCGCCCGGCAGCAGGCAGCGATACAAGAGCCACCTGAACGTCCACCCGCGCAGCAGATACAGCCAGGGATACCGTGCCGTGCCATCGCGGGCTCGCAACAGATAGTACTCGGGGAAGGGGAACGACAGCCAATAGACGAACCGGGTGCGGTACAGACGGGCCGCCAAGAGAGCCAAAAGCCCCGCGAGGAACTTGTCTTTGACCTCGAGCACGTCGTAGCGCGTCGACCGCAGCCGCGCAAACAATCGCAAATCGTTGACCAGCCCGAGCGCATGTTTGCGCAAGCGACTGAACAGCGAGCCGCCCATGTCCATGGCGCCCACCCAAGCCGTTCCGCCGCCCCATTCGGTGGTGTAAGCACGGGAACATGCCGCCTCGCTCTGCAAGATCCAATCGATCCGATGGCCCCGCTGGGCGAGCTCGACTCCAAATAGAACCGAGACATCGACACGGGTGGGTGGGTACGGGTCGGAGGAGACCACCAAGAGTCGCAGCGGCGCCATGAATCTGCCGCGAATCAGCGCACGCTCGGGGTACCGATTGCCGGAGTGACCAAGCCGAGCAAACGCAACACCCGGATTTCCTTGCCCGGAAACAGTCGCAGCAGGATCGCGCGGTCCGATGCGCACAATATGGGTCCACGGATGTGCAGGAACGCAAAACAGACGAAGACCAGCACGCCGATCACCAACTGCACCACGGCTGGCACCGAGAGGAGCGACTTGATGCCGTAGCACACGACGATGGCCGCACTCCACAGCGCGACGCTCGCGGCGAGGGACGTACCGGGGTTGAGCCAGCGCGCGCGCCGCCGCATGTGCCACCACACGAACGTATTCTTGAGAATCTGCGATGTGCCGACGGCCACCGCCGCCCCGTACAACCCGAAGTACGGGACGAGCACGAACAGCGCGGCAATGTTGTACACGGCGAAGATCTTGCTCAGCAATTGAATGTGCGATTTTTCCTCGTACTGAGCCACCAGCGCCACCGGGGTCGAGAAGCTGTTGGCGGTCGCGAACCCCAAGAACACGCAGAGGAGCCAAGATTGCTCGATGAACTTGCCGCCGAACACCACGCGCACGATCTCGGCGTGATAGGGAATCGAATACGCGAGCAACGGCCAGAGCACCATCAGATTCATGTTCAGCAAAAACGTGAAGTATTGCGGCACGCGCAGATCCGCCTCGGCCGGCTTGATCGCGAAGAACATGGGCTGAATGATGTTGTCGAAGAGGCGGCTCGGCAACAGGTTGACCGCCATTTCATTCAGCCTGAGGTAAAACGAGTAGATGCCCACCGAAATCGCGTTGATGAATCCGGCGATGAAGAAATTATCCACGCGCGACTCCAGGAAAAACGTCCCGGCGTCGTTGAAATTATTGAACATCCCATAGCGCAGCAGACGATTGCGCTCGTCCCGATCGGGTTTGTAACGCGCGTCGCAAATGTCCGCGACGCAATGTCGGTGGTACATCAGCCGCAGGAATACGTAGATGGTCAAATACGCGGCCGTGTCGGCGTAGATCGCGGTCTGCAGCGTCAGGGCCCCATTGAATGCCAGCAGCGAGTACCAGATGAGTTTGCCGTAGGACAGCATGGCCACCGATCCGACGCTGAACCGGTGCATCATGTGCGCGGCCATGGTCAGCTGCAGGATTTGCGTCTGAAAGTACAAGAGGATCAGAAAGGCAAAGGACAGGAACTGGTTCTTGTACGAACCGAGTCCGAACAGCGGTGCGACCTTGTTCCAAGCCAGGATGACGATGCACAGAACGACGCAATTCGCGACGAGGCGCAAACTCGCGATCCGCTTGACGAGCCACGCGGCCGCCACGGTGTTGCCGAGCTTCAAATATTCGGGCTG
>Ga0116230_10001810_pt1 | contig 20475 bp, 18 predicted proteins | sample S1TSphfallax_3_FD_88678 | JGI IMG/M metagenome (GOLD analysis project Ga0116230, IMG submission 88678) | Host-associated microbial communities from peat moss isolated from Minnesota, USA - S1T2_Fd - Sphagnum fallax MG | ecosystem: Host-associated > Plants > Peat moss > Unclassified | place... | reverse complement strand
GTTTCTTCCAAGCTTGCCGCCTGCTGCTCAGTGCGGCGCGACAGATCTTCCGAAGCGCTTGAGATTTCCTGCGATCCGGATTGGATCACCTCGGCGCTTGAAACCACATTCAGCATCGTGGCTTTGAGTCTATCGATGGCTTCATTGAAGTCGTTTCTGATCTGCACATAGTTTTGCGAGAAGTCCGCGCCCAGCCGCGTCGTCAGATTGCCCGCGGCGAGACTCTGGAGGGCGTCTCCAAGCTGGCTCACCGCGTGAGCCTGCTCTTCGGCGGCGCGAGCCCGTTCTGCGGCCGCACGCTCGCGCTCTGCTTCAGCCATAGCGCGGGCAGAGGCAGCTTCTTTCTCAAGCCGCGCCTGGTCGATGGCATTGGCTTTAAACACCTGCACAGCCTGCGCCATCGTGCCGATTTCGTCGAGGCGTTTCTGGCCGTCGATCTCAACGGAAAGCTCGCCCTTCGCCAACACTCTCATCCGCTCCGCCAATCGCACGAGCGGCTTGGAAATTTTCGACGATGATAACCAGACCGAAAAAGCCCCAGCGCCAATCACAGACACGAGGCCTACGCAAATCAAGGTCCAAAGCGCGGCGGTAGATTGCGCACGAAGATCAGCAGCTGCCTCGCTGTTTTCTGCGAGAAGTTTATTATTCAGGACGACGATATCGTCAATCAGTCCGCGCGTTCCGGCTTCCACCTCTTTCGTCAAAGCAATGCCTTGGGACGCCCGTTCATTCTCGAGCGGCTTCAGGCCCGTTTCGCCTTCCAGGCCAGGTATTGCTTCGCCATTTCGCAGCGACTTTTGACCTTTATCGACAATATCGAGGAAACGGGTCTTGAACGCGGTGATTTGAGCCGCTTGATCTGGAATAAGACCTGCGGTTTCATCGAATGTCTGCTCTGCCTTAGCGGCGGATTTTGAAAAGTCTCCGGCGAAATCAAGGCCGTGTAAATCGCTTCCGTCGAAAACTAAGGTTCCCAACACATCGTTGGTTACCTTCATGACCAGCCGCGATGCACGCGCTAGCGTAGCTGCCGCCCTGTCACGATGCTCGATAATATGGCTCGCTCTACTGCTGATACTGGACAGCTTATAGGAGCCAAATCCCACCATACAAAGGACCACGAAGCTCATCAAAGTGAGCGGCAGAAGTGCCTTCGTCTGCAATTTAAAATTATCAATATTCATTTGAATTCTCTTCATCGCTAAAGATTGAAGATAGGGTCTTTCCATCACCGGAATCCGTAAGACCGCGATTGGCAAAGATTCGTCTGCTGCTCATGCCGTCAGCGTTTGACCTGGCCACTACGCAAAACGTGCTTTCGAAACCCATGCGTAATGCCGGCTTAAAACCGCGATTGAAACACGAAACGCATGTAGCCGGCCGGCATAAGAGAAGGTCTTATAGATAAAGTTAGCATCTCAATAATGACTCCCACTTATTACGAATCTAATAGTTCGCAGCATTTACGATATTCGAGAAATGAGCTGATTTTCTGAGGTTTTTCTTAAAGTGCTTATTTTTTATTTTTAGCACTATTTGATCTACATCAATGCCAGATGACTAGTGCTTGTTGAAGACCCGCCTGATTTTCTTGCCCGGTCATCTTGGCTGCGGCGAGCGCGATGTATATAAAAATTGCCCGATGACCGGAATGGCCGGACATCGCAAACAGAGGACAAGACGCAGGTGGTGCGTTCCAATCCGCATCACACTTTCAATGGAGCAGATATATGCATCCAGACCAGATTAAAATCGGTGCGTCCTACCGGACCGCGAAAAACGAAGTTCGCCACGTGATAGATATCACGGCTGAAAAACGCGTGATTTTTAAAGCGCGCAATAGTTCTTATGCGAAGGGCGAAGCCGGGTGGTATCAGAACCCAAACGCGAGCACCATGCCGCTGCTTCACACATTTGCCTATGCGGCTATCGGGGAAGTTCCTTATGATTGGGACTCCGATACGACGCCGCCGCCCCTGCCTTCCGTGCCGGGTATCGCCTTTAATCAAGCACCGCCGCCAGGTGCGGACGCTCCCAAAAAGAGCCTGGATCTCGGACCGCCCTAATCCCATGAAAAAAGCGGCGGCTGAAATCAAAGCCGCCGCTTTGTAGGCGAATGCGAGAGGCGCGTTATCCGCGTAACTCAGCTATCGGTCGATTCGATGTAAAGAATCGTTGGCGGTTCAGGCGAGTAGTTCGGAATGTCAGCGCCGACCTTCTCTCCTTCCGGTGTCCTGAAAGCCTCATGGATGGCTTTCAGATTGTCGAACGTTCCGATGAAAACCCAGAAAAACGCACCGTCCTTGCCTTCCAGATCAGTGGCCGGTCCGAAGGAATAACCGCGCAAGCCCGGCATTTTTTGCACGAGCGGCATATGCACTTCACGAAAATACTTTTCGAAATGCGCCGGATCGGCGGGCTTTTTATACATAACGACCAATTTGCTCATGCCAATGTGTTCCTTATAAACTTGTATGATAGATTTCGACTTTCAGACTTGCTGTTTATCAGACTCGCCGCCAGCCCGGTTTGGCAGGATCGATCAGGTGCGGACGGATAGGTCCTATACCTGTAATGGCGACGACAACCGGTTCTGGGGCTTCTTTCCGCACGCCATCATAATGAACGGTTTTGGCAACCCGGCGAACGAAGGACCCTGCTGGCACGGGAACCGTCTGCTCCGGTGTGAAATCCTCACCGCTCGCGACATACCAAGTGCCGGATAAAACCACGCAGAGGCGGTCTGTCTCGTAATAATGTGGTGCGCTCATGTGGCCTGGATGCCAGCGCACAAGCACGAAATATTGACCGGGCTCGCTGATGGAGCCGAAGAGCGGCGCTTCCTCGGCGACATTCGGCGGATAGCCATAATGAATCTGCCAGGGAATCTGATCGGGCAATTTGATGATGGTCTGCGCCGGATCGACGCCAGCCGCGCGAGCTGAGCCGCCAAGGCCGAAAGAAGCAATCGCGGCTGCGAGAGGCGCCAGCAATAGATCGCGGCGGTCAGCGGTAACATCGCTCATGAAAGACTCCAGCGGTTTAAATATCCGCAATAGGAAGTGGAGCGGAAGGAAATCTTTGCAAGCAATACAGACACGAATGCTTTATCGCGAGAAGGAAGAGCTAGCAGGCCGGCGAGCGCTCATCGCTCATCAAGCTATTCAAATCGCGCGTCTACAGCCCTTCGGCGCGGTCGGCCTCTTTTGTCTTATGCGGCGTCGAAGAGATCTTGCTGTCTTGCTTTGATCCCGCGATCTGAACCTTCTCGCCGGCAGTAAGGGATTCCTGCGGCGAATCGATGATCTTATCTTCCATCGAAAGCCCGCTGACGACCTCTACTTCCTTGCCAAGGTTACGGCCGACCCGCACAGTCTTTGAGACGACAATATTGTCAGGTCCGACTGTGGCCACGCGCAGGCCATCCTGGCCGAAGACAAGCGCCGTTGCCGGAATGCGCAACACGTTTGGATTGGACGGTATGTGAAAATGAACCTCGGTATAGGCGCCCGGCCATAAAGTATCGTTAGGATTATCGGCCTGCAGCTCGATCAATGCCGAACGGTTGTTCTCGGTCAGCGAATTCGATGTCGAGGTCAAAGTGGCCTCAACAGTGTCTTCGCGGCCCGTCAACCGTAAGGTGGCTTTCAGGCCGGGCTTCATGTCGGCCAGGAAAGCCTGCGGGACATTCACATAGATACGCACCTTATGAATGTCGGAGACCTGAAACAGCGCCCGCCCCGAGGTGCCGCCAGCGTTGACAAGATCGCCGATATCGACCGAGCGGGCGGTCACGACACCGTCAAAAGGCGCCGTCAAATTTTTGAAAGCCGTCAGCGCTTCAAGCCGCGCGACATTCGCCTGGGCCGCGTCGAGAGCCGCCTTCTTGGCAAGTTGATCGCCTTCTTTCTGATCCTTATCTTGCTGAGACACGATGTTTTGCATCGCAAGCTTTTGCCAGCGCAGCAACGTCACGTTGGCAAGTTCGAGATTGGCTTGAGCGCTCGCAAGATCAGCGCGCGACTGCGCCAATTGCTGATCCAAATCCGGCGCATCGATGGTGGCGAGAATATCGCCCTTCTTGACCTGCGCGCCAATGTCAGCGAACCAGCCCGTCACATAGCCGCTCGCCCGCGCGTAGATTGTGCCGCGATTGAAGGCCGAGATCGAACCCGGAAGGATAAGCTCTTGTTCGCTCGGGCCGGGCTTCGCAACTGCCAAAGCAACGGTCGGGATCGCCTGCTCATTTGTCCAGCTGACCAGTTCCTGCCGGCTTTTAGCGCGATCGGAGACTCCATCGATAGCAGCAAAGGCGCCAATGGCTATGAGCACGATCACAACCATCATGAACCGGCGCGGACGCGCTGCTTTGACAGACTCAGGCTTGATCGTTGCGGATGAATCGTCGTCATGCATGGGAAGGGACACCTGTCAGAGGTTCAGAGCTCTTCTGTTTTGTCTTTTCACGGCCATGAACAAGGCTGAAGAGCACAGGTACAATTAAAAGAGTAGCACAAGTTGCAAAAAGAAGGCCGCCTGTCACAGCGCGGCCAAGCGGCGCATTCTGGCCTTCTTCGATAGCCATCGGCAACATGCCGATAATCATGGCAAGCGCTGTCATCAACACCGGCCGGAAACGCGTTCCCCCAGCATTTAAAGCTGCGCTGAAGGCATCCATGCCCTCAGCCAGCTTCTCGCGGGCGAAACTGATCACCAAGATGCTATTCGCCGTCGCGACGCCCATGCACATGATGGCTCCCGTCAAGGCTGGAACCGAAAGAGTCGTATGCGTGAGGAAGAGCATCCATATGATTCCAGCAAGTGCTCCAGGCAACGCCATCACGATGATGAAAGGATCGAGCCAGGACTGGAAGTTAACGACGATCAGCAAATAAATGAGCACAATGGCAAAGGCGAGACCCAAGAAAAGCTGGCTATAGGCATCGGTCATCGTCACGACCTGCCCGCGTATGCTCACACGGACGCCGGTTGGCAGCTCGCCTTTGGCCGCGGCGAGAAGCTTGTCGACGTCAGCCGCGACCGCTCCCAAGTCGCGGCCTTGCACCGTCGCATAAATATTGACGGCCGGCCGAATATTATAATGGGAGACGATCCCGCTCACCGGCTCCGGTGAGAAATTCGCAAGACCGCCAAGAATCTGCGACGCGCCATCCTCGCCGGATAGCGGCGTATTCTTCAACTGATCCAAACTGTCCATGTGATATTGCGGCGTCTGTATCGAGACAGGATAGGAAACGCCATTACGTGGATTCACCCAATAAGTGGGCTGAGTTTGCGAGCTGCCAGAGAGCGTGTTTTGCAGATTGACGGCAGCGTCATGCTCGGTAAGGCCTGTAAGGCTCGCAAGCGTCCTATCGAAATTGACAGCCAGACCGGGTCCTTGGAAAGCCTCTTGGATTCGCGGATCAGCGATGCCTGGAATCGACCTGATCTTGCGCAGAAGCATCTCGGCATAGGACCGGTCCGCTTTCAAATCAAAGCCAGAGACCTGAATATCGAGCGGCGCCGGTGAGCCGAAATTCAAGATCTGGCTCACCATATCGGCTGGCAAAAAGGCAAATGTCGCTTCTGGGAAAGCCTTAGGCAAAGTCTCACGCAACCGCTTCACATAGTCGGCTGTTGGCACCTCGCTCTTGTTGAGCGAAATGAGCATGTCTGAATCTTCAACACCGATCGTTCCAGAATTGCCGTAAGTCAGATTGATGCCGCTATTCGGCAGGCCGATATTATCGACAATGTTGATGATATCCTCCGCCGGGATGACTTCCCGGACTTTCGCTTCGACGCGGTCATTGAGCGCCGTCGTCTCCTCGACGCGCGTTCCCGTCTGAGCCCGGATGTGCATTTTGATGACACCGCCGTCGATATCCGGAAAGAAGTTCTGCCCGAGATAAGGCATCAAGGCGAAAGACAGACCAATGATTGCAAGGAAGCCCGCGGTCAGCGGCAAGGGGTAATTGAGCCCCAGCTTCAAAACCCCGAGATAGCCTGACCGCAAGCTCTCGAAGCCTCGATTAAAGGCCCTCTGAATGGCAACCAGCGGATTGCGTGCCGGACGCGCGGCATGGCTCTCGTCATGCGCACGCAGGAGATACTTCGCCATCGTCAGCACAAGTGTCCGCGACAGAATATAAGAGGCCATCATCGCGAAGACGACAGCCTCGGCGAGCGGCCTGAAAAGATACCCGGCGACGCCGCCAAGGCCAAACATCGGCACGAAGGCGATACAAATACAAAAAAGAGAAACAGTCGCCGGTATGAAGATTTGTCCCGCGCCATCGTAAATCGCGGTCTCAATCGGCTTGCCCTGCTCAAGATGCCAGTTGATGTTCTCGATCGTGACGGTGCCCTCGTCGACGAGCACGCCGACCGCCAAGGCAAGACCGCCAAGGGTCATCACATTGATCGTCTCTCCAATAGCCGAAAGCGCGATCAGAGCGCTCAGAACCGAAAGCGGGATCGACACGAAAATGATAAGCGTCGAGCGCCAGCTTCCCAAGAAAAGAAGAATCATGAGGCCTGTCAGGCCGGCGGCGATCAGACCCTCCCGGACGACATCGGTAATCGCCGAGCGGATAAAAGCGGATTGATCGTTGACGAGCTGAAGGTTCAGGCCAGGCGGAAGACCTTCGCTAAGGGTCGGAAAGCGCGTCTTGACGTCCCCGATGATGTCGAGGGTTGAAACGGCGCCATTCTTGAGAATGGTCATCAGCACAGCTTTGCGGCCATCGAGCTGAACGACATTGGTCTGCGGCGGGCTCCCGTCATGCACAAAGGCCACATCACGAATATAGACGACGGAACCGTTCACCGTTTTGACCGGCAGATTATTGAAGTCCTCAGCCTTCGTCGGAGATCCATTGAGAGCGACAGTATATTCGAACTTGCCAATCTTCTGAGTACCGACGGGCGTTATCAGGTTTTGGATCGCAAGAGCATTGGCGACATCAAGCGAAGTCAGCCCATAGGATTGCAACGCCTGCTGATTAAGATCGATTTGAATCTGCCGCGTTGCACCGCCATAAGGATAAGGCAGGGCCGCGCCGGCGATCGTCACAAGCTGAGGGCGAATAAAATTCAGGCCGAGATCGGAGAGTTCCGTCTGCGACAATGTATTGCTCGAGGCGACCAGCTGAATGATCGGCACACTCGACGCATTATAGCTTAGCACCTGCGGCGGCTGGATACCTGCAGGGAGATTTTTCAGGATGGTCTGCGAAATTGCCGTGACTTGCGCCTGCGCAGCATTGATATTCACACTCGGCTGAAAGAAAATTTTAATGATGCCGTAATTGGGAAGCGATTGCGACTCGATATGCTCGATATCATTGACCGTAGTCGAAAGCGTCCTTTCGTGAATGGAAACAATACGGTTCGCCATGTCATCCGGCGGCAAACCATTGTAGTTCCAGATAACGCTAATGACCGGGATTCCGATATTTGGAAAAATATCCGTCGGCGTCCGGAACGCTGAAAGCACGCCAAAAATCAGAATCAGCAGCGACATGACCACAAACGTATAGGGACGCTGCAGCGCCAGCCTGACTATGCCCATCATGAGCGCAAACCACGAAAAGGCACGCCGCCTATGTCCCTCTTATGGAGACGCAGGACATCCGTGCATAAAAAGACCGCCAGTATGACTCGGCCATTGACCATGCTTCGAATGCCTCAGTTAAGACAAGGCACCTATTATATAAAATTTCGAAACTCACGCAGATATGAGCGGCCCGTCACGCAGATATGACACAGGTTCACATAGATCTGATGAGGCTTGGTCCGATTTGGCTGCCCTGAGAAACGCGGGATCAGCTTGGCTCCGGAATCAGAACACGCCCGGCCTCAAAAACGGCTCAGGATTTCAACTGTACGACCGTATAGGCAGGCGACAGGAATCCTCCCAAATAAGGCGTCATCAGGTTATGGAAATAGATCAACGAATGCGTGTAGGACACTGTAACAAGAACACCATAAATCGTTGACTGAGCGTTATTGCTCAAAGCTGCCTGCGCGGCCGGCGTGAGCGCTGTCTGCACGGCCGCGGTCTGGGCTGCTGTCAAGCTCCCGCCTGACGGATATGTGACAGAGACGCTGTAAGGCGAAGACGTCGTCATGCTCACCTGGAACATCTGTACGGTCGGCGACTGAAGCTGAGGCACGATATTCGCGATCGCGTTCACATTCGTGTAATAATTAAGCTCGGTTCCGCAGGTTCCAGCCGGTGTGTCGGAACAATCCGCGTAGGCAATGGCATATTGGGCCGCAAGCTTATTGACCGCTTCATAGACCTGAAAGATGCGGCCAAATTCAATGACACCGCCCGTTAAAAGCAGCAGAATTGGCGCCGTCAGCGCGAATTCGATAGCAGCCGTAGCCCGCTTTGATCCAAGCCAGTGTTTGAGAAGCCGCCCCATCTTAATTTCCTTGGAGCCGGACGATCGCGCTTGAGCGGACTTTCGCAAGGGAGCCGAAGCCCGGCGCAAATGTAAACACGGACGATTGGGCGCGCAAAACCATGACCACTGTACTGTTCGCTGAGACAGAATCGATTGTTCCGTCGGAGATCGCAATGGAGGGACTATCCAGGGTCGTGAGCAGGCGGAGATCGACAGCTAATGTCGCGTTATTGTAAATCATACCGCCGGAGTTTGCGACGACTGATGCTTTAAGCGTGGAGTCGCATGAAGCCAGCGGTGACGTAACCACGCACGATCGCAACGTGGCCGCCGTACTGACAACACCCGCATTCAAAGACGATTGGACCATGTAATAGATGCCAACCTGTAGAATGCCGAGGACCAAAAACAGAAACGGTATCGCGACAATCGCAAATTCTACCGCGGATGCACCAGACCTATTATGGCAAAAACCATATAAGCGAACGCGGATCGGCGAAGGGCTTTTCATTGAAGGGCCAGGGGCGGTTCCGAACAATCGGAAATGATGCAAATCTGTGCCTGAACGCTGGCATGGAATGCTCGCGCTGAAGAGGCTGATGATGGAAATAGAAATTGCAGCACATTCATAAGAAATATGTTTATCTCCAAAGTCATAACCAATTGTAGTTTGTTCTATTAAAATTGACTTAAACACTCCAATTTATCCAATTGAATTACTTAAGTTATGATTGGCTCCGCCGGTTCATAAAGGACGGCAAAGGTAAAACGGCCAAGCTTTTTTAGCCTCGCCGTCTAGTTTCATTGCTTATGTCTCGTTGAGATAAAAATTTGCCCATCCAGCAATGGGCCGCGTTTCAACAGGTGTTCAGCTGCCGACAGTGTCCTTGACACATTTCTTGGTAAAGCTCGTCTTCGCGGCCCCATTCAGTTTTTTATCGGCTGCTTGCTGATCGCAAGATGCCTGCGCGTCTTTCGCGCATTTCTTGCTGAAACTCGTCAGCGCCGCGCCCGCGAGCTTCTTATCCGCGGCACGGCTCGCACATGTATCGTCTGCGAAAGCCGCCGAGGCGGACAGCATCAGGATAATAGCAATGAATGAGCGCGGCATAGACGTCCTCCTTTGAATGATTAAGTGAAATTTTTTCCATCATCGCTTTGTCCAGGCCCGAAAACAAGGCGGCTTCAGCGCAAACCAGCCAAAATCTGAACGAATTGAGGATAAGAATATTGATTCGGGCTTAAGCGATGTCCTGAACTCTCGCAGTCATTTTCTCGTAACACGCATGGCTTCTCAAAAAGTCCGCACCAAATGTGTCCCTAGCAACTGGGCCCAGCTCTTCCGATGCTCTTACTCCGGCGCGACGCGCGCCTTTAAACCATAGTCTTCGCGAGGTGCCCCTATGCCGCTCAACCGGACGGACGGCCATTTGAACGATGTCGATATTGCCGTGATCGGTGCGGGCGCCGCGGGGCTCGCGGCGGGGCTCCGGCTCGCAAACAGCCCGCTCTCCTTTCGCATTCTTGAAGCCCGGCCCCGGAGCGGCGGCCGCGCCGTCACCGATCATTCCAGCTTCTATCCGCTCGATTATGGCTGCGGCTGGCTTCATTCCGCCGATCGCAATGCGTGGCACGATCTTGCAAAAGCCGCTGGCTTTACGATCGATCAGACGCTCCCCGCCTGGGGCGAGCAGTCTTTCAATCTTGGTTTCAGCCAGGAAGACCAAGAGGCTTTTGCAAAAGCGTCTGAGCGGTTCAACAAGAGAATTTTCGAAACTGCGAACACAACACGCGATCAATCTGCCGCGTTTCTTTTTGAACCCGCCGATCGCTGGAATCCGCTCATCGACGCGGTCAGCACCTTTATGAGCGGCGCGGAACTCGAACATATTTCTGTTTTGGATCTCTCCCGCTACGCTGACAGCGAGATCAATTGGCGTATCCGCGAAGGCTACGGCACCGCGATCACAACGATTGGTGCCGGGCTGCCGGTTACTTTCAATTGCAGGGTGAAAGAAATCGATCATAGCGGGCCGCGTCTGCGCATCGTCTCCTCAGAGGGTACTTTGACGGCCCGCGCTGTGATCGTGACTTTGCCGCCGCCGCTGCTGCTCTCGGGGGCTTTGCAGTTTCGCCCTGACCTGCCGCGAAAGCGTGAAGCGGCTGCGGGTCTGCCGCTTGGCATAGCCAACAAGCTGTTCATCCGGCTCGATCAAGCGGAAGATATGCCGGCCGACGGTCATCTTTTTGGACGCATCGACCGCGTCCAAACAGCGAGCTACCATCTGCGGCCATTCGGGCGCCCTTTGATCGAAGCCTATTTCGGCGGCGCATTGGCACGCGATCTTGAAGCGGCCGGCCCAGCCGCCTTCTTCGATTTTGCCTGCGGCGAATTGGCACTTTTATTCGGCGAGGCGATCCGTCCCCGCCTGCATTTCGTGGCCGCGACCGGTTGGGCGCAAGATCCGTTCTGCCTCGGCTCCTATTCCTATGCACGGCCAGGTCACGCCGGCGCGCGCCAGAAATTGGCTGAATCCGTCGATGACCGCCTGTTTTTCGCGGGCGAAGCCTGCTCGCCACATTATTTTTCAACCGCCCATGGCGCCTATGAAACCGGCATCGCGGCGGCCGATGCGGCGCTTGGCGCCCTTCTCACCCGGAGAACAGGCAAAGCCTCTTGATCGCTTTCACGAGGCACACGTTAATGGGCGTTGCCGCATCTCCGCAAAGCGCTAGTATGTTGCATGATGAATTCCACTTATAAAATCCGCATCACGCAATCGATGAGCGAGCTCGACGCCGCGCAATGGGATGCCTGCGCCAATCCTCAGCCGGACGAAGACTCGATCGTCGTTGATGAGCCCGCCGCCGCGGATGCGGCTCCCGCCGAAGACGTTTTGAAGGAACGCTATAATCCCTTCGTCAGGCATGCCTTCCTCAAAGCACTGGAGACATCCCGCTCGGTCGGCCCGAAAACCGGGTGGACCGTGACGCATGTCATCGTCGAGGACCAGGACGGAAAAATCGTCGCCGCCGCGCCGTCCTATCTCAAGACCCATTCCATGGGCGAATATGTCTTCGATTATGGCTGGGCCGATGCCTATCATCGCGGCGGGCTGCAATATTATCCGAAACTTCAGGTCTGCGTGCCCTTTACGCCAGCGACAGGGCGCAGGCTTTTGGTTTTGCCCAGCGCCGGAGAACCCGCGCAGCACGCGCTCATCTTAGGCCTGCGCCATTGGCGCGAAAAGATCGGCGCCTCCTCGATCCACGTGACCTTCCTGAACAAGCGGGAATGGGAGGCGATGGGCAAAGAAGGCTTTCTGCAACGCACCGGGCAGCAGTTCCATTTTCTCAACAAAGGCTATGCCGATTTCGACGGCTTTCTGGCCGATCTTGCCTCGCGCAAACGCAAGATGATCAAGCGCGAGCGTAGAGATGCGCTCGCCAATAATGGCATCACGATTGAGCTTCTGACCGGCAAGGATCTGAAGGAATCGCATTGGGATGCCTTTTATTTTTTCTATGTAGACACCGGCTCGCGCAAATGGGGCAAGCCTTATCTGACGCGCGAGTTTTTCTCGCATATCGGCGAGAGCATGCCCGAGGATATTTTGCTCGTGATGGCGAAGCGCGAAGGCCGCTATATCGCGGGCGCGATCAATTTCATCGGCAAGGACGCCCTCTACGGCCGCAATTGGGGCTGCCTCGAAGAGCATCCCTTTCTGCATTTCGAGGTCTGCTATTATCAGGCGATCGAATATGCGATCGCGCATGGCCTGTCACGCGTCGAAGCGGGTGCGCAGGGCGAGCATAAGCTGGCGCGCGGTTATGGCCCGGCCGTCACCTACTCGGTGCATGAGATCGCCGACAAGCGCTATTCCAACGCCATCGATGAGTTCTTGCAGAAAGAACGCGCCTATATCGACGAAGCCATGGAAGAATATGGCGAGCACGTCCCGTTCAAGAAGGGCGAGTGACGGCTTAATTCACTACATGAGTTGTTTTAACATCGAAAGCTGATCAGATGGAATTTGATCCGAGCTTTGCGCTTCTCAAGAAGTTTACGCCAGGATTACCCGAAAACGTATCTCAAAGGCAGACAATCACGGTAGATGAAGTGATTGCTGTCGCCATTTATCTCGGCGTAAAACCGCCATCATTGTCGCTGGAAGAGCAAAAAACATTTCTAGAACGTGAGTTGATAAAGCAAAACGCCTTTTTAAATGACAATCTTCAAAGGTCCGATGTCGATCGGTGTGCAGAATATCGCCTCTCCGGTTTTATCCGAGAAGTTGTCATGAATAATCGCGAGCCCAAGACGAAAAAAAGCTGACCTGTCGACGCGTTTGCACGCGGCAGACTTTCGATTATGAATGATACGACCGTCATCTCTGAGGAGCGGCCATGACGACAGCCTATGACGACACAAACATCTTCGCCAAAATTCTGCGCGGAGAATTGCCCTGCCATAAAATTTTCGAGGACGATGTCGCGCTCGCCTTCATGGACATCATGCCTCGCGCGCAGGGCCATTGCCTTGTGATTCCGAAAGTGCCCGCGCGCAATATTTTGGATATGCCTCCCGACGATCTCGGCAAGCTGATCCAGCGCGTGCAAAAAGTGGCGCAGGCGGCGAAGACCGCGATGCAAGCAGACGGCATCACTCTGCATCAATATAATGAGCCTGCTGGCGGCCAGGTGATCTTCCACCTGCATTTTCATATTCTGCCGCGCTGGTCCGGTGTTGAGCTGCGCCCGCATACAGGCGTGATGGAAAAGACCGAGGTGCTTGAAGCCAATCGCGCCAAGATTGCCGCGGCGCTTTAATGATCTAGCGTATTCGTGATTCCATAAGCTGCCTCCAAGCGGGCAATTTTCGTTTGGAGTTCGGCAATCTGAGCTTGCGTTTCCTTCAACGCATCGAAGGTTCCCTGCAAAGCCTTCATATGCGTTTCCAAGACTGCGTGATGCTGATTGAACCGCGTGGATATGTCCTTGAACCCTTGGTTCAACGCCTGCGCGATTTCCTGCTGCATCAAATAGGCATTGAAGACATCCGCATCGGCGAAGCCGATCCCAATATCACCGCCGCGGGAAGACGAATTCTGCCCTTCTGCGAAACCAAGATGCTGCACGAGAGAGGCTTTAACGGTTACGATATCGATGTGGACTTGCGTAAGATATTCGCAAAAGCGCCAGTCGAAGAGACGCCCTGGTGGCGTCGCGGCCAGCATCGCCCGGGCGAGATCGGATTTCCAAACAGTGGCCGCCGCGCCGACATCTTTTTTCAAAACCAGCGCGCCGCGCGCGCCAATCGCTGGATGGGCCGGTGTGTTGAACAAACCCAAAAACCCATTCGCCGTGTCGATCAAAGCCAGTGTCTGGTCGAGAAAATCCTTCGCAAAAATGAGATCGGAATCAACCAAAATCAGGATCTTGGCATTCGTGCCGCAGAGCCGCTCAAACATGTTACGGCAGGCGTAGTCGGCCCCGCCGCTGTTTGTAGGACTGCGTTCGATCGCCATTCCAGCCGGAAAACATGTCCGCAGAAAGCGGGCGTCATATTCGGTGCTGCAATCGTCGGTGACTAATATTTGAGTTCTCTCGATACCCGTCGCTCGCATCAGGGAGCGGGCGCAAGCTTCGACAAAATGCGGCCGGTTGAACGTGGTAATACCGATGGCCACATCGGAATATTGATACGGTTCGATCATCTACGTCCGCCTGAAGAACCCATTACGCATCCAAGGGCGTGCTGGGTTGGGTAGAATCAACCGACTCATTAGACGCATCACAGATAAGCACGTCGAGGCTAACCGCACTTTTTTCAAAAGAAAAACCCCGCTGCTGGTGCAGCGGGGTTTCAAATTGTGCAAGATATCCCTGTGTGGCGGGAAATTACTTCGAAGGCTCATCCGTCTGGGCGACTGTCTCTGGTGCGTCACCATCGAGCGACGGATCGATGTCATCACCATCGGCGTCATCACCCTTACCCTTGCGGGCCTTGGCGCGGCGCACTTCCGGCTCAGACTTCACACGCTTCTTTCCAGCTTCGACAATATCCTTTTCAGGACGCGGCAGAACCGGACCTTCCGGGAAGACGAAGCCGAGCTTCTTGACGCCCTCATCATCCGTCGTCACGACAACGCGCACGTTTCCGCCATTCTTCAGGCGGCCGAAGAGAACCTCATCGGCGAGCGGCGTTTTGATCGTCGCTTGGATGACGCGCGCCATCGGCCGGGCGCCCATGTGCTCATCATATCCATTCTCCATGAGCCAATTCCGGGCTTCGTCGGAGAGTTCGATCGTGACGTTACGTTCCGCCAATTGAGCGTCGAGTTGCATGATGAACTTGTCGACGACTTTGGCGATGACGCTCTCCGGCAACCGGCCGAAGGTGACGACCGCATCGAGACGGTTGCGGAATTCCGGCGCGAACATGCGGTTGATCGCCTCCGTATCCTCACCTTCCCGCTTGCCCCGCGTGAAGCCGAAGGACTCACGCTGCATATCCGATGCACCCGCATTGGTCGTCATGATCATGATGACATTGCGGAAGTCGATCTGCTTGCCTGTATGATCGGTCAGCTTGCCGTGATCCATGACCTGCAACAGGATGTTGTAGAGGTCAGGATGCGCCTTCTCGATTTCGTCCAGCAGCAGCACGCAATGCGGATGCTGGTCGATCGCATCGGTCAAAAGACCGCCCTGATCGAAGCCGACATAGCCGGGAGGTGCGCCGAGCAGGCGCGAGACGGTATGGCGTTCCATATATTCTGACATGTCGAAGCGGACGAGCTCAACACCAAGCGCAGTCGCCAATTGACGTGCCACCTCAGTCTTGCCGACGCCCGTCGGGCCCGAGAAGAGATAGCTGCCGATCGGCTTCTCGCCATCGCGCAAACCAGCGCGCGCCAGCTTGATGGCTGAGGTCAGCGCCTCGATAGCACTGTTCTGCCCATAGACCACGCGTTCCAAGGTGGTGACGAGATGTTCCAAAACCTCGGCATCGTCCTTCGACACGGTTTTCGGAGGAATCCGCGCCATGGTCGCAATGGTCGCCTCGACCTCCTTAATGCCAATGGTCTTCTTCCGTTTGTTTTCCGGCAGAAGCATCTGGCTCGCGCCGGTCTCGTCGATCACGTCGATCGCTTTATCCGGCAGCTTGCGGTCATGGATATAGCGCGCCGAAAGTTCGACAGCCGCTTTCACCGCTTCATTGGTGTAGCGGACCTTGTGGAACTCCTCGAAATAGGGCTTGAGGCCCTTCATGATCTCGATCGCATCCGGGATCGACGGCTCATTGACGTCGATCTTCTGGAAGCGGCGCACCAGCGCGCGATCCTTTTCGAAATATTGGCGATATTCCTTATAGGTCGTAGAGCCAATGCAGCGCAGCGTCCCCTGTGCCAAAGCGGGCTTCAACAGGTTTGACGCATCCATCGCGCCGCCCGAGGTCGCACCGGCGCCGATCACGGTATGTATTTCGTCGATGAAGAGGATGGCCTTCTTATGGCCTTCGATCTCTTTCATCACCTGCTTCAGGCGCTCCTCGAAGTCGCCGCGATAGCGGGTTCCAGCGAGGAGCGTACCCATGTCGAGCGCAAAGACAGTGGCTTCGGCCAAAACTTCCGGCACTTCGTTCTTAATGATCTTGCGGGCAAGACCCTCAGCGATCGCTGTCTTGCCGACGCCAGGATCACCAACGAGAAGCGGATTATTTTTATGCCGGCGGCAGAGCACTTGAATGGTGCGCTGAACCTCAGACTCGCGGCCGATCAGAGGATCGATTTTACCCTCTTTAGCCTTTTTGTTGAGATTTACGCAATAAGCATCGAGCGCGCCCTCTTTCTTCTTTTCGCCCTCTTTGCTTTCCTTCGGCTCGCGGCCCTCGGCCTCTTCCTCGACACCGCGCGGCGCCTTTGAAGGGTCCGACATGCCGGGCCGCTTCGCGATCCCATGGCTGATGTAATTGACCGCGTCGTAACGGGTCATATCCTGCTCTTGCAGGAAATAGGCGGCGTGGCTCTCGCGCTCGGCAAAGATCGCGACGAGCACATTGGCCCCCGTCACTTCTTCCCGTCCGGACGATTGCACGTGAATCACCGCGCGCTGAATGACGCGTTGGAAGCCAGCCGTTGGTTTGGCGTCTTCGCGGCCTTCACTGACCAAATTATCAAGTTCCTGATCGATATAATCCCGCAAATTCTTTTTCAGAAGGTCGAGATCGACTGAACAGGCACGCAGCACGGCAGCGGCGTCGCCGTCGTCAGTCAGACTCAAGAGCAAATGCTCGAGCGTCGCATATTCATGATGGCGCTCGTTTGCTATCGCGAGGGCACGGTGGAGCGATTGCTCTAAATTGCGGGAGAAGGACGGCATTAGGGCTCCAACCTCTCAGTTTTTTTCCATGATACATTGCAGCGGATGCTGATGCTTGCGGGCGTAGTCCATCACTTGCGTGACTTTCGTTTCCGCGACTTCATACGTGAACACACCGCATTCTCCGACACCGTGCTGATGCACATGGAGCATGATGCGCGTCGCGTCTTCGGGTCCCTTGTTAAAGTATTTCTTCAACACGGTAACCACGAATTCCATAGGCGTATAATCGTCATTAAGGAGTAGAACCCGGTACATGGCCGGCTTACGCGTTTGCGTCCGCGTTCGCGTAATAACAGCTGTACCGTTGCCGCCCCCCTTGCCGCCATCGCCTCCGCCCTCACCCGGGTCATCGGCTGCCCTCGGTGGAACGATTGTCATAATCTTGGGGTAAGAGCCGCTAAAAGGTTCGGCAGGCAGGACTGAGCCGTTTTTCCAACTCTCAAATTGGGAAAATGGGCCGTCAATCACGTCTCTTCAATCCTTTTGGTCCGCCAGTGTCACCCCAAAGTCTCAGGATGACGGCGCTATTTACTTAAGAACGATGCAAATGTTTGGCCAGCTTTCAGGCCTGCCAATCTGCAACGGGATTCTCAGATTACCCCTACTTTCTAATATGGACTACAGGTCTTTTTTCACAAAAGACATCTGGTCGCATGGCTAAAGATATGCACATAAACGTACGTGAATGATGGAAAAACAGCCTCGTTTGCGAATAGGGATGTGAACAAAATGCCTCATAGCCACTGCTGCTTCTGCAAGGCGATTTCCTGACCAATGGTCACAATCAGAACATGTTCCGCGAAAGCGCACCGGTTTTGCGATGACAACTTGCTCATATGAAATTTATCACCTTCTATGAGTTTGGATATTTCCCATCCAAATCATCGTGACCTAGGCAGTTTGGGCTTTAAAGCTGCGGATTGAGGCAAAAAGCCAATAAAAAAGGCTCGACAAAAGTCGAGCCCCAAAAAACCTCCACCACGGCAGGATTGTGAAAAACCCTACCGCACGGTGCAGGTTTAAAAGAACATTATTTCACAGCTGCTTGAGCCTTGGCGATCACGCCTTCAACCGGCTTGAAAGCTTCCTTGGCGAGCGAAGAGTAAAGCTCGCTGAACTTGGTCAGCTGAGCCACAAAGCCTTCATAAGAGCTTTTGGCGAACTCGGACTGGATCTGGATCGCGCTGTCCAAAGAATTAGCACCGAGCAGTTTTTCGATATAGCTCGAGCTGTTTTCGAGCGACTTCTTCGAATAATCGGTCGCCTCAGCGGCAATGCTCTGCAAACCCTTGGCAAGGGAGGTCGCAGCGCTGGTTGCTGCTTCGAGCTGCTCTTTGCCTAACTTTTGGAACTCGTCGAAATTGGTAGCCATAATGGTCCTCATAGGAGCGGCCGGAGTTAATCTAATGGCATATCGGATCGGCCTGCCGACATTATGAATATAGTGCGCCGCACAAATTTCGTCAAGAATTTATTTTGCAGTGCAACAAGCGCCAATGCGGCACACTTGCCGCGATACAGTTCGACTCCCTTAACCATCGGGTAACCCAAGAGAATTAACGTCTCTTTTGAAACAGTGCTTCGGCGCGGCGGGGTTTATCTGCGATTGGGGACAGTCATTTATGGTAAAGCGTTGCGTAACGGTTCGCCGCGGATCCCGTCTTTTGGCTTTGACCGGAGCCACTTTCCTTCTGTCAGGCTTGAATATTCCCACTGCCGAAGCGCGGCATTGGCATCATGTCAGGCATTTTCAGCACGTCTTCTTTTCGCAACGCCATGAAACATCCTCGCATCGCAATACGGAAGAATTGAATCCGCGGGCGGCATCCATCGTCGTCGATGGCAATTCCGGCCGCATGCTTTACGGCTCGCACGAGAACGATTTGCGTCACCCGGCATCAATCACGAAGGTGATGACGCTTTATCTGCTGTTTGAACAATTGGAGAAGGGGCGCCTCAAACTCGACAGCGAGATTCCGATCTCCCGGCATGCTGCTGCTCAAAAGCCAACAAAGCTTGGTCTTCACCCGGGCGAGACGATCCAAGTCGAAGATGCGATCAAAGCCATTGTGACGCGGTCTGCCAATGATATCGCTGTCGCCGTCGCGGAGGCGATCGGCGGCGATGAATCAACCTTTGCCGAGATGATGACCCGTAAGGCACATGCACTCGGCATGAGCCGCACGCATTATGCAAACGCATCTGGCCTGCCGAACGACGAGCAAATCACCACAGCGCATGATCTTTCCATTCTTGGCCGCGCCATTCAGGACCGTTTCCCGCGCTACTATCATTATTTCTCGACGAGGGTTTTCTATTACGCTGGCACGGTCAGTCCGAACCATAACCATTTGCTCGATCGCGTCGAGGGCATGGACGGCATCAAGACTGGGTATACTCAGGCCTCTGGCTTCAACCTTTTGACCTCAGTCAAACGCGATGGGCATTATATCGTCGCAGTTGTCATGGGCGGAAACACCGCAGCCTCGCGTGACCGCACGATGACGCGCCTGATCGATGACGAAATCAACGAGGGCGCCACGGTCCGCACCGCCGCGGCTATCACCGAAATGCCGATGGAAAGGATAGCCGCGCTCGACAATCAAGAGCACGAGATCGAATCCCGCGAACACGAAACCGCAGCAGCTCAAGCACTCGATCTGCCGCGTCCGGCCGTAAAGCCGCAGCCGCTCAAGGCAGAAGCTATTCCCGCGGCCGCTCCCGCGCCTTCAAATCCGCTTCAAATTGCCTCGATAAGCTCGGATATGCCTCCTGCCAGGCCGCGCCCGGCCGTGATCTCCGGCACGCCAAAGCCTGAGCCGGTGGATGAGACGTCGCATCCCATTACGATGGGAAGACACGCCGCCATCGATGGATCAACGACAACTTCAATGCTCGCGACAGGCAGCATCCCTTCCGGCACGGCCACACCCTCCGCCATGCGTTGGGTCACCGGCCCCCAACCGTTGGCGATTAAGGACCGCGCCGGCGAACCGCAAAAACTCGCGAAAGCAGAACCTGCTCGCGAGACAGAGAAAGCCATGGATTCGGGCAGGCCAGCCATGACCCGCGCTGGCTGGATGATTCAGATCGGCGCAACCGACGATGTTGCCAAAGCCAATGAGCTTTTAGCGCGCGCCAAATCGCAAGGCCACCGTGCTTTGAGTGCTGCCAAGCCCTTTACCGAGAAAGTCCAGAAGGGCTCCGAAACACTGTACCGCGCGCGCTTCGCCGGACTTGAGGAGAATAGCGCGGAAGCGGCCTGCAAGGAGCTCAAGCGCTCCGGCTTCTCCTGTTTTCCCACAAAGAACTGAATACAAATCAATTTTTGAAATATGATATGAGTGGAGTTTAGCAATGGCGACGCAAGAGGACGTCCTTGGCCTCATTTACCCGAGCCGCCAGATCCGTCGATCCGCCGTGGTCGGGATGGAGCTTTTTCATCAGCGTGTGATGCGCGCGGACGATCGCTTCGCGCGGCGCACCCTTTTGAAGTCCAAGAACCTGATAGGCTTGATCTTCGGACATCGCTCCGTCCCGTTGTCCTCTGTCTCTATCGCTTCGGCCCGCGTCTCCGTCACGCTCGTCTGCCGCACGCCAGCCGGGAAACCGGCGGTCGAGATAAGCTTCAAGTAAGCGCACTCCATCCGGGTCGTCACTGCAACAG
>Ga0116230_10001809_pt1 | contig 20485 bp, 16 predicted proteins | sample S1TSphfallax_3_FD_88678 | JGI IMG/M metagenome (GOLD analysis project Ga0116230, IMG submission 88678) | Host-associated microbial communities from peat moss isolated from Minnesota, USA - S1T2_Fd - Sphagnum fallax MG | ecosystem: Host-associated > Plants > Peat moss > Unclassified | place... | reverse complement strand
GGAGCGTTGGGACCTCTGGACGCCGGCCGCCCTGGCGGCGCTGAGCGGGATCGGCGTGGTCTTCATCTATTCGGCCCAGCTGCCCGTCCACGGGCATGGCTGGCTGGTCCAACTGGTCTGGCTCGCCCTGGGGGCCGGGGTCTATGTGGCCGTGTCGCTCATCGACTACCGCTTCTGGCTGGGGGTCGCCCACTGGTTCTACGGGCTTTGCATCATTCCGCTGGTGCTCGTCCGCATCCCGGGCATCGGGACCAAAGTCTATGGCTCGCAGCGCTGGATCAGCTTCGGACCGGTCAATTTCCAGCCCTCGGAAACGGCCAAGATCGCCGTGCTGATCATGACCGCCAGCATCTTGATTCGCAACGAGATCGGCACGGTCCGCCAGTCGCTCGGCGTCCTCGGCAAATTGGCCCTTGCCGTGGGTGCACCCATGCTCTTGATTTTGCTACAGCCCGATCTGAAGTCCGCGATCGTGCTGCCGCCGATGGTGTTCTCCATGCTCTATGTTTCCCGCCTGTCTGGGCGTTTCTTCGCCGGGGCGCTGGCTGCCTTCCTGCTCGTGATCGGGCTGGCGGCCTGGGATACGTGGCGGTACGAGGCCTTCATGGACGCCCATGGCTTCGATTATACGAACCATCAGGGAGCTTATGAGCGTCATAGCTGGATCCCGCTGCACGATTACCAGCGGAACCGCATTCTTTCGTTTGTGGACCCCGATAAGATCGATCCGAACGGGATCGGTTGGAATCAGCGGCAGTCGCTGATTTCGGTCGGGAGCGGGGGTCTCTGGGGCAAGGGCTGGACGCAGGGCACGCAGGCCCGGCTCGGCTACCTGCCCCGCTCCGTCGCCCACAACGACTTCATCTTCTCGGTCATCTCCGAGGAAAAAGGATTTTTGGGAAGCCTTACGGTTCTCAGCCTGTTCGGTCTGGTCTTGTTCAACGGCATCCGCATCGCCGGTCTCTCCCGGGACCGGTTCGGCACGCTCCTCGCCCTCGGCGTCACCGTGCTCTTTACCGTGCACGTGTTTGTGAACATCGCCATGACCATCGGACTCGTGCCCATCACGGGCATACCGCTTCCCTTTATTAGCTACGGTGGCACCTTTGTGCTCAGTTGCTGCTTGCTGCAAGGACTGGTCCAGAGCGTCTATCGCTTCCGGAAGGACTTCGTATGAACGAACGTCCGACCTGCGATAACGACCGCTCTGCCGGAATCTCCTGCGCCGCAACTCCAGCGCGAAGGTGCTCCCGAACAACCACGGACAGCACCCATGAGCGATCCCGCCCACCCCAACTCCGACGTCGTTGCCGACGTCACCCACAAATATGACGCCGAACTGGCCCAGCCGCCTGCGCCTGGCGATGTCGCGTCGGTCAATCCCGCCGAGCTGAAGGCCGGCGCGAAGGAGCGCGCCCAGCAGAGGCCCCTGCTGCAGAAGATCATCGCGTCCTTCAAGAAGGACAAGGGCTCCTACCGCGAGCTCATCATCAATTCGGAGCCGCTCGAGAAACGGGTGGCGCTGCTGATCGACGGCCGCCTCGACAAGTTCGAGATCGAGCGCGAATCCGACAATCGCATGGTCGGCGGCATCTACAAAGGCCGCATCAAGAACCTCGATCCGGGCCTCAAGGCCGCCTTCGTCGACATCGGGTACACCAAGAATGCCTTTCTGCATTATTGGGATATGCTCCCGGCGGCGACCGATTCGTCGGTCGAGGTCGTCCGGATCAACAAGAAGAAGAACGCCCAGCCCAAGGGCGAAGTCTCGGTCAAGGACATCCCGAGCCTTTATCCGTCCGGCAGCGACATCGTGATCCAGGTGACCAAGGGGCCGATCGGCACCAAGGGACCCCGGACCACCACCAATCTCTCGATTCCCGGCCGGTATCTCATCCTGACGCCGCAGAGCGACGGCTGCGGCATCTCGCGCAAGATCGAGGACCTGCACGAGCGCAAGCGGCTGAAGCAGCTGATCAACGAGCTGACGATCCCCGAAGGGATGGGCGTCATCGTGCGCACCGCCGGCGAGGGCAAGAAGTCCCGTTACTTCGTCCGCGATCTGCACCTCCTGCTCAAGAAGTGGGAGGAGATCGCGCGGCGCATCCAGACCGAGCGCGCCCCCGCCTGCCTGCATATGGAACCTGATCTGGTGGAGCGCACCGTGCGAGACTTCCTGACCGAGGACATCGACCGGGTGCTGATCGACCGCGAGGAGGACTTCGCGCGGACCCAGGATCTCGTGGGCCTCATCTCCAAGCGTTCCCGTTCCAAGATCGCGCACTACACCGACACCATCCCGATCTTCGAGCGCTTCAACATTGAGCGCCAGATCGAGCAGACGGGGCTGCGCAAGGTGCCGCTGCCGAGCGGCGGTGAGATTGTGATCGACGAGACGGAGGCCCTGATCGCGATCGACGTGAACACCGGATCGCACAAGAACCGCGCCGGCGACGAAAAGAACACGCTGTACGCGGTCAATCTGGAAGCCGCGCAGGAAATCGCCCGGCAGATCCGGCTCCGCAATCTCGGCGGCCTGATCATCATGGATTTCATCGACATGAAGGAGCGGCGCCACCGCAACGCCGTCTACGAGAAGATGGTGGAGCTGATGTCGACGGATAAGGCGAAGAATCACATCCTGCCGATCTCGCAGCTCGGGATCATGCAGATGACCCGGCAGCGGCAGCAGGAATCGCTCTCGGCCAATCTGTACACCGACTGCCCCTACTGCCGCGGCCGCGGGATCGTGAAGTCCGACACCACCATGTCGGTCGAGCTCCAACGCAAACTTTCCTCTGTCCTCCGCCGCCTCCAGGCGCGCAAGGACGGCAAGGAGTACTCGATCCGCGTGCTGGTGCATCCGGACGTCCTCGAACGCCTGCGCGTGGAGGACGCGAACCTGCTCGTCCGCATGGAGCAGACCTTCGGGGTCAAACTCGCCTTCCGGGCCGACCCCAGCTACCACGTCGAGAACTTCAAGATCCTCAACGCGGCGACGGGGGAGGATTATCGGTAGCGTCAGCCCTCGCGATCGTTCCCCTTGGGGAAATTGAATTTCACGTCGGTGAAGGTCGAACCGCGGATCGTGATGGTTTGAAGCACTGCGTCGAACTCGGGCGTCGTTTTCAACCAGTCCGCCTGCGCCTCGAACATCGAGGTGTCGCCCACCGTCTCCCCTGTGGCCGGATTGGCCACGGCGCGCATCGTCAGGGTCCGGGTCCGGCCCCCCACGGTCGTGACGAGCGTGAAGGCGTGCGAGGATGCGCGCATGAAATTCTCCATCTCCCCATCGAGCACGAAGGCCTGGAGGTCGCCGGCCGCCGCATCGAGCACGAACTCGACCTGGTAGACTTCGTCGCCCAGCACGACCGGGGTGCCGCCGTGCGGCGGGTGATCCTGGTGCAGGTGCGGCTTGGCCTCCGCGGCGCGGTCAGACGAAGCGGGCCGGCAGCCGGCTACAGCAGCCAAGGCGAGCCCGCAGAAGGAGAGGGAGCGAACGAGGCGGATCATGCCCGTGTGATGTCAGAAGGAGACCGGCGGTCCAAGCCCACAAAAGCTTCGGCCGTTCCCATCGGGCCCATTGGCAATATTGCATCGCCCCAATGCCGGTTGACGACTCTGCTAGCCTGAGCGTTCGACCCTTTCTGCTTCAGCGGTTCGGGCGGTTGTCTTCCCTCCTTCAACCACTATCCCGGTTACCGATGCGTCTCCTCCTTGCCGCCGTTCTGCTCGCCCTCAGCGGCGGAGCCGTCGTCGGCGCGGCGGCCGAACCGCCACTGCGCGTCGTCTGTCTGCATACGGTCCTGACCGAGCTGGCCGAGGAGATCGGCGGCCCGGACGCGGTGGTGGTCGGGCTGGTCAAGCCGGGCATCGACCCGCACACCTTCGATCCCTCGCCGACCGACGCGCGCGAGATCGCCCGCGCCGACCTGGTGCTGGCCGCGGGACTCGGGCTTGAGAACTATCTGGAGCGCGTTGCGCGCAATGCGGGGGGTCACGCGACCGTCGTGCGGGTCGGCGACGCCCTGCCGGGCGCGCTGAACCTGGCGCCGGGCGAACCCGATCCGCATTGGTGGAACAGCCTGGTCGAAATGCTCGCCGCCGTGGACGTGATCCGGAACCAGTACGCGTTGCTGCGACCCGGTCAGGCCGGCGGGTTTGCCGCGCGGGCAGACGGGGTCCGCCGCCAGCTGCGGGAGCTGCAGGCCTGGGCGAATACGGAAGTGGCCCGCCTGGCTCCGGCGCGCCGGGATCTTGTGACCTCCCATGACGCGTTCGGCTACTTCGCCCGCGACTACGGCTTTTCGCTCCATCCACTGGCCGGCATCAGTCCCGAGGCGGAACCGAATGCGCGCCAGCTCGGGGACTTGATCGACCTCATTCGGCGGCGTCATATTCGGGCCGTGTTTGTCGAAAGCAGCGTCAATCCCAGCCTCATCGAGACGATCGTGGAGGAAACCGGCTGCAAGCTCGGGGGGACGCTGTATGCCGACGGACTCGGGCCGGGCGCAGACGGAACCTACCCCGCGATGTTTCGCCACAATTTGACCACCATCGTCGAAGGCCTCCGCTAAACGTGCGCGCGCCCGCCATCGAACTTCACCAGCTCACGGTCCACTACGGCGCCCGGCCGGCCTTGGTGGAGGTCGAGGCGCGGTTGGCCGGCGGGAGCCTGGTCGCCCTCCTCGGTCCCAATGGGGCCGGCAAGAGCACGCTGCTGCGCACGATGCTGGGGTGGCATCCGCCGACCTCCGGCGCCGTGCGCATCGGCGCGGGTTCGGACCGCGCACCGCGGCCTCGGATCGCGTACCTGCCGCAACACCCCGCCATCGACTGGGACTTTCCGATCGCGGTGCGCAGCGTGGTCGAACAAGGACGCTACGGCGACCTGGGGCGGAAGAGATTCGGTCCGGAAGAACACGCCACCATCGATCGTGCCCTCGCCGAATTGGAGCTGACCGCGGTCGCAGACCGGCCGATCCGCCAGCTCTCGGGCGGCCAGCAGCAGCGCATGTTCCTCGCGCGCGCCGTCGCGCAGAACGCCGATATCCTACTGCTCGACGAACCGTTCGCCGGCCTGGATCCGCGCGCGACCGCGGAACTGGCCGCCATTCTGGTCCGCTGGCAGACGGAAGGCCGCACCGTCATCGCCGCGCTCCACGACCTCGCGGTCGCGCGCGCTTATTTTCAGCAGGCGCTGCTGATCAACACCCGCCTGATCGCCGCCGGGCCGTTGGCAGAGGTGCTGCGGCCCGAACCCCTCCACGCCGCCTTCGGCTCTCCCGCGTGACCCCGGCCGAACTCTTCCTCGCGCCGTTCCAGTACGAATTCATGCGGCGCGGCCTGCTGACCGCGCTGCTCGTGGGCATCGGCGGGGGTCTGCTCGGCTGCGTCCTCATGCTGCGGCGCCTGGCGCTGATGGGAGACGCGCTCTCCCACTCCCTGCTGCCCGGCATCAGCCTCGCCTATCTCGTCTTCGGCACCAGCACCGCCGCTCTTTTCGGGGGCGCCCTGCTGGCCGGACTGTTCACCGCCTTCGGCAGCGCGCTGCTCAGCCGGCTGACCCGCGTCAAGGAGGACGCGGCCTTCGGCGTGCTGTTCCTCGTGCTGTTCGCGATCGGCATCGCGATCGCCAGCCGCCTCCCTGCGCGGATCGACATGATGCACATCCTCTTTGGCAATATCCTCGGCGTGCGCCCCTCCGATCTGGCGCTCGCCGCCGGAGCGAGCGGGGTCACCGTGCTGGCGTTCGCCCTCGGTTATCGCCCCATCCTGCTCGAAACCTTCGATCCGGTCTTCCATCGCTCGATCAGCCCGCACAGCCGGCTGACCCACCTCGGCCTGCTCGCCCTGGTCGTGATCAACCTCACGGCCGCGCTGCAGGCGATGGGCGTCGTCCTGGCCCTGGGCCTGTTCCTGCTCCCCGCCGTCACCGCCTACCTCTGGTGCCGGCGTTTCGGGCTCATGCTCATTCTCTCGGCCGCCATCGCCGCGGCCGGCTCGTTCGCCGGCCTCCTGCTGAGCTATCACGCCCGCCTCGCGAGCGGCGCCAGCATCGTCCTCTGCCTCGGCGCCTTCCTGCTCTTTTCCGCCCTCGTCGCCCCCAGCCAGGGCGCCCGTCGCGGGTCCTGACTGGGGTCATCACCCAGTGGCAGGTCGCGCTCCCCCGCGGTATCATCCGCGATGCTTGTCGATGGTGTCTCCTCGTCCGAATTACGGTACCGGAGACTGTTCGAGGCGGCGCACGACGGCATTCTGATCGTGGATCCGGAGACGCGGATGATCGTCGACGTCAATCCCTTCCTGGTAAAGTTTCTCGGCTACACCCGCGAGGAATTCATCGGCAAGGAGCTGTTCCAGCTCGGGGTGCTCCGGGACGAGGCGGCCAACCGCACCGCCTTCAAGGAATTACGCGAGGTCGGCTACATCCGCTACGAGAACCTGCCTCTCCAAACCAAGACCGGCGCCCACGTCGACGTCGAATTCGTCAGCAATCTGTACACCGAGGGCGATCACCAGATCATCCAGTGCAACGTCCGGGACATCACGGCGCGCCGGATGATCGAGCGGCAGCTGCAGGAGGCCCGGGCCGAACTCGCGTCGCACGCGGCGGAATTGGAGAGCGTCGTCCGGATCCGGACCGCGGAACTGCGTCTGAGCAACAGCCAGCTGGAGACCTTCGTTTTCTCGATCGCGCACGATCTGCGGGCGCCGCTCCGGGCGATGCAGGGCTTCTGCCAGCTGCTCGTCGAGGAGCACGCCCCGAATCTGAACCAGCAGGGGCGCGAGTATGCGCAATTCGTCGCCGATGCCGCAAAGCAGATGGACCGCCAATTGACGGACTTGCTGGTGTTCAGCCATGTCAGCCAGCAAACCATCGAACTCGTCCCGGTCGCGCTGGCTGACGCGGTCAGCAGCGCCCTCGCCGGATGCGACGCCGAGATCCGGTCCAGCCATGCCCGCGTTGAGAACGTGCCGCCCTGGCCCGTCGTCATGGCGCACGCGTCGACCCTGCGGCAGGTCCTCGTCAATCTGATCGGCAACGCGATCAAGTTCGTCGCCGCGCGCATCCCCCACCTCGTCCTGCGGGCCGAAATCCGCCCGCAAGGCACCGTGCGAGTCTGGGTCGAGGACAACGGCATCGGCATTCCCGCGAAGTATCACGACCGGATCTTCCAGGTGTTCCAGCGCCTGCACACCCACGCCTATTCCGGGACCGGCATCGGCCTGGCGATCGTGCAGAAGGGCGTCGAGCGCATGGACGGACGGGCGGGCGTGGCCTCGACCCCCGGTGAAGGCAGCCAATTCTGGATCGAGTTGAATCAGGCCCCGCCGGGGGCCATCGCCGCTCCGGCGCCCGCCCTCCGATGAATACATCCCCCGTAGTTCTGCTCGTGGATGACAGTCCAAACGATGCGTTGCTGATGGCCGCCGTCTTTGCGCGCGCCGGTCTCGAGCACCCGCTGCAATTCGTCACCGACGCCGATGAGGCGGCCGCCTATCTGCGCGGCGAGGGCCGCTACGCCGACCGGCGCGAGTTCCCGACGCCCGCCGTCGTCCTGCTCGACCTGAATATGCCGCGGCAGAATGGGTTTGAAGTCCTCGCCTGGATTCGCCGCCAGCCGATCCTCAGCCGCGTGCGCGTCTACATCCTGAGCGCCTCCAGCCGCCAGCAGGACATCGACCTCGCCTTCGACTTGGGCGTCAATGCGTTCCTCGTCAAACCGGGCAGCCTGGACGAACTCTCCCACCTGGCGCAGACCCTCCTCTCCTGGCTCAAGGTCGGCCATTATGCCACCGCCGAAAAGCCGGCGGGTGTCCCCTCGTCCGCCGCCACCCGTCTGGCCCACCTCATCGACTTCGATTGAAATGGCCACCGTCGCCGCCCAACCCGCTCTCCGTCTCCTGCTGGTCGAGGACAGCCCGGCGGATGTCGAGCTGATCATCAATCTGCTGCGCCGGTCCGGTCGCGACCTCGCAGTCTTCGTGGTCGAAACCCGGGCGACGTTCGAGACCGAATTGCGGCAGCGTCCCCCCGACGTGATCCTTTCCGACTACCGCCTCCCCGCGTTCGACGGGATGGCGGCCCTGGACATCGCCCAGCGCGAACAGCCCGAGATTCCGTTCATCTTCGTCACCGGCGCCCTCGGTGAAGAGATTGCGATCGAGATGCTGAAACTCGGCGCCACCGATTACGTGCTCAAGAGCAACCTGTCGCGCCTCGTGCCCGCGGTCGCCCGGGCATTGCGCGAAGCCGCACAGACCCGCGAGCACGAGCAGGCCGGAGTCGCCCTGCAGCGTTCGCACGATCTCCTCCGGAGTCTGACCAAGCGGCTCCAATCGGTCCGCGAAGAGGAGCGGACCCGACTGGCGGGCGAGCTCCAACAGGAGCTCGGCGCCGGCCTCGCGGGGGTCAAGCTCGACCTCGGCTGGCTCGCCGGCCACCTCGCGGCGCTGCCGGGCAGCAATGTCCGCCTGCAGCGCAAACTGCAGGCGATCGCGGCCGAGCTCGACACGGCCATCGGCCGCGTCGCCCGCATGGCCGGGGAGCTGCGGCCCGACCTGCTCGACCAGCATGGCCTGGCCGCGGCGATCGAATGGCAGGCGAGCGAATTCCAGACCCGGACCCACATCCGCTGCGCGGTGAAGGCCGGCGGCCAGACGACCCCGCTCACCGCCGAATGCCGCACCGGTTGCTTCCGCATCTTCCAGGCTTCGCTGAACAATATCCTGCGCCATGCCCAGGCGACGGAGATCGAAATCGACTTGGGCGAGGCCGACCACCACCTCCTGCTGACCGTGCGGGACAATGGCGTGGGCGTCTCCGCCGACGCCGTCGCGGATCCCCGCTCCGTCGGGCTGATGGGCATGAAGGAACAGGCGATCCAACTCGGCGGCGAAGTCACCGTCGCGGCGAACCCGGACCGCGGCACGACCGTCCGCGTCCGACTGCCCCTGGACCCATCCAGGGCGGCCGCCCCCGACGCGGACGCCTAGACCTCAGACGGAAGCAGGCGACGCGTCGGCCGGGTCGCTCGCGGGCGACTTCGGTTCGAAGGCAGGGTACAGCAGCGGCAGGATGAACAGCGTCAGCACCGTGCCGGTGACCAGCCCGCCGATGATGACGACGGCGAAAGGCCGGGCGGTCTCGGCGCCGACGCCCGTCGAGAGCGCCATGGGGAGCAGTCCGAGGATCGCCATCAACGAAGTCATGACCATGGGTCGAACCCGGGACGTGGCGCCCTCTGAAACCGCCTGCGCCAGGCCGTGGTCGCGCTCGCGCCGCAGTTCCGCGATGCGCGAGATGAGAATGACGCTATTCTGAATCGAGATGCCGAACAAGGCGATGAACCCGACCAGCGCCGCCACGGACAAATTCAATCCGGCCACCGGCAACGCCAGCATTCCGCCGGCCGCCGAAAATGGCACGGTCAGCAGCACCAGAACGGCGAACTTGACCGAATCGAACATGATAAAAAGGAGGAAGAAGATCGCCACGAAGGTAAACGGGACGATGACGGCCAGCCGTCGCTCGGCCCGTTGTTCGTTCTCGAACGATCCGGTCCATTCCAACCGGTAACCCACCGGCAGCGGAACCTGCGCCGCCACCTTGGCTTGCGCCTCGGCCACGACCGAATCGAGGTCGCGGTCGCGCACCGACATCTTGATGTCGGTGCGGCGCTCGTTCTCCTCGCGATCGATCCGCGCCAGTCCGGGATGCAGGTCCACCGAAGCGACGGTCCCCAAGGTCACGCGCTCGCCATTGGAACCGTAGATCGGAATGTTGCGGATCGATTCAATGTCCAGCACCGACCGCGGCGCGAGTTTGACCACCAGATCGAACGTGCGCTCGCCCTCCAGCACCTGGGTCGCGGCCTGGCCGCCGATGGCCGTGGCGATGACGGTCTGAATATCGGCGACCGACAGCCCGTAGCGCGCGATCGCCGCCCGATCCACCGAGATCTGAATCTGGGGCTGCCCCAGCAGAAGATCCGTCCCCACGTCCGCCGCCCCCGGCACGGTCCGGATGACTTCGACGATGTGGTTCGCGAATTTCTGGAGCTTCACCGGATCGTCGCCGTAGAGCTTGATGGCCAGTTCGCTCTTCACCCCCGAGACCGCCTCGTTGACGTTGTCCTCGATGTACTGGCTGAACTGAGTCTGGATGCCGGGAATTTCCGCAAGGCTGCGGGCCATGGCATTGACCAAACCATCGCGATCGTGCGCGGTCTTCCAAACATCCCGCGGTTTCAGGCCGACGCTATACTCCGTGATATCCCAACCGTTGACGTCGGTGCCGTCATCGGGCCGGCCGATCTGACTGACGACATATCTCACTTCCGGAAAAGCCGCGAGCCGCCGGCGGACGTCGGCCGTGATCTTGGCCGATTCCGAAGGGGAGATCGACTGCGGGGCGAACGTGCGGACCCACAGGTCGCCCTCGTCGAGCTTGGGCAGAAATTCACTGCCGACAAAATGGAAGGTGACGGCGCCCGCCGCGAGCAGCGCGAAGGCCACGACGAATACGATCCGCCCCGACCGGAGCGCGAAGGCGAGCGCGGGGCGGTAGAGGCGCAGCAGCCAATGGACGATCCAGGATTCCTCTTCGGCGATCCCGCCCTTCACCGCGAAGCTCGCCAGCACGGGGACCACGACGATCGCGAAGACCGTGCCCACGATCAGGGCGAACGTCAGGGTCAACGCCATGGGGCGGAAGATTCGTCCCTCGACCCGCTGGAGGGTGTACAGCGGGATGAACGCGGTCAGGAGGATCGCCTTGGAAAACAGGATCGGGCGGCCCATCTGCGTCACCGCCTCGACGATGATGGCCGGCAAGGACCGAAAGGTGCCCTTCCGGGTCTCGAGCATCCGCAGAATGTTCTCGATGACCACCACGGCCGAATCGACGATGATCCCGAAATCGATCGCTCCGAGCGAGATCAGGTTGGCGGGAATGCCGCGCAGATCCAGCAGCATGAACGCGCCCAGCAGCGAGACCGGCACGGTCAGCGCCACCACGAGCGCGGAACGATAATTGCCCAGCCCCAGGAACAGGATCAGCACCAGGAGGACGAGCACCACGCCCTCGATCACGTTGTGGCGGACGGTGTGCAGCGAGCGGTCGACCAGCGCGGTCCGATCGTAATACATGACCAGCTTGACGCCGGGCGGCAGGTAATGCGCGTTGATCTGCGCCGCCATCGCCTTGACCCGGTCGCAGACCACCACCGGGTTCTCGCCGCGGCGCATGATGACAATGCCTTCGGCCACGTCGTCCTCATCCCGGATACCGCCGGGAAAGCCGGCCACCCCCGTGTCGGTCCGGCCGACGCGCCCGAGCCGGACCGCGTGACCGATCACGACCTGACCCACATCGCGAATGAAGATCGGCGTCCCCCCCCGCGTGTCGACCGCCACCGATTCGATATCAGCCACGCCCCGCACCAACCCCAAACCTCGGACGACATAGAGCTCGGAACCGTGTTCCACGTAGGAGCCGCCCGCATTGGAATTGCTGTTGGCCAGCGCGGTGTAGACCTGCTGGAGGGTGAGACCGTAGGACTTCAGCTTGGCCGGATCGATCAGGACCTGATACTGCTTCGTCAGGCCCCCGAAGGGGTTCACATCCACGACCCCGGGAACGGACCGAAATTTCTTCTCCACCACCCAATCCTCCAGCGCCCGCACCTCCGTGGCCGGGAAGCCGGCCGGGGCGCGCAAGGTATACCGGTAGACTTCGCCAATGGGGGTGGCATCGGGCGAGAGGCTGGCGCTGGCCCCGGGCGGCAGGGTCACGCCGCCGAGGAGCTGGTTCGCCAGATTGCGGATGTTTGCGTTATTGGCGTTGTCCTCAAAGACCAGCGTGATCTGGGAGAGACCAAAGATCGAAACGGAGCGCATCGACACCCGACCCGGAATCCCGTTCATCACGCTCTCGATCGGAATCGTCACCAGGCGCTCGACCTCCTCGGCGGCGTGGCCGGGAAACAGGGTGATGATCTGCACCGAAACATTCGTGACGTCCGGATAGGCCTCCACCGGCAGCTCCCGGTAGGATTGGATGCCAAAGGCGGTAAAGACGAGCAGGCCCACCAGGACCATCGCCCGGTTGTGCAGCACAAACGTGGTGATTTTGCCGATCATCGGGCGGTTCAGCTCGAAGGATCCAGGACCGCTTGCAGGAGCAGGCCGCCCTCGGCGACCACGCGCTCGCCCGCGGCCACGCCTTTCATCACCGGCACCGCGCCATCGCTCTCCGTCCCGATCTCGATCCGGCGGCGCTCAAACCGGCCGGGCGCGAGCTCGACGAACACATAGGGCTGGTTGTCCACGGTGAAGACCGCCTGCGAGGGGATATCGACGCCCGCGTCGGCGACCTTGGACTCGTCCCGCACCACGTCGACCATGACATACATCTCCGCCTTGAGCCGCAGATCGGGATTGGCGACGACGCCGCGGACCTTGACCGTCCGGGTAGTCGGGTCCATCTCGGCGGCGATCGACTGGACCTGGCCGTGAAAGGTCGCTCCAGGAAAGGCCCGGGTGGTGACCAGGAGCTGCTGGCCGGGCGCCAAGGCGGTCAGATCCGATTCCGAGGCGTCCACTTGGAGCCAAAGCTGGGACGGATCGCCGACCACAAACAGCGGCGCAAACAGATTGGGCGCGTTGGCCAGCATCTGATCGTTGCGGACCTCCTGGCCGGGATTGAGATTGCGGCTGACGACGACACCCGCGACCGGGGAGCGCAGCACGTACGTGTCACCCGACTCGTTCACGTTGCCGCCGTACAGCGTCAGACGGGCCACCGCACGATCCCGCTCGGCCGCGGCGGCCCGGTAGACGGCCTCCGCAGTTTCCACGTCCTTCTGCGCGGAAGCGCCGTGCGCGAAGAGGTCCCGGGCGCGCTCGAAGGCCTTCGTGGCCGCGAGGAAATTCGCGGCTCCGGCCCGCGCATCGGCCAGCGCCTGACCATAATCCGGGGAGCTGATCTCCGCCAGCGGCGTGCCGACGGCCACCTTTTGTCCCAATTCGGCCTCGATCGCCGTCACCCGGCCCATGACCGGCGTGAAAATCCGCACCGTCGTGTCATCGCTCCAATACAGACGACCGGTCAGATGGGTGATCGCCAGCCGCCGGGGCCGCGCCGGCTCGATGGTCAACGAGGCGAGCTGAGGCGCATCGGCCGGATACACGATCTGCTGACCCTCGACCTTGGGCTCCGGCGGACCCGCCGGCGCCGGGGCCGGTTTGGCGCAGCCGGCGGCGGCAAGCGCGATCAGGCTGGGCAGCCACCGGGCTAACATGGAACGGTTCATAGGCAAAATCTCCGCGGGGAAAATGAGCGCACGGCGGCCATCATCGGCCTGGCGGGGTCGCACCGCCCGGTTCGGCGGACAGGCGGCCCAGCGCGGACAGCAGGGCCACGCCGGCCGCCGCGGTGTCGGCATCGGCCTGGACGGCGGCCACTCGAATCGCGTTGTCGCTGCGCTCCGCCTCCAGCAGGTCGACCAAGGCGGCCCCTCCCTTGTCGAAGGCGTAGGACACGCTCTGCGTGGCCGCCCGTGACTTAGGGAGCAGCGACTGGCGATAGCGCTCCGCGCGCCCCGCCGCTTCGTGATAGGCCACGCGAGCGGCCGCCACGTCGGAGGAGACTTGGATGCGCACCTTGTCCAATTGCGCCTCCGCCTGGGCCCGGGCGGCCTGCGCGGCCAGAATCTCGCCGGTGTAGCGATTCCAAAGGGGGAGCGGGAGCGAAATACCGAAGCCCACCGTATTGGTCTGGCCGGGAGGATTGCGCTCGTATTGCACGCTGACCGTCACGTCGGGAATACGCTGCCGACGCTGCAGGGCCAAATTCGCTTCGGCCTGTTTGACCGACTCGGTCGCGGAAGCCACGTCGGGCCGGAGTTCAACCGACGCCGTCTCCAGATCGGGCGGCGTCCCGGCCAGCAGGCTGGCCAGCGTATCGGCGAGCCGCGTCGTGCCGTCCGGGTGGGGCTGGCCGAGGAGGGTCTCCAAGGTGACGACCGCGGTTTTCGCCGTCGCGCGCTGCGCCTCCGCACCGAGTTCGTCCTGCTCAGCGGCGATCTCCAGTCGGGCTTGATCGGAAGCGGACAGGTCGCCGGCCTGCAGGCGGTGAGCGGCAATATCGGCTTCCCGCCGAAGCTTGGCGGCGGACTCGGTCAGGACATCCGCCTGGGCGCGGGCCGAGAGCGCAGCGGCATATTCCTGGGTGACCGCCTGAAGCAGGAGACGGCGCGCATCGTCGCGCTGAAATTCCGCCGCGTGCACGCCCGCTGTCGCCGCATCCCTCAGCAGGCCGCGTTTTGCCACCTGGAACAACTGACTGAGCGAAGCGATGCTGTCATAAGCGCGGTTATAGAGCTGGTTGCCGAGCGGGGTCCCCTCGGGCGTGCCGTCGGTACTGATCTTGGCGGTCGAAAGGTCGATCGTGGGGTTGGGAAACTCCCGGGCCACGCGCAATTGACCCAGCGCGGCATTCACCTGCGCCTGCGCAATCCGAAAATCGTCGTTCTGCCGCAAAGCCAGCGCACGCGCCTCCGCCAAGGTCAGCGCGGCGGGCAGCGGCGCAGGTCCGGTCATCGCGGCGCCTTCGGTCGGAGTGCCAGCGGGCTGGGCGGCGAGCGCAGCCGGATGCAAAGCCACGCTGCCCGACGCAGCGAGCAAAGCGGCGGCGACGATCGCCCGAATCGCTCGAGCGGGGCCACGCCAACGCGAATCCACCGGCCCAAGGCCCATGGCCCCATGCCCTATGCTCAATTTCCACCTCCGCAGCATGCCAGACTCTGAAACAGTTAACCGCGCTCGCGTCTATGGCATTCGGGAACGGCCCAATGAATTAACAGCTTCTTGACGATTTTTGCTTGAGTTTACTAAACGGTCAACTATTACTGTCCTCATGGGTAGAACAAGCGATGCCAAAGAACGTCTGATGACTGCCGCCCTCGGCCTCATCTGGGAGGAGAGCTATGGCGCCGTCACGATCGATGATATCTGCACGCGGGCCGAGGTGCGGAAGGGTAGTTTCTACCATTTCTTCGAGTCAAAATCTGATCTGGCGGTGGCAGCGGTCGACCGGCTTTGGCGGGAGAAGTGGCAGCCGGACCTCGACCGGGCTTTCTCGGCCTCGGTCCCTCCCCTCGCACGCTTCCGGCGCTACCTCGAGGGCATCTATCTGAGCCAGGCGGAGATCGCCCGCCGGCATGGCAAGGTGCTCGGCTGCCCCATCTGTTCCGTGGGTTCGGAGGTCTGCACTCAGGATCCCGTACTCGGCGGCAAGCTGCGGGAAATCTTCTCGCTCAAGGTTCGTTATTACGAGTCGGCCATTCGCGATGCCGTCGCCGAAGGCAGTATCGAGGCCTGCGAGCCGCAGCCGCGGGCGCGGTCGCTGATGAGTCTCATCGAGGGCACCGTCGCCCAGGCCCGGATGATGAACGATGTGGAAATCCTCCGGTCCCTGCCCGAGATGGGCCTCGATCTTTTGCGGCCCAAAACGGCGGCGGCCGCCTGACCGGCCGCGCCGTTCCCCGGATGGCATCTTAGCTGCGGCCGCCGCACCACGCCCAGGACTCGTAATTTGGCCTTCGGCCGCTTCCCATTTTCTATTTATTTACTAACCAGTCAACTATTTCACCCGTGAATCATCCTTATACCTGCTCCGACCATCCCGCTGGCAAGATCAAGCCTTGCAGCCGCCCCGCGGCGTTCGTCGAAGATCGTCGCCACCGCCAATCCCTGCCTCGCTCTGAGTTGAATTTTGACGGATTCAACCGACTCTGGGACGTCACGCTCCTCGACCGCTTGCAGAGCCCCCTCACGCGTTACCACGATTGATTCGCCCGGCCTGGGCTCGTTCGCCGGCTCACTCCACGATCCACCCGCCACGCTGCCTGCCCACCTCGCCACCCGCGCGCCGCTCCATGCACGCCTACCACCTCACCGCGCAGACCGGTCCCGCTGCGCTCCAGCGGATCGAATTGGCTGAACCGACCGCAGGTCCGGGCCAGGTCCTCGTACGGGTGCGCGCGCTCTCGCTCAACTACCGCGACTTGATGGTGGCCGACGGCCGCTACGGGTCGGTCGAATTGCCGCTGGTGCCGCTCTCGGACGGCGCAGGCGAAATTGCGGCGGTGGGTGCGGGGGTGACGAATTGGAAGGTGGGAGATCGGGTGGCGGGGACCTTTTTCCAGGCCTGGACGAGCGGGCCCTTTCGCCGAGAGACCCTCGCGAGCGCGCTCGGGGGCAAGCTGCCGGGCATGGCGGCGGAGTACGTCGCCCTCTCTGCGGAGGGCGTGATCGCGATTCCGGAGTACCTGAGTTTTGCCGAGGCGGCCACGCTGCCCTGCGCCGGACTGACGGCCTGGCAGGCGCTGGTCACGCGGGGAAACGTATCGGCGGATGAGACGGTCCTCGCGCTCGGCACCGGCGGCGTCTCGCTCTTCGCGCTGCAGTTCGCGCGGCTGCACGGCGCGCGGGTGATCATCACGTCGAGCGACGATGCGAAGCTGGAGCGCGCGCGGGCGCTGGGCGCCGATGCCACGATCAACTACCGCTCCCACCCCGACTGGGAGAAGGAGGTCCATCGTCTGACCGGCAAAGTGGGCGTCGACCAGATCGTCGAAGTGGGGGGGACCGGCACGCTGGCGAAGTCGCTGCGGGCGATCGCGGCGGGCGGACAGGTGCACCTGGTCGGCGGGGTGAGTGGGTTTTCGGGCGAGATTCCGCTCCTCGATATCATCGGCAAGATGGTCGTGGTTCGGGGAATTTATGTCGGCAGCCGGGGGATGTTTGCGGCGATGAACCAGGCGATCGCGCACCGCGGGCTTCGACCGGTGATCGATCGCATCTTCCCCTTCGCGGAGCTGGCGCAGGCCTACCAGCATCAGATCAGCGGCGCCCATTTTGGGAAAGTCGTGATCTCAGTCTGATTTTTATCATGCCTAATCTGCAAGACCCTCTCCAAGTCGGCGCGCTTGCGCTGCCGAACCGCATCATCATGGCGCCGCTCACGCGGTGCCGCGCCAGCGCCGGCCGCGTGCCGAACGATCTGATGGGCGATTACTATGAGCAGCGCGCGTCCGCCGGAATGATCATCAGCGAGGCCACCGTGGTCAGCGCCATGGGCGCCGGCTATCCGAACACGCCCGGAATCTGGAATGACGACCAGGTGGCGGGATGGAAGCGCATCACGGACCGCGTCCACGCGGCGGGCGGCCGGATGCTCCTGCAGCTCTGGCATGTCGGCCGGGTGTCCGACCCGATTTACCTCGATGGGGCGCTCCCGGTGGCGCCGAGCGCGATCGCGCCCACCGGCCATGTCAGTCTGATCCGGCCGCCCAAGCCGTATGTGACGCCCCGCGCGCTCGAGCGCGCGGAGATCCCGGGGATCATCGCGGACTTCCGGCGCGGCGCGGAGAACGCGCAGAAGGCGGGATTCGACGGCGTCGAGGTGCACGGCGCGAACGGATACCTGTTGGACCAATTCTTGCAGGACGGCTCCAACCATCGCACGGACGACTACGGCGGTCCGATCGAGCAGCGGGCGCGGCTGCACCTGGAGGTCACGGATGCGGCGATCGCCGTGTGGGGCGCGGACCGGGTGGGGATGCACCTCGCCCCGCGCTGCGACAACCAAGGAATGGGCGATTCGAATCCGGCGGCGACGTTTGGGTATCTGGCGCGGGAACTGGGCCGGAGGAAGATCGCCTTTATCTGTGCGCGGGAGTCGCTCGATGCGCCGCGGCTGGGGCCTGAGTTGAAGCGCGCCTTCGGCGGCGTCTATATCGCAAACCAGGGGCTCACGCCGGCGACCGCGCAGGGCGTGCTCGACGCGGGCGAGGCCGATGCGGTCGCCTGGGGCAAGCTGTTCATCGCGAATCCGGATCTGCCGAAGCGGCTCAAGCTGGGTGCGGCGCTCAACGCGCCGATCCCGGAAACATTCTACGGGAGCGGTCCCGTCGGTTACACGGATTATCCGGCGCTGGCGGCATAAGCTGGGTGCCGCCCCGGCGCCGGTCGGGCCGACGGCTCAGCGGGGATCAGGCGGTCGGGGGCGTCAACCCTCCCGGGTTCCCGCGTTTGATGGGCGTGGCGAACTTGTACTCGATGTCCCAGGGGAAGTGGATCCACTTGTCCTGCTTGAATTCCTTCACGCAGGTGTCGACGATGGGACGTCCGGCAGGTTTGGCGTAGAGCGTGGCGAAATAGGCCTTGGGCAGCAGTTGGCGCACGACCGCCGCGGTCCGTCCGGTGTCGACCAGATCGTCGATCAGGAGGAAGCCGTCGCCGTCGCCTTCCACGCCCTTGAGCACGCTGACCGCGCCCTGGCTGTGCGCCGTGTCGCCGGCGGCAGGGGCGGCATAACTCGACACGCAGATCGTGTCGACCAGCCGGATTTCGAGTTCGCGGGCGACCAGGGCCGCCGGCACGAGTCCGCCGCGCGTAATTGCGATGATGCCCTTCCAGGAACCAAGTCCGTGCAGGGTTTCCGAGAGGTAGCGCGCGTCGCGGTGCAGCTCCACCCAGGAGATGATGATTTCGTCCTCGTAGCGGGAACGGGCCATGGCAGTCGGGGGGTTCAAGCCGCCATCGGACCGCGGCGGGCCCACGCAGTCAAGGGCGGGCGGAGTCGATCGCGACCCCAGCCGCGCGACCGAGCTTCACGCGCGCCGGCGCCGGATCGGCGCGGGGGCGGAACGCGGCCGAGCGCGGCGAGGCCGCGGCCGTTCGGGCCGCACCGTGAGGCTCAGGTCGGCCGCGGGGGCGGAATGGGTCAGGGCGCCAATGCTGATCACGTCCACGCCGGGGCGGGCGTACTGGGCCAGCGTGGCGTACGTCACGCCGCCCGACACCTCGATCAGGGCCGCTCCGCCGATCACCGCCACCGCCGCCTCCACCTGCGCGGGGGACATGTTGTCGAGGAGGATCACCTCGGCGGCGGCGCGCAGGGCCTCGCGCACCTCGGCGAGGGTTTTGGCCTCCACTTCGATCCTGGCCAGGTGCGGGGCGGCGGCCCGCGCGAGCGCGACCGCGCGGCCGAGCGAGCCGGCCGCCGCGATGTGGTTGTCCTTGATCAGGACGTGTTCGCCGAGCGAGGAACGGTGGTTGTGACAGCCGCCGCAGCGCACGGCGTACTTCTCCAGCGCGCGCCAACCCGGCGTCGTCTTGCGGGTGTCCACGATGCGCACGCCCAGGGGCTTCGCGCGGTCGGCGAAACGGCCGGCCTGCGTGGCGATGCCCGAGAGCCGCTGCAGGAAATTCAGCGCGGTGCGCTCGGCGGCGAGCAGCGCCGACGTGGGCCCGGCCACCCGCAGGACCACCGCGCCGCGCGCCACCCGGTCGCCATCGCGCGCCACCACCGTGACGCGGAGCGCCGGATCGAGCCGCGTGAACACGCGCGCCGCCACCTCCACCCCGCAGACGACGAGGTCCTGGCCGGCCTCGATCGTGGCTCGCGCGCGGTGAGCCGCCGGGAAGATCGCCCGGCTCGTCAGGTCGCCGAGGCCGGCATCCTCGTCCAACGCCAGATCGATCAAATGATCAGTCCGCGGGAGCATGGGCGAACATCCGCTCGATGCTGCGCAGCGCGCGGCGCCGCAGTCCCTCCTCCAGCGTCACGATCTGATCGGGTCGCGGCGCCGCCAGCGCATCGCGCACCCGTTCGAGCGAGTTGAGCTTCATGTAGGGACAGAGCCGGCAACCGCCGATCATCCGGCGCTCCGGCGCCTCGACCTGCAGGCGCGAAACGAGGCCGCACTCCGTGAGCATCAGAAAGTACGGCGCGGGCGTGGCTTTGACGTAGTTCATCATGCCCTCGGTGCTGCCGACGAAGTCAGCCGCCGCCGCCACCGCGGGCTCGCATTCGGGATGAGCCACCACCTTCAGGCCGGGAAAGCGGGCCCGCGCCTCGGCGACCTGGCCGACCTCGAACCGGTCGTGGACGAGGCAGGTGCCGTCCGACGCGATGATCTCCTTGTCGAGCCCGCGGCGGCGGAGCTCCCGGCGGACGTTTTCCGCCATCAGCCGGTCGGGGACGAAGATGACGCGGCGCTGGGGGAGACTCGCGACGATGGCGTGCACATTCGCCGACGTGACGCAGACATCCGCCTCGGCCTTCACCTCGGCGGTGCTATTGATGTAGCAGACCACGGCGGCGTCGGGATAGAGCGCCTTGAGCCGCCGGACGTCCTCCCCGGTGATGGAATCGGCCAGCGAGCAGCCGGCGCCGCGGTCGGGCACGATCACGGTCGCCGCCGGACTGAGAATCTTGGCGGTCTCCGCCATAAAGACGACGCCAGCGAACACGATCACCCGGGCCCGGGCCGCCTGCGCCTGCCGGCTGAGATAATACGAATCACCCCGGTAATCGGCGACGCCGTAGACGATCTCCGGCGCGACGTAGGAGTGCGCCAGGATGACCGCGTCCCGTTCCCGCTTGAGGCGGTTGATCTCGAGCGTGAGC
>Ga0116230_10001808_pt1 | contig 20485 bp, 17 predicted proteins | sample S1TSphfallax_3_FD_88678 | JGI IMG/M metagenome (GOLD analysis project Ga0116230, IMG submission 88678) | Host-associated microbial communities from peat moss isolated from Minnesota, USA - S1T2_Fd - Sphagnum fallax MG | ecosystem: Host-associated > Plants > Peat moss > Unclassified | place... | reverse complement strand
TCCTCGCCCGCCTTGCGGCTCACCACTTCGATCTTGTCCGCCACCATGAACGCCGAATAGAACCCCACCCCAAACTGCCCGATCAGGTTCGAGTCCTTTTTGGCGTCGCCTGAGAGCTGCGAGAGGAAATTCTTGGTCCCCGAGCGGGCGATCGTCCCCAGATTCGAGGCCAGCTCGTCCTCGCTCATGCCAATGCCGGTGTCGGCGACGACCAGCGTCTTCGCCTCTTCGTCCAGATCCAGGTCGATCCGCGGATCGAACGGCACGGTTTTATACAAATCGTCGGTCAGCGTCAGATGGCGCAACTTGTCGAGCGCATCCGAAGAGTTCGAAATCAGCTCGCGAAGAAAGATTTCCGGGTGGGAGTAGAGCGAGTGGATGATGAGTTGCAGGAGTTGATTGACTTCTGTTTGAAATTCCCGTTTGGCCATAGCTATTCGTTCACCTATGGCATCAGTATAAAAGATTTGCATTCGGGAAAAAAGCCGCCGATTCCTGCCACGCGCGGTTGCGCCGGAGACTCGGGTAGGTGCCGGGCGCGGGCCGCGGGTTCGGTTGATTCTGGGGTCCGCGCCGGCGTTTTCGGGTTTTGGGAAACCCCGATTGCGGAGACTCGATAAGGCGAGATCGGGGGCACCCTCATTTGTTGTTGATTTCAGGCCGGGGCCACCCGCCCGATCCGGGATTTTTGATGCGTACTTTGGCTAAGGGTGTTTAGGCCAGTAGGGGGTCACCGGACTGGACTTTCTGTCGGGCGGTATAAAACGCTGACGTTAGATCAATCTACTCACTGTCCTCGGCTCGCTGAGGCAGCAAATCCTAAAGCCGCCGCGAGGCGGCTTTCGTGTTAGGCTGCTCGAAAGGTCAATCGCAGACCTAAAGCCTTGGCCACCTTAATTACTGTGGAGAAGCTGGGGTTGCCGTCTGCGGAGAGCGCTTTGTAGAGGCCCTCGCGGGTTAGGCCTGTTTCGCGGGCGAGTTGGCTGATGTTGCGGGCGCGGGCTACGGTGCCAAGGGCTTGGGTGATCAGGGCCGGGTCGTCTCCGGCTTCTTCGAGGACTGCTTCCAGATAGGCGGAGACGCGGTCGTCGTCGGTAAGGTAATCGGCGGTATCGTAGGGGGTGAATTTCTCCTTCGGAGCATCCATGTCTTTAGTCCTTCCATTTGGCGGCGATGGCTTTGGCTTGGGCGATATCTTTGTCCTGCGTGGATTTACCGCCGCCGCAGAGGAGGACGACGGTCAGCGAGCCGCGGCGCATGAAATACACCCGGTAGCCAGGACCGTAATCGATGCGCATTTCCGAGATACCGTCGCCTACCGATTTCACGTCACCTGGATTGCCGGTCGCCATGCGGTCCAATCGCACCTGGATGCGGGCGGCGGCGCGGATGTCGCGCAAGTCTTTTAGCCAGCGGTCGAAAGTTTCGCTCTTGATGAGTTCGACCACTTGTCGACTGTAGTTCACAGGCGGAAGAGTGTCAACTGTGGTTCACGGTTTTCTGGCGGAATTGGGGAGTGCCCGGGGCTGAAGCCCGGATTTTTGGTGGACGCGGACAGGGGCATGAATGCCCCTTCTCCCTCCGGGGTTCGGGCGGGGCGCGGGTTGGGTTGCTGCTGGGGTGCGCGCCGGCGTTCTCAGGCTTTGAGAGACCCCGATTGCGGAGACTCGATAAGGCGAGATCGGGGGCACTCTCATTTGTTGTTGATTTCAGACCTGCGCCACCCGCCCGACTCACCTAAGACAGGGTTGACCGGAGTATGCCATTGGCATATATTCTTTCTATGCAAACGGTGGTCGAAACCCCTATGTATCTTCGGGCGGCGGAAGCCATCTTTAGCGAAGCGGACCGGGACGAGATCGTTCGAACCATCGCCGCTTACCCGGAGGTGGGAGACTTGATGCCTGGCACGGGAGGGTATCGCAAGGTGCGCTTTGCGCGTCCTGGGATGGGAAAACGCGGCGGCGTACGAGTCGTTTATCTGTATGGCGGTGAGGATCTGCCGATCTTCCTGATTACCGTGTATGCCAAATCGGAGAAGGGCAATTTGAGCAAGGCCGAGCGGAATGCCCTGGCCAAAATAGCGAAGAGTTTCTTTGCCGATTACGGGGGAAAGCGATGAGCAAATTGTTTGAAGAGATGGCGCAAGGGACGGCGGAGGCACGCGCCTACATGGAAGGCGAGCGCAAGGGCTACAAGGTCACCCTGCCGGAGACTGTGGATGTGCGAGGTCTTCGTAAGCGCCTGCACCTGAGTCAAGGGCGTTTCGCGGAGAAGTTTGGTTTGTCTGTGGATGCGGTTCGTCATTGGGAGTCTGGGCGTCGCCAGCCGGAAGCCGCTGCGCGGGCGCTTCTTATCGTGATCGCGGCCGACCCTGAATTTGTAATGCGTACTTTGGCTAAGAGTGCTTAGACAGGAGTGAAGAGTCGCTCGACAGTTTGGGGTCTCCTCGCGCTGGGCGCGAACTACGCCTCATGGTTAGAATTGGCGCAATCATCGTTTGGGTAAATCTGAGGACGATTTGCGATAGGAGCGCGCATTGATCGGAGCAGCGGCTTGGCCGCCTTGGACGAACCAGCCCATTGTTCTTTATCACGGGACGATCCGCAGGTTTGCAGAAAGCATCGTTCGGGATGGCGTCGATGTGACTCACGGAGGTTTGAGGAGAGATTTCGGTAAAGGCTTTTATACGACGACGCTGCTCTCGCAGGCCAGGGAATGGGCGATTGAGATCGGCTTGGATCGTGGTGAGCCGTATGCCGTCGTTCAACTCACTTTGGATCGCATTGCGCTTGGTTCGCTTCGGACTTTAGCGTTTGTTCGAGGGGAATTGGACGCGGTGGACTATTGGAGCTTTGTGGCACATTGCCGGATGGGAAAACGGCGCGCACCTGTATTGAACAAGGATTATGATGTTGTTTATGGGCCTGTTGCCAAGTTTTGGGGCGGTCCGCGTAAATCGGTTGTGCATCGCGATTACGATCAGATCAGTTTTCATGGCGACGCGGCCCAGCGAGTCTTGCGGGATTCGGACCAGTGCAAGGTGGAGATCATCGAATGAATTTTCCTGAGCGAACGACGGAAGCGCAGAATCGGTTGGCGTTTCGATTTGCCGTGAAGGCGTGCCTGGAGGAGTTCTATCGTGAGCCTGCTGCCGAGTCGATTGTGAGCGCGTGGTGGGGCAGGATTTCGGGGACTTCCGCCTTCAAGTCGGGCTACTTTATGCATTCGGAGCCGATCGACACGGCGGCGCGGCTGATTGACAAAGACTCTGTCGAGTTGAGTGCCGATCAGGAAGTCGCTTACGACCAGCTTGTGGCGGATGCTTTTCGGCTTGCTATCCGGATGAGCGGCAAAGAGGCTTCGAAGGCTGCTGTCGAAGTTGCCCGGGGTAACGCGCTCAAGGGTAAGCTTCGGACAGTGCCGCCGATAGCGGTCGCCAGCCCCAGGCCGAGACGGGCTGTGGTGGCGAAGCAGGCTTAGGGCGTTTGGGCGGGTTGGCGATGGGCGTGGGTTGGGTTGCTTCTGGGGTGCGCGCAGGCATTCTCAGGCTTTGGGAGACCCCGATCTCAGAGGCGAGATCGGGGGCACCCTCATTTGTTGTTGATTTCAGACCTAGGCCACCCGGCCCTACAAGACAAAAACCCTAACTACGACCTTGCCGCTATTGGTCGTGCGCTCACCCTCCAAATCGGTCTTCAGGCCTTCTGAGTTCGTTATGAGATGGTCTTGGTCGAAAACCACGCACCACAGTTCGTCGCACTTAGGATGAGTATGATAGTGGGCGATATCTACAATTAACTCGTCGCCGATCTTCCTAGCGTGTGCCTTATCGCGCACAAACTTCAGTTCGATGACTAGGCTGTATTTCGGGAGGAGGAAATCCATCCGGGTGCTAGAGCCGGCGTAGCTCGGAGTAAATTCCTCGGGTCTGATGTCGGCTACCCAGGGACGGAGGAGTGCGTGAAGTAAATCCTGGACGTCGTACTCAGTGTTGAAGGTAAGCGCTTGGGCACCTTTACGCCTATTTGCTAGTGGGTGCATTGCTCGACGAAGTCCGCGTACTATCGGCCCAAGCAACTCGTTGATATTTGCCGGCTTGGCTTGGTCAACTCGGGGTTCATGGGCAGTCGGCGGGGTTTGTTCGTCCGCTTCGCCGCCAGTGGGCAGGACCCTTCCACCCCGAAAGTATGTCAACCCGCTCTCTTCCAGCGCGGCGACTACCTTCTCGCGTTTCTCGCCCCATTCTATATAGGCTTTGGCGCTGGTTTCGGGGGCGACGTCCATGAACTCTTCCAGCACGTTTCCCAGCACTCTCAAGCTGTCAACTGATGGATCCTCTCCTGCGCGAAAAAGCCATTCCTTCCATTTGGAATCGTGCGAAAGTGCTGGTGGGTCCCCTAGTGCACCCGCAGATTTGAATAGGGCTTCGAGGGTTCCGTGGGAGCCTCTTAACAAGCGGCCTACCGCAGCGCAAACCGATCTTGGCAGCCTAACATTCGACATACGTTTGTATCAGGTATTTTACTATGGCGGCAGCCACTCGTTTCTGAGTGGGAGGCAAAATGGCGTTGACGCTTTTTCTTCGCGCTGGGCGTGGATTGGGTTGCTTCTGTGGTGCGCTACGGCGTTCTCAGGCTTTGGGAAACCCCGATCTCAGAGGCGAGATCGGGGGCACCCCCATTTGTTCCTGGTTTCAGATCTGGGCCACCCAACATCCGGCTCCCTAACCTTGGGCTCCCTGGCGAGCTCGAACCTCGGTTATCGTGTAATTCCACTGAAATTGGCCGCGAACGTGAGTTCCACTACCGAAGTAAATTGTGGTGTCGATGTCTCTTACCTGCCCGGGTGGAACTAGTGGACAGATGTTCCACTCTTCTTCCTCGCCTACGACATCGCAATGCGATGAATCGTCGCAATCCAGTATCTGAAACTTCGCTTTCACTTCAAATACATAAAACGGCGAGTTGTTCTTAACGCGCCCCGAGAGCTTGTAGGACGTGCCATAGCCCTCTGACCCCAAACGCAGATCCGTGAATTGGAGTTGATCTGCGTTGACCATATGTCTTGAAACTTCTTCTGAATGCTTGTTCTGGACAACGTAGGCGACGATGCCGAGAACGGCCAGCCCAAGGGTGGCCAAGAGGAAATGCCTGAAACGGCGGTATTTGATCACTAAGAATATGCAGGCGATACCTGCCAGAAACCAAGCCACTTAAGTTCCTCGGTTGCGTTTGGGGTTTCTTTCATTCTAGAAACCGTCAACTGCGTTTGGGATGGAAATTAGGTCGAATTTGTAATGTCCGCCCTTCCTCAAAATCAGGGAAGAATAGTACCTCCGCCTTTGTGGTTCGGCGGAGGAGGGCAAAGGCTAGCCCGCGCCACCGCCCCTTACTTATTGCATCCATGTCCATCGCTGTCTGAATAAAAATGCTGCAACTGCTTGAGGCTGTTTTCGTCCGCCTCCGTGATAGCTTGCAAAGCGGCCCCGGCTTCTGGAGTAAGCTTTGTCGCTCGTTTTGCAAAGCTAAATTGATTTTCGGTGGCCGCCGTGTAGGCTTGGAGGGCAGGCCCCATCTCGCTCAGCACCAGTTGTTCACACACGTCGTTTGCCCCGAGATCTTGGTTACGCTCAAGAGCGATTCTGTTCTGAAGTTTATCGTCCTGCTCTTTCAGGTCGCTCAGGAATGGCTCCCGTGAGAGTAGTTCCGAGCGTATTGCTGGCCAGTCTTTGCCTTTGTAATCTGACTCAAGTGCAGAGATGTCTTTGCCGATCTTGACCCCGGCATACTCTCCGTCTGCCTCGTCCGTTATCTCGCCCTCGTGCAATTTCGCGTTGAGTTGCGGAGCGTTCTTTTCAATGAACGCTACCTGGCTGCGCGCAACGAAAAAGAGGATTATGCCCCAGATTATCGCTCCGTAGATGAGTTTGAATTTGAGTGAGCCGGAAGCAACCGATGGGGGATTTTCTCCGAATGGGACGCTCATGCCATTGAAGCTGGGTTCGGGCATCCTCCTGAGGCGCAGATATTCGGCGATATTTGAGATGAGGACTATAGGTGTCATGAGAAGTGAAATGGTGCCCCACCACCCCAAGAACAGAGTGGTGAGCGTGTAGGACTTAAACATTCTCATGCTGCAACTGCGGCACAATTCACCGTTAAATTCGACATGCCTGCGAGCGAAAACCATTCCGATGTTCTGCCCGAGTCTGACGGACTGGATTGGACCATCAACAGCGCAGCACTGGCACGGCATTCTTGAGCTCCGATTCGGTGGGATGGAAATTTCGGGGCAATGATACCACAAGTCCTGTGCTTCCCGAGAAAATGTTCCGCGTGGGCGCAAGACCGACTTATTTTGAGATGGAATGGAACCCTCGATTAAGGCGCATTTCCAAGGGGAAAAGGGGCCATGTCGTAAGGTCTTACGCAGTCGCGCGCTCCCGTTCGCGGTTGCCGAGGTGGACGCTTACGATTTTGCTTACGCCGGGTTCTTGCATGGTGACTCCGTAGATTAAGTCGGCGGTTTGCATCATTCTTTTGCTGTGGGTTACGAGCAGGAACTGGGTGTCCTGGCTCATTCCGTGGAGCAGGTCGGCGAGGCGGCCTACGTTGGTTTCGTCGAGGGCTGCGTCGACTTCGTCTAACACGCAGAAGGGAGCGGGTTGGTATTGGAAGATGCCTACCAGCAGGCTGAGGGCGGTGAGGGCTTTTTCGCCGCCGGAGAGGAGCAGGACGTTCTGGAGTTTTTTGCCGGGGGGTGAGGCTACGATTTCCAATCCGCTCTCGGCCTGATTTTCCTGGTCGGTGAGGCGCAGGAAGGCTTGGCCGCCGGGGAAGAGTTTGTTGAAGACGCGGGCGAAGTTGTCGTTGATTTTGGCGAAGGCTTCGTCGAATTTGACGCGCGAAATCTGGTCGATTTCCTTGATGGTGGATTGGGTGTTTTCGATCGATTCGACGAGGTCTTTGCGCTGGGTTTCGAAGAACTGGTGGCGCTCGGCGGTTTCTTTGTATTCCTCTAAGGCCATCATGTTGACGGGGCCCATGGCTTCGAGGCGCTGCTTCATGGCGCGGGATTCTTCTTCGGCTTGGGTGAGTTCGTCGCCCTGGAGGTGGGGGATTTCTGTTTCGGCGCGGAGTTGGGCGGCTTCGATTTGGAGGTCGTTGAGGCAGGTGTTGGCGAGGTATTCGAGGTCGCTGACTAAGCGGGCGGCTTGACTTGCTAGGCGACTGCGGGCTTCGCGGGCGTCGTCGGTCGCGGCGCGGAGGGATTTGAGCTGGGCTTCGGTTTCGGCCAATTGCTGGCGGAGTTGGGCGGCTTCGGCGGAGGCGGCTTTGGCCTGGGCGGCGGCTTGTTCGCGGCTGGCTTCTAGTTCGAGCTGGCGGACCTGGAGCTGCTCGTTTTCGCTCCTGCGCTGCGTACGCTCGGCTTCGGCGGCTACGCGCTGCTGCTCGATCTGGAGGGCGCGGCGCTCAAGGTCGGCGTGGAGGCGGTCGATGCGCTGGAAGGCGGCGTCGGCTCCGCGGCGGCGCTCTTCAAGGCCGGCGAGTTCCGCCGTCACGCGAGCGGCTTCCTGCTGGAGGGCTTCGCGCTGCTGGCGGAGTTCGCTGAGGGACTGCTGGAACTCTTCGAGGCGGGCTTCGGCGGCTTTGTGCTCGGATTCGAGGCGCTGGGCTTCTTCGAGTTTTTGGCCGATTAGGGCTTGCTTTTGCTCGCGGGCGTCTTTGTTGCGGCTGGCGTGGAGGAGCCATTCCTGGAGGCGGCGCTCGATGCGCTGGACTTCGGACTCCATTTGCTTGAGGGCTGCGCCCTGGTTGGCGGCGTCGCGCTCGGATTGGCGGCGCTGCTCGCTGAGGATTTCGAGACGGGCGGCGAGCTCTTCGATGGACCGGGCGGCGGCGACGGCTTGCAGCTCGGATTGGCTGAGTTCGGCTTCGGTTTTTTCGAGTTTGCGCTGGGTTTCGCGGAGTTCGCGCTTGACGGCTAGGGGGCCTTCGGCTGCGGGTTTGCCGCCGCTGACGGTGCCGGAGTGGAAGCACTCGCCGGTGGGGGCGAGGAAGTAGCCCTCGGGGTGGGCGATGGAGAGGGTGCGGGCGGTTTCGCTGTCTGGGGCGAGGTAGCCGTGGCGGAGTTTGGGGAGCATCGCTTCGAGTTTGCCGCCGAAACCGTTGAGGACGCGGATGGTTTGGCGGAGGGGGATGAGGCCTTCGGCGACGATTTCGGACGGGGATTCGAAGAGCTGGCCGGGAGCTTCGTCTGGGTGGACGACGAAGGTGGCGCGGCCGTCGATGGTGGAGCGGAGGAGGCGGATGCCGATTTCGGCGGATTGCCAGTCTTTGACGACGATGTAGTTGAGTTCGTCGCGGAGGAAGTCGTCGGCGGCGGCTTCGTGTTCGCCGGCTACGTCTACGAAATCTGCGAGGGTCCCGATGGGGGTCATGCCGGGGCCCAGGGAGTCCGGTTTGAGGAGCTTGCGGACGGTTTCGGTGGAGTAGCTGTGGTTCTTGATGACGGCGTCGAGGGAGTTGCGGCGGCCGGCCAGCGTGGCTTGTTCGCCGCGAAGCTGGTTGGATCGGGCGCGGAGGGCGGTTTCGTGCTGGCGCTGGCTGCTGAGGGCGGCGCGCTGCTCGGCGATTTCGGATTCAAGCTGCTTGAGGGATTCGGCGGCGGATTGGAAGCGGAGGTTGGCCTGGCCGCGCTCGGCGCCGAGGCTTTCGGCTTCGTGGCGGGCTTGCTGCATTTCGTTTTCGAGGCGGAGGGCGTCGCGTTCGAGGGCGGCGAGGGATTCTTCGGCCTGGGCGGTTTGGTTGCGGCTCAGGCCAGCCTGGGTGAGGAGCTGCATGGCGTGGCGGCGGCCGGACTCGACCTGGCGCTCGGCGTCGGCGACCTGCTGGGCTCCGGCGCGGGCTTCGGTTTGGCGGGCTTCGACTTGCTGGCGGAAGGCGCGGGCTTCTTCGGCGGCGTTTTCGAGGAAGGATTTGTGCTGGGCGCGCTCTTCGGCGATCTGGGCGGACTGCTGGCGGGTTTGGGCCAGCTCGGCGGTGGCGGCGGCGAGGCGGGAGTCGAGTTCGAGGACGCGCTCGGCGTTCGAGCGTTCGCGGGCGGCGGCGCGCTCGAGTTCGACGGCGGCGGCGTTGGCCTGGGCGTTCAAGGATTGGGATTGGCGGTCGAGTTCGTAGCCGCGATTGGCGAGGTCGTGCTGGGCGGCGTCGAGGGTTTCGATTTCGGCGGCGGATTGGTCGATCTGGGCGGTGAGGGCGGCGATTTCGGCCTCTAAGCGGAGCTGATCGGCGTCCATGCGGGCCATGCGGCTGAAGAGGGTGACGCGGAGCTTGGCGCGAAGGAGGTCGCGGAGTTCTGCGAAGCGCTCGGCTTTGGCGGCCTGGCGCTTGAGGGAGTTCATCTGGCGGGTGACTTCTTCGAAGATGTCGTCGACGCGGGCGAGGTTTTGCTTGGCGGATTCGAGGCGGAGTTCGGCGAGGCGCTTTTTGGTTTTGAAGCGGGTGATGCCGGCGGCTTCTTCGATGATCGACCGGCGGTCGTGGGGCTTGGAGCTGAGGAGCTGGCCGATGCGCTCCTGGCCGATGATGGCGTAGGACTCGGGGCCGAGGCCGGTGCCCATGAAGATGTCCTGGATGTCGCGCAGGCGGCAGAGCTTGCCGTTGAGCAGGTATTCGCTTTCGCCGGTGCGGAAGAGGCGGCGGGTGATGACGATTTCGCCCTTTTGCGGAGTGCGGGTGAATTTGCGCCGGCGGATCTTGAGGACGACGGATTGCGGGCCGGGGACGTTGGCGGCGCCTTCGGGTGCGGCGTCGTCTTCTTCGAGAGGCTGGCCGGGCTGGTTTTCGGCGATGATTTCTTCGGCCTCGGAGGCTTTTTGCTTGCGTAGGGCGGTTTCGTCCCAGTCTTCGCTGGCTCCGGGCGCGTCGGAATCGATCTGGACTTCCGGTTCGAGCAGGATGGGGCCTTCGTAGGCTTCGGGGTCGACCATGGTGATGGTGACTTCGGCCATCCCGAGGGCTTTGCGATCGCGGGTGCCCGAGAAAATGACATCCATCATGTGGGTGCCGCGCAGGGTCTTGGCGCTTTGTTCGCCGAGGACCCAAGTCACGCCGTCGAGGATGTTGGACTTGCCGCAGCCGTTCGGTCCGACGACGACGGCGATGCCGGTGCCGGGAAGGACGAGTTCTGTACGGTCGCAGAAGCTTTTGAATCCCAGGATGTGTATCTTCTTCAGTTTCAGCACTTACGACTCCGAATGGGACAGATTGCTTTAAGACTGGTGCAATGGCCGAAGGACGCGGCTGGACGGCGATACAAACAGTCGTCCGAATACCAAGCTAAGGTGGGGGATTGGCGGGGTCAACCGGGGAAAAGGCGGTTTATGTGGATAAGGGGGGCGAAACTCGGATTCGATGAAAATAGGCGGAGAAAACCCGAATTGGACCCAGGTTTTCCTCAGGAAACGCGAACCTGATTGGTAAACAGGGTCAGGATTTCAGGCGGAGGTCGAATGGATATTCGTAGATGCGATCGATTTGGAATTGGGCGGCGTCGGGGTGCAGGGGGTTGAGCAGGTAGTTGGCGGTTTCGGGGACCAGGGCGGAAGGGACGCGGAGGAGGGCGGTGCGTTCGCTGGTTAGCCATTCCGAGCCAATCTGTTGCGTGATTTCCGGCAAGTTCTTCCAACCCTGGGGCAGAGCGGATATTTCGACTTCTTCGATCTCAATGTCCGGTCCCACGATTTTGAGAAGCGTGAAAGACCGGGGTACTCTCTCAGAGGGAGTATGGACACAGATTTCGAGCAGCGCTCCTGGCGGGCAGTCGGCCATGTAGACCATTCTTGGACCTGCGAGGTTCCAGCGGCCTGACGCCGTAAGGCTACCTCTGCCGGATAGGTCTCGGTAATTACTGATCCGCCAAAACTGCATTTTAGATGAACATCCCGTCGCTGATCTGAACAAGGAGTTCTTCTACCTGGCGCGCTCCAACTTCGGTAGTCAAAAGGGAAATGGGGGCTGGGCCTCCTTTGGCGAAGAGGACGTTTCGGAGCGCTGGATCGAGGCGCGGATTCGAGGCTCTCAGGAAACCGAGTGCAGATTCGCGGTCTTCGTAGACGTCCTCGGCTGCCTTCAGAACCCGGAGGAGTCGAACCACCCGGTCGGATTCGTCGATTGTCAGCGGTTCGTGGCGGGAGCGGCGGTGTTGGAGGGTGCGGGCTGGGAGCACGATGGAGTGAACCTCGGCGCGCTCGAAGCCGAGCGAGAGGAGGAAGTCGATGACGGAGGTGGGGAGGCGCTGCTCGATCAGGGCGAGGACTTCGGGGCTGTTGGGGCGCTTTTCGAGGATTTCCCAGTTGGGCCAGTCGGGCAGTTGTGGTTGGAGGGCTGCTGCGGTCATGGGGGCCTCTGCTACATTATGCCATTTTCCCGGCGGCAAAGTGTAGGTTGTTGGCGCCGACATTAGTGTTTGCCCCGAAATCCAGACTCCCCTCTCTGCGAAGTATTTTGGTTATTCCGCCGTTACTTCGGTGCATTAAATGGATTGCCACGCCTTTTGTCCCTGATTGGGGTTAGGACCAGCAAACTATGTACAACGCGGTTCGCAGAGTAGGCGTTGAATCCGTCAATGGGAATGAGCCCATGCGCCAAGTCGTTGCGAAGATTGACGCCCCGGCGATCAATGTAAAGCAGCGTAAGGTAGCGCCAAACATTTTCAGGGAGAACTTCTCGTATTCGCTCCTCTTCGAGGACGTTGTTCATGCTCTTAACATCCGTGATCCCTGGATGCCTTGCCACGTTCTTGACCGGCGGAATTCCGACCATTACGAGGAGGTTTCGCAGGGCTTCCTCAATCTGCGGGACCAATATGTGGATTGCCTTTAGGAAGTCTCGCTCCAGGAATGCCAACAGACCCTGCTTTAGAAGCGCCTTGCGGCTATCGAGGAAAATGGGGCATTCGTAAATTAATTCGATCAGGTCATCGACGCTCGGCGCGAAATGCGCTCTGAACCGCTCCATTGCTAGGTAAAGAATCGGATCTGAAAATGTCATCAAGTGATTCAACTGGAAGTGCAAGTGTCCTTCCGGGTCGTCCTCGGAACTGCCTATGTGCGCCGCTGGACGCCCCCTCGAATCAATGATTTCGACGGGGATCATGCTCATGAGCGGTGCCACGCTCCTTTTCGATTCGATTAGGCGCTGCGCTTCTTCAACTTTGGGGGTGAAGTAGGCTGCAATGTTTTGAAGTGTATGGGATAGATTGTCCTCCAAAAACAGATTTTGAAAGAGTGCATCAACGTCTCCCTGCGTGAATTGCACGGGGATCGAATAGGTTTTCAATTCGCCTGTAGCTTCGCGGTAAAGCAACTCCAGTTTATTCCGCAGAGTCTCGGCGTCTGATTTCATCCCCTCTTGTTCGTATCGCTCGGCGATGGGCTGAAGCCATCCAGTGGCGAGCATCGCGCTAGCCCCTTCCGCCTGCTTTTCAAACGCTGCGCCAAATGTCTTCACGACCCGTGCGACGCTTGCGGCATCGCCGAGCCTTTTGTAGTGTTGCGCAAGCCTCTCACCCACTGACTGCGCATTGAATGGATTGAATTCATTCCGTTCGTCATTTGTCGAAAGCCTGCAAAGCATCGTCTCGAGGTCTGAAATCATGGAGTTGAATCGATCGACTGACACCAGCTTCGGATGACTATAAAGCTGATCGAACAGGGCTATCCAGACACCAACGAGCTTTGGAGAAAAGTTCGATTTATAAAACGCAAACATGGCTTCGATCGCCGCGTTAGTTCTTGCCTCATCCTTTATACGCTTAGCGAGTTCTAAGGCTCTCACAAGCCATTGGACGGCGAATGGCGGGAAGCTGAACAATCGCTGTTCGACGGCTAGCATGTAGGAGTCGGACGCAATTGCTGCCATTTTGTAATTTGACTCTGCGTTAGGAATCGCCTTCGCCAAATCCCAAGCTGCGTCTGCATACCTCGCTCTCATGATGGGGTTATGCGCTTCGTTTGACCGCATTTCCCAATGGGTTACGGACTCCGCGTCCAATTGGAGGATGTCGGGATTTGCCGCGCTGCTCCCGTCTTCTCGCGTGAACTCAATCATCGGGCCGAAATAGGTTCCCCACGCACTGCCGCTTCGTCTGTGGTCGCGCACCAAGAAGAAAACGGAATATTCGGCTAAATACACCTTCCACTCATCTTCCTGCAGATCGCCGCGGAGTGATCTTGCCTGTTCGAGCGCTTTAGCGATTTCCGTTTCGCTGTGGGGCGCCGATCTCCCATCGAACGTCGAAAGGATGTGGGAAATCCACTCGGGGACATTCATTTTGCGTCCGAGCCTCTGAGTCTGAGCTTGGCTAGCACAGGAGATTTTAGCACCGAGACATGTTGGTGATTAAATTTTCGCCAGTCTCGCTTAGTGGCTTTCTCTGTATACGTTGAAGAGTCAATTGTTATTGCCGCCAGGGGGCGGGGATGGCGCGGCGGACGGTTTTTTCTATGGCGCGTAGGGCCTGGGGTCTTGGGAAGCCGGGGCGGCTGGCCAGGCGGATGGTGCGGGTGGTGTTTTGCGTTAGGGGGCGGAGTTCGACGCCGCGATTTTTGAAGCCTGGGGCGGCCAGGGCGGGGATTAGGGTGGTGCCGTAGCCGGCGGCTACGAGGTTGACGAGGGTTTCGAGCGTGGCGGCTTGCATGGCGGATTGTAGACCGGCTTTGGCTCCGCAGGCGGCGAGGGTGTGATTGGCGAGGCAGTGGCCGTCTGCCATGACTAACAGGTCTGGGGCTAACGCGGATTCTTCTACGGATGTTTGGGCGGCTAAGGTGTGATTTGGGGGCAGGGCGGCGAGGAGAGGCTCGTGGAAGAGGGCGACTTCGGTGAGTTCGCCGGATCCGATTGGGGTGCCGACGGGGGAGGCGATAAGCGCGGCGTCCAGTCTGTGGCTGCGCAGGCCTTCTAAGAGGGGGCGGGTTTGGTCTTCCCAGAGTTCGATGGCCAGGCCGGGGTAGGACTTTTGCAGCGGGGCGAAGATCAGCGGGAGCAGATACGGCGCGAGCGTGGGGATGACGCCAAGGCGGAGCGCGCCGACGAGGGGGTCGCGGGCGGCGCGGGCTACGGATTCGATTTGGGCGGTTTCGGCGAGGGCGCGCTGGGCGTGTTCGAGGATTTGGCGGCCGACGGGGGTGAGGTCGACGCGCTTGTTGGTGCGTTCGAGCAGCGTGACGCCGAGTTCGTCTTCGAGCTTGCGGAGTTGGCTCGAGAGCGTGGGTTGGCTAACGTTGCAGGCTTCGGCGGCCCGGCCGAAGTGGCGGTGTTCGACGACGGCGGCGAAGTAGCGGAGTTCCTGGAGGTTCATGGTTGCTCTCGGGGGAAGGACTCGGGGGCAGTGGTCAGTGGTCAGTGGTCGAGCCTGTCTTTCATCATAGTGGAAATCAATGGTGACGGTAGAAACAATTGATTTTGCAGATGATGGGCTGAGCGGCTAAGGTGTGGGTATGGGACCCTGGTGGATTTTGCGGTCGCGTACGGGTTCACGGGATTATTCGATGAACAGAATTAGGCATGTGCTGACGCGGCTGGCGGAAGCCGGTTGCACCCAACGGTAAAGAACCAAAGGAGAATTCTCTTGTCGAACGAAGCGAAATGCCCGGTATTGCATGGCGGGTTGCAGAGCACGGTATCTGGGGCCCGGAAGAACTCGGATTGGTGGCCGGAACAACTGAATCTACAGATTTTGGCGCAGCAGTCGCCCCTGTCGAATCCGATGGGTGAGGATTTCAACTACGCGGAAGAGTTCAAGAAGCTCGATCTGGATGCGGTGGTTCACGACCTGAACAAGCTGATGACGGACTCGCAGGATTGGTGGCCGGCGGACTATGGGCACTACGGCGGGTTCTTCATCCGGATGGCCTGGCACAGCGCCGGAACCTACCGGACATTCGATGGGCGCGGCGGCGCTGGGCGCGGGCAGCAGCGGTTTGCGCCGCTAAATAGCTGGCCGGACAATGCGAGCCTGGACAAGGCGCGCCGGCTGTTGTGGCCGGTGAAGCAGAAGTACGGGAAGAAGCTCTCGTGGGCGGATTTGTTCATTCTGGCCGGCAATGTGGCGCTGGAGTCGATGGGATTCAAGACCTTCGGGTTCGGCGGCGGGCGCGCGGATGTTTGGGAGCCGGATCAGGATGTGAGCTGGGGAACGGAAGCGGCGTGGATGGGTACGGACAAGCGCTACTCCGGCGATCGCGAACTGGCCGATCCGTATGGCGCGACTACGATGGGATTAATCTACGTCAATCCGGAGGGTCCGGAAGGGAAGCCCGATCCGGTGGCGGCGGCGAAGGATATTCGCGAGACGTTTGGCCGGATGGCGATGAACGACGAGGAGACGGTGGCGTTGATTGCCGGCGGGCACACGTTTGGGAAGACGCACGGCGCGGCCGATCCGCAGAAGTATGTGGGCCGCGAGCCTGAGGGCGCCGGCATTGAAGAGCAGGGCTTCGGCTGGAAGAGCAGCTACGGCACGGGCGTCGGGAAGGACGCGATCACCAGCGGCCTGGAGGTGATTTGGACGACGACGCCGACCAAGTGGAGCAACGACTACTTCAAGCATCTGTTTGAGTATGAGTGGGAGCTGACGAAGAGCCCGGCGGGCGCGCACCAGTGGAAGCCGAAGGGCGATGCGGGCGCGGGTACGGTTCCGGATGCTTTCGATCCGGCGAAGCGGCACGCGCCTTCGATGTTGACGACCGATCTCTCGCTGCGTTTCGACCCCGCGTACGAGAAGATTTCGCGGCGATACTACGAGCATCCAGAGGAGTTTGCGGATGCCTTTGCGCGGGCTTGGTTTAAGCTGACGCATCGGGATATGGGTCCGCGGGTTCGCTACCTTGGATCGCTGGTGCCGGATGAAGTGCTGATTTGGCAGGATCCGGTGCCGCCGGTGGATCATGAGCTGGTTGGCGAGGCGGAGATTGCCGAGCTGAAGGCGAAGATTCTGTCTTCTGGGCTTTCGGTTTCGGAGTTGGTGAAGACGGCTTGGGCATCGGCTTCGACCTTCCGCGGCAGCGACAAGCGCGGCGGGGCGAACGGCGCTCGCATCCGGCTGGAGCCGCAGAAGGACTGGAAGGCGAACGAGCCGGCGGCATTGGCGAAGGTGCTGGCGAAGCTGGAGGCGATTCAGGCAGAGTTCAACGCGACAGGGAAGAAGGTTTCGCTGGCGGATTTGATCGTGCTGGGCGGTTCGGCGGCGGTTGAGGAAGCGGCGAAGCGGGCTGGCCACCACGTCGCTGTTCCGTTTGCGCCGGGGCGCACGGATGCCACGCAGGATCAGACGGATGTGCATTCGTTTGCACCGCTGGAGCCGCTGGCGGATGGGTTCCGGAATTACGCCGCGCCGGGGTATGCGGGCAGGGCGGCGGAGATGCTGATCGATAAGGCGAATCTGCTGACCTTGACAGCTCCGGAGATGACGGTGCTGATTGGCGGGCTGCGGGCGCTGGACGCGAACTATGGGCAAACCACGCATGGGGTCTTTACCAATCGGCCGGAGACGCTGACCAACGACTTCTTCGTGAATCTGCTGGATATGAGCACGAAGTGGGAGCGGGTGCCGGATTCGGACGGCTTGCTGCAGGGGCGCGACCGGAAGACAGGCGAGCTGAAGTACACGGGAACCATCGTCGATCTGGTCTTTGGGTCGAACTCGCAATTGCGGGCGCTGGCGGAGGTGTACGCGGAGAGCGATGCGGAACCGGTGTTCGTCGAGGCATTTGTGGCGGCCTGGACGAAGGTGATGAACCTGGACCGGTTCGATCTGGCGTAAGCAGAGTTTTCCTAATGCGAATCAACTGAAGTGGCGCAGACCCGACTCAGTGCAACGAGTTCAGTCTGCGCCATTCTTGTTTCGGAAGCTACTTCATCGGTAGGGAGTTTTTTCCCGAGTGCAGTGGGGTTTCTTCGCCTTTCCATACAAATGTTCCGCTGAGGCCGGCGGGTAAGTCCAAGATTGCCCGGTCTCTCTCGTAACTTACGCGAATAAGGCCGAGAGGATGCGGGTAGGTGGCTTCCAGATGCGTCAGGTTGCCTAAGTGGGGGGCGATTCTCACTGTTTGGAAGCCGGGGCTGGCTGGTTCAATTCCCGCTACCAGAGTCAGTAAGTCGTAAGTGGGATGGGCGGTCCAGGCGTGGGAGTCGGAGCGAGTGTCGCCGGGTTGTTCGGGCCAGGTGGTGAAACCCATTTTGAGAAATCCGCGCCAGTCGCCGAGCGTGTCGATGTATTCGTCAGCCATGCCGGCGTGGTCGAGGGCGCGGGCGAGATAGAAGCGGAAGTAGAAGCTGGCGCCGATGAGGGGCGGGTCGCCCACGGGTTTGGTGCCGTCGCTACCGTCGACACGCCTTGCCACTACGCGCCGCATGATGGCTTGCTGGTCCTGCTTCGGGGCTACGTCGAAGAGGACGGCGAGCATGTTGGTGTGTTCGCTGTACACATCTTTGGCGGCGCTGTCGGCGAATAACTGCTTCTGAGGGTCCCAGCATAACGCGAGCGCGCCTTGCTTTGCGCGGTCGAGATGGGCGCTGTCAATGGCGACATACTCCGGCGAGCCAAGCGACTTTTCGAATTCGATGGCATCTTCGAGCGCGCCGATGTACTGCATCGTGGTGAGGCAGCTTTCATCGTTTTTGTCATAGGAAGGGAAGGGACGGCTGGTCTCGGTTTCTACCCAGTCGATGAAGCTCCACCAGGGCAGGCGGCCTAACAGGCCGTCTTCGTGCTGATAATTCGCGAACCATTCGAGAACGGTGCGGGTTCCGGGAAGTTGATCCTTTACGAACGACTTATCGGGACGGTACATGTAGTTATCGTGGATCATTCCGATCCAGAGCAGCGAAAAGGGCGGAATGTATTGCGGCAGGTTGGATGGGTAGCGGCTGGCGGTGATGCCGGCGGGGATGCGGGAGTCATTTAGGGCGCGGATGGCCTGACGGGGGAGGCGGTCGTCGCCGGTCATGGCGTAGGTGATGAGGGCCTGGAGGCGGGTGTCGCCGGCGTATTGGAGTTGCTCGTAGTAGGGCGTGTCCATGTAGGTTTCATGGGCGTCGAGCTGGGCGGTGTGCCAGCCGATGGCCCATATCTTGTCCAACTCCGGGTCGCTCGAATGAAAGCTGGCTTGCACGTTGAAGGGATACGCGGTGAAGTGGGCTTCGAGATCATCCAGAGTCAGAGGTTGATTGGCAGTTTGGACTTCGATATCGAGATAGCGCCAGGTGCGCCACCAGAGGGTTTCAAACGTCCGGTTCTGGCCGCCGTCGGGGTAGATTTCGTCCGTCACCCCATGGGCTGTGCGGGTTCCCACTTCGTTGCGATTGCCTTTGTGGCCCTGGGCGTCGTAGAGGGCTTCGTCGTAGACGAGGGTGAGGTGGGAACCGGCGCCGCCGGAGAACTTGAGTATGGGATAGGCGGTGGTGAGTTCGGAGCGGTCGAGGAGGAGATGGGCGTGCGTGTGGGCGGCGATTGCGATGGGTTTTGCGGGGAAGGCTTCGGCGTCGGGAAGGGTGGTTCGGACGAGGTGGCCGGAGGGTTCCGGCGTGTAGGCCATTGGAGGTAGCGTGTCGGGGACTAGAGCCCAGGGAACGTCGGCGGTGGCGCCGCGGGAGGCGGCGATGCCGGGGTTGGGGAAGACGTTGTCGCGCAGCGCCGCGGAAGCCGGGACCCATTTGCCTGCCGCAGCGTTGGGGGTGTTCCAGTTCCAGTCGTAGCTGGCGGCGCGCATGATTTCTCCGGGACCGGAGGCGTAGTAGTCGTAGAAGCCGTTGAATTTGCGGGGCAGTGCGACCTGGCCGGCCTCTTCTTCGACTTGCCAGGTGGAGTTGGTGTCGGCGTCGGATTCGGTCTTAGTGTCTCCCTGGACCAGAAAGGCGGTGCGGTCGCTGAACTGGGCGACGGGCGCGTAGATGCCGAAGTTCCAGACGGTAGCTGCAAGGAGGTTGGTGCCGGGATGGAGGAACGGGGCGAGGTCGAAGGTCTCATAGCGCCAGTGGGCGAGGTCGCCGCGGGCTGGCCCGTCGCCGACGCGTTGGCCGTTGCAGTAGAGGAGGAAGCGGTTGTCGGCGCTGACCAGGACGAGGTAGTGGGCGGGAATTGCGGCGATCGCGAGGGATTTCTTGAAGTGAAGAGTGATGGGTTCGCGGAGTGGGGCGGTGGGGTGACTGATCCATTGGGCGGTCCAGTGCGGGCGCGGCGCCGGTTCGGGCTGCTGGGCGTGGGAAATGGCGCAAGATGCGAGAATTGCGGCCGTGAGCGAGAGCACGCGAATCGCAATCGATGGAATGGGCAAGGTGTGCCTTTCTGGACTGTAGGCTTGGATGGGAACTCGTGCGGAAAACGCCATGGAGTGACTATAAAGGACCGTGGGTATGTTGAGGGCGCAGGAACAGCGGGTCCTTCGCTGCGCTCGGGACGACAATCCTTGCTGAGAGTGCGGGTTCTTCGCTGCGCTCAGGACGACAATCCTCGCTGAAAGTGCGGTTCTTCGCTTCGCTCGCGACGAGAATACCTGCTGAGATTGAGGGGGGCTAGATGCGGTGGGCGGCGCGGAGCTGGTGGATTTCTTCGTTTGTGAAGACGCGGGAGCGGATGAGAAAGCGGACGCCTTCGGAGTTTTCGAGCGAGAACATGCCGCCGCGGCCGGGGACTACGTCGAGGATGAGCTGGGTGTGCTTCCAGTATTCGAATTGGCTTTTGCTCATGAAGAAGGGCACACCGTCGACCTCGCCGAGTTGGACATCGGAGTCGCCGGTGAGGAATTCGGCGTGGGGGTAGCACATGGGAGAGCTGCCGTCGCAGCAGCCGCCGGATTGGTGGAACATGAGTTCGCCGTGCTGGGCGCGGAGCTTGTGGATGAGGTGGATGGCGGATTCGGTGGCGAGAACCTGAGCTGGAAGCTGGACCGCCTCCGTTTCGGGATGGGGTAGAAATGGCACAGCGCACCTCGTCGAGTCGGGAGCCGCGATGGGTCGCGGATTCCGCGGGAGTAGAGTAGCACTTCGGTTGCGTCCCGTGTGGCGAGCTTGCGAAGTGGTTCGACAGAGGGTTGCTAGAACCGGAAGAAGGTTTCGAGGTTGACGGCGCGGTTGGCGTTGCCGGAGCCGAAGATGGTGTTCAGCGAGGTGGATTGGCCGAAGAGCGGAGAGCCGAGGACGCCGATGGGTGGGCCGAGGTTGACGTGGTTGAAGATGTTTTCCGCGCCGACGTCGAAGCCGAGAGTGTATTTGCGTTCGATCTCTTTCTTAATGGGTCTTGAGGGTTTGGCGGCTGGTTTTGCTTGGCTATTGCTCTCTTTGTTGTTGGCTGGGGCGGGAGCTGGCGGGTTTTCATCCGGGATCACCGGGCCGAAGCTGAAGTTTTTGCCGAGGCGGAGGTTGGCGATGAAGAGGCCGGGGCCGTGGCCGTAGTTGACCGGGATGATGGTCTGGCCGGGGAT
>Ga0116230_10001807_pt1 | contig 20490 bp, 19 predicted proteins | sample S1TSphfallax_3_FD_88678 | JGI IMG/M metagenome (GOLD analysis project Ga0116230, IMG submission 88678) | Host-associated microbial communities from peat moss isolated from Minnesota, USA - S1T2_Fd - Sphagnum fallax MG | ecosystem: Host-associated > Plants > Peat moss > Unclassified | place... | reverse complement strand
CGTGGGCCCACCACGGGCTGCGCCGCGCGCCTTGCATCCGCTCCCTCTCCTCGCCAACGCGGCCACGTTGATAAGTCAGACAGGCTGCTAAAATCCCCGCTTGAGAGGCGCTGGCGCGACGCGTACAATGCGCGCCTTCCCAAAAGGTCTAAGTTATTGATTGAGGTTTGATTTAATGCCACTCACTCGTGAAGAAAAAACGGCAACGGTCGGAAAATTTCAGCGCAGCGCGTCTGACACCGGCTCCCCCGAAGTCCAAATCGCTTTGCTGTCACAGCGCATCAACGGCTTGAGCCAGCATTTCACCGCACACAAGGCCGACCACGCGTCGCGTCGCGGACTGCTGAAAATGGTCAATCAGCGGCGCAAGCTGCTCGACTATTTGAAGGACAAGACGCCTGAAGCGTACACGAAGTTGGTCGAGCAATTGGGTCTGCGCCGCTGACCGACGGCGCCGGCCGCACGCGGCCGGTGCGTCTCGTGACTTTCGATCAATTTCCTAAATTAAGGGGCAGCCTACGTGAGCGCTACCAAAAAAAGTTTTCAGTATGGAGATCACACCGTAACGATCGAGACGGGCGAACTCGCGCGTCAAGCGGACGGTGCGGTGCTGGTGACGATGAGCGACACGGTGGTGCTGGTAACCGCGGTCGGCCTCAAAAAGGCGACTCCCGGGCGGGATTTTTTTCCGCTCACCGTCAACTACATCGAGAAGACGTACGCGGCCGGCCGCATCCCGGGCGGTTTCTTCAAGCGCGAGGGACGACCCACCGAGAAGGAAACGCTGACCTCCCGGCTCATCGATCGACCGATTCGTCCGCTGTTCCCGGAAGGCTTCACCAACGACGTCCAAGTCGTCGCCTCGGTGCTGTCGGTGAATGCCGAAGTCGATCCGGATATCGCCTCGTTGATCGGTGCATCCGCCGCCCTCGCGATTTCCGGCATGCCGTTCCTGGCACCGATCGGCGCGGCGCGCGTCGGCTACCTGAATGGTAAATACGTTCTGAATCCCACCGTCACGCAGTTGGCCGAATCGAAACTCGACCTGGTCGTCGCCGGGACCGACGAAGGCGTATTGATGGTGGAGTCCGAAGCCGATGGTTTGAACGAGGAGATCATGCTCGGCGCCGTGATGTTCGGCCACGATCAGATGCAGGTGGCGATCAATGCCATCAAGGAGCTCGCGTCGGAAGTCGGCAAGCCGAAGTGGCCTTGGACCGCTCCCGCGGGCAACGACGAACTGCGGCGGGCGGTCAGCGAGTTTGCCGAGACCAGTCTTGCCGCCGCGTACACGCTCACCGAGAAACAGCAGCGCTACGCGAAGATCAAAGAAGTCAAATCAGCCGCCGTCGAGGCGCTGGCCAGCGGCGATGCCGCGAAGTTCACGGCAGAACAAGTTGGCGCCGAGTTCGGCGCATTGGAATACCGACTCGTGCGAGAGCGCATCCTGGGCGGGCATCCGCGCATCGATGGCCGCGACACCAAGACCGTTCGCGGCATCACGATTCGCACCGGTGTACTGGCCCGCACCCATGGATCGGCTTTGTTCACTCGCGGCGAAACCCAGGCACTCGTGGTCACCACGTTGGGAACGGGTCGCGACGCGCAGGTCATCGATGGGCTCATGGGCGAACGCAAAGAGCCGTTCATGCTGCACTATAACTTCCCGCCATTCAGCGTCGGCGAGACCGGCATGATGGGATCGCCGAAGCGTCGCGAAATCGGCCACGGCAATCTGGCCAAGCGCGGCGTCAAGGCCGTCATGCCGGGCGTCGAGAAGTTCCCGTACGTGATCCGCGTGGTGTCGGAGATCTTGGAGTCCAACGGTTCTAGTTCGATGGCATCGGTGTGCGGAACGAGCCTGGCGCTCATGGACGCGGGCGTACCCATCAAGGCCCCGGTGGCCGGCGTCGCCATGGGCCTGGTCAAGGAAGGGGAGCGCTTTCAAGTGCTCACCGACATCCTGGGGGATGAGGATCACCTGGGCGACATGGACTTCAAGGTGGCGGGCACCAAGGACGGCATCACGGCGTTGCAGATGGACATCAAGATCACGAGCATCACGCGCGAGATCATGAAGGTCGCCCTCGATCAGGCGCGCGACGGCCGTCTGCATATCCTCGGCGAGATGAACAAGGTTCTTTCCAAGCCGCGCGAGAACATGTCCGAGTGGGCTCCCACCATCATCACGTTGAAGATCGATCCGGAGAAGATCCGAGATGTGATCGGCAAGGGCGGTGCGGTCATCCGGCAGATCACCGAGGAGACCGGTACGTCGATCGATATCGAGAACGACGGCACGGTCAAGATCGCCTCCGTGCAAGGTGCGGCCGGCCGCGAGGCTCAGAGGCGCATCGAACTCATCACGGCGGACATCGAAGTCGGCCGCGTCTACGAGGGTAAAGTCGCGCGTCTCATGGACTTCGGCGCGTTCGTGACCATCCTGCCGGGCCGCGACGGCTTGGTGCACATTTCGCAGATTTCCGAAGAGCGCGTCGAGCGCGTCGGCGACAAGCTCAAGGAGGGCGATGTCGTGAGGGTCAAGGTACTCGAAGTCGACCGGCAGGGGCGCGTGCGCTTGTCGATGCGCAACGTCGACGCCGCCTGATCGGTTTTCCGAGGCCTCCAGCGGACAGCCTGCAAGGCTGCCCGAGCCGCCCCTTGATCAATCGATACAAGGTTGGCGGTACGGGCAGCCAGCCAAGTCATTTCCCGAAAGCGGAGGCCTCGCGTCCCGCGGACAGGCTCTTATATGCCTCGTCCGGCGGACGCGTGGGCGTGAACGGTTTGAGCCGTTCGCGCATCACCTGCGGCTGCTGGGTCATGAACTGACGCAGATTTTGCTCCAGGTGGCCGCTGACGGTCATCTGCGCGCTGGTGCCATAAGCCCGGATCACGTTGACCATGAAATCCTGGCTCAATATTGGCTCAGACAGATGTTCCTGTTCGGCGATCACTTGCAGCAAGATGCTGCGCGTAATGTCGGAATTGTTTTTCTTATCCACGACAACGAAGTCGATGCGTTCGACGACCAAACGTCTCACGTCGGCCAACGTTATATACCGACTCTCCACGGTGTCGTAGAGACGACGGTTGGGATACTTCTTAATCACTCGCGGATCACTCATGTAGATCCTCGCTATTGCTTGTAAGGTCCAGCGCGCTACCGGGAGATTCCGGTCCGTACCAGTGCCGACGACCAATCCATGGCATTCACGAATTCAGAATAACGCAATGCAGCGACAAGGCAAATCTTGTTTAAATTAAGTGATTTAGGCTCATTAGTCGCAAAAACACGCGATTTCACGGCGGTAATGCGAGGGTTAGCCGCGGCGCTACCCTATGTTCTCGCCACTGGCGGAGCGCCCAGCCCCACGCTTCGGACACCGTACCGCCGCCGAGCTCGGGCGGCGGTGCGAGGCCCAACAGCGCGAACACCTGCAATAGAGCCGGCAGTGCAGAGCGGTCGCGCAGGCGCGCGCTGCGGGCCGATTTCGCGAGCTTCTTACCGTCGGGCTCGACCAATACCGGTACATGGGAATAAATCGGAGTGCGCACTCCCAGCAGCCGCTGGAGATGAATTTGTCGCGGTGTGTTATCGAGGAGATCCGCCCCGCGAACGACGTCGGTAACGCCTTGCGCCGCATCGTCCACCACCACGGCGAGCACGTAAGCGATGAGTTGATCGCGACGTCGAAGCACGACGTCGCCCACGGTCGCCGCTACATCTTGTCGGAACGTTCCTTGAATCCGATCGGTGAATTGGATGGTGCCCGGTTCGATGCGTAGACGCGTGGCGGTGGGCCCTTCACTCTTGAGGGGCGCGGCGCGGCAATGGCCGGGATACCGGTCGTCTTCGGCGAGTTGAGAGCGGCTGCACGAGCATTCGAAGGTGAGGCCGCGTGCGCGTAATGCCTCGAGAGCATCGAGGTAGCGCTCCGTGCGCTCGCTTTGGCGTACCACGTCGCCATCCCACTCGAATCCAAACGCTTCCAAGGTGCGCAGGATCTCCCGCGCAGCGCCGGGCACGACGCGGGGGCGATCCAAGTCCTCGAGGCGAACCAGCCAACGTCCTGATCGGGAACGGGCATCGAGATAGCTCGCGGCCGCGGTGTAGAGGGAGCCCAAGTGCAGATCGCCCGACGGCGAGGGTGCAAAGCGCCCGATGTAGCGGGGCTCCGCGGTTTCAGCGGTAGCGGTCGTCGCGATCGCCGTATTGTTTTTCGCGGCGTTCACGCCGCTCCTGGGCTTCCACCGACAGCGTCGCGACCGGTCTGGCTTCGAGCCGCTTGATGCCGATCTCCTCGCCGGTCTCGAGACAGTAGCCGTAGGATCCGTCCTCGGTGCGTTTCAGCGCCTCGTCGATCTTGCGGATCAGCTTGCGCTCGCGATCCCGGGTGCGCAATTCCAGGCTGAACTCTTCTTCCTGCGTGGCTCTATCGTTGGGATCGGGAAAATTCGCCGCCTCATCTTTCATGTGCAGCACGGTTCGATCGACCTCGACCATGAGGTCGCGCTTCCAGTTCTGCAGTATTCGCGCGAAGTGCTCGAGCTGTTCTTTGTTCATATACTGCTCGCCACGGCTCGCAATATACGGTTTCACATTGCGTGGACCCGCGAGCAAGCTCGGCGAGGCCGACGGATCCGAGTCGTCGTCGTCCGTGTTCTGCACGGGTCGCGACGGCATCACCAGCGGTCGCGTGTCGAACTTCAGCGTGCCGTGCTTCTCGGCGCTTCCATTGATCTCATCCGATTCGCCGTCGACGGGAGTCGGCTTGCTACGCGCTGGTTTGGGGGTGGCGGATTTTACCGCCGCGGATTTCGGAACTGGCTTATTCTGTTTCACTGGTACCTTTGATGTAGCGATCATGGGTTGGTGCTTGGGCTGCGGTCGCGCGGCCTTCTTGGGCGCAGCAGACGCGTGACCAACCTTCCCTGGAATAGCCTTTCCTGGCTTCTTGGCCGCTTTCTTCGGTTTTTTCGTGGGCATTTACCGTTTCCGCCTCTTTACGAAAGAGCGCGCGATTATACCGACGCCAACAAGTCTGTACAGACCGTCTGCGTAACATATTTTATATCTCTAACTCTATGATTGAAAAGACAAAGCCGGACGCGGTCGGGGTGGATCCACCGCTGGCGTCCAGGCCGCGCCACGGACGCGGCGCTGGCCGCTACGGCAGTACGGTCCCGGCGGGCGAAACCCAGCCGGCTTTGCGGTGCTCGGCGGTCACGGCCGTGTAGATGCCCCCCCGCACATAGAAATCGGCGGTCAGACGCATGAAGCGGGGCTCGGTCGCGTTGACCAGGTCCCGTAAAATTTCGTTGGTCACCGCTTCGTGGAAAGCACCCTGATCCCGAAAAGACCAAATATAGAGCTTCAACGACTTGAGTTCGACGCACCGTAGATCCGGGACGTACTCGAGCTTCAAGGTGGCGAAATCCGGCTGTCCGGTTTTGGGGCACAGACACGTGAATTCCGGCATGGTCATGCGGATGGTGTAGTCGCGTTCCGGCGCCGGGTTTGAAAACGTCTCCAAGGATCTGCCGGGTTGATTCATACGAGGGGATGCGCCAGGGGTTTACGAAAGTGACGTTTACTTTACACTACGCGCCACGCTGACGGCCATGAGCTTGGCACCGCACGCCAGCTGCAATGGCCATCGCCTCAAGGTTTCAAGAAATCATCCATGCGTTTAACCAAACTCAAAATCGCGGGCTTCAAATCGTTCGTCGATCCGACCACCGTGACTTTCCCGAGCAGCCTGACCGGTGTCGTTGGCCCGAACGGCTGCGGCAAATCCAACATCATCGATGCGGTCCGTTGGGTGATGGGAGAGATCTCCGCGAAGCACCTGCGTGGCGATTCGATGGCGGACGTGATTTTCAACGGCTCCTCGGCGCGCAAACCCCTCGGCGCCGCGTCTGTGGAACTGGTGTTCGACAACAGCGACGGCAAAATCGGCGGCGCGTATGCGAATTACAACGAAGTGTCTCTGCGGCGCGCCGTGAGCCGCGACGGCTCGTCCGACTATTTCATCAACGGCATGAAGGTCCGGCGCAAGGACATCACACAGCTGTTCCTCGGCACGGGCTTGGGTTCGCGCAGCTACGCCATCATCGAGCAGGGCATGATTTCCCGCGTCATCGAAGCGCGGCCCGACGATTTGCGCGCATTCCTGGAGGAAGCCGCGGGGATCTCACGCTACAAAGAGCGACGCCGCGAAACCGAGAACCGCATCGGTCAGACGCGCGAGAACCTCGACCGCCTGAACGATCTGCGCGAAGAAGTCGAGAAGCAGATCCGGCATCTGCAGCGGCAGGCTGCGACGGCGCGCCGTTATCAGACTCTCAAGGAGGAAGAACGCAAGCTGCATGCCGAATTGTTGGCGCTGCGTCTGCAGGGCCTCGATGCGGAAGCCGGCGTTCGCGACTCGGCCACCCAGCGCTGTGAGACGGCGCTGCAGGCCGTGCTCGCGGATCTGCGCGAGGCGGAGTCCGAGATCGAGCGGATCCGGGTCGATCAATCCGCGAAGACCGATGCATTGGCAGCCATCCAGGCACGCTACTATTCGGCAGGTGCCGAGGTCACGCGCATCGAACAAAGCATTCAGCATGCGCGCGAACTGCGCCAGCGCCAGCGCGCCGACCTGGACCAATCTCAGGGTCAGGTCCAGGAATTGACGGGCGTGCTCCAGCGCGATCGCGGGCAGCTCGAGGCGTTGAGCGCGGAGTTGGCGACCATGATACCTGCGCTCGATGACGCTCACGCCGAGGAGCGCCGTGCCGCGGAACTCTTGGCAGCGTGCGAGCAGGCTTTATCGTCCTGGCAGCAGACCTGGGACACCCATTCGCAGGCGGTCGCACAGGGTCAGCGCGAGACTCAAGTGGAGCGGGCGCGTATCGAGCAGCTCGAGAATCAACAGCGCCGGCTGCTGCAGCAACAGGAACGACAGGAAACCGAACGCTCGCGACTCGCTCAGGCCGAGCCGGGCAGCGCGCTCGAGAGCCTTGCCGAGCAGGCGTCGGCCGCCGGTGAAGCGGGTCGCAAGGCGGCGGGCGAACTCCAGGAGTTGCTGGCCGGATTGGCTGATGCCCGCGAACGCGAGCGCGAGCAGACCCAGGCGCTCCACGCCTTGCGTGCCGAGTGGCAGCAAGCATTGGGCTCCCAGGTTTCGACCGAAGCCCTGCAGCAGGCGGCTCTCGGCAAAGCGTCGGGCAAGGTGACGCAGTGGCTCCAGGCGCAGGCCTTGGACCATCAACCGCGGCTCGCCCAGCAGCTGCGCGTGGAACGCGGCTGGGAGCGCGCCGTCGAGACCGTGCTGGGATCGTACCTCGAGGCCGTGTGCGTCGATGGTCTCGACAGCATCACCGGTGTGCTCGACAGCTTCGACGGGGGACATCTGGCCGTCGTGAGCCTGGGCACCGAGTCGGCCGACGTGCGCGATGCAACGGCGTTGCAGGCCAAGGTGCACGGCGCCGCATTCTTGGGATCGGTCTTGTCTTCGGTGTTCACCGCCGACACATTGGGCGAAGCCTTGGGTCGTCGGCGGCAACTGGCGGCCGGGCAATCGGTGGTCACACGCGATGGCGTGTGGATCGGCCCGGATTGGCTGCGCCTGTCGCGTGACAAGGACCCGCACACGGGCGTGATCGAGCGCGAGGAGACGCTGCGCGAGATTCGTCAGCGCGTGAGTCGGCTCGAGGAATCGGTGCGCGAGTCCGAGCGGGGGCTGGAACTCACGCGAGAACGCGTGCGCGAGCATGAGGATCGGCGCGAGAAATGTCAGGCGGAAGTCAATCGCCTGCATCGCGAGCATGTGGATCGGCGCGCCGCATTCGACGCGGCCGAAGCACGCAAAGCGGATGCGGCACGGCGCCTCGATCAACTCGCGACGGGCATTGCCGACGTGAGGGCGGAACTCGAGCGCACCGAAACGGATCTGCGCGCGGCCCGCGGCCGCATGGAGGCCGCCATCGAGGCGCTCGCGGCCCTCGAGCCCAAGCGCATTGAACTCGACCAGTCGCGTGAACGACTGCGAGCGGAGCAATCGGCAGCGCGTGTCACGGCCCAGTCCGCACAACAGGCGGCGCGCGGCCTTGCGGTGCAGGTGGAGTCGCGCCGCTCATCGCATGCCTCGCTGACCGTCGCGTTGTCGCGGGTCGAGAGGCAGCTCGAGGGCGTGGTGCTGCGCCGAGATGAAGTCGCGCGGCAGCTCGCCGATGGCGAAGCACCGCTGGCCGCGCTGCAGGAGCACAACGAATCGGCGCTCGCGGTGCGCGCACAGATCGAGGGGGAAATGCACGCCGCGAAAATCGCCAGCGACGAACTGGATGCGCTGTTGCGTGATCGCGAGGCGGGGCGCGGCGCGATCGAGCAGCGCGTCGACGGCGCGCGCACGGCAATGGACGAAGCACGGCTCGCCGCACAGCAAGTGCGGGTGCGACGGGAGAGCATCGCCGAACAACTGGCCGCGACCACGTTCGAACTCGCGGCGCTGCTCGCAGCACTGGGCGCGGATGCGACGGTCGAAGCGTGGGAGGCGCAGCTCGAGGAAACCAAGGGGAAGATCGATCGTTTGGGCCAAGTGAATCTCGCCGCCATCGACGAATTCAAGGAGCAATCCGAGCGCAAGGAATATCTCGACCGGCAATGCAAGGACTTGACGGATGCACTGGAGACGCTCGAATCCGCCATGCGCAAAATCGATCGCGAAACCCGCACGCGCTTTCAGGACACATTCGACCGCGTGAACGCCGGGCTCAAGGAGAAGTTTCCGCGCCTGTTCGGCGGCGGGCATGCCTACCTGGAACTGACGGGAGAAGAGTCGGACATGGCCGGCGTGTCCGTCATGGCCCGTCCTCCCGGCAAGCGCAACAGCACCATCAGCCAGCTGTCCGGCGGCGAGAAGGCGTTGACGGCGGTTGCATTGGTTTTTGCCATCTTCGATTTGAACCCCGCACCCTTCTGTCTGCTCGACGAGGTGGATGCCCCGCTCGACGAGAACAATGTGGGTCGCTTCTGCGACATCGTGCGCGAAATGTCGGCGAGCGTGCAGTTCATATTCATCACTCACAATAAGAGCACGATGGAACTGGCTTCACAGCTGGTGGGCGTCACGATGCACGAACCCGGCGTGTCGCGGCTCGTCGCGGTCGACGTGGACGAGGCCGTACGCATGGCTGCAATGTAAGGGCGCTGCCTTGGGCGAGTTTCGCTGGATACTGTTGGGACTCGGGGTGGTGCTGCTTGGCGGCATATGGTGGTGGGGCGTGCGCCGATCCCGGCAATTGCCGGGCGACGCCCAATTGCGTGAGATGTCCGCGGGAGCGACGGGCGACGAAGCTGCGGTGACCCAGGAGCCGGCCGTGGGCGAGTATCGCCGGACGGCCGAATCGCGCGACTGGGGTGTGCCGCCCCTCGAGCCTTTGAGCATTCGTACGGCCGACTTTGATGAGGTGCAGGTGCTCGACTTCCCGATGACGGCCAGCGCCGATCCCATCGCAAACGACGTCCCCTTCCGGGCGACGCCGCCACCGTCGCCGCCACCGTCGCCATCGCCGGCGCCATCGGCGCAGTCGCCGCCACCGTCGCAACCGGCACCCGCGGCGCCGCCGGCGGCGAACGGCGAGACCCAGCGCATCGTCACGCTGCGCGTGAGCGCGGCCGGCGAGTCGCATTGGTCGGGCGCGGCGCTGCTGGCCGCGCTCGAAAGCCAGGACTTGCACTATGGTCGATACAAGGTTTTTCACCGCACGCACGGGGAGCGCACGTTGTTTTGCGCGGCGAGCCTCGTCGAGCCGGGGACTTTCGACCTCGGCCGCATGCCCGGCGAGCAATATCGCGGCTTGACTTTGTTTGCCGTGCTGCCAGGTCCGGCGGACGCGCTCGAAACCATCGACGTGTTGGTCGCGACGGCGGTGCATCTGGCCGAAATGCTGGGTGGAGTGGTACAGGATTCCACCGGAGCGCTCCTGTCCGTGCAGCGGGCCGAGGCGCTACGCGAGGATGTCGCGAGATTTCAGATGTCCTTGACCATGACCTGATGCAGGCAGGGCATGGGTGCGCGCGAAAAATCGGGTGGGGCGGAAAAGAAAGCGGCGGCACGCGTGGCCGAGCTCAGCGAATTGCTCGAGCGTTACAACCATCGATACCATGCGCTCGATGATCCGGAGGTGCCGGACGCCGAATACGACAAGTTGATGGTTGAGCTGCGCGGCCTCGAAGCGCGCTACCCGGAACTACTCAATCCGCATTCCCCGTCGCAGCGAGTCGGCGCCGCGCCGGTCGCGGCGTTTGGGACCGTGCGGCACCGTGTGGCCATGCTCTCTCTCGACAATGCCTTCAGCCCGGATGAGGTGCGTGACTTCGACCGTCGCATTCACGAACGGTTGGAACACGCGCGCGCGATACGCTACTCCGCCGAGCCCAAGCTCGACGGATTGGCATTCAGCGCGCTCTATGAGGAGGGCCGCTTCGTGCAGGGTGCTACGCGCGGTGATGGCGAGACCGGCGAGGACATCACGCCGAATTTGAAGACGATCCCGGCTCTGCCGCTCAGGCTGCGCGCGGACGGCGCGCCACGCATGTTGGAAGTCCGCGGCGAGGTGTTCATGCCGCGGGCCGGTTTCGAGCGCTTCAACCGGGAGGCGTTGGCCCGGAACGAAAAACCGTACATCAATCCGCGCAATGCCGCTGCGGGAAGCTTGCGGCAGCTCGATCCGCGCATGACCGCGGCTCGTCCGTTGGATCTGTTCATTTACGGCGTCGGCTACGTCGAGGGTGGAGAGCTGCCGCCACATCACGGGGAGATGTTGCAGCAGTTGCGGCGGTGGGGATTCAAGATCTGTCCGCAGGCGCGCGTGGTCGAATCGATCGACGAATGTCTCCAGTACTTTCATGACATGGGCACGGCGCGGGCGTCGCTGCCCTATCAAATAGACGGTGTCGTCTACAAGGTCGACGACATTTCATTACAACGTCAGCTCGGCTTCGTTTCGCGCGCGCCGCGCTGGGCCATTGCACACAAATTCCCGGCCGAAGAAGCCTTGACGACGGTCCGCGGGATCGAATTCCAAGTCGGACGCACGGGAGCGCTCACGCCGGTGGCCCGCCTCGAACCGGCGTTCGTCGGCGGCGTCACGGTCAGCAACGCCACCTTGCACAACATCGATGAAATGACGCGCAAGGACGTGCGCGTCGGCGACACCGTGGTGATCCGCCGAGCGGGTGACGTGATCCCCGAGGTGGTTCGCGTGCTGCTCGAACGGCGCGTCGCGGGTGCGGCGTTGACCGTACTGCCCAGCGCCTGCCCTGTCTGCGGCTCACCCGTGGTCCGCGAACAGGATCAAGCGGTCGCACGCTGCACGGGCGGGCGCTCTTGTGCGGCCCAGCGCAAGGAAGAAATCAAGCATTTCGCATCGCGGCGAGCGCTCGACATTCAGGGCTTGGGGGACAAACTGGTGGACCAGTTGGTCGACCGTGATTGGGTGCGAACTCCGGCGGACCTGTTCGATCTACGAGCGGCTCAGTTGGCCACCTTGGACCGCTTCGGCGAGAAGTCGGCGCAGAAGCTCGAGTCGGCGCTCGCGGCCGCGAAGCACACCAGCCTGCCGCGATTTCTCTATGCGCTCGGCATACGCGACGTCGGCGAGGCCACGGCCGCGGCGCTCGCGCACTACTTTGGCGATGTGGCGTCGCTGCGGGTCGCCAGCGTCGAGGAGGTTCAGCGGGTTCCCGACATCGGGCCGGTGGTCGCGAGCAACGTCGTCGCGTATTTCAGCGATTCAGCCAATGCGGCAATCGTGGATCGACTGTTGGCCGCCGGCGTCAGCTGGCCTCGACTCGAGGTCAAGATGGCCACCGGCGAGATGGCGGGCAAGACCTTCGTATTGACCGGCACGCTGTCGGGAATGACGCGCGATGCGGCGCGCGAGGCGATTGCCGCGCGCGGCGGCAAAGTCAGCGGCAGCGTGTCCAAGAAAACGCATTACGTGGTCGCCGGCGCGGACTCGGGATCGAAGCTCGCCAAAGCGCTCGAACTCGGCATCCCGGTGCTCGACGAGGCGGCCTTTCTCGCGCTCCTCGACGCCACGACCGACGCCCCAGTCCCGTGACTGGAGCATCGGCGCGGTTGCGCTACATATTCTTTTCGATTTTCGCCGTCTTTTTCAGTTCTTCGACGTAGGCCTGCAGTTTCTTCTGGATCACGCCGTTGGTGACCTGAGCCTTCACCTGCTCGAACGGTGGCGGCGCCACTTCGCGCGTATCCTCGAGCTTGATGATGTGCCAGCCAAATTGCGTTTGGACGGGCTCCTGCGTCATCTCGCCCTTCTTCAGGCCTTTAACGGCATCGCCGAACGGCTTGACCATGCGCGCGAGGGTGAACCAACCGAGGTCGCCGCCGCTCGTCTTGGAGTTATCCGAGGATTCGGCCTTCGCGACGTCCTCGAACTTCGCACCACCCTTGATCTTCTTGATGAGTGCCTCTGCCTTCTCCTTCGAGTCGACCAGAATGTGCCGGGCGTGGTACTCGGTCTTGTCCATGGCGGCAATGGCGTTGTCATATTCGGCGTGCAGCTCCGCGTCCGACGGCTCCTTGCCCTTCAAGTACTTCTGGGATTCCGCGTCGGCAAGCACGCGCATGCGCAGCACTTCCAGGCGCGCGGCAACGTCGGGATCCTTCTCCAGCCCGTCCTTGACGCCTTGGGCCGAAACCAGCTGCATGGTGATCAACTCGTCGAGCACCTGGGCTTTTTGCTGCGCATTGAGTTCGGTCTGCGGCTTGCCTTGTAACAAGCTTTTCACGTAAACATCGTAATCGGCGCGAGAAATGGGCGTGCCATTGACGACGGCGACCGGCGGCGACGTCGAGGCTGCATCGGATGCCGCCGGTGTCGTCTGCTGTCCCTTGTTGCAAGCCGATACCATGACGGCAAGCGCTGCCACGGTGGACACCAGGGTCCACGGTGTACGGAAAAATTGGGTCATTTGGATCCTCTACGAACGTAAAGACGACATTGGCCGACATGGCCGGCGCGCCCGGGGGCGGCAGTTTAGCCTTTACGAGCCGATCACTCCAATTATTGCGTTGAGGGCGTTATTGCGTTGAGGGCGGGCGCTACCGTTCGGACGGCGGCAGAGCTTCGATCGCCAGAGCGTGGATGTCGGTCTTGAGCAGGTCTGCAACCGTGTCATAGACCAACCGATGGCGGGCGATCGCCGTCAATCCGCGGAACGCCTCGGCGATGATGCGTACTCGAAAGTGGCTCTGCCCGCCGGCCGCGCCGGCATGGCCGGCGTGGTGGTGACTTTCATCCTCGACGGACAAGTGCACGGGGTCAAAACGGGCCTCGAGTCTCTGCCGGAGTCGTTCCGCGCGGTCGGCGTGCATGTCAGGCGCGTTCCGTTTGCACGGTTTTCGTCTTGCCGGAGAGCCAGACGACCTGGGGAATCATGAAGACGATCATCGCGACGCTGATGCCGAATACCTTGAAGTTGACCCAGACGCTCTCGGCAAAGTGGCGCGCAATGTAGATGTTGGCCGCGGCGAGCAGGGCGAACCAGCAAGCCCAGAGCGTGTTGATGACCCGCCAGGCGTGCGGCGACAATTCCAACGGTTCGCTGAACACTCCCTCGAGGAGGCGCCGAACCAGCGGCGCAGCGCCGATGAAATTGCTGGCCAAGAACGCCACCGCGGCGGCGCCCATCAACACCGTGGGCTTCCATTGAATGAAGCGCACGTCGTGGAACAGGAACGTCGCGCCGCCGAGCACGACGGCAACGCCGGCCGTCACGACGTGCATGGTCTTGTAGCTGCCGGCGCGCGCGCGGTGGACCAGCATCACCAGAACGCAGATGACCATCAGGGCACCGGTAGCCCAGTACAGACCCAGCAGTTTGAATGCCACGAAGAAGACGATGAGGGGGGACCACTCGAGGATTTGGTTCATGCAGGTATCATAGCCGACCAACATGAGCATCTACCTCGAACTGCACCCCGTTTCCCCGCAACTGCGCTTCATTCGCCAAGCGGTGGCCGTGCTGCGGGGGGGCGGCGTCATCGTCTATCCGACCGATTCTTGCTACGCGTTGGGGTGTCACATCGGCGACAAGGCGGCGCTCGAGAGAATCCGCACCATCCGTCAAACGGACCATAACCATCATTTCACATTGGTTTGCAGCGATCTTGCGGAGGTTGGCAAATACGCGGTGGTCGACAATTCCCAGTATCGGCTGCTGCGCGCCCACACGCCCGGTCCGTACACGTTCTTGCTGAAGGCATCACGCGAGACGCCGCGCCGGCTCAAACACGAGCGCCGCGGCACGATCGGATTGCGGGTGCCGGATCATCGCGTGACGTCTCTGTTGCTCACCGAGTTGGGCGAGCCGGTCATGAGTTCGACCTTGTTGCTACCCGGCGAAGATCTGCCACGCACGGATGCGAAGGAGATCTACGAGCGGCTCGGTCATAGCGTGGACATGGTGTTGGATGGCGGAAATTGCGGACTGATTCCCACGTCGGTCATCGATTTGTCGGGTGACCATGCCGTCGTGGTTCGCGTCGGTCGCGGCGACGTCAGCCCCTTTGCCGGCGCTGCGACCGTATAATGCGTGAATCGTGCGGGCATCTGAGCTCGTGTGTTTTGTTAAACAACGAGTGCAAGAATTGGATTTATCTGGGTTTCTTTACAAGTTGTCGATTTACGCGATACCGGCTCTGTTTGCGATCACCCTGCACGAAGTTGCACACGGCTGGACGGCGCGCTTTTTCGGTGACCGTACCGCCGAAATGCTCGGGCGCTTGAGTCTGAATCCCATGCGGCACATCGATCCGATCGGCACGGTGGTGGTTCCCGGAATCCTGCTCGCCATCGGCGGCCCGCTCATCGGCTGGGCCAAACCCGTGCCGGTGGCAACCAGTGTGCTGCGCCAACCGCGGCGCGCGATGGTCTTTGTCGCACTGGCGGGCCCGGCCGCGAATTTTGTCATGGCCTTGATCTGGTGCGCTGTGCTCGGCGTCGTCGCCCGCCTGAACGGCAACCTGGTCGTCCTTCGCTGGATCGAACTCATGTGCCAGGCGGGAATCGTCGTGAACGTGGTGCTGGCGGTGTTCAATCTGCTGCCGGTCCCGCCGCTCGACGGTGGCCGGGTGCTGGCCGGATTGTTGCCGCCGCGCCTGGGTAGTCGGCTCGAGAGGATCGAGCCCTTCGGTTTGTTCCTCGTATTGGGGTTCTCGGTCATGCGTTGGTTGGATTGGATCTTCGAACCTGCATTCAGGGTCATGGGGCGCGTCATCAGCATGCTGCTGGGGGCACCGGCATGAGCTTGCCCACCCAGAATCGGCGCGTGCTGTCCGGCATGCGCCCGAGCGGGCTGTTGCACCTCGGCAATTATCATGGCGCGCTCAAGAATTGGATCGAACTGCAGTATCAATACGAGTGCTTTTTCTTCATCGCCGACTGGCACGCGCTGACGACGGGCTACGAGGACACCTCGAGACTCGAAGAGTACGTCTGGACCATGGTCATCGATTGGCTCGCGGCCGGCTTGAACCCCGGCGTGTGCACGCTGTTCATACAATCGAAGGTGCCGGAACACGCCGAGTTGCATCTACTGTTGTCGATGATCACGCCCTTGGGATGGTTGGAACGCGTGCCGTCGTACAAGGACCAACAAACGCAACTGGCGGATCGCGACCTCCATACTTACGGTTTTCTCGGGTATCCCCTGTTGCAGAGCGCCGATATTCTGCTCTACCGGCCGCAGTACGTGCCGGTGGGCGAGGATCAGGTGGCGCACGTCGAGATCACGCGTGAAGTGGCGCGGCGCTTCAATCACATCTACGGCCGTGAGCCCGAATTCGAGCAGAAGGTGGAGAAGGCCATCAAGAGTCTAGGATCGCGCAATGCGGCGCTCTATCGCACGTTGCGCAAGGAATTCCAGGAGAAGGGCAGCGGTGATGCGCTGGCGAAGGCCAGGGCGCTGGTGGAGTCCAACTCGCGCCTGACGGTCGCCGATCGGGATAGATTGTTCGGATTCATCGAGGGCACCGGCATTTCGATCTTGCCCGAGCCCGAAGTATTACTGACGTCCACACCCAAGGTGCCGGGCTTGGATGGGCGCAAGATGTCGAAATCCTATGGCAACACCATCGGCCTGCGCGAGGACGCCGATGCCGTGGTCAAGAAGTTGAAGGCCATGCAAACCGATCCGGCGCGGGTGCGTCGTACCGATCCGGGCGACCCGGACAAGTGCCCGGTCTGGGATCTGCACAAGGTGTACTCCAGCGCCGAGACGCAGGCTTGGGTGCAACAGGGATGCCGAACGGCCGGCATCGGTTGCCTCGACTGCAAGGCACCCTTGATCGACGCGATCGTTGCCGAGGTGTCGGGCATCTCGAAGCGGGCGCAGGAATTCGAGGAGAATCCGGAACTGGTGCGCGGGATCATTTCCGAAGGTTGTGAGCGCGCGCGCGCCGCCGCGCGCGACACGCTCGACGCGGTGCGCCAAGCCACGGGCATGAACTACCGATGACGCAAGCGACGCCCGACACGCCGGCATCGTTGCCCGCGCAGGGCGAAATGCCCTTCGCGATGGTGGAGGGGCAACCCATCACCGAGATGCCGCGCGACCTGTACATCCCGCCCCAGGCGTTGGAGGTGTTTCTGGAGGCCTTCGAGGGGCCGCTCGACATGTTGCTGTATCTGATCCGCCGGCAGAATCTCGACATCCTCGACATTCCCATCGCCGAGATCACACGGCAATACATGCGCTACATCGAGTTGATGCAGGTGCTGCAGCTCGAATTGGCGGGCGAATATCTGTTGATGGCCGCGACCCTGGCGGAGGTCAAATCACGCATGCTGCTGCCGCGCGTGAAGAGCGAGGACCCGGCCGACGAAACCGATCCGCGCGCGGAACTGGTGCGCCGGCTGCAGGAATACGAAAGATTCAAACGAGCCGCCGAGGGCATCGATCAGCTGCCGCGGTTGGAGCGTGACACCTGGGTCGCGTCGGCGGAACTCGCCGACCGCAAGGTGGTGCGCATCGCGCCGCAGGTCACGCTGCAGGAAATGCTGCTGGCGTTCCAAGACGTGCTGTCGCGCAACGACCTGTTCGCGCACCACCACGTGCAGCGTGAGCCATTGTCGGTGCGACAGCGCATGACCGACGTCTTGTCATCCCTGACCGACTCGGCCTTCGTCGACTTCGTGCGCTTGTTCCGTCCCGACGAGGGACGTCGCGGGGTCACGGTGACCTTCGTCGCCATTCTGGAATTGCTGCGCGAGGGGTTGATCGAAATCGCCCAAGCCGAACCGTACGCACCGCTGCACGTGCGCAAATCGGCACCCGAGCGTGCCGCCAAAGGACTTCAAGCGAGCTCTCAATGAACGAACAATATGTCAGGAACGTGATCGAGGCGGCGCTGCTGGCCGCCGGGCGCCCATTGGCATCGGATGAACTCGTCTCGTTATTCGATGAACGCGACGGCTCGAACGCGGAGGAGGTGATCGCGGCGATCGCGGTGCTCCGCGGCGAATATGAAACGCGCGGCTTGGAACTGGTCGAAGTGGCCAGCGGCTACCGGATTCAGATCCGCCACGCCGTGGCTCAACCCGTTTCGCGCTTGTGGCAGGAAAGACCGACCAAGTATTCGCGCGCGCTGCTCGAAACGCTCGCGCTCGTGGCATACCGTCAACCGATCACGCGCGGCGAAATCGAACAGATCCGCGGCGTCGCGGTGAATCCGAACATCATCAAGACCTTGCTCGAACGCAACTGGATCCGCGTGGTGGGACATCGCGATGTGCCCGGCAAGCCCGAGTTGCTGGGAACCACCCGCGCCTTCCTGGATTATTTCAGTCTGCAGAAACTCGACGATCTGCCGACATTGGCGCAGCTCAAGGAGCTCGAGGATTTGCGCGTGCAGCTGAGCCTGCCCGGAGCGGACAAGGCGCTGTTGGACGCCGACGCCGAATCGTTGCCCACGGTCGACGTCGCCGCCGCGGCCGCCGAAGAGCACCCGGGATGAGGCCGCGCGCGCCCCAACGGCAACCGGGCTCGGGCGGAGGCCGCGGCCGGCCCGAACGCGGCTCGCGCAAAAACCCGCCCGGTGTGCGCCAGGATGCCGAGCCCACCGAGCGCATTCAGAAATTATTGTCGGCGGCCGGCGTGGGGTCGCGCCGCGAAGTCGAGCGCTGGATCAAAGAGGGAAGATTGCACGTCAACGGTGCGGTGCCGGCGCTCGGTACCAAGCTCATCGCTCGGGATCACATCACCCTGGACGGGCGTCCGGTGAGGTTGCACACGCCCAAGGTCAAAGAGCTGCGCGTGATATTGTTCCACCGATCGCCCGGCGAGCCGCTGGATCTCAAGGAGGCGACCTCGCGCGCCGCCGAGCACCTGAGCCTGCCGCGTGCGTCCGGAAGATGGTTGGCGATTCAACCCATGCCGCCCGTCGACGGCGGCCTCGAGATTTTGACGGACGATGGTTCTTGGGCGCATCGCATCTCCCAAGGAGTGCATGCCCTGACCGTCGACTATGTGTTGCGCATGCGCGGTAAGCTGACCGAAACGCTCGTCGAAGAATTTCGCGGCGCCACGCACAACGAGGAAGAGCCCATTTCCATCTTGAAGGCTGACGCCAAGTTCGGCGAGGGCTTCAATCACTGGCTCACCGTCACGGTGCGCGCCACGCGTTCCGCACAGGTGCGGCATTGGTGGGCTGCGCGCGGAATCATCGTCAGCAGGCTCATGCGGACGCGTTTTGGGCCCGTGCATTTGTCGCGGGATTTGCCGCGCGGGCATTCGCGCGCGATGTTGGCCAGCGAACGCAATGCCTTGGTCAACGAAATCGATGCGGCCAAGACCCCGGAGGGTCAGCCGGCGCCGGACGTGATCGATTGACGCCGACCGCCGCGGCCGCGCTCCTTGCGCCTCGTCGCGCTCATTGCGCCTCGAAGTAACCTCCATCCGTGCCGCGCCCGTGCGCGCTCAATAAATAGAGAAACGCTGCGGTGACCTGCGCCGGTGTGGGTAGCGTCGCCTGGTCCTCGGCGGGGTAGGCCGCTGCGCGCATGGGCGTGCGCATCCGTCCGGGATTCACGCTGTTCATGCGCAGATTGGGTTCGCCCTCGAGTTCCTGCGACCACATGAGGCGCACCGATTCCAAAGCGGTCTTCGCGACGGCATAGGCGCCCCAATAGGGCCTGCAATTGCGCACCACGCCGCTGCTGACGAAAATGACCGAGGCATCGGGTGACTTGCGCAGTTCCGGCAGCATCACCTGGGTCAGAATGAAGGGCGCGGTTAGATTCACGTGCAGCACCTTGCACCAGGTGGGTACGTCATATTGCTCGAGCGGCGTGCGATCACCCAAGATTCCGGCCGAGTGCACGAGACCGTCGAGCTTGCCGAACTCGGCGCCGATGGTTCGCTGCACTTCGTCGTATTCGACCGCGGTCGCCGACGCGAGATCCAGCACCGCGATCGCCGGCTGCGGCGCGTTCAAGGATTCGATCTCATCGTAGACGCGCTCGAGCTTGGACCTGTTGCGTCCCGACAAGATCACGGTGGCGCCGGCCCGGGCGGATTCGATGGCGAGTGCCCGGCCCAGTCCGCTGGTGGCTCCGGTGATGAGGATGACGCGCTCGGCGAGTAATCCTGCGGAAGGCTTGAAATCTTTGGGGATGGACATGAATACTCCAAGAGTGGGTCAGCGGGCCGCAGCGGCACGTCGCGCCGCGGTCCATGCGTTGTACAGATCGCCAAGCCGCAAGCCCGCTGCCGGATGCCTGCGGCTATTCAAATGCTTTGCGCCGAGAGCCGCAAGTACGGCGAGGTGACGTAATGGCGGCCGCTCGGTGCGGCCCAGTGCCCGAGCAGCGTCGGCGAAATGACTGGCCGCGCGACGGCGCTGCTGCGCGAGGTAGGTCTGTAGGTGGGGCGGTGCAACGGCGGCGCAAAGATCTGCGTTGTCGACCCTGGCGGCCAGCAGTTCGTCGATCGGAAACGAAAAGCGTCCTCGCTGCGCCTCGCGGCGATAGTCGCTGACGGCACGCGCGAGATACTCTGCCACCGCCAGGGCAGCGGTGCATGCGCTGATCGTGCCGGTATCGCCGTACGGGCTGGCTGCAACGGGCGGCCTGGCGTCGTCGCTTAGGCTGACGCTGACGAGTCGGGCCGCGAGACGCTGCGGGATGCCATACAGCGCATCGGCGTGGGCATCCAGCAGAGCGGCGCGTTCCAGCGGCACGCCGGTGATTTCGGCTGCGGTGGCCTCGAGGACGCTGCCGAAGGCGGCAAAATCGACCGACCTCGCGCCCGGCAAGTCAGCGATGTACCGCGTGATGGGGTGTGACGGCGCGCCGGCGCGAAGGCGCCGTATCTCGTCCTGCCACCAGCTGAGTTTGATCCGCGCCACGTCCGTCTCGGTGCCGGGGTCCATGAGGGCGCGCCACTCGGCCATCAGCGCATAAAATCCCAGCAGG
>Ga0116230_10001806_pt1 | contig 20495 bp, 15 predicted proteins | sample S1TSphfallax_3_FD_88678 | JGI IMG/M metagenome (GOLD analysis project Ga0116230, IMG submission 88678) | Host-associated microbial communities from peat moss isolated from Minnesota, USA - S1T2_Fd - Sphagnum fallax MG | ecosystem: Host-associated > Plants > Peat moss > Unclassified | place... | reverse complement strand
TGATGGGAGTGCGCGCATGAGCGAAGAGACGGCACGGCAAGAGGACGCGGCACCGGGAGACCCGGCGCCGGGAATAGACCAAGGCGAGGGTGACGGCAGCGTCCTCAGCTACACCGTGGGATTGACGTTTGCCTTGGCCCTGACGGCGGCCTCGTTCATCGTCTCGCAATCCCATTTGTTCTGGGCTCCCGGTCTCGCCGTGGGGCTTGCGGTGCTCGCCATCGCTCAAATGGGGGTGCACTTGGTGTTCTTCCTGCACATCGGCAGCGGTCCGGACAACACCAATAACGTACTGGCGCTGGCCTTCGGCGTGCTGATCGTCACGCTGGTCGTGAGCGGATCTTTGTGGATCATGGCGAACCTCAACAGCAACATGATGCCGGAGGGCGTGATGCAGGAGATGCAGAAGTGACGATCTGAATTGAAGTCATTTATAACGATATTTCGTAAGTTATTGAATGAGCAGTACTATTACGATATGTCAAAAATGCGGCATTGACGAGAATACTCTTCGATTCCTTGCGTAACACGCTGTTTTAGCGCAGGCTTTAGAACTTGCTATCAGTCGAACGATGGATCGTTGGACGTAAGTGAAAGTAACACCCAGCAATCAGACGCTGATCCTGGCCAATGAGGGCCCCGCCGGTACTCCCGCCCAGAGTGCCTTGCGTTCTGCTATGCAATCCGTGCCCGGCGCCGATTCCGGCGGCGACTCGGTATTGCAGCGCGTCACCATCGTCACCGCGCACCCGGATTCCACGATGGTGTACATGCAGGCAGATTACGCGGCTGCCGGCAGGTCGTTTGCCGACATATCGCCGGATAGCATCGTCGCCACCATTCCCGCCGCCGCACCCGCGACCTACGGACCACGCCTCAGTCCATCGAGCGCAGCGACTGCAGGCGCACCGGCCCCCGTCTCGAGCACGTCGGTGGCTGCCATCGCCGGCACCGACATGGCCGCGAATGGCTCGGCATCGGGCGGTGCACTCCTTGCCCCCTATTCCCGCTCACCCAGCACAGGCTTTGCGAACCGGTCAAGCCGCGCCGTCGACCTCTACGCCAGCACGCAGAACATCTTGAGCGTTTCGCAGGGCGCCAACCATATTGATGTTCTTGCGTAGGATCCGCGCGTAAGTTTTAGGAATCGCTACAAAAGTCAAGAGAAAGAGGGGCTGCCGGCGCCCGCTGCGGAAAATCGCTTCGCCAGCGCACTCAGCAGCGATGACCGTAGCGCGTCGCGTTGCCCCGGATCCGTCGTGGCGGTCAATTGCAGCGTAACGGCCGTGGGTTCGACCTTGATGACGAAGCAACCCAGAGACGGCTTGTCGCCCAGCGTCTCGGCAGCGACGGCGAGGGCGAGTTGCCGCGCAGCCTCCCAATCCGCTTCCCGGTTCAACTCGATGTTGATGGCAAGTGGCGCGGCCATGAGGTTGGTGTTGAGGTTGATGGTCACCTGGCTCGCGGCGAGGCTGTTCGGCACGACGATGGCGTGGCCATTCGCGGATCGCAACGTGGTGTAACCCAGGGAGATCAGCTCGACCACGCCGATCTCGGTGCCGGTGGGCGCCGCCACCTGCAGCGTGTCGCCCAACCGGAAGGGTCGGTAGATGGTGATCGACACTCCTGCGACCAGATTACCCAGCGTGCTTTGGGCGGCCAAGCCGATCACGACGGACGCCACGCTCGCACCGGCCAGGAGGGCCGTTCCCATCGAGCGGAGCACGGGAATTAAATGAGCGTACAGAATGAGCACCACCACCCAGATCAGCGCCGTCGCCACCTGTTGCAGGAAGCTGATGGTCGTGCGGTCGATGCTCCCTTTGCGGGTCATCGCGGCATGCACCGCCGCGCGGAGCAGCCGTGACAGCACCAGGGCGATGGTGACGGCAATCACCAGGTAGGCGATGGCGCCGATGAAGGAGTCGGGACTCAGGTATCGAAACAGATCGTGTTCGCCCGTCTTCAGGTCGTTCATGCCCATGCTCTGCAATCGGCGCTGCCGGTCTCAAAAGTCCAAAGATCATCAGTTTGGCGCGGCGGTGGATGCGGGCGCCAGGCCGCTCTACCCGGCCGTTCGTAGGAATTTTGCCCGTTTGAAGCGACGAGTTTTGCCTGTATTCTCATCCGTCAAGTCTTGCATGAGTTCAGCCGATGCATCCTCCGTTCACGCCCCGAGTCGTCGCGCTGCTGTCGCTGCTACTTTGGGCTTCACAGAGCGGCGCCGCGCCGATGACGCGAAGCTTCGTGCTGAGTTGGTTCTACCCCGCCGTGTACCATGATGCGGATACCTGTCCCCGGGGTTTGAACCCGTTGCCGGACGAGTTCTTCAAGCGCGACCTCAAACTCCTGGGAGTTCCGCAAACGGAAGTCGATGCGGCCTTCGACAAGGATTATAACCAGCAGAATGCGCGCACCACCACGAACTGGGTGACGCTCGCAAGCACCCGGGGCAACGGTGTGGACAATGTCTACCTCCACCCGACCACCGTGCCCGATTCGCACTTGAAGAGCGCCGTGGGACGCTACGGCTACGGTTTCAACCTCGATGGCAGGGGGGCTCTTTCACCGAACTCGTACGAGGATCCCGACAGCCACGAGAGGGGCGTCAACAACCAGCTGTTCCGCGCCTTGGGATGCATCCCGGTCTACAAAGCACTGCCGCCGCCACAGCCGCCGCTCGAGGCTGAATATCGGTGGGGTTCAGCGCGGGCCGCCATGGGCGCGTGGTTGATCTCCATCACGGGCCCCGACCTCACCCACGAGGGCGAGGTGACCGTGACCTTGCAGAACTCGATCGACCCGGTCACCACCCAGGATGCGAACGCGCGGGTCCAGGGTGATATGACCTACCGGGTCCGTGCGGCGTCACGGACGCGCAATGTGCTGCGCGGGCACCTCAAGGACGGCATCATCACCACCGAACCCGCGGCCATCTTCATGGAGTGCGATTCCTATATTCAACCCACCTATGAGTTCAAGCAGGCGCGGCTGCGCTTGCGAATCCAGTCCGACGGCTCACTCCAAGGAATGCTCGGCGGCTACCAGCCCTGGCTCCCGGTCTATTGGAGTCATGCCAAAGTGGGCTATATCGATGAGCGAGGCTTCGGCATCGATGCGCCGGCGCTGTACTACGCCTTGCGTAACGATGCGGACGCCTACCCGGACCCCGCGACCGGCCAAAATACGGCGATCTCCGCCGCCTACCTGCTCGACGCCGTGCCGGCGTTCGTGGTCACCGCAGCGGCTCCTGCAGGGGGCGAGCGCGCCGCTCGGCTTGCGGCAGACGATCGCCCCGCCAACGCTGAACCCGGCGCCATCAAAACGCTGTGGGATCGTCTCTCGACTCCGCGCGAACCGATGGTACCCGGTGCGGCCCCGCTCGCGCGGCGGCTGCGCCCGGATCAATATCGACGGGTGATCGCCGACGTCTTCGGCCCAACCATTCGCGTCCTCGGCCGGTTCGAGCCCGATGTCCGCGAGGACGGGCTGTTCGCCATCGGCGTGGGTCATGTCGGACTGACTGCGACGGGCATGGAACAATACGACGCCATGGCCCGCGGCATCGCCGAGCAAGTCGTGAGCGAGGCCCATCGCGCAACGCTCATCCCTTGCCGTCCGCGCAGCGCGACCGCGGCCGATGACGCCTGCGCGCGGCAGTTCTTCGCAGCGGCAGAACCGCTGCTCTACCGCCGACCGTTGGCATCGGGCGAACTCGACCAGGCGGTCAGCGTCGCCCGCCAGAGCGCCGGGGCTCTGCATGATTTTTACGCGGGGTTGTCTTTGAGTCTCGCCGGTGTGCTCGAGTCGCCGCCCTTCCTGTTTCGCGAGGAGTCGCTCGAACCGGACCCGGCACATCCGGGCCGCTCTCGTTTGGACGCCTTCAGCATGGCATCTGCTTTGAGTTTCTTCCTGTGGAACTCGGGGCCGGATGCGGAGCTGCGCGTCGCCGCGGCGAGCGGTGCACTCAATACCCGCGGAGGCCTCGAGCGCCAGGTCAACCGCCTGCTGCGTTCACCCCGCCTCGAAGCCGGAGTGCGCGCGTTCTTTGCCGACATGCTGCAATTCGAGTTGTTCGACACGCTCGCCAAGGATGCACAGATTTATCCCAAATGGACTGCGCAAGTGGCCGCGGATGCACAGGAACAGACCCTGCGCACCATCGTGAATGAGGTGCTCACGAAGCGCGGTGACTACCGCGATTTATTCACCACCCGCGACACCTTCCTGACGCCGCTGCTCGGCTCACTGTACGGCGTGCCGGTCGCACCGGCGCCCGGGGACGGATACCGCGCGATGCGGCTCCCTGTCGGCGATCCGCACACCGGCATCCAGACGCAGGCGAGTTTCGTGGCGCTGCATTCGCACGAAGGAGTCAGTTCGCCCACGTTGCGCGGCAAGGCGCTGCGCGAGCTGTTGCTCTGTGAGCCGGTGCCGGCGCCGCCGGGCAACGTCAACTTTGCGATCGCGCAGGATACCCACAATCCCAATCTCAAAACCATGCGCGACCGGCTGACCGCGCATCGCACCGATCCGGCTTGCGCTGGCTGCCACAAGCTCATGGATCCGATGGGCCTCGCGCTCGAGAATTTCGGCTCCGATGCCGGCTATCGTACGGCGGAAAACGGCAAGCTGCTCGATACCCGCGGTGAATTGGATGGGGTGACTTTCGACGATCCGGTCGGACTCGGCCATGCCCTGCATGACAATCCCGCCACCGCCGCCTGCCTGGTGCGGCGGGTGTACTCCTACGCGACGGGACACTCCGCCGCGCGCCGCGACATGCCCTGGATCCGCTATCTGGAGCAACGTTTCGTGGCGGACGGGTACCGCGTTCCCACGCTCCTGCGCGAGATTGCCACCAGTGATAATTTCTACCGCGTCACCTTGAACCAGCCTTTATTGGCTGCCCGCGAATCGTCCCTTCAGGAGCATCCAGTACCATGAGTCCCTCGCAACGTTTGAGCCGGCGACGCGTGCTGCGCGGCATGCTGGGTGGTGCGGCCGTGACGGTCGGTCTGCCGATGCTCGATTGCTTTCTCGACCCGCGGGGCGTGGCGCTCGCCGGCGGAGCACCGCTGCCGGTGTGCTTCGGCACCTGGTTCTTCGGTTGCGGCCTCACGCCCGGACGCTGGGAACCCGCCACGGCGGGCAGCAACTATGTCCTCGGCCCGGAACTTGAGCCCCTCGCGCCCATGCGCGCCAAGCTCAACGTCTACAGCCAAATGTCGGCACTGCTCGATGGCCGGCCGCGCGCACCCCACACCGTGGGGCCCGCAGTGGTGGTGCAAGGAACGACGCCGCCGACGGCGGACCGCTCATTCAACGTCGAACCCAGTCTCGATGCCGTCATCGCCGATGCCATCGGCCCAAAGACCCGCTTCCGCTCGCTCGAGGTGTCCTGCACCGGCAACCCGAACAGCACGCACAGCAAGCGTGCCGGCACCGCCACCAACCCGTCCGAGGTGTCGCCGCTCGCTCTCTACAATCGAATCTTCGGCAGCGAATTCAGCGATCCGAACGCGGCGAACTTCACCCCCGATCCAACCTTGCTCGCCCGTCGCAGTGTGCTCTCCGCCGTCAGCGACCAGACACGCCGGCTGATGCAGAATCTCGGCGCGGCCGATCGGGCACATCTCGACCAGTATCTGACCTCGCTGCGGGAACTCGAGCAGCAACTCGACCGGGAAACCGAGCGCCCCGCGCCGCTCGCTGCCTGCTCCCGGCCGATTCGCCCTGAGGCGACGCCAGAGGGCGCAGAAGTCGCCGAAACCACCGCCAATCACCGGCTGTTCGCCAAACTGCTCGCGCATGCGCTCGCCTGCGATCAGACGCGGGTGTTCAACGTCATGTTCACGGACGGTCTGTCACAGCTGCGCTTCGCCGGCGAGGCGAATACGCAGCATCTCTACACCCACGAAGACCCTGTCGATGTCGCGCTGGGATATCAGCGGAATGTGGTCAAGTTCGCGCCGACGATCATGTCTAATTTCAACCTGTTATTGATGGAACTTGACAGCATTCGAGAAGGAGATCGCACGCTCCTCGATCGCCTCTTGGTGTTGGCCTACACCGATTCCGGCTATGCCAAGAACCACACCACCGACAACCTGGTGGTGATGACGGCGGGGGCGGCCGGTGGCCGGCTCAAGACCGGCGTGCATGTGGCCGCGCCGAAGGGCGATCCGGTGACGCGGTTGTCGCTGACGGTGCAGCAAGCCCTGGGCTTGGCCGTCAGCAGCTTCGGGACGGAGTCCAACCGCACCTCGAAAACGATCACGGAAGTACTCGCATAGCATGAGTCGCGCATCGCCGGTCATCGCCGGCGGCGTGGGGCTCGCGATCCTCACCGCTGCCCTGGTGCGGTTTACGCTGTTGCCGTCGGCCGGTGGTCGTGCCACGGCCGCCGCCGCCGCCGTGCCCCGCCTCACCCCGCCCGGCATCACCCTGCAATTGCGCACGCCCACGGCCAAGGGCCACATCGAAACCAACCCACAGGAGTTCTATGCGGCCGCCGACGGCATGGCGTTATATCTCTACGCGAACGACCAAGCCGGCCAAGACTCGCGCTGCGCCGGTGCGTGCCGAGAGCACTGGCAGCCTCTGCAGGCGCCGGCGGGAGCAGCCGCGGACGGCGACTGGTCGGTGCGCCAGTCGCCCAGCGGCCCCGAGTGGCGCTTCCACGGTCGGCCCGTCTACCGGGACATGGAAGACACCGTCATCGGGACCGCCGCGGGCGACGGCGCCGAGGACGGCGCCTGGCAGGTTGCGCTGCTGCGCCCCGAACTCGGCATGGCGCTCCCGGATGGCATCTCGGTGCGACCCATCGCCGACGCCGGCGGCACGGGCTTGGTCGATGATCGCGGCCGTACCCTCTACGACGACAGCGCGCGCACCATCGACGACCCCGCGCGCGCCGCCGGGTCGTGCGATGCCCGGTGCCAGAGGCTGTGGCATCCCCTCGAGGCGGCGGCGATCGCCAATACCGTCGGCGAGTTCCGCCCGCTGGCGCGCGCCGACGGAATCACGCAGTGGACCTATCGGCAGCATCCGCTCTACACCTTCGCTGGGGACCACGCGCCCGGTGATGCGCTCGGAATCGGCGTCGACTCCGCATTCCAGGTGGCACTGACGGCGCGATTCTTCACGCCCGCCGACGTGACGATCCGGCGCACGCTCGAGTTCGGCACCCTGCTCGCCACCACCCGGGGCTACACGCTGTATGAACGCGATCGCGTCACCGCCGCTGAAGAGCGCCATGAATTTCGCAGCGACCACGGCACACCCGCCTTGGGGCGGCTGCTGGGGCTCCGCACCTGCGATGCGGCTTGCACCCGCGACTGGCCGCCACTCACGGCGGCCGACGATGCCGAGCCCTCCGGCTATTGGTCGGTACTCACCCGGCCCGATGGACGCCGGCAATGGGCTTACAAGGGATTCGCGCTCTACACCTTCGCCGCCGATCGGCCGGGTGAGCTCGGCGGCAACCGACGCTATACCTTCGCGCCGATCAACGCCGCTACGCCAACGCAGACCGCGGCGCCCAGCGACACCGCTGCACCCAGCGACACCGCTGCGCCCCCGATCGATCCCTTTGCACCACCCGGCACGCCGCCCGGCTCCGGGGTGGGCGCGCTCTTCTGGCATGCGGTGGTGCCGTGAGGCGCGCCCTTTGCATTCCCCTTGTCATCGGCGGCTGTATTGCCCTCCTGGCGGCTGCAGCGGTCATCGCCCCCGCGCCCGCCTTGAGCTCCCGTCCCCTGCCACCGCCCACTCTGGATCCGGTTCTCATCGAGCAGGGACGCTATCTCGCGGCAGCGGGCGATTGCGTTGCCTGCCATACGCGCTCAGGGGGAGAGCCTTTCGCCGGCGGGCGGCCGCTCGATACACCGTTCGGCGTGATCTACTCCGGCAACATAACCCCCGACCCGTCGACCGGCATCGGCTCTTGGACCGAGTCCGACTTCGCACGTGCCCTCCGCGAAGGCATCGCCGCGAACGGCGCCCATCTCTACCCCGCCTTGCCGTACACCGCCTACACCCGGTTGAGCGATGCCGACGTCCATGCTCTGTACGCGTATTTTCGCAACGTGACACCGGTGCGTTACACGCCGCCCGCCAACGCCCTGCCTTTTCCATTCAGCATGCGGAGCCTCTTGGGTGTCTGGAATTGGCTGTTCTTCGCGCCCGCGCGCTACCAGCCCGACCCCACCCGCTCCGCCGCATGGAACCGCGGCGCCTACCTCACGCAGGGACTCGGACACTGCGGCGCCTGCCACACCCCCCGCAATCGCTTGGGAGCCGAGCGCAGCGACCAGGCACTGACCGGCGGCGAATACCTCGATCAAATCACCGACGAGATCGTCGACGGACGGGTCGTGCCCCTCGATGAGCGCACCGTGCGGCCCTGGGCCGCCGCCAATCTCACGGGCGCGCGCACGGGCCTCGCCGCCTGGACGACCCAGGACATCGTCGAATATCTCAAGAGCGGACACAGCGCTCGCGCCGCCGCCTTCGGTCCCATGAGCGAGGTGGTCGGCAACAGCACCAGCCGCCTCCGCGACGCCGATCTCAATGCCATCGCCGTGTACTTGAAGAGCCTGCCGGCCGATGCTCCGGTACCCGACCTCGCGAAGCCTGCGGCGGCGACGATGCGTCTCGGCGAAATCGTCTTCACCGCCCGCTGCGGCGATTGTCATCTGCCGAGCGGCTTGGGGGTTCCACGCGTCGCCGGAACGGATGCCTCCAAGACCGCACCGCCCTTGGCCGGCAGCGCCGCTCTACAAGCGCCGAGTCCCGCAACCCTCATCAACGTCATTCTCTATGGGGCACACGAACACGACGCCGACGCCCAAGCCGGCGCCTGGCCTACCATGAGCGGCTTCGAACTCAGCGTCGGCTTGGATGACACGCAGATCGCCGCACTGGCAACGTACGTCCGCTCGAGCTGGGGCAACCAGGCAAGGGCGGTCGATACGAGTGCAATCGCCCGTCAACATTAGTCGCCCATGAAACTCGCCGCGCCCCTTCAAGCACTCTTGCTGCTCATGCTGGCCGCGACGGCCGGCGCCGCGCCCTGTGCCAATCTCTTCGGCCAGCGATGTCGCATCGATCTGGCAACCGGCATCCACATGACCTACTTCGAGGCCGGCACACCGACCGGCGAGCCGCTCATTTTCCTGCACACGGACACGACGAGTGCCGTCGAATGGGCATGGACCGTCCAGGCGCTGCTCGAACTCGATCCGGGATACCATGTGTTCGCGCTCGATCAACGCGGGGCCGGCGGTACCGATCTGCCCGACACGCCCGAGTGCTGGACGCACCCCAATGGTTGTATCCGCCGCGTCGATCTCGCGGCCGACGTCCTCGCCTTCATGGATGCCGAGCACCTCGACAAAGCGATCCTGGTGGGACATGCCATGGGGGCCGGCGCCGCGCGCACGGTGGCGCTCGCCCACCCCGAGCGGGTGGAGAAGTTGATTCTCTCGGGGACCGGATTGCCTCGCGCCCCCCGCGCGATGCCTCACTCCGCCGGCCCAATGACCGACCCCGCCGGCGCACCTCACCCGCCGTGGGAGGGCATGCGGGCGTTGGGGTGGCAGGCGATGCTCGAGGCGAGAGGGGTTCGATGGCCCGAGGGCGCGCTGCACATGCGGCCGCTCGATATCGACCCTGACGCCGTCGACGACATCATCGCGCATTGGGATATTTCCGCCATTGCGCCCGCGTCGGTGGTGGCAATGATCGCGGCGCAGACTGCCGAGGAGTCGCTGGCGACCTGGGGCACGATGGATCCGATCCCGGCAGCGCTGTCACCGCCAGAACGACTCGAGAACCTGTCGGTGCCGACGCTCGTCCTGTGGGGAAGCGAGGACGCCGGGCTCGACCGGGCATCGCAACAGCGCCTGATTGAGCTGCTGCAGGCGGCATCAACCTCTCATCCCGGCATGGTGTTCTACTGGAAGCAGTATGGCGTGCGCCCGCCGCCCGCCTCGGGCGACAAGCATGATGCCGACGATATCGGCCACAACCTGTCGTGGGAAGCACCACGCCCGTTGGCGACGGACATCGACCGATTCGTCCGCACCGGTGCGCCGACACCCGATCTGTATCGCAGCGACGCGCCCCGCGACCGCCGGACCATCGTCATCGAGCCGGGCAAGGCGATCGTCGTTACGTCCGCACCCGCTCAGGTCCGGTAGTCGGGTTCCTCCGCATCGAGGATGGCCTTGACGTTGTCGAGATGGTCGATGGCCAGCTGACCGTAATCACGCCATTGCCGCTCGGTGAGCGCGGCGAGTTCGTCGCTGACGATATTGAGCGGTCGTCCGGTCGCATAGCCGGTGAGGAGCGTCTCCGCGGCGCGTTCGAAGTAATACATTTCATCGAAGGCGGCCGCCACCGATGCGCCGATGACGAGCACGCCGTGATTCGCGAGCAGCAGCACGGTCTTGCCGGGGGTCAGCAGCGCCGCGACGCGATCGCCCTCCGCATCCGACAAGGCCATGCCATTGAAGCCGGCGTCCACCACAACCCGGCCGAAAAATCGCATGGTGTTCATGTCGATGGGAACCATCGTCGGGTCGGCGAGACAGGCCAGCGCCGTCGCATACTTCGAATGCAGGTGCATGACGCAACGTGCCTCCGGCAGCCGGGCATGCAGTCGCGCGTGCAGGTACCAGGCCGTGGGGTCCGGCGCATCGGACGAAGCCCAGGTGTCCGGCTGACCGGCGTCCAGGAGCTTGAGATCGCCCGCCGTGATCCGCGAGAAATGCCGGCCGCGGGGGTTCAGCAGAAAGCGCCGGCCATCGGCGCTGACGGCGACGCTCAAATGATTGGCAACCGACTCGTGCATCCCCAGGCGGGCAAACCAGCGAAAGGCGGCCGCCAGATCGATGCGCGCCGTACGCTCGAGGGCCTGCTCGCCGCCGTCATCCCGCATGACGCCTCACCGATCGTTGCTCCTCGCTCATCGTCAGCCACTGCGCTCTCATCGTTGCACGCTCGCCCACTGCGGATGTTGCCACACCTCGGCGCGTTCGGGCGGCAACGGCGGCCTGCCGCGCAGCAGGTCGCTGATCTTCTCCGCAATCATGATCGTCGGCGCATTGGTGTTGCCGCTGACGATGGCCGGCATGACCGAGGCGTCGACCACGCGCAATCCCTCGAGCCCATGCACCCGACACTCGCCATCGACCACCGAATCAGCAGCACCCGTACCCATGCGGCAGGTGCCCACCGGGTGATAGCAGGTCTCCACACCCTGCCGCAACCAGGCGTCGAGCTGCACATCGCTCTGGATGGTGGGACCCGGATTCAACTCCTCCCCCCGATAGGGAGCAAGGGCCGGTTGCGCAAGAATTTCCCGGGTCAGGCGCACAGCTTGGCGCAGATCCGCGCGATCTTGCGGGTGCTCGAGATAATTGAACAGAATCGCGGGCGGCTCTGCGGGGTCGGCCGAGCGAATCGACACCCGACCCAAGCTGCGCGGCCGCATGAGGTCGATATGAACCTGGAACGAATGAGTCCCCACATCGCTCACCGTGCCGGGTTTGATCGCGAGCGGCATGAAGGTCAATTGGATATCCGGCTGTTCGATACCGGCTCGGCTGCGCAAAAAGCCCCCCGCCTCGAAATGGTTCGAGCCCGCATGACTGTCGAGACCCAAGAACCAACGCAGCCCGGTCTTGAGCTTGCCGAGACCGCGGTTGGCGCCATAGAGCGAGATGGGTTGCAGACAGCGGTGCTGGACCACCACATCCGGATGATCGTTCAAGTACCCGCCCACCGCGGGCAGTTCATGGCGAGGTTGCACGCCTGACGGTCCGAGCAAGCCGCTCGCGCCGATGCCGGACAATTGCAGTAGCGCCGGCGAATTCACGGCCCCCGCGCAAAGAATCACCTCACGGGCGGCGCGTACCGTGTGCTCACGGGTGCCCGCCGCATACTCGACGCCGACCGCCCGCTTGCCCTCGAGTACCACACGGCGCACCAGCGCGCCGGTGACGACGGTGAGGTTCGGGCGCTTGCTCGCGGGATGCAAGTAGGCGCGTGCCGTGCTGCAGCGCCGGCCACCCTCGGTGGTTCGATCGACGCGGCCGAATCCTTCCTGGCGCCACCCGTTCGGATCGGAGGTTGCACCGTACCCCGCCTCGAGGGCCGCTTTGACGAAAGCCTCCGCCAACGGCGCGCGCCGCAGATCTGGGGCGAACACGGCGAGCGGCCCGCTACCGCCATGATAGCCGTCGCCGCCATGGAGGTGGCGTTCGGCCCGTTTGAAGTAAGGCAATACGTCGGCATAGCCCCAGCCCGGTAATCCGGCGCGCGCCCAGCCATCATAGTCACCGGCATGGCCGCGGATATAGACCATTCCATTGATGGACGAGGAGCCGCCGAGCACGCGGCCCCGCGGGTGGGTGAGACGGCGTTCATCCAGATAGGGTTCGGGCTCGCTGCGATAATCCCAATTGAAGCGATTCGAACTCAACAGGCTGCCGACCGCCGCGGGCATGGCGATTCGCCAGCTTCGGTCCCTCGGACCCGCTTCGATCAAGAGGACGCGGACTGAAGGGTCCTCGGTGAGCCGTGACGCGAGCACGCAGCCGGCCGAACCCGCACCGACGATGATGTAGTCGGGAGCCGCGCTCACGCGCGGATCGCGTCGTAGCAAAGTTGGTGAAAGTGGCGAACCAAGTGCTCGCTGCGATTATCGATACCCTCACCGATGACGTAGCGCCCGCGCTCGAAACCGAAGGAGCGAAGGCCTTTCTGATTCGAGATGTTGAGCCGGATGTCCTCAGGGCCCAGGTGCTGATTCATCCAGCGTATGCACGCCTGCGTAACCTTGGGCGGTGTCCGCCCCTCCACCGAGTAATAGCCAAAGCGCAGCATCGAGGTTTCAGGACCCGTCGGGTTCATGATGAAGGTGCCGACCACATCGGCGTAGGGAAAGACATAGATCGTCGCATTCGGCCAAAGGCCAAAATTGAAAAACGAATCGGTCTGCCAGGTGGCGCCGTCCAAGGCAACCCCATAGGCCTCGGCGATGGGCTCCCGCGTGGGAGGCCCCACATAGGTCCACCACTCGCCGTGCGCATTCAACCGGTAGCCGGAGAAATCGATGAGCTTGACCAATTGTTTGTGGGCGGGCCCCGAGTGATCGAAGTGATAGCCCTCGATGGAGTTTTCCTGAATCACCTTCCAATTGGCGGCCACCGGCACGTCGACCTCGTCGAGCAGCGTGAGCCGGTCGAGATCGGGAATGTAGCGGCGAATCTCCGCCTCCGCCCCCGGCGCCATCGATTCGATCGATGCCGCCGCCGGATCCAGATTGATGAACACGAAGGCGGCGAACACCGCCACCTGGACCGGTTTCAACCCATGCGCCGAACGGTCGAAACCAGGCACGGCTTGCGACTGGGAGGCGCCCCGCAGGCAGCCATCCAACGAATACGTCCAGGCGTGGTAGCCGCAGGTGAGCATCCCGAGCTTGCCGCGCCGAGCCTCGAGCAGGCGGTTGCCGCGATGCTGACACACATTGTGGAAGCCACGAATCACCCCGTCGCGGCCAGCCACCACGATCACGCTCTGCTCGAAAATCTCATGAGTGACGAAGTAGCCCGGCTCGCGCAGTTCATTGACATGCGCCACGAGGTGCCAGGACTTGAAGAAGATGCCCGCCTTTTCCCGTGCAAATATATCCGCGTCATAGAAAAAAGATGCGGGCAGGGTGAACCCTGCCGCTCGATCCGCCGTGCTCCAATCAGTCATGCCTGCTCCGTTGATCGATCCTGCGATGATCGCCATCCCGCGTTGGCCGCCGTGCTCCGCCGGCCGAATCGAAACTTACGAGCCCTGGGGTGGCTCCGCCTGCTGAAAAGCGTCATTATGATGTCGAATTCACTCCGATAAGGTGGGCGGGTGCGCAAGCTGGCTTTCCTGGTGTTGCCGGAATTCTCCAATCTTGGCCTGGCGGCGGCCATCGAGCCGCTGTTCGTGGCGAACTGGCTCGCCCAGGCGACGGTGTTCGAATGGCAGGTGGTGTCGGTGGACGGGCGCCCGGTCCGCTCGAGCAACGGACGCATGGCGCAGGTCGATGGAGGAACTTCCTCCGCGACGCAGGCCAAGAGCGTTTTCGTGCTCGCAAGTTTCGAGCCGCAGCGCTCCGTCGCGGACCGCTCCGCAGTGCGGTGGTTGCAGCGCATGGCGCGCTTCGGCGCGGAGCTTGGCGGTCTCGAGAACGGAAGCTTGATCCTCGCGGCGGCCGGAGTGCTCACCGGACTGAAGGCCGCGGTGCACTGGGACAACGCTCTCGGCTTTCGGGAGCGGCATCCCGCGATTCAGACCGTACCGCAACTGTTCGTGCGCAGCGGCGGGCGCATCACCTGCGCCGGCGCGTCGGCCATCCTCGATCTCATGGTCGCTTGGATGGGCTGGCATGGGCACACGGCGCTCGCCGCGGAGGTGGCCGACCATTTGCTGTTGGGCACCCCCCGCAGCGCCACCACGCCGCAGCGAGGGGCGGTGGCCGGCATCGAGCCCGGTGCCGATTCGCTGGTCGCCGCCGTTCGCGCACTCATGCAGGAGCACATCGAAGAACCGCTCGGCTGCGAAGAGCTCGCTGCGCAACTGGGTTTATCGCTCCGCCAAATCGAGCGGCGGCTGCGCGCGGCGACCGGGCTCTCGGTGCTCCAGCAGTATCGGCAGCTGCGCATGACCAAGGCGCACCAGCTGCTGCAACAGACGGCGCTCAGCGTCACCGAAGTGGCGTTGGCCTGCGGATTCGCCTCGCCCGAGTACTTCTGCCGGCTCTACCGCCATCAATTCGGTTGTTCCCCGAGCCGCGACCGCCGACAATCCACCGATGCACCGGTCATGCGGCAGCCTTGACGGGTCAGCAACCCATCTGGAGCATAGTTAGCGTCATGTTCGATTTCACCGGCAAGCGGGTGTTGATTACCGGCGGCGCCCACGGCATCGGCGCCGCCTGCGCGGCGGCCTTCCATGCGCGCGGCGCCCGCGTCGCCATCGGCAGCCGTCATCAGAATTCCTTCGAGGAGTTCGCTGCGCGCAGCGGGCTTGCCGGACTGCACCCCGCCGTGGGCAATGTGAGCACTCAACGCGGCGCCGAGGCCGTGATCGCCGCCGCGGTGACCCGCCTGGGCGGTCTCGACGTGCTGGTCAATGCCGCCGGCGTGTTCGAGGAAGTGCCCATCGAACGGATCTCCCAGGCGCACTGGGATGACATGCTCGGCACCAATCTCGGCGGAACGTTTTTCTGCTCCCAGGCGGCCCTGCCGAGCCTCGCCGAGAGCAGCGGCAATATCGTCAATGTGGCATCCGATGCCGGTCTCATCGGGTATCCGATGGGCGTGGCCTATTCGGCTGCAAAGGGCGGCGTCGTCAACCTGACCCGGGCGATGGCGGTGGAGCTGGCGCGGCGTGTGCGCGTCAATTGCGTCTGTCCGGGCAATGTCGATACCGACATGATTCAGCGTGCCGCCATGGCCAGCGGCGATCCGGCCGACTACCTGCAGCGCGCACGGGCACGCGCGCATACCAAGCGGATGGCGAGGCCGGCCGAGATTGCCGCCGCCATTCTCTACTTCGCCTCCGACGAGGCGGCAAGCACCACCGGGGCGGCACTTGCGATCGACGGCGGCGGCACCGCGGGGTTTTGACGGCCCCGCGCGAACGACACGCGGCACACCGACACCGGCATTCGCTGCTCCGTGCAAAACTCCAGGAATCGGCGCTGGTTGTCTTGCAGGCGATCTCCCGGACCCTTGACCTCGATCAGCCGGTAGCGTCGCTCGTCCGGCCAGAATTGCACCAAATCAGGAAAGCCGGTGCAGTTCTCCATGACGTCCCGCACGATCCACTCAAACCACCGCCGCAAATCCGCTGCCGCAAAGCACGCGAGCGCCAGCTCCAACAGCGGTGCACTCAACAACCCCCAGGCGACGAACGGCGACTGAATGCCGGCCTTCTCGACGAACCGCCGTCGAATGATCTCCTCGTAATGCCGCGACTCGAGGGCCGCGAAGCACTCGGCGAAACGATCGCGCCGCCGCTCGTAAAAATAGCCGCTCTTGAGGTCGGCGGGACCGTACTGGAAATCGTGGAAAAAGGCGCCCGGTATCGGCGCAAAGATCGCGTCCCAGCAGAGAAGGCCGAACAGGGAGTTGATGAGCCCGTTCTCGACATAGTGAACACTCGTGTGCGACCCGTCTTGCAGATGATCGCGGATGCGCATTTCCACGGCGGGCTCCTCCGGCAGCTCCTTGAGCACTACATGGAAGCTCGCGACAGCCACCGGCGTCGTCTTCTCGACGGTAAGGCCGAGCCTTCGACTCAAACGCGGCAGCAGCCTGAGCACATGCTGCCGCTCTGCCTCGTTCTGCGGATTCGATCGCGCCGCCAGGCACAGATCATGGGCCGCTCGCCACTCCCCCAGGCGCTCGAGCAGAAGCGCGCTACGCATCCGCGCCCCCCGATGCCGGCAGGCCGACAACACCGCCAGCGCTGCGGCAACGTCGGAGCGCTCGTAGGCAGCGGCGACTTTGAACAGCAGCCTCTGCCGAAGGTCTTCCAACCAATCACTGTCCGCGATCGGCAACGGAATGGCAGCCAAGACCTTCTCGAGCGCCATGCCTTCATCAAGATCCCGCCGGCAGCGATACAGCTGATGGAATACCTCGATCTGCGCCCGGGTTCGAAAAGCCGCCGAATGTCCGGGGACGCTCTCGTACGAAGTGATCCCGAGATCCGCCAGCACGAACTCGCTCCAGTCCTGCCGAAAGTTGCCGAAGAACATCAACCTGAACCGCTCGGCGAGGGGTTTCACCAGCGGATGAAAAACGCGATCCGGCGAATGAGCGCACCACCCGCGAAACGGCCGCGAATCGGGGCATTGTTCGCGCAGCATGGCCAGCAGCTCCGTCTTCTTCAGCCGGTGTAATGGCTGCGGCAGCGCCAGATGGTCGAGGAGCTCGCTCTTCGTCAACAACCGATGGAGCGCTGCCGCATCGAGAACGGGCTCCTCCAGCCACCTCACCCGCAACAGCGGCTCGGCCGCCGCGGCAGTATCCCCGATCTCGGGGTAGCGGAGCCGGCTCAAGCGAAAGAAGGTGCCGCGACGCATGAACATACGCACCATGAGCGCGCAGGACGGCACGGGCAGCGTCGCGAACAGCGTGATGAACTCCCGCTCCTCCGCCGACAACAGCTCCCCGTAGCGCTTCTGCAGCGAGGCGAGGACCGACCTGAAGTTGTTCAGGTAGTACAAGGGATCCGGCAGGATTCTCGAGTACTCGGGTGTCGCCAACACGACGCGGCCTCCAGCATGATTTCCAGGCATTTTACCCACCATCGTGCGCTCGTCTCGTCTCATTATTCGGCTTGTGTTAGCTGCCGAACGGTGACATCCGGTATGGCGTGCTTATCTCGTTCGACATGGATTTAAAACGATCGACACAACGGCCCGTACCCGGTGCGCGTCATCTTTCCGCCTCGCTGCTGCGGCGCGGCCCTTAGACCGCCATGACCGACGCCCGCAGCGAGCAACCCATTTCTGCCGCGCTCGAAGCCGCGTGCGCGGATGAACCCATCCACATCATCGGCACGGTTCAGCCGCACGGCTTCGTGCTGGTTGTCGATGTCTACACGACGCACATCGTCCAGCTATCGAGCGGCGTCGCGCGCCACTGGTCGGGGCTCGAGGATTCCCTGAGGCTGCTCGAATGTCCGCTCGCACGCTGGATCGACGGACTCGACCCCGATCCGGCGCACCAGCTCATGTCCCTGCCGACCTCCAGCTTGATCATCCTGCCCTTCCAACCGCGACGCGCAGCGTCCGACCGCGGCGGGCTCCCCTTCCCGGCAACCGACACCGCATTCGAATGCGTCGGCCACCGGGTCGGCGACGTGGCCATCCTCGAATGGCAGCCGCTCGGCGCCGCGGTGCAAGGCACTGCCGGCAACCTCTCGGGCATGGACGACCTTCGCGCCGTGATTGCGCGCCTGCGCGTGCCAAAACTGCTCGACGTCTTTTACCGCGAATGTGTGCGCGAGGTGGCCCGAATTTCAGGATTCGACCGCGTCATGTTGTACCGCTTCCGACCGGATTGGAGCGGTGAGGTGATTGCCGAACGGGCCGACCGGGACCTGAAGACGCGCTTTCTCGGGCTCCGGTTTCCGGCATCGGACATTCCCGCTCAGGCACGCGCCTTGTTCACGAGCAGTAAGATTCGTGTGCTCGCCGACGTCCTGGCGACGCCCGACGTGCTGGTTCCCCCCTTGTTGCCCGACGGCCTGCCCTTGGATCAAAGCTACAGTCTGCTGCGCGGCATATCGGAGGTGCATCGCACCTACCTCGGCAACATGGGTGTCCGCGCGACCATGAGTCTGTCGATCATGAGCGACGGGAAGCTATGGGGGCTGATCGCCTGCCATCATTATCAACCGCGCAATGCCCCCCATCTCGTCATCAATGCGCTGCGTCAGGTCTGTGAACTCATCACCGAATTCGTGGCCCTGCGTATCGAGTCGCTGTCGCAACTCGAATCGACCCACAACAAGCTCTTGATCGAGCATTTGCTGAACCGGATCGATCAGGCGCTGCTGCTCGATGAAGACATCCATGCGGTCCTCGATCGCTGGTTGCCGCAGCTCCTGCTGGCGCTCGGTGCCGATGGCCTCTACGCGCACGTGGCCGCCCTGCGCTATGCGGGCGAGTCCGTCGGACCGGTGCCGGCAAGGAGCGAGGTGTTCGAGGAGGTGGCCCGGCTATTTGCGGCCACCCCGGACCCATCGAGCGTGCTTCAGCGCGTCGACCTGCGCAGCGGACACGGAACACCCCTGGTCAGCCTGCCGGCAGCGGCGGGCCTCCTCGCCGCGCATCGCGTCGGCGAACAGCTCGAATTCTGTGCCTTCACGCGGCCCGAAGTCGCGACCGAAATACGCTGGGCCGGTGCGCCCACGAAACTGGTCGCCACCGCCGCCGACGGCCGGATCGTGCTTCAGCCGCGCCGCTCTTTCGAGGTCTGGAAGGAATCAGTCGCCGGACGATCCCGTGACTGGACGCGCACGGAAGCGGACGCCTGCGAGCGGCTGCTGCGCATTTTGAGCGATAACGGGAAGCGACAGACCCACTCTGAGCTGCAGCAGATTCTTCTCTGGCGCGCGCACCACGATCATCTGACAGGCTTGCTCAATCGTCGGACCCTCGAGGAAACGCTGGCGCAGCATCTCGACGAGGGGCGCTACGACAGTGCCCTGATGCTGATCGATCTCGACAACTTCAAAATGATCAACGACACGAAAGGCCACGCGGTGGGCGACCTTCTGCTGCAGGAACTGAGCAGACGACTGACGGCGGTGATCAGACCCATTGACACCCTGGCGCGCGTCGGTGGCGACGAATTCATGCTGCTCGCAAGAATGGCCGAGCCCGACCGCTTCATCGCCCTCGAATTGGCCGCTCGACTTCACGACGCCGTCGCCCTGCCCTTCGATCTCGATGGTCACTCCACTCGTCTCGGCATTTCGATCGGCATCGCAATACCGCCGATTCATGGCACGAACGCTACCGATCTGATGCGCCGCGCCGACCTCGCCTTATATAGTGCAAAGAAGCTCGGTCGCTCGCGTGCGGTCATGTTCGACCCGAGTCTCGAGCTCGCCTTGGTGAGCGCCTACGAAGTGGAACGCGACCTGAACGAAGCCATCGCCAAGGGCCAGCTTTGGCTTGCCTTTCAACCCGAAGTCGATCTGAGCACCGGGAGGGTCGTGGGTCTCGAGGCGCTCGCCCGCTGGGAGCATCCGACTCGCGGCCCCATAGGGCCCACCGAATTCATTCCCATCGCCGAACGCTGCGGCCTCATCAAGCCCATCGGCCAATGGGTTGTCCGCAACGTCATCGCGACCCAGGCGAAGTGGCGCAGAGACGGCTTCCGTCACGTCCCGGTCGCGGTGAATGTGTCGATGGCCGAGCTCACCTCCGGGACACTCGTCGATCATATCGGCGCCACCTTGAGCGAATTCGGCATGCCGCCGGAATGTCTGGGCATCGAACTCACCGAGTCGGTCATCATGTCGGACCCGGACCTCGCCCTCAAGGTCTTGCAGAGTTTGCGCGAGCTCGGCATCACGACGGCTCTCGACGATTTCGGCACCGGCTATTCGTCACTGTCCTACTTGCGCCAGCTGCCCCTCAACTGCCTGAAAGTCGATCGTTCGTTCACGGCATCGCTCACCGACGACGAGCATGCGCGCAGTCTCACGCAGGCCATCATCCGTATGGCGGACTCGCTCAACATGGCGACGATTGCGGAGGGCGTGGAAACTCCGGCGCAGCTCGATTGGCTGATCGCCAACGACTGCAATGTCGGCCAGGGATACCTGTTCAGTCACCCGGTGCCCGCTGCGGCCGTGCAAGGGGCCGTCGAGCGCATCGAAGCGGTGCGGCGCGCCGTGCACTGAGGGCGCGGCGC
>Ga0116230_10001805_pt1 | contig 20496 bp, 19 predicted proteins | sample S1TSphfallax_3_FD_88678 | JGI IMG/M metagenome (GOLD analysis project Ga0116230, IMG submission 88678) | Host-associated microbial communities from peat moss isolated from Minnesota, USA - S1T2_Fd - Sphagnum fallax MG | ecosystem: Host-associated > Plants > Peat moss > Unclassified | place... | reverse complement strand
GTCAAAGCCTTTCTCGCCTATTCGGAGAAACGCTATGCAGAGGCAGCGGCGCTGCTCTCGCCCGTGCGGGATCGGGCGGTGAGTTCCGGCGGGTCGCACGCACAGCGGGATGTGCTCGCGCTCACGCTGGCCTCGGCAGCGGAGAAGGCCGGCAACGGCGCCCATGCGAGGGCCTTGCTCAATGAGCGGCTGGCGCTGCGCCCCCGCTCCTCACTCAATCAACAATGGATGTCCCGGATACGCGCATCAACGTGAAGCCAGCGCGTCCATGTCGGCCTGCATGCGCTCTTTGTATTCGTCGGACCAGTGAGCGCCGGGCTTCGATTTGGTGTTCTGCTGTTGCGGCCGCTGGACAGGTTCAGGCTTGCGTTCAGGCGGCGCTTTGCGGACCCCGGCCTTCAACTTGAGTGTGACGCGGGTGGTTGGAGGGGTCGATGAGTTTGAGTCGCTCATGCGGGCGTTTCTGTCTCCGATTAGATTATGGTGCGTTTGAATTGTAGCTCATGCGCTGACCGACATACAAAATCGACTTCGCGACCTCACGTAGGCGCTTGATGACGCCTACCGATGTGTGGTGGTCACGCCGACCGGCGCCGTACCCGATGTCGTCAGTCCCGGCGTTGCAGTCGGCACGGTCAGGAGCGTGAGCGCACCATTCGCGCCGATGCTGAACATCGACAGCGTGGTTGCCGGGTCGAGGGTGACCCCCGCTCCGGTGACGGTGCCACGATCCGCCACATACACGTACTGGCTGGTGGGATCGACCACGATCGACGAGGGGCCGACTCCTTGAGTGGCCACGGCGGCGCCAATTGACGTGAGCACGCCTGTCGTTGCATCGATGCTGTACTGGGACACCGTCGCATCGGTGTCATTGGTCACGTACAGGTACTTGCCGGTGGGATCGATGGCGATGCCGGTGGGCGCGAGCCCGGTCTTGATGCTCGAGGTCGACAGCGGGGTGAGGCCGCCGCCCGTCGTCACCCGGTATTCGGAGACGGTGTTGTCCGCGGAGTTGGTGACGTAAACGTAGTTGGGCGAGCCGTTGGTGCCGAGCACCGGGTCGAACGCGATGGCCGTCGGCTTGGCACCAGCGGCCACCGTGGGGTTGGCGAGCGGTGTGAGCGCGCCGCCCGTGCCGATGGCCCACTGGCTGACGTTGTTCGAACCGTAATTGACCACGTAGACATAGGAGTTGGTCGGGTCCACGGCGAGGGCAGCCGGGTTGGACGTGCCGGTCGGTGGCCCGACGGTTGCAGCGGGAGTCAGCGGTGACAAGGCACCGCCCGCTCCGATCCGATATTGGGACACCGTTCCATCACCGTAGTTGGCGACGTAGGCGTAGTCCGTGGCGGGCAAACCGGCACCGGCGGCAATCGTCGCAATCGCCAGCGACTGCGGACCGGTGCCCGACGGGACCGTGGGCTGAGTCATGGGTGTGAGCTGGCCGGTTGCGCCGATGGTGTACTGCGACACGGTGCCCATATTGGGCGACTCCGTCGCATAGTCGGTTACGTAGACATACGAAGACGTCGGATCGACCGTCACGCCGAACGGCTGAACCCCCGTCACGACGGTGGCCGGAGTCAACGGTACCAACTCGCCGCCGCTGCCCACCGAGAATTGCGCAAGGGTCGAAGCGCCGGCGGTGGCCGGCCCGAAATTGACCGAATAGACGTATTCGTAGGGCGCGACGGTCAATGTGACCGCCGGTGAGGTGATGCTGCCGGAGGTGGCGGTGACCGGGCCCGAGCCGACCGTAGTGCCGGCGGTGGCGACGCCCGCAGGACTGATGGTGGCGACCGACGGCGGCGTCCAGGTCACGGAGCTGGAAATATTCTGCGTCGCGCCGCCGGCGTAGCTGCCGGTGGCCACCAACTGCTCGGTGTTGCCTTCGATGAGGGTGGGAGCCGCCGGCGTGATGGTAATGGCGGTCAGTGCGCCCAGCGTCACGGTCAGAGTCGCGGTGCCCGAGATCGAGCCCGAGGCGGCGGTAATCACGGTGGTGCCCGGCAGCAGCGCGCTCGCGACCCCGGTGGCGCTGATGGTGGCCACCGTCGGGGTGCCCGAAGTCCAAGTGAGGTTAGGAAGCGTCGCCGCCGTGCTGCCATCGGTGTTGGTGCCGCTGGCGGTAAATGTCGTCGTGGTGCCCCCGGCAATGCTCTTCGTGGCCGGCGTCACGGTGATCGATTTGAGCACGGGTGCCGTGACGGTGAGCGCGGCCGTGCCCGAGACGCCGCTCAAGCTCGCGGTGATGGTCGAGGTTCCCGTGGCCACGGCGGTGGCCAGTCCCGCCGTGCTGATGGTCGCGGTCGCCGTGGTGCCCGAAGTCCAGGTAACGCTCGACGTGATGACCTTCGTCGAGCTGTCGCTGTACGTGCCGGTGGCCGTGAACTGCGCCGTGGTGCCGGCGGCGATACTGTCGGTCGCCGGTGTGACCGCAATCGAACTCAAGGTCGGAGGGGGAGGGGGGGTGCTCCCGCTATCCGAGCCGCCGCCGCCGCAGGCGGCGAGACAGAGCATGAGCGCGCCCAGTGCCCCATGGGCCAACGATGAACGGCGCGACACACGAAGAACAATCGATGAGATCATTTCAATCGATGAAATCATTGGATACATCCCAGCCAGAAGTTGTTTAAATCACAGGAATCGGGCGGATCAACACTCGATTCCGGCCGCGATGATGGCGTGGACGGCTGGCATAAACAAGGAAATAGTACTCAAAATTTCGCCGGGGAGGCACGCGTGGAACAACCGCGCGTCCTGGTAAAAATTACAATCGGCGGCGACGCGGCAGCCTTCAGACCCACTCCGCCCGGCGAGTGCAGGCGAAGCCGACGTTGTGTTTCGACGGCCATCCTTGCAAGGACTCGATCACCGCCAAGATCTCCTGGAAGTCCCGACGAGTATTGTCGGCGTAGGTCATGATGAAGCGTATGCGGCGCGCCGAATCGATCACGAAGAGCGAGCGCAGCGGGACGGCCGCACCATCGGCGGGGTCGATGAGGCCATAGAGGGTGCTCACTCGACGATCGACGTCCGCGACGATGGGAAAATTGAAGCGCAAGGACTGCGACTCCACCGCATCCGTCGACAACGCGATCAATTGAACGCCGCGCTTGGCAAAATCGATGGATATCTTGGCGGTGAGGCCGACCGGCGTGCGGTAATGAGGTTTGAAGTCGCCTGGCGCCGAGAATAGCACCGCCCATCGATCGTCCAGCCACTCGTGAAAACGGATCGTCCCCAGGTTTGTCTCTTGCTCAAAATCGGGGGCGAGATCACCGAGCCTAAGCTTAGTCATGAGGATTCCTGCCTTGCACGCGAAGTTAACGAGCGCAGTACCATAGCTCTGAGGCTCGCGGTCAGGCAAAGAAGCGATTTGCACAAGCTCATGCCTGGCGGTGCTGCCCCTCGGGTTCCTGACGATGCCGCCGCGCTCCGGCGGCCGCCGGATGCGCGCTCAGAGCGGGGCGATGTGCGCCCCGGCGAGCGCCTTTGCGGCGGCATCGCTCAAGGTTTCGAGCACTTCCTCACGATAGATCGCCACGTCGTCGGGCGCATCGATGCGTATGCGCACGCGGTCGCCGCGTACCTGGAGCACCGTCAACGTGACTTCGCCGATCCGAAACGATTTCTGAACGCTGCAACGAAACACCAACATCGGCCGCCTGCCTCCTCGATGGGGTTGCCCGAAGCCACTATAGCGTTCAACACGCTCTGCCACGTTTAGGTTGAATGAATTTTTGTAAGTTCCCGCGTGAAGCGGCTTCGATCAATGCTCCGGACAGATCGGCGTCGCCTTGGTGAGCCGGCCCGCGCCGCGGGTGGACAGCGAAAAGATGGCAGGAATGACCCCGGGCAGGATGAAGATCAAACCGGGGGCGGCGAACAGCAGCGCCGCCGGCCAGTGCCAGCCCCAGAGCTGCATTGCGCCAAAGAAGGCGCCGACGGTCACCGGCAGGGTGAATCGCAGGAGTACCGCGGCGCACAGCGCCACGACCGCCCACAGTGTTCCCAGGCCATGCGATATGCCGGCATAGGCGGCCGCCATCTGTGCGGTGGCGAACAGGAAGAAAAGACAGAGTGCGAGGATGCCGATGACATATTTCATTGCTGTGACCTTGCGGTTGACCGCTCGAACGAAGGCAATTATCAGACGACTGTGCTGCGCCCGCCGCGACCTGGGTCTCGCGGAGCGCCGGCGGACTGCGACCCACGTGGCGTCACGTGCCTGCTTTGCCAAATGCCCACCGGGCGCCTAAGGCGGCTATGCCCAAAGACACGGCGATGCCCCAGGACACTTCCAAGAACCTGAACAACGCGACTTTCCATATCGCCTCGTGTTGTGGAATCAGCACGATCACCGAGACGGCCACCCCGGCCAACCGGCCCGCATTGCTCACCCTCGCGACCGCACAGATCAGCACCGACAGCGCCACGGCCATGGCATAGACCCAGGGATGTTGGTCCCAGATGCTCGCACACCCCCACGCGATCAACCCGCCTATGGCAGTGCCGACAAACCGATCACGCCCCGAAAACTCGGTCTGCTGCAATTCGGACTGCATGACGACGATGGCCGAAATCGCCGCCCAGTAACCCTCCTGCAACCCGAACAGCGAACTCGTGTCATAACTGATCCAGGCCGCCGTCGCGGTGAGGAGCGCCTGGCGCGCACCGACGGTGGCCCGCGTCCGGAGCGACTTCTCTGGATCAGAGCCCACCGTTCTTCGCGATGGTCAGGCCGATTCCCGACCAATCGATATCCTCGCCCTCCACCGCAATGGTCTGCAGCAGGTGATCGCGTAAAACCCCGAGCAACGGCATGGGGACCCGCAACGCGTCGGCGGATTGACCGGCAAGACGCATGTCTTTCAATCCCAGCGGGGCGGCAAAGCCGGCGGGCTTGAATCGACCATCGACCAAGGCTTTCCCATAGTTGCGGAACACCGGCGCATCGAAGAGACTCCCCGTCATCACCTCGAGCAGCTGTGCTCGGGGCACTCCGCCTTTTTCAGCGAGAGTCATGGCCTCCGCCAGGGATTCAATGGCCGACAAGATCATGAAATTGCCGCACAGCTTGACCAGATTGGCGGCTGAGGGCTGCTGACCCACCGGGAAAACCCGCTGGCCGATCGCCTCGAACAAGGGAGCCGCCAATCGCAAATCAGCCGGGTCGCCGGCCGCCACGATGTAGAGTTTGCCTGCGGCCGCCGCCTCCGGCCGCCCGAATACCGGTGCGCAGAGGAAGCGCTGACCGCGGGCATGATGCTCCGCCGTTTGCCGCTCTGCCGTCGCCACCGAGATGGTGCTCATGGAAATATGCAAGGCGCCCTTCGCAAGACCGGCCCCGAGACCGTTCTCTCCCGCCACGACCGAGTCGAGCGCCGCATCGTCCGCGAGCATGCTGAAGACCACGGATTTGCCGGCCGCGGCGGTGCGGGGGAGGTCGGCCAGGACCGCGCCGGCCTCCACCAAGGAACGGGCCTTGCGCTCAGAACGATTCCACACGGCGACTTGATGGCCCGATTTGAGCAAATTGGCAGCGATCGCGGCGCCCATCTGGCCGAGACCGATAAATCCGATGTCCATGCCGATAGCCTCTTAGATTGGGGACTCAGCCGCTTAGTTTTACATCGTTGAGCGGGGCAAATGCACCGCCTCGATAGCACCCGGGTGTCAGACACAACGGTGTTTGCCGTAGGATTCCGCCGATAGCCCCCCTCTTGCGTCGCTCGCCCAGCGCGTTACGAGCGCGTTAGCTTGGTTCCTAAAACCGACTGACAATGCGAATATACTGAGCGATGAGGGAAACGCATGAGCCACGGACGCCCGGCGCGGTCGCCGTGCTCCAAACCAAGCACCGGCTGTTGTCGTGGTTCCTGGAGCGCGCCTTGCCGGTCTGGGATGCGAATGGAATCGACCGCCGGTCCGGCGGCTACTTCGAGACCCTTGAGCCGTCGAATGGGGCCGGCGGCTTTGTGGCCTCCGGGCGGGTGCGCCGCGGCCGCGTGGTTGCCCGGCAGATCTATGTGTTCGATGTCGCCCGTCGTTATGGGTGGCGATCGGCGGACGGGGATGGCGCCGTCCACGGCGCCCAGTTTTTGTTCTCCCGACTGTATGCCGGCGGGGGTGCGTTTCACACCGACCTTGACTTAGAATCGCTGCAGCCGTTGGCACCCTTCAGCCTGTACGAACAGGCCTTCTATCTCTTTGCGCTGGCCCGTCTGCGGGCGGCCCACTGGGATGTCGAGCGCGTCGACGAGGCTGCGCTCGGGTGCCTGAACCGCCTGCGCTCGAGCTTCGGCAGGGCGGGGGGCGGTTTCGAGGAATCGAGCCCGCCCAGTTTGCCGCTCAAGTCCAATCCGCACATGCACTTGCTGGAGGCTGCGCTGGAGTGGCTTGAAGTGGATGCCGCGCCCGGTTGGGTGCTGCTCGCCCGGGAGCTTGTAAGGCTCTGTCTGACCCGATTTAGCGATGCATCGAACGGTGCAATCCGTGAATACTTTAATTTCGACTGGGCGCCGGCGGACGGCGAGGCGGGCCGGGTGGTCGAGCCCGGTCATCAATTCGAGTGGGCATGGCTGCTGATGCGATGGGCAAGGTCTGTGCACAGCACCGAGGCGGAGCGACTCGACTGTGTGAGTGCGGCCGAGCGGTTGGTGCACATCGGCGAGACCTGGGGTGTCGATCCCCGGCGTCGCGTGGCAATCAACGAGATTTGGGATGATATGACACAGAAGGATGCTTCGGCCAAGCTCTGGCCGCAGACGGAGCGTGTCAAAGCAAGGTGCGCCATGCTCGATTGTGCGGACACGCCAGCGCGGTTCGAAGACGCCTGCGCTGGAATCGTGATCGCCGCGGAGGGCTTGCTGCAGTATCTTCGTACCGACGTGCCGGGTCTTTGGTATGAAATATGTGATGGCGATGGCGCATTCGTCGCAGGACCCAGCAAGGCCAGCAGTTTCTATCACGTGGTGTGCGCGATCGACGAGCTGTGTAAAACCTCGAGCGGACCCTTGATGAGTATGCTGTACTCGCGGCCGGCCGATTCCCCGGATGCATCCTGGTAACCCTATTTCATGACTGTTACTGATAAATTCACCGGCGTTCGCGTCCTGTGCATCGGTGACGTCATGCTCGACCGGTTCGTGTCCGGCTCGGTCAAACGCATCTCGCCCGAGAGTCCGGTGCCCGTGCTGTCGATTGCCGGCACCCAAAGTTTCCCCGGCGGCGCAGCGAACGTGGCGCGTAACATTGCGTCCTTGGGCGGCCAGTGCACCCTCGTGAGTGTGGTGGGCCAGGATCCGGTGGCGCGCGAGCTCGAGGCGACGATGGCGCAGATCGGTGCCGTGACGTGCGCGTTTTGCGTCGATCCCAAGCGGCCCACCAGCGAGAAGATCCGTTTCGTCGCTCATGGGCAGCACATGCTGCGGGCGGATGCCGAAGTCACATCGGCCATCGATGCAGCGACCGCCGAGGCCGTGATCGCCACGGTGGGCCGGCTCGCTGCCGCGCACGATGTGATCGTGATTTCCGATTATGCCAAAGGGATGCTGACCGACGGCGTGGTGAGCGCCTGTATTGCGGTGGCCATCAAGCACCAGCTGCCGGTGGTGGTCGATCCGAAGTCGGTGGATTTGCAGCGATACGCCGGTGCCTCGGTCATCACCCCGAACAGCAAAGAAGTGCTGGATGCGACCGGCATCGACCCTACCGACGATGACGCGCTGGCCGAGGCAGCGGGGGCATCGCTGCTGGCAAAAGCTGCGGTCGGAGCAGTACTCGTCACCCGCGCCCACCGCGGCATGACATTGGTGACGGCCGGCCGCCCGGCCTTGCACGTGGAGGCGAGCGCCCGCGAAGTATTCGATGTGGTCGGTGCCGGTGACACGGTAATCGCCACCTTGTCGTTGGCGCTTGGCGCCAAGCTCGACTTGGCGGAAGGTGCGCGATTGGCGAATTTCGCCGCCGGGGTGGTGGTGGGCAAGCACGGAACCGCCACGGTCACCCAGACGGAGCTCGCCGATGAAATGCTGCGGCTCTCCCACGGCAGCCTCGCAGGCCTCGAGAACAAGATCATGTCCCGCCGCGACGCCGTGGAGCTCGTGCGGACCTGGCGGAAGAACGGGTTCAAAGTGGGATTCACCAACGGCTGTTTCGACATCCTCCATGTCGGACACCTGGCCATCCTGTCTTTCTCGCGGCAACACTCGGGCCGGTTGATCGTCGCAGTCAACAGCGACGCATCGGTGCGGCGCCTGAAGCAAGCGGGGCGCCCCATCAATTGCCAGGCCGATCGCGCCATGGTGCTGGCGGCGCTGGCGACGGTCGATGCCGTGGTCATTTTCGAGGAGGACACGCCTCTTGAACTGATCCAGGAATTGAACCCAGACGTGCTCATCAAGGGCGCCGACTATACTGTCGAGCAAATCGTGGGTGCCCGGCATGTGATGGCCCAGGGGGGCAGGGTGTTGCGCTGTGAGCTGATTCCCGGAAAGAGCACGACCCGGGTGGTGGAAGTTCTGCAGGCCCAAAGGGAGCGGGCGTAGGCGTCTATGGTCCAATCGAGCTCGGATCCGCAGCGCATCGTCATCTATCGCCTTGGCAGCTTGGGCGACACGGTGGTGGCATTACCGTGTTTTCACAAGATTGCTCAGGCCTGGCCGAAAGCCGAGCGCATCGTACTCACCAATTTCCCCGTCAGTTCACAGGCCGCGCCGCTGGAAGTGATCTTGCGTGAGAGCGGGCTCATCGATTCGGCCATTGCCTATCCGGTGGGAACCCGCTCCTTCCGTGAGCTGTGGAGGTTGGCGCGCGATCTGCGGCGGCTCGAGGCCGATATATTGGTCTATTTGACGCCGGCGCGCGGTCGCTTCAATGCCTTTCGCGATTGGGTGTTTTTCAAGCTCTGCGGCTTCAGGGACATCGTCGGCGCGCCGCTCACGGAAGATTTGCAGCAGTGTCGGCGCCTGGGCGGGGAGGTTGGCTCGAACAGCATCCTCGAGGAGCGCGAATGCGAGAGACTCGCACGCTGTCTCGGTGTGCTGGGCCCGATCGACCTGGACGATCCCCAGATGTGGGATTTGCGCCTCTCGGAACGCGAATTGCGCACCGGCGCCGCCGTGTTGGGTCCGCTCAGTTACACGCCATTCTTTGCGATCAACATGGGCGGCAAGGCGAAGGAGAAGGACTGGGGGGAGGAGAACTGGCGCACGTTGCTCGCGAGCCTCGATGCGGCCTACCGCGGGATGGGGTTGTTGGTCGTCGGATCGGCTGCGGATTCGGAGCGCGCCCGCCGCGTGACGGAGGTGTGGGACGGGCCGGTGGTCGATGCCTGCGGGGATTTGAGTCCCCGCGAGAGCGCCGCTGCGATGCGCCGGGCGTTGCTGTTCATTGGCCACGATTCCGGGCCCCTCCATCTTGCCGCCGCTGTGGGCGTACCCTGCGTGGGACTGTTCGGGAATTTCAATCAGCCGAATCGCTGGCATCCCCGCGGCACCTGTCATCGCATCATCCACCGGATGAGCGGTTTGCAGGCGATCGGTGTGCCTGAGGTGCAGGATGCCGTGGCGGATCTGTTCCCCCGGCGCCAGGAATATGCCTGAGACCCTGCGCCGGGCCCCGGTCTTTCTGGATCGCGATGGCACCCTCATCGTTGAAAAGCATTACCTTCGCGATCCGGCTGCGGTGTGCCTGGAGCGGGGTGTGGCCGCCGGGCTCGAGCTGCTGGCCGGCCTCGGCCATCCTCTGGTCGTCGTCTCCAATCAGTCGGGTATCGGCCGGGGCCTCCTCGAGACCCGCGATGCGGAGCGCGTCAACGATCGGGTGGCGGAGCTCCTCAAGGAGCAGGGCGTGCGAATCGCCGGCTGGTATCTGTGCCCGCACGCACCCGACACGGGCTGTGACTGCCGCAAGCCCAAGTCCGGCATGGCGCTCGCGGCGGCTCGCGAGCTCGGTTTGAGCCTCGCCGGAAGTTACGTCATCGGCGACAAACGGTCCGACCTGGAATTGGCCGATGCGATCGGCGGAACGGGAATTCTCGTCACGACCGGGCACGGCCGGGATTCGCTCGCCTGGGCCCGCGCAGAGGCGCGGCCGGTTTTCGATGATGTGTGGGGGGCGGCAGAGTATATCGCCGCGGGCGAGTCCCACGCGTCCCCAGCGCCATGATCATCGTCACCGGCGCCACCGGCTTCATCGGCTCGAACCTGGTTGCGGATTTGAATGCTCTGGGCCGCAGCGACATCATCCTGGTCGATGATTTGGGCAACCAGTCGAAATGGAAAAACATCGCGAAGCGCCGCTTCCAGGATATCGTGCTGCCCGCGGAGTCAGATTCCCTGCGACACAAGCTTCCTCGGGCGGACGCCGTGTTTCATCTGGGCGCCAATTCGTCGACCACGGCCACCGATGGCGATGCCATGCTGCTCAGCAACTTTCGGACCTCGACGGCCTGGTGGGATTGGTGTCAGAGCACCCGCACACCGCTGATCTACGCCTCTTCCGCCGCCACCTACGGCGACGGCGCCATAGGTTTCGTGGATGATGAGTCCCCGCAGTCACTCGACGCGCTGCGGCCTCTCAATTTATACGGTTGGTCGAAGCATGCCTTCGATAAATGGGCCGTCCAACAGTCCCTGGCGGGCCATGCGCCGCCCCAGTGGTGCGGCCTCAAGTTCTTCAATGTTTTCGGCCCCAACGAGAATCACAAAGGGGATATGCGGAGCCTCGTGTGCAAGAACACGGCATCGGTGGCCGCCGGCATCAAAATCCCGCTGTTCAAATCACATCGCCCGGATTATGCGCACGGGGCGCAGCTGCGCGATTTCATCTATGTGAAGGACTGCACGCGAGTGATGCTATGGCTCGCAGCGACTCCTTCGGTCAATGGCTTGTTCAATCTGGGCACCGGCGTGGCTCGCTCCTTCATCGACCTGGTAAGGGCCATCGGCGCGGCGGTGGATCAGCCCGTGGAGATCGAGTTCATCGACATGCCCGAGTCAATCCGCCCGACCTACCAATATTTCACCCAGGCGAACATGGATAAGTTACGAGCAGCGGGCTTCACCGAGCCCTTTCATGCGCTCGAGGCGGGTGTCGGGGACTACGTCAGGAATTATCTGGCACAACACGACGTATATCGCTGATGGCGCGGATGGGGGGCAAGAGAGTATTACTCACGCTGGTCTTTATCTTGGGCGTCGTGTTCATTGCTGAAGTGCTCTCATCCTATGTTCTTTACCGCTACTACGCGCATTTGCACAAGGACCTCCTCCCGGCCGGTTCGGCCGTCGACATGTTGGTCGTCGGCGCGATCAACAAGGCGGAGGGCGTGCATGCGCGGCCGACCATTTCGATCGATCACGGTCCGCTCTTCGACAGCGACCCGGTTCTGGGTTTCGTAATGCATCCGGGACACTTCCGCGTCCAGGAGGAGCTGCACGATGTCTTTCATTACTTCGACGTCACGGTCGATGAGCACGGCGATCGGATAGCGGCGTATCGGCCGACCAATTCCCGCCGTCGCATTCTCATGTCGGGCGACTCGGGCCTCTTTGGGTGGGGCCTCAACGATGAGCAAACCATTCCCTGGGAAGTACAGCAGCGGCTGCCCGATTATCAGGTGGTGAATCTGTCCATCAACAGCTATTCGACCATCCAGGCGTTGCTGCAGCTCGAGAAAATCGAGCCCAAGGTGGGAGCGGATGACATCGTCGTCATCGAGTATCATCAGCCGACCAACAAGTTCAATGTCGAGGCGCCGGACGTGCTGGCCGATCTGTCGACCGGCTACGAGTTGGCGATCGGCGACCCGAGCATGCGTCGGATGATGCTGCCCTATGGCTACCTCGATGCCGCGGGCAGGCTGGCGATCGGCCACGTGAGCCTCACCTGCGCCGGTCACTCGAGCGATCCCACGTGCGTGCGTCCGGCGTTCGACATGGCGTCTGCCATGCAGGTGACGAACCATGCCATCGATGCGATCGTGGCCCTGCACCCCCAGCATGTGGTCATCGCCTTCATGTCCGCTCCGGACGATGATCCGGTCATCGCTCATGCGCGAAAGGTCGGTGTGACCATCGCCGATCTGCGGCGTGGACGTGAAACGCGCTTCGATGATGATGTGAATTACACCGATGGCCATTTCGGGCCGTTCTTTTCACATCAAGTGGCGCAGCGCCTGGTTGCGATTCTGGCCGCGGACAACGTGATTACTGAAGAACGACAGGACGTGCTGGATGCAAAGCAATGATGCCGATTTTACGTAACATACGCCGGGTCCACGCGCCGCCAGGACCTTCCGCTGCTGCATCGCCCGACTGTCGCAAGGCGCCGACTATTGCGCCTTCCAATGATTGTCGCGTCCCATGGCGCTGGCATTATGTAGATCAGTCGGTGGCAGTCGATCCTCGTCGCTTCCAGCACATCTGTTTGCAGGACGCAGGGTTGTGTTAAGGTTTCGGGGTCGGCATTCCTCAAGCACACTCGGTGCTGCTGCTGCATGAAACGCTTTCCGCAAGGGAAAGAAAATGTTTGGTCGACAAGGCGCATCATGAGGGTCTTACTTTACAGCGTAAATTTCGCACCTGAGCCCACCGGCATCGGTAAGTACTCGGGCGAAATGGCTGAGTGGTTGGTGGAACAGGGCCACTCGGTGCGGGTGATCGCCGCGCCGCCCTATTATCCCCAATGGCAGCTCGATGCCGCTTATGGAAAGTTCTCCTATCGGCGCGAGACATGGCAGGGTGTCGACGTGTGGCGCGCTCCCATCTGGGTGCCGAAGAAACCCGGCGGCGTCATCCGCGTCATTCATCTGCTGTCCTTCGCGATCAGTTCATTCCCATTGATGATCCGCCAGATTGCCTGGCGCCCGGACATCGTTCTGACGGTGGCGCCCGCCTTCCTCTGCGCGCCCGCCGGCCTGCTCACGGCCCGGCTTTCCGGTGCGAGGAGCTGGCTGCACTTGCAGGACTTCGAAGTCGACCTGGCCTTCCGCATGGGCTTGCTCAAGGGAAAATGGCTGCAACGCCTCGTCTTGCGCATGGAGCAATGGGTGCTGCGGCGCTTCGATTCGGTTTCATCGATCTCCTGCCGGATGGTCGAATTGCTGCTGCAAAAGGGCGTGGACACCAAGCAGACGCACTATTTCCCGAATTGGGTGGACATTTCAACCATTCAGCCGTCCCAGCGCGGCACGGGCTCGTACCGGTCGGAACTCGGTATCGACGCACGTGCGACGGTCGTGCTCTTCTCCGGGTCTTTGGGCGGAAAACAAGGCCTCATGATCATTCCCGAAGTGGCGGCTTTGCTCACCGACCGTCAGGACATCGTCTTTGTGGTCTGCGGCGACGGTGTCATCAAGCCCAAACTCGAAGCGGCGTCCGCGTCGCTTTCGAATGTTCGCTTTCTGCCGTTGCAACCCATCGAGCGCCTCGGTGAACTCTTGTCAACGGCGGATGTGCACCTGCTGCCGCAAAGCTCCGGCGCGGCGGACTTGGTGCTGCCCTCGAAGCTGTCCGGCATGTTGGCGAGCGGCCGGCCGGTGATCGCCACCTGCCGCGCAGGGACTGAAATTGACATGGTTGTCTCCAAGTGCGGCCTCGTGGTTCAACCGGAGGATCCGCGCGCCCTCGCCGAGGCCATCTGCAAGCTGGCCGACCAGCCGGTGCTCCGCTTGGAGCTCGGTCGTCGCGCCCGTTCTTATGCCGAGGCCAATTTCGAACGTGATGCGATCCTGAACCGGGTGTTCGGAGCGACCGAGGGCGAGGTGGAGCGGGTGCCGAACGACGCCATCGCGTGATCCAATCGCTTGGATTACGGTAAGTCGCGCTGGGATTACGTGAAAGCTTCTCCATCGGCGGTTAAGAATCGGGCAACATGCCGGCCATCACAGTAGCGCGGCTGGATGCTTGATAGTCTGCGGCGATATGTTCACGACGCCGCGCGTTCCTCGCGCGGGGCGCTTGGTTCATTGCGCCGATGTAATGGATTGGACAGGGACTTCGGATAAGTGAGAATGTACCGTTAATTATGGATATCTCCATACTTCGCTTGAAATCAGCCTCACCCGTTTTTTGGTGCGGCTTCCGCGCCGCCCGTCCGGCCTCGCAATTTTTCCGACCCGTCATCCTCGGCTGGGCGGCTGCCCTTTTGATGCTCGCGTCGGTGAGCCGACCCGCCTTGGCGGCGGATGATTACACCTTGAGTCCGGGCGACGTCATCAAGATCGTCGTTTTCAAGAACCCGGAACTCAGCATCGATTCGCAGGTGTCCGACAGCGGCACCATCAGCTATCCGCTCATCGGGACCGTGATGTTGAAGGGTTTGACGCTGGTGGGAGCCGAACAGAAGATCGCGCAGATGCTGCGGGACGGTGGTTTCGTGGCGAACCCCCAGGTGAACATTCAGCTCACGCTCGCCGTCGGCAACCAGGTCGATGTGCTCGGCGAAGTCAATAAACCAGGCCGTTATCCGATCGAGGGAGGCGGCGGCAAACTGACCGGGGTGCTGGCGGAGGCGGGCGGCATCGCGCCGACCGGTTCCGACACCGTCATCGTCACGGGCACCCGCAACGGTCAACCGTTTCGCAAGGAAATCGACGTGGTCGCCTTGTCGCAAGGGGTCAAAGGTGTCGAGGATCTGCCGCTCAAGGGAGGCGACACGCTGTTCGTCAACCATGCACCGATGTTCTACATTTATGGCCAGGTCCAGCGCCCCGGCGGCTACCGCGTCGAGAAGGACATGACCGTGATCCAGGCGATTGCGGACGGCGGCGGGATCACCGGTAAGGGAACCACCCGCGGCATCGTTCTGCGGCGCAAGGATGCCCGCGGCAAGATGACCGAATCCAAGGTGTCACTCGACACCGAAGTCAAGGATCAAGACGTGATCGACGTCAAGGAAAGCATGTTTTGAACAAGCATCGCGTGAGTCGAATTCCGGGACCGTGCCTCGAGGACCAAGCATGACTCTAAGACAGCTGATATTGGCGTTGCGTGCCCGCTGGGGAGTCGCACTCGGGCTGTTCATCGGCTCGCTCTTCGTGTCCTTGTTGGTTTTCGTGTTCTCGACCCGCCTTTATACGGCGGTCGCGACCGTGGTGGTCGATGCAAAGGCCGACCCGGTGGTGGGTGCCGGCTACGTCACGCTGTCCACCGGCTACATCGCCACCCAGGTGGACATCATCTCGAGCGTGCGGGTTGCCGAGCGCGTGGTGAAGCTTTTGAAGATGGACCAGTCGGCGGATGCCATTGCCCGATGGAAGGACGCGACCGGCGGCAGCGGCGATCTCGTTGCCTGGCTCGCCCTCAAGCTGCAAAAGAGTTTGTCGGTGACTCCTTCGCGCGACAGCAGCGTGATCGAAATCGCGGTAACCTGGCCGGATCCGGTGAATGCCGCCATCCTCGCCAATGCGTTCGCCCAGGCCTACATCGATACCAACATCGAGCTGAAAGTCGATCCGGCGAAGCAGTATGCCAGCTGGTTCGATGAGCGTTCGCGCGCCTTGCGGGCCGATCTGGCAGCGAAACAGAAGAAACTCGCCGATTACGAAGCCAAGACCGGGATCGTTGCGACCGACGGGCGACTCGACATCGAGAATGCCCGGCTCGCCGAACTGTCGAGCGAACTGGTGACGGTTCAGTCGCAATTGCAGGAAAGCCAATCGCGCCAGCGACAGATCAACAGCGACCCGGAGTCGATGCCGGAAGTCCTGCAGAGCCCCGTGATAGCGGGTTTGAAGGCAGATTTGTCGCGGGCTCAGGCGAAGCTTCAGGACATCGCCACCAATCAGGGCAAGAATTACCCGGATTACCAGACAACGGCGTCCGAGATCAACGGCTTGAAGGCGCGGATCGCCGATGAAACCTCCAAGATCGCCGCTTCCATCGGCAACAATACACAGGTCTTGGTGCGGCGCGAAAACGATCTTCGTGCGGCTCTCGATGCTCAGAAGAAGCGCATGCTCGACTTCACCGGTGAGCACGATGAAGCGTCCGTCCTGCAAGGCGACGTGGCGGCCGCGCAGCGCGACCTCGATGCGGTTTCGCAGCGCCTCGCCCAGAGCAATCTCGAAAGCCAGACCGATCAGACCAACATCGTGTTGCTCACCAAGGCGATTCCGCCGCAGATCCGCTCGAGTCCTCGTTTGTTCATCGATGTGTTGGTGGGCGGGTTCTTGGGGCTGATTTTTTCCGTCGGCGCGGCGGTGGGGCTGGAGATGCGGGACCGGCGGGTTCGAGAGGACTCGGAACTGGTGGAGATCATGGGCGTGCCGCTGTTCGGCAATGTGCCTCATATCAAGCCATCGGCCCGTGACGCGCGGATGGTGACGATTGCTCTGCGACGAGCGGAGCCTTCTGCCATATGAAAAAACTCGAGGCACAGGTCAAAGACGTTCCGATTGCCGGACGCGATCGCAGCCGGGCGTTCGGCAGCATCCTGGTCGAGCACGGCCGGTTGAGTCCGAGCGACGCCGAGGAAATCGAGCGCTATGCGGGAGCGAACGGCCTGCGGTTCGGCGATGCGGCGGTGCAGCTAAAGCTGCTGAACCAGGAGGACATCGCCTTCGCGTTGGCCCACCAATATAACTATCCGATATTGCCGCGCGGCGGTGAAACCGGCGTCTCCGACGCGGTGGTCGCGGCTTACAATCCCCAGAGTGAGCTGGTCGAGCCACTGCGTGCGATCCGCACCCAGATTTCACATCGCTGGCTGGATGACTCGAGCCGAAAAGCGGTCGCCATCTTGAGTCCTTGCCGGCACGAAGGTCGTAGCTGGTTGGCCGCGAATCTTGCCACCCTGTTCGCCCAGATCGGCGAGCGCACGCTGCTCATCGATGCCGACATGCGGCATCCCTCCCAGCATCTGCTGTTCAATATCAATAATTCCCTGGGAATGTCCGCGTTGCTCACCGGTCGGGCGGGAAAAGAGGCGGCCATTCGCGTCCATCCTCAACTTCGTCTGTTCGTGTTGCCTGCAGGGGCGCTGCCGCCCAATCCGCAGGAATTGCTCGCGCGGCCGGTGTTCGACGTGGTGTTGGAGCGCTTCATTGAACAATTCGATGTCATTTTGATCGACACTCCCGCCGCCACCGAGAGCGCCGATGCGCATATGCTGGCACGCCGGTCCGGGGCTGCGGTCATGATGGCGCGGCGTCATCATACGCCGCACGCGAAGATGGTCGGTGCGATCCGCGACATGTCGCATACCGGCGTCAATGTCATCGGCAGCGTGATGAATGAATACTGATCGGTAAGCGGTCACGGTGAGTCACTCTGTCGACGCCTCGGCGGACGTAAGCGCTGCGAGAGTGGCGCGGCACATTCGTTTGACCGACACGGTCCCGTCCGTTCTCTACCTCGGAGTCGCCGATGGAACATCGCTCGACCGCGCGAATGCCCTCAAGCGGGTGGGTTACCGGGTCGAACATATCGACTTGCGGGAGCTGCTGCCCAAATCCCGCTGGGTATGGCGAATTACCTGGCGCCTGGGAGGGCATCTGCTGAGTCCTCTGGTAATGCGGGCGCTGCCGCGGCGCCTCGGGCAGGCGCGCTTCGACGTCTGTCTGGTGGACAGCGGCGAGTGGATTACGCCACGGGTGATCCGGCTGCTTCGCAAGCACGCCGCCCGGATCGCCAATTACAACATCGATGATCCTTTCGGCATGCGCGATTTCGCCCGCTCCACGGCCTACCGGAAAAGTGTCTCCAGCTATGATCTGTGTGTGGTGGTGCGTGCCGACAATGTCGCTGAAGCCTTTGCGCTCGGGGCCAAGGACGTTTTGCGGGTCTTTCGATCGGCCGATGAGGTGACTCATGCACCCCGACTCCCGACGGCGTCCGACGTCGAGCGCTTGCAATCGGAGGTCTTGTTCCTGGGGACCTGGTTTCCTGAACGTGGCCCCTTCCTCGCCCGGCTGATCGAATTGGGGGTGCCGCTCACCATCCGCGGCGCGAACTGGAACAAGGCGCCGGAGTGGCCGGTCTTGAAGCCCTATTGGCGGGGCGGGTCGGTGCAAGGCGAGGAATATGCGCTCACGATCCAATGTGCCAAGATCAATCTCGGTCTGTTGTCGAAGGGTAATCGGGACTTGCACACCACCCGATCGCTGGAAATCCCGGCGCTCGGCGGCCTCCTATGTGCTGAACGGACATCGGAGCATCTGGAAATGTACGTCGAGGGCAAGGAGGCCTTGTTCTGGGCCGATGCGGAGGAATGCGCCGCCGTGTGCCTGCGTATGCTCAAAGATGATTCAAGGCGCCGCGAAATTGCCGCTGCCGGGCATGCGCGGCTTTTACGTGACGGCCATCGGAACCAAGTCGTGATGCGCACAATCGTCGAGCGCGCCCTCGCGGGACCCTGACCGGCGTTCCCCTCATGACCGTCAGACGCGCCATCATCGGTTCCTTGATCGCCATCACGCTGCTGGCGCTCCCCATCCAGGTGCTGATCGAACCGACGTTGGTGAATACCGCGACGGTGTGCATCGTCACCGCCTCTTCCCTTGCCATGCTCTTCTATATCGCCTGGAGCAGGGCCATCCATAGCCACCCGTTGTCGACGTTCACGCTATTCGGCTTCTGCGTGACGACGCAATTGGGGGCGCTCCTGGTGCAGACGTCGGCCCTGACCCCGGTGAGCGCCTTTTTGTACGACCCGCTGTACACCTTCGGCATGCTGGCCCTGTATCAGGCGATCGCCATGGCGGTGCATGTGGTGTACCGCTTTTTTTCGGTGTCGGGGCGGCCGGCGGGCGGACCCTTGAGGCATCTGTTCGGCTGGTTGGGAATGTACCGGGTGCCCCCGGCGGGCGCGCTATGGTTCATGGGTCTGTTGGGCCTGACCACCTTCTTCCTTGCACGCTATGAAGGGGTCATTGGCAAGATTGCCACCGGCTTCGTGTTCCTCGCCTGGGCGCCGCTGCTCATACCGCTGTACTTGCAGCAGTACGGCGATGAGTATTGCGATGCGAGGATCAACAAGGGCTGCCTCGTGCTCTATGTACTGGCTGCCGGCGTCCTGGGGTTAGCCCTCAACACGCGCGCCGTCATGTTCTCCGGCATCGCCACCATCGTTGCATTGTATTTGCTCGTCGGTATGCGGAGCCACGCGCCGGTCACCAGTCGCGCGATGGGCCGGTTGGCGGTGCTGGCCATCGTCCTGCTGGCGATGGCGCGGCCGGTGTCGGATCTTGCGACGGCGATGGCCGTCGCCCGGCAATGGCGCGGCAAGGTGGCGGCGGTCGAGATGATAAAAACCACATTCTTCGTGCTGGGTAAGCCCAACCTGATTGCGGCCTATCGCGCGCAGGGTGAGGTGGCCGCGCGCTTCAGTGCCTATGATGAACGGTACGTCGCCAACCCATTGCTGAACCGCCTGGTCGGCACGAAGTACTATGACAACGCCTTTCACTTTGCCAGGAGCCTCACCAGCGCCGATGCGAAGGCACGATTGGCCGATGTGTCGATGCAGCTCACCTGGGCGGGATTGCCGACCCCGATACTCGACAAGTTGGGCATTCCGGTGCAGAAGGATGAATTGGCCTATTCCATGGGCGACTATCTGGCTTATTTGAGTCGCGGCGTGCCCTTGGGGGGGCACCGGATCGGGTCGATGCAGGCGCAGGGGATGGCCCTCTTTGGTCCGCTATTCCCCTTTCTCGATGCGCTGATCTGTCTGTTGCTGTTCGGCTTGATGGATTTGTTAACTGTGCGCACGACAGCCGGCAAGGCCACGTTGTGTACTCTGGGGATGCTGCAGATCTGGAATTTCTTTTTGTCCGGGATTTCCTACGAGGGCCTGCATCTCGTCGTCTACTGGATTTTCCGCAACTTCGAGCAGATGGTGCTGATTTATCTCCTGGTCTATGGAGTGACCCGGCTGGTCGCGGCGATTTTGCGGCCTGCGGCGCCCGCCACCGCGCTGCCCACCTTGCAGCAGGGATAGCGCGGTGGATGTCGTCATGTTTTGTCACCCGACGTTTCTGACGTCACAAAGTATGCCGCGCTTCGCGCAGCTCCTGAAGAGCTCCTTCGAGGCGCGCGGCCATCGCGTTCAAGTCTGGTCGCCGCGCCCCGTTCTCTACAACCGCTTGCGCCGCGGACGACCGTCGAAGTGGGCGGGTTACATCGATCAGTACGTCCTCTTCCCCCTGTGGGTACGCTCGGCATTGAAACGCACGTCGGAGCGGACCATCTTCGTGTTCTGCGACCAGGCGCTGGGTCCCTGGGTGCCCCTGGTTGCGGATCGACCCCATGTCGTTCACGTGCATGATTTGCTTGCGCTGCGATCCGCACTGGGCGGCGTGCCCGAGAACCCCACCTCGATCACCGGTCAAATCTATCAACGCTACATCCGGCGCGGCTTCTGCCGAGCCCGACACTTCATCTCCATCTCCGGCAAGACCCGCGAGGACTTGCATCAGTTTGGCGAGGTCGCCCCGCTCACGTCGGCCGTGGTCTATCACGGCATGAACTATCCCTACAGCCC
>Ga0116230_10001803_pt1 | contig 20499 bp, 16 predicted proteins | sample S1TSphfallax_3_FD_88678 | JGI IMG/M metagenome (GOLD analysis project Ga0116230, IMG submission 88678) | Host-associated microbial communities from peat moss isolated from Minnesota, USA - S1T2_Fd - Sphagnum fallax MG | ecosystem: Host-associated > Plants > Peat moss > Unclassified | place... | reverse complement strand
CGGCGGCGTGGCCGTGATCAAAGTCGGTGCCGCGACCGAAATCGAAATGAAGGAAAAGAAGGCGCGCGTCGAAGATGCACTGCACGCGACCCGTGCGGCCGTCGAAGAGGGCGTGGTTCCGGGCGGCGGCGTTGCGCTGGTGCGGGCGCTCAAGGCCATCGAGAAGCTGGTCGGTGCGAACGAAGACCAGACCACGGGCATCAAGATTTTGGCCCGCTCGATCGAGGAGCCGCTGCGCCAGATCGTCACCAACGCCGGCGAAGACGCCGCCGTCGTACTCAACCGCGTCCGCGAGGGCAAGGGTACGTTCGGCTACAACGCTGCGACGGGCGAGTACGGTGACATGATCGAATTGGGCATTTTGGATCCGACCAAGGTGACGCGTCTGGCTCTGCAGAACGCCGCTTCGGTGTCGGGACTGCTGCTCACGACGGAAGTGATGATCGCCGAGTCGCCGAAGGACGAAGAGCATGCACATGGCGCGCCGGGCGGCGGCGGCATGGGCGGCATGGGCGGTATGGATATGTAATACCCCGCCTCGGGGTTTGCGATCCAAAGAAAGCGGGCTTCGGCCCGCTTTTTTTATGGGTGCGCTACGGCGCGCCGTCCGCGGGCGTTGCGCCCGGCCGCTGGTGCAGGCCGAACACGATGCCCTGCGGATCCTTGCAACTGGCGTAACGCCCAAAGCCGGGTACCTCGGGCCCCGGAGCCTCTACTGTGCCACCGGCATCGCGCACTCGCGCCACAGCCTCATTGGCCGTGCATGGCGCGCCTTTAGTATCCGGTCGCGATCGACGTCGGGCTACTGCCCGTCGGGCCGGACGTGACCGTCGGCGTCGCCATGGGCGTCAGCACACCCGTACCCGCGCCGATCATGAACTGCGAGATCGTGTTGGTGCCGCGGTTGGTGGCGTAGAGGTACGAGCCGGTGGGGTCGACGGTCACGGAGCTGGCCTCGGAACCGGAGGCCACCGTGCCGATCGAGGTCAGCGCCCCGGTGGTCGGCGAGATCGTGAACTCCGAGATGGTGCCGTCGCCTTCATTGGCGACATAGAGATACTGCGAGCCGGGATCGGTGGCGACGCCGAACGGCTTGCTACCGGCTGCGGCCGTGGCCGGGGTCATGGGCACCAAACTACCGGTCGAACTCACGGTGTACTGCGACACCGTGTTGTCGCCGACGTTCACCACGTAGGCGTAGCTGCCGTTCGGCGTGATGACGATGGCGTTCGGGCCGCTGCCGCTGGGCACGGTCGCCGTGGCCAACGGGCTGAGCGAACCGTCACTGCCGACGCTGTACTGCGAGATGGTGCACGGTCCCGTCGGCGGCGTGGGGGTGGGGCTGCCAAAATTGGCCACATAGGCGTACGCGCCGGAGGGGGCGATCGCGATCGTTGACGGATTGGTGCCGGTCGCGATCGCGGTGGCCAGCGGCATCAGTTCGCCGTTGGTGCCGATGGTGAATTGCGAGACCGTGCTGTCCAGGTAATTCGCAACGTAGGCGTGCTTGTCCGCGGGATCGATGGTCACGCCGTTGGGTTCTTTGCCGGTGGCCACGGTGCCCGCGCCCACGGGGCTGAGAACGCCGCCGGTGCCGATGGTGTACTCGGACACGTTGTTCGAGCCGTAATTCGCGACATAGATATATTGACCGGTGGGCTCCACCGATACCGAGAAGGGTTTCGTGCCCGCGGTCACGGTCGCCGGAGTCAGGGGAGTCAGCGCGCCCGCGCCGGATGAGCCCGCAATGCCGATCGCGTATTGGGACACGGTGCCTTCATTGAAATTGGTGGCGTAGGCGTAGACCTGGGCGGTGACGGTCAGGGTCACCGGCGTGGCGGCTGTGAGGCCGCCGACCGCGGATGCGCTGATCGAGGTCGTACCGATGGCGACGGTGGTCGCCAAACCCGTGGTCGCGCCGATCGTCGCGGTGGCCGGCGTCGAGGACGTCCAGGTGGCGGACGACGTCACGTTGGCGGTGCTGCCATCGGTCAAGGTTTCGATCAGCGAGAACTGTTGCGGTTTGCCGACCGCGAGCGTCGGGCTCGTCGGGGTGATGGCGAGCGACACGGGCGTGGGCGCGGTGACGGTGAGCGTAACGGGGGGGCTTGTGACGGCGGTGCCACCGGCGACGGTATTGCTGCTGGCCGTGATCGCCGAGGTGCCAACGCCTACGCCGGTGGCGATGCCGGTCGTGCCGATGGTCGCGACGGTGGTGGTGGCGGACTTCCAAGTCACCGTGGTCGTAATGACCTTGGTGGAATTATCGCTGTAGGTGCCGGTGGCGACGAATGTCTCAGTGAGGCCTTTGGCGATCGTCGGGTTCGCGGTCGACGGGGGGGCCGTGGTCACCGCGATGCTCTTCAGTGTCACCGGTGCCGCGGTGACGGTCAGTGCCGTGGTGCCGGTCACGCCGGCGGTGGTGGCTGTGATGCTGGCCGTGCCCGCCGCCACGCCGGTGGCGAGGCCCGCGCTACTGATGGTGGCGGTGGCGGCTGCGCTCGACGACCAAGTCACTGCTGCCGTCAGGTTCTTGGTGGAACCATCGCTGTAGGTGCCGGTGGCAGTCAGCTGCACGGTGGCGCCGGCGACGACGCTCGGGCTCGCCGGGGTGATGGCGATGGAGCTCAGCGTCGCGGCCGGCGGCGGGGTCGATGAACCTCCCCCGCCACCACCGCCGCCGCAGGCGGCAAGTAGGCCGGTGAGCGCCATGACGAAGCCGGGTGCCGCGAGACGGAGGCCCGCGCTGGTATGCGCGGCGATACGCTGAAGCAAGAAAGCGAGCATGTGTAATCCCTTGATAGTTATCTTAAGAGGGTGAGCGCACTTTAACCATAATTTGGGCAAATGCGAGCGGATCTCCGTCGCATTTTTTCGAATGGCGGTGCGACCGGGAGAACTGCGCGCGTTCTGCAGGTGGCCATCGGCCACGGTTTTCCACCAGTTTGCCGCATCTGTGGCCGGAAGCGGTTCGAAGGACATGAGGGTGTGTGCCGACTGGCGCCGCCCGCCGAACCAAGTCACCGCTTTTTAAAATCATATTGGGGAATTACCATGTTGCCGACTCATTCTACTGGCCGGGCGCTGCTGCTCGGTGCCGCGTTAGTGCCTCTCTGTGCCTTCGCTTCGAGCCATCGTGAGGCTCCTTCGATCGCGGGCACGCCGCGGCTCGACGGAACGGACTTTTATATGTTCCGCAGCTACGAGCCGGGTCGCAGCGGCTACATCACGTTCATCGCCAACTACATCCCGCTGCAGGATCCCGCCGGTGGACCGAATTTCTTCGATCTCGATACCAATGCCATCTACAACATTCACATCGACAATACCGGGGCGGCGGTCGATGACCTCAATTTCGCGTTTCATTTCAGTACCACGACCAAGAATTTGTCAGTGCCGGTCGCCGGCGTCAAAACGCCCGTCCCGCTCGTCAACATCGGAGCAGTCACCGTGGCGGGTACCAATGTCAATGTTTCACAGAGCTACACCATCGAAATCATCCGCAACGGCAAGGGCATGGGTTTGATCGAAAACGCGTCGGGCGGCACGACGTTCGAGAAGCCTCTCGACAACATCGGCAACAAGAGCATTCCGGACTACGCGGCGTACGCCGCCAATTTTGTATACGACATCGTCGTGCCCGGCTGTTCCGGCACGGGCCGGGTCTTCGTCGGCCAGCGCAAGGAAGGTTTCGTCGTCAACTTGGGCGAGGTGTTCGATCTCGTCAACCTCAATCCGGTCGGTCCGCGCGGCGCGGCGCCGAACACCTTGTCCGACAAGAACGTCACCTCGCTTGCGCTGGAACTGCCCATCAGCTGCGTCACGAGCAAATCGGATCCGGTCATCGGCGCTTTCACCACGGCCAGCGTCATCACCTCTGCCAAGGTGGGCGTCAACAACGTGACGCAGCAGGTCTCCCGTCTCGGCATGCCGCTGGTCAACGAACTGGTGATCGGCCTGCCCGACAAAGACAAGTTCAATGCCAGCGCGCCGGTCGACGATACGCAGTTCTTGAGCTACGTGACCAACCCGTCATTGCCGGTGCTGCTCCACGTACTGTTCGGTAATGCCGCCTTGGTGCCCGATTCGCCGCGCAACGACCTGGTCGCTGCGTACCTCACCGGCGTCAAAGGCATCAATCAGCCGGTGCACGTCACCCCGAGCGAAATGCTGCGCTTGAACACCTCGACTGCGCCGACGCCGCCAGCCAGGCAGAACGATCTCGGCGTGCTCGGCGGCGACCTCGCCGGTTTTCCGAATGGCCGGCGCCCGTACGACGACGTCACCACCATCACGCTGCGTGTGGCGGAAGGGGCACTGTGCGGAGCGATCGGCACGTGCGGCGCCGAGAAGGTGGATCCCAACAAGGGCGCACCGTACACCGACGAGGCACGATCGGCGGGTCCCGATGCGCAACATTTGAGCGTGACGGGTGCGATCAAGGCGACCGACACGTATCTGCCGGAGTTTCCCTACTTGAATACGCCCATACCGGGATCGCCGAACAGCGTCAGCGGAGGATAACGCGCGCGAATCATGCGGGCCTGCCTTAAGGGGCCCGCGACTGCGTCAATCTTCGCGACGCGATGCCAAGGAGTCCGGAATGATTGCCCCATGGCGTCAATGGTTGCGCTCGGAGTCGTTGCATTGGTGACGCCGTCACTGAATGCAATGGCTGCGTCGGGGTACACGGTGGGGTCACTCAAATCCTTTTTTCGGTGATGTAGGTGGTGGCTGCTACCATGTGCGGCTATGTCGTGGTCCGCCCAACAGTACCTGGCGTTCGAGGAGCAGCGCACCCGTCCGGTTCGCGACCTGTTGGCCGCGGTGCCGAGCTCCGAAAGTAGCGTCCGTGCCGCCGTCGATATCGGCTGCGGTCCTGGCAATTCCACGGAAATGCTGGCGCAGCGATTTCCCGGTGCCGTCATCAGCGGCATCGATACCTCGCCCGATATGATCGACGCGGCACGCCGACGACTCCCGGGGGTGAGCTTCGACATGATCGACATCGACCGTTTCGTCGCGGACGATCGGCGCTTCGACGTGATTCTGGCCAACGTGCACTGATGCCGCCGCCGTTGCTGCCGCTGGACCACGTACCCGGATTATTACTCGAGCCAGTGGCTCGCTGGTGCGAGCGCTTCGCCGCGCTGCCGGCGCTGGTCGAGGCCATCGCGCAGCTGTCGCCGGCGGCGCGCGATCAACTGGCGCGGGTGATCGCGGCCAGCGATTTCGCGGCCGCCGCGTTGCTCCGCGACCCTGCGGCGCTGTCGATTGCCATTGGCGCGAACGAGGTTGCAACGAGCGAGGTTGCCGCCGAGTACGAGGCGCGGGTGGCCGCGGCGGCGAGCCTCAGCGCCGCGCAGCAGGTGCTGCGCGAATGGCGGCGGCGGGAGATGGTGCGCATCGTCTGGCGGGACATTGCAGGCAGCGTACCGGTGGCCGACACCCTCCGGGCGCTGTCGGATCTCGCCGATGGCTGCATCCGCGCCGCAACTGTCGCGGCACAGCGGCTGCTTGATGCTGCGTTCGGCCGGCCACGCAATTCGCTCACCGCGGAGGTGCCGTTCATCGTCGTGGCGATGGGCAAGCTCGGCGGGCGCGAGCTGAATTTCTCATCCGATATCGATCTCATCTTCCTGTATGCCGAGGGCGGTGAAACCGACGGCGCACGGATCGTCGACAATGCCGAGTATTTCAATCGTCTGGGGCGTGAGCTGATCCAGCTCCTCGATGCGCGTACCGAGGATGGCTTCGTGTTCCGCGTCGACATGCGGTTGCGGCCGTTCGGCGATAGCGGCGCGCTGGTGGCGAGCTTGGCCGCGCTCGAGGACTACCTGCAGGAGCACGGCCGCGACTGGGAACGTTATGCGTGGATCAAGGCGCGTGCGGTGGTCGGCATTCCGGCGTATGCGGCGGCCTACCAGGCATTCATCCGGCCGTTCGTTTACCGGCGGTATCTGGATTTCGGAGTTTTCGATTCGCTGCGTGAGATGAAGGCGCTGATTGCGCGCGACGTGGCGCGCCGTGAGCTCGAGGGACACTTGAAGCTCGGACTCGGCGGGATCCGTGAACTCGAGTTCATCGTGCAATCGATGCAGCTGGTGCGCGGCGGCGCCAACCCGCGTCTGCAGAATGCCTCGCTGCTCACCGTGTTGCCGCAGCTCGCGGGCTCGAAGCTGCTGGCGCCGGCGGCCGTGGCCGAACTCGGCGATGCCTATCGGGTGCTGCGCAAGGCAGAGAATGCCCTGCAAATGATCCGTGATGCGCAAACTCACGCGCTGCCCGAAGAGCCGCTCGACCGGGCGCGTGTGGCACTGAACCTCGGGCTGCCGGACTGGCCGGCGGCGCTCGTGCGCATCGAGGCGGCGCGGCGCGAGGTGGCGCGATTATTCGAGGCGCTGGTTTTCGGCGGACCCGATGCCGAGCGCCGCAACGGCGCGGTGATGCTCGATTGCATGGCCTCGGATGATCTCGAACTCGGCACCGAACTGCGCGCGCGCGGGGTTGCCGAGGAGGCGATCGCGCCGCTGGCGCAGCTGCTCGAAGGTTATCGCAAGGCCCCCGCGTACCGGCGCTTGGACGAGGCGGCGCGGCGGCGCGTCCATATGATTCTCGGCCGGCTGCTGGCCGCGGCGTCGACGCGACCGTCGCCGGTCGTGGTGGTGGAGCGAGTGCTGCGCGTGCTGGAGGCGATCGGTGCGCGCTCGTCTTACCTCGCGCTTTTGAAAGAGCAGCCGGCTGCGCTCGAGCGTCTGATCGAAGTGTGTTCGGTGAGCGGTTTCCTCGCGCGGCAGGTGGCGGAATTTCCGCTGCTGCTCGACGAGCTGATCGACCCGAACTGCTTCGCCGAGCTGCCGTCCCGGGACGGTTTCCAGCGCGAACTCGAGGCGCGCACCGAGCGCGTGCCCGCCGATGATCCGGAGCGTCAGGTCGAGGCGCTGCGGCAATTTCAGAAGGTGGCGGTGTTCTGTGTCGCGTTCGCCGATCTGACCGGAAGGCTGCCGCTGATGCGGGTGAGCGACCGCCTGACCGACATCGCCGAATTGATACTGCAGCGTTGCATGGAACTCGCGTGGACGCAGATGACGCAGATGTACGGCGTGCCTCATTGCGGCGATGCCGGTGGCGAGACGCCAGGCGGCTCGCGTGAGGTGCGCGTTGCGGTCGCCGGTTACGGCAAGCTCGGTGGACTCGAACTCGGCTATGGCTCCGACCTCGACCTGGTGTTCTTGCATGACTCGAGCGGCGAGCTGCAACAGACACTCGGTGAACGGCCGCTCGACAACGGCGTGTTCTTGATGCGTTTGGGGCAGCGCATCGTGCATTTGCTCACCATGCATTCGGCGGCCGGCCGGTTGTACGAGGTCGACATGCGCCTGCGGCCGAACGGCAAGGGTGGATTCCTCATCACCGGCATCGACGCGTTCGAGCACTACCAGCATCAGGACGCCTGGACCTGGGAACACCAGGCGTTGCTGCGCGCACGGGCGGTGGCCGGCGACCCGGATTTGCGCCGCCGCTTCGAAGCGGCGCGTGTGGCGGTGCTGCGCACGGCCGTGCATCGTGACACGCTGCGCACCGACGTGGCTGGGATGCGCCTGCGCATGCGCCGCGAACTGTCGCTCGCCGGCCCGCAGCAGTTCGACATCAAACAGGATGCGGGCGGGATGGCCGACATCGAATTCTTGGTGCAGTATTGGGTGCTGGCATCGGCCGATGAGCATCCGCAGGTGCTCAAGTTTTCGGACAACATCCGGCAACTCGAGGGGTTGGCTGCGGTTGGTGTACTCGACCGCGAGACCGCCGTCGTACTGACGGACGCTTACATCCATTACCGCAAGGCGTTGCATCACCTGTCGCTGGAAGGCGGCGAGCGGGTGGTGGATGCGGCGATTTTTGCAGCCACGAGGGCAACCGTGACCGAGATCTGGCAAGAAACATTCGACATGAATCCGTTGCTGGTGCCGTGGGCGGGGCCGTTCGGCGGCACGCCGCCATTCGACCGCGTGCGGGTGGCGGACTTGAAGCCGGCGCTCGAGGCGGCGATGGCCGAGAAATTGCACGAGGTCGACGCGATCGCGGCCAATCCGGACGCACCGAGCTTCGGCAATACGCTCGTGGCTCTGGAGCGCGCGGGTCAGACGTTTGCGCGCGTGAATGCGATCTACGAGATCTGGTCGTCGACCATGAGCACCGCGGATTTCCAGGCGGTGGAGCGGGAGATGGGACCGAAAATCGCCGCGTTTCACGACGCGGTCACGCAGAACGCCGCGCTGTTTGCGCGCATCGAAGCCGTCCACGAGCAAGGCGACGCTCTGACTCCCGTCGAACGCCGCCTTTGTTGGCACTACCACACGAGTTTCGTGCGTGCGGGCGCCAGACTCGACGATGCCGAGAAGACGCGGGTCGGCGCGATCAATGAACGGCTCGCCAGTTTGTTCGCGAGCTTCAGCCAAAATCTATTGGCGGAGGAGGCGGATCATGCCTTGTACATCACCGATCGCGCCGATCTTCAGGGCTTGCCGGAGAGCGAGTGCGCCGCCGCCGCCGCCGCCGCCGCGGCGCGGGGACGCCCCGGGCAGTGGGCCATTCTGAACACCCGATCGGCGATGGATCCGTTCCTGACCCATGCAGAGCGGCGCGACCTGCGCGAAATCGTCTGGCGCACGTATTACCGCCGCGGCAACAACGGCGGAGCACACGACAACAAGGCCATCATCACCGAGATCCTGGCGCTGCGCCGCGAACGCGCCGCTCTTTTGGGCTATGCTTCGCACGCCCACTGGCGGCTCGCGGATAGCATGGCGGGCGATCCTGACGCGGCGCTCGGCCTGCTGATGAAGATCTGGCCGGCGGCGGTGGCGCGGGTGCGCGAGGAAGTGGCCGACATGCAGGCGCTCGCTCCCGGGATCACCATCGAAGCCTGGGACTACCGGTTTTATGCCGAGCAAGTGCGGCGGGCGAAATTCGATCTCGACATGAACGAGGTCAAGCCCTATCTGCAACTCGAGAAGCTGCGCGAGGGGATGTTCTGGGCATCCGGCCAGTTGTATGGTTTCACTTACTCGCAGGTCACGGGTCTGCCCGTGCCCCATCCCGATGTGCGCATATGGGAAGTCAAGTCCGCGACCGGCCGGCACATCGGTCTGTGGTATTTCGATCCGTATGCGCGCCCGGGTAAGAATTCGGGCGCGTGGATGAGCGAGTATCGTGATCAGCAAAACCTGGACCAGCCGGTCTCCCCCATCGTGTCGAACAACACGAATTTCTTGCGCAGCGATCCCGCCGACCCGATGCTCATCAGCTGGGACGATGCGGTGACCTTGTTCCACGAATTCGGGCACGCGTTGCACACCCTGAACTCGGACGTTCCATATCCGTCGTTGTCGGGCACGCACGTGGTGCGGGATTTCGTCGAGTTCCCGTCGCAGCTGAATGAGAATTGGCTGGCGACCACGGCGCTGTTGTCGCAATTCGCGCTGCACCATCGAACCGGCGAGCCCATCCCAGAGGCGCTGGCGGCGAAGATCAAAGCGACGCGAACTTTCAACCAGGGTTTCGCCACCGTCGAGTACCTCGCGGCCGCGCTGGTCGACATGAAGCTGCATCTCGCGACCGAGCCGGTGGCCGATCCCGAGGCGTTCGAGCGCGACACGCTGACGGCGCTCGGCATGCCCGGGGAGGTGGTGATGCGCCATCGCACGCCGCAGTTCGCTCATATCTTCGCCTCGGATTCCTATGCGGCTGGCTATTACAGTTATTTGTGGGCCGAGGTGCTCGATCACGATGCCTTCGAAGCCTTCGAGCAGACGGGCGACCCGTTCGATAAAACCGTTGCAAAGCGGCTGCACGATGACATCATGTGCGTCGGCAACAGCGTGGACCCAGGCCAGGCCTACCGTCGGTTTCGCGGGCGGGATCCTAAAATCGACGCGCTGCTGCGCGCACGCGGATTCGCGGCTTCAGCATAGATCAAGCGGAGTAGACAATGCCGGCGATGGTTCAAGATGATTCCAAGCACAACCTGATCCAGCCCAATGCGCTGCATCAGTATTCGGTGACGGCCGCGGATTTGCCGTTGTCATGCCCGATGCCCGGCATGTTTCTGTGGAATTCGCATCCGCGCGTGTATCTGCCGATCGAGGCCGTGGGCTGGGCGAAGTGCGGTTACTGCGGCGCGGAGTACACGCTCGTTGCCTAGTACGTGGTGTACGACTTCTCCTCGACGATGGTTGAACCGAGCTTGAGATTGATGCGCCGTTTGATGGCTGCGCGCTCATCGTTCTCGACGTAGACGGCACGGGCCAGGCGGATGAACTCGGCATCGAAGGTACGGGCTCGCTCCTTGTCACGGATGTGATCCTCGACCACCCAGAGGCGCTCGTTGACCGCCATCAAGGCGTCGACGTCGGCCGCAATGTCGACGGCGGCATACGCCGAGCCGGCCCACGTCGATTCCAGGGCGCCGAGTTCGAGCCGGACGTTGGCGAGTTTCTGGGGGTCGTTCATGCGCTTTGACTTGATCCTCAAGATGGTGATCTTGTCGAGCAATTCGCCGGGGGAAATGGGTACTTTGATCTCGTTCATCGCTCTATATTAGCGGACCCCGGGTGATAAATTCGATGACCCAACGCATTGCCACCGCCGATGGCGCGATGCTGGCCGATCCGGCGAGCGTTGCGCCCGTGGCGTCCGTTGCATCGCTCGAAGTCATCTTCGAGCCCGAGTATTGGCGGGCGCGAGGTGAATTGTTCGACGTGACGCGCGGGCGTGGCACGGCGTGGTTCATCGGTGCCGCGCCCCGGCAATGGGCGCTGCGTCACTATCGGCGCGGCGGTTGGGTTGCACGCGCATCGGTCGACCGCTATGTGTGGACCGGCGAACCTCGCGTCCGCGCGTTTGCGGAGTGGCGCTTGCTGGCCGCGCTCACGCGCCTCGCGCTGCCGGTGCCGGCGCCGATCGCCGCGCGCTACCAGCGGCACGGCCTGCTGTATCGCTGCGATCTCATCACGCGACGCATTCCCGATGCCCTGCCTCTCTCCGAACGGCTTGCGCGGTTGCCGGTGGGCGAAGCCGTCTGGCACGAGGTCGGCGCGACCGTCGCGCGATTGCATGCCGCCGGCGCCGATCACGCCGATCTGAATGCGCACAACATCCTCATCGACGATGCAGGTGCGGTGAGCGTGATCGACTTCGATCGCGGCCGGCTGCGTTCGCGGGGGCCAGAAGGTCCTTGGGCGGAGCGAAACGTCGCGCGTCTATTGCGCTCGCTCACCAAGATCGCGCCGGATCTGCCGAACGGGCGCTTCGGCGCAGACGAATGGCAATGGTTTCTCGACGGCTATGGCCGTGCGCCACTTGCGCCACTTTTATAGTCTGCTCACCTATCTGCTGCGGCCGGCCGCGCTCGCGCTGGTGTTGTGGCGCGGTTTGGGCAATCGCGGTTATTGGCAGGGCTTAAGCGAGCGCTTTGGTTGGGGCGCGCGGCCCGTCGGCCGGTCGGCTGCGGCCGAATGCCTGTGGGTGCATGCGGTGTCGCTGGGTGAGGTGAGTGCGGCGGCGCCGCTGGTGCGGGCGTTGCGGGCGCGCCATGCGGAGCTGCCGCTGCTGCTCACCACCGCGACGCCGACCGGACGGGCGCGCGCGCAGGCATTGTTTGGCGATTCGGTCACGGTGCAATTTCTGCCCTATGACACGCCGGGGTCGATGCGCCGGTTCCTCGAGCGGTCGCGGCCGCGCCTTGCGGTCATCATGGAAACGGAGCTGTGGCCGAACCTGTACCACCAATGCCGGCGGCTCGAGGTGCCGATCGTGCTCGCCAATGCGCGGCTCTCGCCTAAGTCGGTGGCGCGCTACCTTCGGTTCGGCCCGCTGTTTCGCGACGTGTTTGCCGGCGAGACGTTCGTCGCCGCGCAAAGCGCACCCGATGCGGAGCGGTTCATGGCAATCGGCGCGCCGCCGGCGCGCACTCGAGTGGTGGGTAACTTGAAGTTCGACATCGCCGTCGACGCCGACCTCAAGACACGCGGCCGCGCGCTGCGCGTCGCCTGCTGGGATGCGCGGCCGGTGTGGATTGCCGGCAGCACGCATGCAGGCGAGGAGGACATGGTGCTCGACGCGCATGCCGCTCTCGAGGCTGCGTTACCGGGCGCGCTGTTGCTGCTGGTGCCGCGGCATCCGCAGCGCTTTGCGGCGGTGGCGGAGCTGTTGAACCGCCGCGGCCTCAAGTTCGAGCGTCGCAGCAGCGGCAACCCGGTGCGGCCCGATGCGCAGGTGTTGCTGGTCGATACGGTGGGCGAACTTACCACGCTGTATGCGGCCGTTGACTTAGCCTTCGTCGGCGGCAGCTTGGTGCCGGTGGGCGGACATAATCTGCTGGAACCGGCGGCGTTGGGTGTGCCGGTGATCACCGGGCCGCATCAGTCCAATGCGCGCCAAGTGGCGGAGCTCTTGTTACGCGAAGATGCCCTGGTGGAGGTCGCGGACTCAGGCGAACTCGGGCGGCAGCTCGAGGCGCTATTCGCTGATCCGACGCGGCGCCTTGGGCTCGCTGCCCGCGCCGAGCACGTGGTCGCGATGAATCGCGGCAGCCTCGGCAGGTTGCTCGAACTCAGCGAATCGCTGCTGGCTGCGCGGCATGGTCGCGGGGTTGATCCTTGAGCAGAACGTCGAGCCGGTCCAAGCTCTGTTCCGACAGTATGCCCGCGGCTTGCTGCAGCTTCAGCATGTTGATCATGTAGTCGTAGCGGCTGCGCGAGTAGTCGGTCTGGGCCTGGATATACAGGCGGCGCGACTCGAGCACATCGACCGCGGTGCGCGTGCCTGCCTGGTAACCGGATTCGGTCGCGGCCAGCGCGGTGGCATTCGATTCGAGTGCCCGGTGCAATGCCTTGACGCGCGAGATTTCCGACAGCACGCCCAGGTAGGAATCGCGGGCGTCGTGTTCGGTTTGCCGGGCGACGCGCTCCAGGCGCTCTTTGGCGGCCCTCTGCTGGTACACGGCCTGGCGCACTTGGGAAGACACCATGCCGCCCGAGTACAGCGGAAAGGTCAGCTGCAGCCCGATGGTTTTCTGCACTTGATCGACCGACTGGCTGCCGTAGGGCGTGCCGTCGGAATTGATGCTGGTGCCGTTCTGCTGCACCTTGTAACCGTTGGCGACCAGATCGAGCGACGGGTAGTGGCCGCCGCGCGCCGAGCTCACGTTCTCGCGCGCGATGTCGGCGGCCAGCCGGCTCGAGACCAGCGAGAGATTCTGTTGCAGGGCCATGTCGACCCAGCGATCCTCGCTGACCGGATCGGGGTTGGTGAGTTCGAAGGGTTCGACCGGACGCGCCAGTGTGTCGAACAGATCGCCGGTGATTTCGCGCAGCGATTCTTCCGCCGTTGCGACGGTGCGTTTGGCGGCGATCACCGCCGCGGCGCTGCTGTCATGCGAGGCGCGCGCCTCCTGCACGTCGGTGATGGCAATCAGCCCGACCTCATAACGTTTCTCCGCCTGTTCCAGCTGGCGGCTCACCGAGGCGAGCGCGCCTTGCTGCGCGTCCAGATCATCCTCGGCGGCCAGCACGTCGAAATAGCGCTGGGCGACGCGCTCGATGAGGTCTTGCTGCGCGGCTTGGTAGTCCGCCTCGGCCTGGGCCACCTGGGAATCGGCGCGCTGCAGAGCCACCCAGTTCTCCCAGCGAAAAATGTTCTGTTTCAAATCGACGCCATACTTGTGATTGTTGGTGTCGGTGTGTCCGTCGAACGGAAAGCTCTCGAGAAAATTCGGGCCGCCCGGGACGGTCACCGACTCCACGGTGTTCGACGAACCGGTGTCGTGCTCGCGGCTGACCAGCGCGCTGCCCGTCAATTGCGGCAGCAGCGCGGACAGAGCCTGAGGCTTGGATTCCAGCGCGGCCAGACGGTTGGCTTCGGCCTCGCGCAATTGGGGGTCGTTTTGCAGGGCGCGCTGGTAGACGGCGACCAAATCGGCGGCCGACGCGATCTGCAAGCTGGACGCGGCGTGAATGCCGATCGAGCACGCAATCAACGTCAGTGTGCGCTTCATGGCCAAGTCCTCCCGTTAGGTGTTATACTTAACTATAACACCTTGCCGAGCATTCAATATTGCGGGATGTTGGAATCCAAATCCCGTGACCATTTCAATATGCCTCCGGAGAGATTGGCCACCGACGCGAAGCCTTGCGCGTTCAAAAAACGGGCGACCTCCATGCTCCGACCTCCGGAGCGGCAGATCACCACGGTTTCTTTGTTGGGATCGAGTTCACCGACCCGGTCGGCGATCTGTCCCATGGGGATGTGCACCAGCGGCGATGGCACCGGGGCGAGCTCGAGCTCCCAATCCTCGCGGACGTCGAGCAAGGTCATGTCGGTGCCGGCCGCGCGCCGTTCCACGAATTCCTGCGGAGTGATTTCTTTGATCATCAGAATACGAATCCTTGGGGAGCGGTGGCGTTGATGAGCGGATCGATGACGGTCTCGAACAGACTCTCCCGTATCCACTCGGCTTGGTCGACACGACGAATCAGCACGGCATCCATCACCGGTGCGACGCCGACCACGGCGAACAGCCGGCCGCCGATGCGCAGGGCGTCTTGGAAGCGCGAGTCGTACACCGGCAATGAACCGGTCAAGGCAATCACGTCATATTCGCCCAACGGTGCGCCGCTGAAGGCATCACGCGTCTCGAGTTGCACCCGGGCTTGCGGCATGGCGCGAAGATTCGCCGCGGCGGCGGCGCTCAAGCCGGCATGAATGTCGATCGAATGCACGGAGTCCGCGAGCAGGCTCATGCACGCCGACAGATAACCGCTGCCGGTGCCCACCTCGAGCACCCGCTCGGATCGGCCGATGCCGAGCGCCTGGAGTATCCGCCCCTGGAGCACGGGGGCGAGCATGGACTGGCCGAAGCCCAACGGGATGGGCGTGTCCGCAAAGGCGAGTTCGCGGTACTCGGCGGGCACGAACGCTTCCCGCGGCACGGCGGAGAACACATCGAGCACGCGAGGGTCCAGCACTTCCCAAGCGCGGATTTGCTGATCGACCATTTGCTGACGAGCGGCCAATGTATCCATAACATCTCTAGCGCAAGTTCAAGACCGCGATTATGGTCAATTTCCGAAGGCGACGCGAGCCCCTTGCGTTATTCTCGCGCTCATCATGGATAGTGATGTTTTTAGACGACCGGGAATTATAAATCTTCAGCATCGCTAGAATTCGTCGTCATCGAGGTTCGTGTTGATCCTGCCCTCCCTCTTGGCGTGGTTTTGCGCCGCCCTACTGCTCGCCGTCGGCGCGGCCGTGTTCATCACGCGGCAGCGGCGTCAGGAGCGCGTGGTCGCGGATTTTGCCGAGCAGGTGCGCCGACTCACCTTCGAAACCGGCAGTACCGGGCGCATCAGTCTCGAAGGCAAGCCGGAATCGCTGGAGCGGCTCGGCGCCGCGGTCAACAGGCTGCTCGAGAATCTCGAGCAACGCGGCGCCAATCTGCATGGACGCGAACAGCTGTTCCAACGCCTGGTGGAGACCGTGCATGACGCGGTGCTGGTGCACCGCAAGCAGATCTTGTTCGCCAACTCGCGTTTTCTCACCTTGCTCGGCATGAGCGCGACCGAGGTGATAGGCCGACCCTTGAGCGACTTCGTCGGTCCGGAATATGTCGAGCTGGTCGACACCAATCTGCGACGTCGACTCGCCGGCGAGCCCGCAGCGGAGCGTTACGAGGTCGAACTGGTGGCGGCGCACGGGGAAGTCACGCGCATCGAATTGTCGAGCACGGTGATCGACAGCGCCGGCGAATCGGCGCTGCTGCTCACCGCACTGGAGATGTTGCCGCAGGCCGGCGCGGCGGCCGCGGGCGCGCCGGTGCAACAGCCGCGCGCGATGGCGACGCTCGACGCGATGGGCGAGAGCGTCATCACCGTCGATGCCGAAGGCCGCATCGACTACGTCAACGCGGCGGCGGAGACGCTCCTCGGCCAGCGACTCGGGCAGATCATCGGCAAAACCTTTCTCGACGTGGCATCGCTGGTGGATGAAACCGACCGGCGTTCGCTCGGCGATCCGGTGCGCCTGGCGCTTACCTCCGGCGGACGTGTGTCCATGGGCCGTCGCGCGGTGCTGGTGCCCGCGCACGGCGGCGTCGAGCGTTCCGTCGAACTCAGCGTCACGCCGCTGCGCGCGGGCGCGAGTGCGCCGCCGGGTCTGGTGCTCGTGCTGCACGACACCAGTGAACTGCGCGGACTCACGCGACAGATGACTTATCAGGCGAGCCACGATGCGCTCACCGGCCTGGTGAACCGGCGTGAGTTCGAACGGCGGCTGCAGGAAGCCATGGACTCGGCGCAGACCGGCAATGCCGCGCACGCGCTGTGCTATCTGGATCTCGACCGCTTCAAGGTGGTGAACGACACCTGCGGGCATACCGCAGGCGATCACATGCTGCGTGAGGTGGCCTCGATCATCAAGGAGGCGGTGCGCGATTCGGATACCGTCGCGCGCATCGGCGGCGATGAGTTCGCGCTGTTGCTGGTGGGTTGCCCGCTCGAGAAGGCGCGGCAGATTGCCGACGACGTGGTGCGCTCGGTGGGCGATTACCGCTTCGTGTGGAAGGACAAGATCTTCAACATCGGCGTCAGCATCGGTCTGGTGGAGCTCGGTCGCGGCGGGGGCGCCATCGAAGATCTGATGAACTCCGCCGACTCCGCCTGCTATGTGGCGAAGAAACAGGGCGGCGTGCACGTGCACGTGTATTCGGCGCGCGAGGAGGCCAACGCGCGCCACACCGGCGAAATTCACTGGCTGCAGCGGCTGCAGGGGGCGCTGCGCGACAACAAGTTCGAGCTTTACTATCAGCCGATCGTGCATGCGCGCACGAGCACGATGCGCGGTCCGGCCATCGAGGTGTTCGTGCGCCTCGAGTCCGAAAACGGCCTGCCCGCCGCGCCGCCCGCGGATTTCTTTCGCGCGGCGGAGCGTTACCGCCTGATGCCGCACGTCGATCGCTGGGTGGTGCAGGCCGTGTTGTCGGCGCTCGGCCGGGGCGGTCTGCGGCTGCCCGCGGGGCGCAGTGTCGCGATCAACATCGCCGGCCAGACGTTGGGAGATGCCGAGTTCCTCGAATTCGTGGTCGAGTGCTTCGACCACACGGGCGCGAGTCCCGGCGACATCTGCTTCGAGGTCACCGAAAGTTCGGTGGTGGCGAACCTCGATCACGCGCGCCGCTTCATCGCCGTGCTGCACGGCATGGGCTGCGAATTCGCGCTCGATGACTTCGGCAGCGGCTTGAGTTCGTTCTCGACGTTGCGCACGCTGCCGATGGACTACCTCAAGATCGACGGTTCGTTCATCCGCAATCTGGCGGCGGACACGGTGAACCAGGCGATGGTCGCGGCCATGATCGAGTTGTCGCGCAGCCTCAAATTTCGCATCGTCGCCGAACAATGCGAGGACCAGCCGTCGCTCGACCTGGTCAGGCGCATGGGCATCGATTTCGTCCAGGGCTTCATCATCGGCCGGCCGCAACCGCTGTCGATGGCCCCCATATAACCGCCAGGCAGGTGGGTATAACAAACTACTATGGTCTTGGCCGCCGCTTAGGAGGAAAATCCGCGGGATAGTTACAGTTGAACGAGGTGCTGCATGGCCATATACGAAGACAACACGAAGTCCATCGGACGCACACCGTTGGTGCGGATCAACCGTCTGGACGCCTCCAGCGGGGCGACCATCCTGGCCAAGATCGAGGGGCGCAATCCCGCTTATTCCGTGAAGTGCCGGATCGGCTCGGCGATGGTCTGGGACGCCGAGGAGCGCGGCCTGTTGAAGCCCGGCATGTCGATCGTGGAGGCCACCAGCGGCAACACGGGCATCGCGCTGGCGTTCGCCGCGGCGTCACGCGGCTACGGCTGCGTGCTCACCATGCCGGACACGATGAGCATGGAACGGCGTAAAGTGCTGATCGCTTTCGGCGCCAAGCTGGTGCTGACGCCTGGCGCGAAGGGGATGAAAGGCGCCATCGCCAAGGCCGAGGAGTTGGCCGCCGCCGAACCGGGCAAGTACGTGCTGATGAAGCAGTTCGAGAACCCGGCCAACCCGGCGATCCATGAGAAAACCACCGGCCCGGAGATTTGGGAGGATACCGCGGGTAACATCGACGTGTTCGTCGCGGGCGTTGGCACCGGCGGCACGCTGACCGGCGTGTCGCGGTACTTGAAGCACACGCGCGGCCGCAAGATCGTCACCGTGGCGGTCGAACCCGCCAATTCGCCGGTCATCAGCCAGACCCTGGCGGGCCAACCTCCGGCGCCCACACCGCACAAGATTCAAGGGATCGGCGCGGGCTTCATTCCGAAGAACCTCGATCTGTCGCTGATTGACCGGGTGGAACAGGTCAGCAACGAGGAAGCGATCGCTACGGCGCGCCGCCTGGCGCGTGAAGAAGGCATCCTCTGCGGCATCTCCTGCGGCGCGGCGATGGCGGCGGCGCTGCGCCTGGCGCGCGAACCGGCGTACACCGGCAAGACCATCGTGGTGGTGCTGCCCGATGCGGGCGAACGCTATCTGTCGGGCGCGCTGTTCGAAGGCCTGTTCGAGGAGGTCGAGAAAATGCAGGCCGTGGCCTGAAGGCTCGCAGATGAGCGCCGTCGCCGTCGACAAATTGGACACCCTCGCCGCGTCTCTGGTGCAAAGCTATCTCGGCGACGAGCGGGCACGGCGCATCGCGCATCGCTACCTGCCGTCGCGCGAGCGCATCATCGACATCCTGGAGTCGGTACTCGATCTCATGTATCCGGGCTACTTCGGACGCCAGGACCTCTCGCGCGAGAATTTGAGCGCGTACATCGCCCAGGTGCTCGCCGCATTGGCGCCGAAGCTCGAGCGCGAGATGGAGCATTGTCTGTGTTATGGGCAAGAACGGGACCCGGGGCGGGCGGCCCCAAGCGACTGCGCGCCGCACGCCCGCGAACTGACCCAGGTGTTCCTCGAGCGCCTGCCGCAGATCCGCGGCTTGCTGGTGCAGGACGTGCAGGCGGCCTTCGACGGCGATCCGGCGGCCACCAATCTCGACGAGGTGATCCTCGCCTACCCCGGCCTGTTGGCGGTGAGCGTGTACCGGATCGCGCACGCGCTGCACGACTTGGGTGTGCCCATGATGGCGCGCATCATGACCGAATGGGCGCATTCGAAGACCGGCTGCGACATTCATCCGGGCGCGAAAATCGGTGCGGGATTTTTCGTCGACCATGCGACCGGTGTGGTGATCGGTGAGACCACCCAGATCGGCGACGGAGTCAAGCTCTACCAGGGCGTCACCCTCGGCGCCCTGAGCTTTCCGCGCGATGCCAGCGGTGCGATCATTCGCGGCAAGAAACGCCATCCAACCGTCGAGAGCGGCGCGACGCTGTATGCGAACGCGACCGTACTCGGCGGCCAGACCACCGTCGGCGCCGATAGCGTGATCGGCGGCTCGGTGTTCCTGACGCACAGCGTGCCCGCACGCTCGCGGGTGTCGCTCAAGGAACCGGAACTGCGTGTGGCGACGCGCGATGGCGCGGTGGAGCCGGACGCGATTTACTTCGATATTTGATCTGTAGAAATTCGCTCGACATAAAGTGCGAGGATCGCCGGCCAGCCGCGATCGACGCTGTTGCGCATCGTGTCGCCGGGCACATCGCCCATGCGATCGAAGTTGCGGTGCTCGAGTTCGACACGCGTGAGGCCGCCGGCCTCCGCCACGAAGCGCACCTCGATTTCGGACGTGAAGGCGGGCCGTGGGTCTGATTTCCACGCGGCGCTGATCTCCCAGGAACACACGAAGCGCACGCCGGGCTCCCATACCTGCACGTGACCGACGACCCCGTGGCTGCCGTCTTCACATTTCGCATACCACCGACCGCCGACATGAGGTTCGATGATCGATTCGCGCACCGGCGCGGAGCCTATGCCGTGATCTTTGGGCCACCAGCGGTCGATGCCGCGAGTAAATACCTCAAAGGCCTTTTCAGGCGTGGCGTTGACGGTCACGGTCTTGCGCACGGGTGCAATCTTGGTCGTGGTGCTCATCATTGTTCTACTCCACTTCTGCTTTCTCGACCTCGTGTTTGAACGACAGCAATGCCGCATCCCAGAACAGGTCGAGCCATTGCCGTAGCTCGGCCAGGCCGCGGGAATCGATGTGATAGAGGCGCCGCGTACCCGCCGAGTGATCGGTGACCAGGCCCGCGAGCTTCAAGGCTTTCAAATGTTGGGAGACGGCGGGGCGGCTCACCGGAAGTTTGGACGCGATGTCGCCGACCGACTTGGGTCCGCCGCGCAGCGATTCAAAAACCGCACAGCGCGTCGGATCGGCGAGCACTCTCAAGACCGTTGCGTAAGCCATGACTTACGGTAAGTCATGGCTTACAAATTGTCAATTTCGCTAGATGTTCCCGAGCGCCGGGAGTAGTGGCACCAAGAGCAACGCGACGATGTTGATGATCTTGATGAGCG
>Ga0116230_10001802_pt1 | contig 20517 bp, 17 predicted proteins | sample S1TSphfallax_3_FD_88678 | JGI IMG/M metagenome (GOLD analysis project Ga0116230, IMG submission 88678) | Host-associated microbial communities from peat moss isolated from Minnesota, USA - S1T2_Fd - Sphagnum fallax MG | ecosystem: Host-associated > Plants > Peat moss > Unclassified | place... | reverse complement strand
TGTAGCCAAAAATATAGAAGGATGAAAAAGTTTTGCACTTCATATGTGGTTTATAGCCAGATTTTGCTAAATCTTCCTAGTGACGTTTGCCACTTTTTCTACATATTGCTATGGACGATCGCCACTTTGGATACAAACAAAAATTGCTAAAAAACCCACTGGTCCACATCATATATTACGATTGTCCAGACCAGAGCTCTTTCAAGAACACCCAGTTGTTGCAATATCGGCTAAAAATTTAGCGAGCTTGTAGTCTGTCTTCCTCATATCTGTGCACACATAATAGATATGGTCTTAGAGCTTGGTTAAATCACCGAGTTCTTGGGATGTTGGTAGAGCCTACACTAGCTTCAGAGCTATTTTCTGGGCAGCTCCAGTTATGGAGTACATTCGAACCTTGAAAAACTCATGATCAAACTGGGGCATGCATTTTCCATAGCAAATGCCATTTTAGCTTGTAAATGTTAGCTTTCAAGATCAAAGAGCGTTCAACAACGCATGGTATATGTGTTGTGTGAGTCTAAGAAATGTTTGTGTAGAAGGTAGTGTACAAAGGAAGCTAGTGATGAATTGATTTGTTCTTCCTTTGATCTCTCTCTCTCTCTCTCTCTCTCTCTCTCTCTCTCTCTCTGTGCTTTGGGACTCCAATTGGATCAGGGGAAATGATCATGGATCCTCGCTCTTCGTCAGATGATTGCATTCTTCTGACCTCTTCCAATTTTGTCGACTGAATCAGGAACAACAACAAGCTGCTGCAGCAGCTGGAGACTTCAAGCTCTCTACTTATCATGGACTGCTCGGGTTCATTCTTGAGGGTGCAAGACCGGAACCACAAAATGTATACAAAGACTGTGTCCATCACTCTTGTCATTGTCATTTGTGTCTTTCTAGGGCTTTATGGACTGGTGGGTATCCTCCAGAGTGGAATGTTCCAGTGTCGACCATCACAGCCGTGCTGGTCAGATTCCAAAGCTGGTGGAGCAGGTGCCGCCGGCCTCCAGAACACAAGAAGCTATGTCGAGCTGGAAGAGTACAAAAAGTGTGCAGGTAGATACATCTATGTCTATGACCTCCCACCACAATTCAACCAGAAGATTGTTGTCGAGTGTCACAATGATCCTGTTTGGCCTCACATATGCGAAGATCTGTCCAACAGAGGGATTGGTGAGCAATTTGTGCTTGAGTCAAATGATTCTCTCTCCAATATCTTGCTCCCCCATGATGCGTGGTATAGATCAACTCAGTGGACTCTTGAGCATTTTTACCATGAAAGATTCAAAGAGTATCCTTGTCTCACTGATGATCCAGAGAAAGCAGCGTTTAGTTACATTCCATTCTATGGTGCTTTGGACATGACTCAGAATCTTTGGAACAGAACTATGGCTCACAGAGATCGAATGTGCCAGAGGTTGGTTGGATGGTTACAAAACAGTCGACACTGGCAGGTCACTGGAGGTCACAAACATCTACTGGTGTTGGGCAGGATAGCCTGGGATCTTACGAGGCAAGAATTCGAAGATGGATGGGGCAGTCCTATTCTCTCTTTGACAGAGTTGGAGAATGTCACCAAAGTCTTGATTGAGAAAGATCATTACAGACAAGATCAGATGGCAATGCCATACCCTAGTTCTTTCCATCCTTATGCAGATGATCAGATTGTGTCATGGCAGAGGACAATGCTAAGCTCACAACGGAATCATCTGGTGCTCTTTGCTGGTGGTCCTCGTGCTGGCAAGACTTTTTCTGCTTTACTACGAGATGAGCTCATGCGACAATGCTTGAACTCATCTCAATGCTTGCTTCTTCGTTGTGACATCATTGACTGTGAGAGGAACCCACAAATTCTCACTCAAAATTTTCTGAACTCTGTCTTCTGCTTGCAACCTCCAGGTGACAGTCCAACTCGCAAAGGTGTTTTCGATTGTCTGGTTTCTGGAACAATACCAGTCATCTTTGATGAAAACACAATCTATCAGCAATACATGGAGTACCTTCCAAAGAAAGGAAGAAGTTATTCTGTTCTCTTTGATGGCCATGCTGTTCTTGATGGCAAGATTGATGTTCTGGAAGAGCTGCACCGAATTCCCACAAACACTATAGCTGCAATGCAATGGACCATCAATGGACTTCTCCCAAACATCATCTACAGCAAACCAGGATCTAATGTATCCACTAGAGATGCATTTGATATTACTATAGATAGTCTTTTACATAGATTTAGAGTGCAATCATAGCAAACATCTATGTGGTTTTTTGCACCAAAGCTCAGCTCATTTATCAGAGAACATCCAGTCCAGAATTCTGGATCCTGAGTATAGGAGTGATACAGCCAACAACATTGAACTCTATGCATTCATTGGATTTGACAAAGAGCAAACCACCTTAAAGATAAGCATATGATATAGTTAGCATCCATCAGCAATTCTTTTAGGATTACATTTTCTTGTGTTTACACCAGTTTAACAAATTCAACATTCTGTCTTATGGTCCAGCAAATCCATACAAAAAGGATGATGCACATATTGATGTGGTTGGAGTTCCTTGTTCAAAATGGACATTCTTGGGATTTTCTGCACATGCTAATCTCCACTGAAAATCAATCCTTGGTTCTCAATCCTTGCAGAAAGAAAACTAATGGCAGTGGTTGAACTTCTGGTCTATCTGCCAACAATTTCATGACCCTATTACAACTAACCTCACTTTCAAAAGCTGTCTTTTAGCTTTCTTGGATTGCTTTAAAAGCATAAACTCTTAGTGCCATGGACAGTGCTCCAAGGCATTGGTTCTCAGTGTTGCACATTTACCCACTTCTCATTTTGTACTGAACCAAAAATCCTAAATCCTAATCCAAGATTCAACTCTTCCCATGTTCAAATCTAATAAGCAAACTGACCAAAAGATATGCAGCTATGATCCAGTGCAGCTTGTTTCTGCTTTTTTGACCATCTTCTGTTATCCTAAACCCTAATCTGACCTCGAACTCTTCCCACGTTCAAATCTAGTCAGCAAACTGACCAAAGGATATGTGGCTATCATCAAGTGCAGCTTGTTTCCGCTTTTTGGAAGGTCTTTTGTTGTCCAAGTCAACACCATTCTCCTCAAAAAACTGAGAGGCTGTCCGTGCACGGAGATCCTCCAAGCTCTCGCCCTCCTTTGCCCTCTCCAGCACCTATTGCACGACATCAGGAACACAAAACTTCTGTGCTCAGCTGTTTCATTTCCACCTTCCTACCTTTATCAATCACATCTATGGCCAAGGCCAAAGTACATATTTCAAAATGTGGATTGCCATCCATTTACTGTTATGTGAGGTAAGCAAAAAACCAAATAATAGGGTACAGCAATACATCTGGAGGCAGAGCAACCTATCCTGCTAAATGCAATAAAAGGTATGTCATGAAGAAAATGAAGGAAGCTACATCAATTAGTTCTTCCCTGATGGCACTAATAGTGATGCTCATACTTGAGAATATGGGCTAAGATATCTTACCAGATGGCGTCCATACAAATGAGTACTTTGAAGAGCTTCAAATGCATTTTGAGCTTCCTGCCGTGTGATGAACTCCACAAATGCAAAACCTCGGTGGTTCCCATCGAATTTCTTTGGAAGTCTGACACTTTTGATCTGCAATTGAACAACCAAGCTATCCTATTTATTGAAGTCCAATAGCTCGGTTGTATCCAGGCAAGAGATAAGTTGAGAATAATATCTGAAATATGTTCTAGATGCAACATGGCACTGCATGTGAGGAGTTGGTTATTAACCTGGCCAAAGGGATTGAAGAGCTGCTGAAGGTCTTTCCTAGTAGCTTCAAATGCCACATTCCTGACAATAATTTTTGTTGAACTTTCCTTCTTATCCACCTTCTTCACAGCAGAAGCTCTTGAATCACTATCACCTGACTTCTTCGTATTATGGCTCAGCTGCAGCATTAATGCATGCCCATCCAGCACTGTGCCCTACACCCCTCATGACAATACCTTATGTTAGAACTGACCTCAACAATCATGATGGAAAATCCAATATAGAAGGAAATTCTCTTGAAGATTTTACACACAGCAAATCCAGCTCACCTGCAAACTCTTGCAGAACATTTTTGCTGCCTCTGCACTGTCAAGCTCCACAAACCCAAAGCCCATGGATAGGGATTTCCCTGCCTTGGAAAGCTTCTTCTTTATCTACATTCAAACAGACAAGTATCTTAGAATTTCTTCATTGACTATCCTTTGGATATATAACCAGCAGCCTCAAAGCATGAGAATCATGAAATAAATAAATGTCTTACTCAGAGAGTGCCATAAGCTCTCAATTTAAGCAATAATTTTCTTTCAAAGAACTTCTGTCAAGACTAGTACTTACTGTGACACTGCGTATAGTACCCTCAGTGATGTGCTTCTGGAAATGCTTCTTAAGTGATGATTCTGTGGTAGAAAAGTTGAGATTTTTCACAAAAATTGATCTTGCCTGCCATTCCCAAACAAAAACAAGTCATCATAAATATCCTTGTCTGTAGAAGGTCCTTTATCCATGAAACACACAAATAGCTGCATTCTATTCCTCCATGTAATGACCCATCAATTTGAGGGGCACCTGTAAAGGACAGAAAGAAGCATGTTGGCAAGAGTTGCTCTCCAGAAAGTTCACAAACATAATGCCAAACTACTCCACACCTGATCAACATCGTTGTCATCCTGAGCAGAGACGAGCTCCTTTTCTACTATGGCCCGATTGGAGCCCACACCCACCCCCTTCTCGATTGTCTTAACCTTTGATTTTCCATTTCCACTCAGCAGATTCTCAGGGGCCCACTCAAGATAAAGCGGGACGTGCCTACACTCACATCCCCATGATTTGCTTGAGGACATTATCTAATTACATGTTTCTCTACATACTCCACAACAATAAATCTCTTTGCAATATTCCTTCAAACAGACAATAAGGATAACCTGATCATGAAAATCACATCCCTAGTGATCAGATACAAAGTACACATCAGTGTTCTCCCAAATCTGAACTCCAGGTGACAAAAATATGAGTTTTAAAATCACTCAAAAGTAGGCAGCCAGAGTTAGGGTTGACACTGATAAGAGAGGGCACCTACTTAAACCGTTTATAAGCCAAGGTCTTAAAAGCTCGATGCGCCTCCCCTGCCTCCAGAAACTCTACCTAAAATAGAATCCCATCATATCTTCTCTCAGAATACACTTCCCATTCTTCCTTGATGTGTAACATAGTCAGAGACAAACCTATTGGGAAAGTCACACTTATGAACCATTATTGGATAGCTGTAAAACTATCATAAGGACTACTTAGTTGATTCTATCCAAAATACATTTCTATGAGAGGAAATGTACTGCAACAGGTCAGAAGGTGAATCTATGCAACCCATACAAAAGAGGTCCAGTCTCTGCATCCTACTTCTGATTTCAGAAATCCAACACCCTTATAAGCAGAACAGACTTTGACATAGGTTCTTACACTTCAATTGGTAGGCAGAAATACAGAGACTTACCAGAGCAAGGGTCTTGGTCGGAGGAAGAATAACACGACCAAGGGTGCCAAAGACTCCAAACATGGACACCAAGTCTGCCTCAGATGTTGTGAAAGGCAGATTCTTTACCAAGATCACAGATTTGCTCCGGTTCACTTTTCCCATTCTACCAGATGCCACCTCTTCCAATACTTCAACATCAACACCTTCATCACTGAGTGAGCGCTTGGTCTCTGCAATGATATGAGTCTCTCCTAGTGCCATTCGTACAGCTAAATCCTCTGCCCCTGGGTCCAAAAACTCACTCTTGGACATTCCATATTGCCTGGCCACATTCTCCGCTATCTGTAAAACAGAAGTGAAAGTACTTTGGTGAGAGGAGTGAAATTGAAGCAAAACTTTACTAGTTGGTGTGTTTTTCAACCAGAACTCAATTCATTTTGAGCAAGTGCAAATAAGGTAACAGAACCACACCGTGTCTGGACGCATGAATAGAGGATTCCAAGCCTGTGTGTGCCCACTAGCCTCAGCCACTTTTCTCTGCTCCTCTCTCTCTTGCTTATACTTAGTTGTTCCTGGTCCAGCATGAATGGCCCTGCATCACATGATCATTTCTTACACAGGTGGGTGAACTGTACCACCAAAAAATCGGGTCTAGAAACTTTGCAACAATTATATTTTGTACTTCTCCTCATAAAGTCTAGTCCAGAAGACTATCACAATGACTCTTGCATGAGTACAGCCTCTCAATGAACTGCTTCCACCATCTAAACTCTCTTAGTCCTGAGAGCCCTTCAGGCTTTTTCCTCCCATATCCTTTTTCCCCTCTGCTGTGAATGAAGATTATAAACAACCATATTACTGTGTGTATAATTTAGACTAAGATGGAATAGTGCATACTGCTTTGGCTCTGGAGCAGCAGGGGGGCGCTTTGCAGGCAGGATATGAAGCAACCGCCCTTGAAATATGGACTTGTCAAGTTCCTCCATGGCCCTGTTGACTTAGCAAACCCACTGGTTAGTGTAAGAACCCATCAATCCTTTGCAGAAGTAGCTAGGTCAACAAAAGTTTCATTTTCATTAAAAGCCCACAGCAATAAGAAATGGATACTGGATAAAAATATACCTGCTGTCACAAACAAGGATGAGAAGTTGCATATGGAATACCTGACAGCCGCTTCTGGGAACATGTACAAGATGTAAGCCAGGCCTTTGGAACGCTTGGTAGTTTTGTCTAACACTACATGCACTTGTGAGAGCTCCCCAAACCTTCCAAAATGTGCTGCCAGCTCATCCTCACTACATCCAACAAGGAAAACTGATGTCAGCCTGCTTTCACAATCTCTGCCTCCTATTAACATCCCTTTTGATTATGTAATATAAACTCACATGCAAATCTGAGGTAGGAAAGTAGTACCTTGCTGTGTAGGGCAAATTCCGAACAAAAAGACGTCCTGTCTCTGACACACTCTCTTGCTCCTCTGCCTCCACCTCAACTATAGTTTCTTGCCCATCAGGAGCTCCAGTATCAACCCTTATCTGACTTTCACAGTTTCTAATCCCAGCCTCATCTTTTAGTTCACTATCTTCTTTAGCAATTACTACTTTGGTAGGTGCATCTGTCATGTGGACATCTTCCTCATGATCTTCCTCTTCTTCCTCCTCTCCTTCACTACAACTTGTTTCAGCTTCAGACTTTGAGCTTTCCTTTCTAAAATTGGTTTCATCAGCATCTGCATTCCCTTCATCATCACTACTCCAGTACCCTCCTTTTACCCGGGCCTTCATATAATCCAAATCTGATACTGCTGCATTCTCCACAATAGGATCTTTGTCCAGAGGCATCAAATCCTTGGGATCAGCCCCTGAATGGGCTGTTGTTCCCTCCACCTCTAAATCTAAAACAGGAGCTTCTTCATACAATTCATCGTCATCCTCATCACTCTCATCATCATCAGTTCCCTCATAGCGGAGATGAGTTTGTAAAAGCTGATTGCCACCTTTCCCCTTACCAATGGGCACTCGCCTCAACACACCCTCAACAGTCTTAACCTCCAAAGCAGGTTTCTTCCCTGAGACCTCCCCTCTCTGCTTCTCCAGCCTCCCCAGTTTTGATCCTGTCTCTGATTTGGCTGCATTTGAAATGGTTGTGTCATTGGCCCACAGTTTTGCCTTGTTGCGGGGCTGCATCACTTCAAGAAACTCATTTAGCTGTGGGTCATTCTCAATGTTGTCAGAAGATTTAGTTTCTTTATGTTTACTTCTTTCTTTGTCCACTCTTCCTGATATTGTCAGGTCTTCACTTATAATAGGTGTGTGGCTTTTGTCAAAGGCTGAGCTTCCTTTTGAATGTCGACTCCATGGCCTTCCCAGATTAGAGGCTCCAATAGGCTGTGCCAGCTGCAAAGTGTACAAAATAAGCCACTTGTTATGGGAGTCATTCAAGAAAGCCACCTCCACAAGAAGCTGAAAGAGTCTCAAATGGCAGGCTCCAAGTTCACATGGGCATTAAGCAGTTTGCATTTGGGCATATAGACAACTGCTCCCATGAAAGATAACAGCAACCATCACTAGAATTCACCATATCTGGCTGTCCAGTGGTTGAATATCACAACAACAGAAATAGTCCAAAGGCTGTATTTTCCTCAGATTGAATAAAGCATATATGAAAACAGAACTTACTTCACAGGTGAGGCGACTGGTATCAAAGAAGGACTGATGAAAGTACTTTGCAGCAGCTTCTGCCTCCTCCTCAGTTCGGAACCCAACAAAGCCAAACTGCCGTGTCTTGCCATCTCTGCAATTTCCAATTACACTCACAGTATCAGACCCACCTCGCAACAGAGTCAATTTGACAAAAAAAATTGTACCATTGTTGTCATCATCCATAATGTGCATGACAGGATGCATGCTGTTGCCACAAACTCTAAACAAAATTACACTATGGCACAAACTTGCACAGATGAGAATTGTGGTGTTTTCCCACATTCAACAATGCTGACCATCTGAACTTATCTCTGAGCCTTTTCTTACACTGAGTTGCAAAATTTTCTTTCCTGTTGATCGAAACATGAACCTCGACACCATGCTGTCGGTACTTTAAGCTGAGCCTATAGTTTCAATCCACAGCAAACCGTAAACCCTAGTAAATATCAGGAACACACCTGGTGCGAATAATCTTTGCGTCCGTGACTTCTCCCTTCCCTGAGAAGTGCTCCCGTAGCTTCTGCTCGGTGACATAGCTCGGCAAATTTTTGACACAAATGCGTGAAGTCCTGCACAATTTGACGATTTCTCAGATTCTTTGAATCAGGATTCCCCTGTGAATCAAAGTATTTGAGTCCCCAGTTTTACATGCTTCAGATGGCGGCATAAGTGGAAAATCTCCGTCAATTTCAAACCACCTTCAGAACCGGTACACACTGGCAAAACCCTAAAAACTCATGGTACAAAACCTCCTAAGCATTATCTGGCAGCCCTCATATCCCTTACAAGGAGACCCAAAGATGCACAAAGAATCGAGAAGTAGAGAAAAGGGAGACCTCTGCGAGGAGGAGACAGTTAAAAGACAAAACATCCATTAACCCTAAAACCCCCTCCTCCCCAACTTCTCCACAGCAACATACGTGCACAGGACTACAGATGGAAACAAAATAAACTGTATACAGAGCGAGAAAAGAGGAACTTACATGACGATGGCGATGATGAAAAAGAAAGCAAAAGACTCACATATTCTTTCCTCTCAACCGCAAGTCCTTCACAAATCCTTTGCCAAATTCACAAGAGTTTGAAGCACGGAGATGGTCTCAAACAAAAAACCCCACCTAAGCCTCCAACAAAACCCGCCACTGTGTGAATACGGAAAAAACAAGTCGTGAACCCTCCAGCGTATATTTTGCCTATTAAAGGAAGGCCGGCATCTGTAGTCCCTTCCTGTGTATAAAAAAGGCAGGGATGGATGGAACCCATCCACAAGAAATACAAGGCAAATAAAAGCACTAGAGGGGAACCCATCCGCAGGACTGCGGACTTTATGCGGCCCAGCCCCCCCCCTTGGAACTTCATGGGCTTATTCTGGGGCTTGTCCATTTGGGCAAACACTAAACAATAGCAATGAATTAAATCTTGCGCGATTTGCGACGTGCCCTTAGGGTCAGGGTTGCAGACCCTGGTGACCGTTTATCAGGCCTGCCATAGTTAACTGAATCCGATTGGAACCCCCCCCCGGCCCCTCATAGCCCACCTGTCACTTCCTCAAAAAGTGTTTTTTCCTTCCAGCAAAATCCACTTGGCTTGGTATCGTTTGGCCTCAAATCTACTCTTGGCATCCAGACTCTGTATCAAAGAAAACTGATGGTGGATCTTGGGGCATGAAAACGCCAATACTTGTGATGTAACTTTTGAAACAAATGACAATAAGGTATTATCATTAATTTTCTCTCCATGCTTCATCTTTTCATTATCAACATGGTCTTCCTAGCTAACAAGTGTTTTGTTTGTTGTAGTTTTCATTATATACATTCGTGTTTTTCAAGAAATAGCAAAATGGAGTTCCCAAGCTTAGATTGTATTCGCTTAGAACAAAAGTGTGGATCTTCAACAATGGTTGATAATGTTGAAGGCCAAATTCCAACACAATCTTCTTGAATGGAATCCTAATGTGTTTATTGTCAACGATGTTGATGCAAAGATAAACATACTCAAATAAATATAACTCCTACAAATCCTTAAACCAATTGCAAACAAGGGTGGATGCCCCTCCCCGGGAAGACAATATATGTATTAAAACAAACTCCCCTAGGGAAAGTAATTCTAGATATTTATACATTGATGTGCTTGGGAATTCTCCAAATATAATTCACCGTTATCTTTGTTAACGAAATAGGTAAATTACATAGTTTTTGAACTTACAAAATATTATAGATAGGAATAGGCCATTAGACATTTGAAGTGTCGCAACATTAGCCTTGGGTTCATGACCAAGGCAAGGGCTTGCGAAGGTGCAGGCAAAGAGTGAAGTTCAAGAGTCACATTTCATGTTCTCGAGAGTGTGGGAAAATGTAAGGGAATGAACTTCACACTCCCAAACGAGCTCCCACTTTGGAACTTGGAATTTTGATGAATTTTTTAATTTTCAAAGAATGATTATAGGGGTCAAAACCCATTGGATTGAAAAGTCCCTTGTATCATGGGAAAGATCTTGGACGTAGATGTTTAAAATGGGCTCACATGACCCATTTAGGTACTTAAAACACAAGTTATGGCCAAAAGAAAGGTCGAGAATCAAATAGGCACTCCTAACCACTAAAAGTTAGGAATCGCCTTAATTTTTTATGCATAGGTGGCATGCAACATACCTTGGAAAGCTTTCAACAAGGGCTACAACTTTGCTTTAGACCTCACTTCAATCGAAGGTTTGCACACAAAGTTATGGGCCTCCAAAATCACAAAAGTCCCAATTTTGAGAATTTCAAGACTCCCACTTGAAAATCCCGGGACAAAATGACATCTGAATGTTGGCCTTGTGACCAGGCATAAAGAATACTGTAAGGGGGAAGGTGGTGGCTTCCCCCAAGTCTAGGCTGTGGTGAGTCCCATGAATCCGTGTTTACCCGTGGTTTGTCTATGCACCAAAAGTGTTATAGCTATGCACTAACCAAGTTGTTGTTTGGTTTGTGCAGGTCTATGTGAGTAATTGACTTGCTTGTCAATCTTCCTAATCCTGATCTTGGAGCTCCAGCACGCCCCTTCTACCCCCGAATAGTTACAAGTCAAGGAGTGTGCCTCAATTGCTTCCCCTTTTATTGTCTTCACCTTTGGATTCATAGTTGAGTCCATCAAGGAGCTTGGGGGAGCATCATGAAGGTTTTGAATTTTGAATTTTTATTGAGTTTTGTTTTCTTGTTGATATTGATGGTGACATGGGGACTGCCCAAAGGAGAAAGTTTTTGGAACTTGAAGACATTCGTAAATACACATTTCTAGAGTGAGAGTAGAGATGTAAGTACTTTGGAAAGGAATTATAAATTTTGGTGTTGAATACCATAGATTGGACTTGTTGTTTTGATAACACTTCCATATAATATGGATTTTGTTGTATTTGGTTGAGTTTTCAATAAATAAGGAGAGTACAAACTTTTCCATTGATTTCCATTTTCAATTTGATGTGTGAATCATATGTGTTTTTAATCTCATGAACATGAATTGTAATTTTGTTTGTAATTTCTAACATTACGTTTTGGATTACAAATTCTAGTTATTAGAAACAATCTTGAATTTGGTGTATTGTTGAATTGTAGATGTGTGTGTGTTTAAAATTAATGTAGAGTTGTGAATAAATGCATTTTTGTATTGCAAAATTGTTGTTATAATAAGTGTGCAATGAATTTTTTGAGGAATTAAATCCACATCTACCATTTGGCAACCATTTTTTAGGGATTTTCTTTTTACAAGAACAAGAAGGTTTTCCACATTTTCCATGTTTGCACCATAAATGAAGGTGTTCAAAAGAATGGTTTAGTTTCAATTTAGATTTGGAAGGAGTATGGTAGAAGTACTAGAGGTCTAAATGGTTGAAGCCATGAGGATTACATAGCGGTCTACATATTCTAAAAGTATTGTGAAATAAAATGCATTGGATGGTGACTTAGAGTTACAATGACAATTGGATTTAAAGGCAAATCATTAAGGTCTTAAAGGAGAAACAAAAAATAATCATGAAAATGGAAAGGAGTATTTAAGGATTACACAAACCCCATAGCAGAATCTAATGTTGGATAGGCGAATTCTAAGAACAAAATAAAGACTTGTAAAACATAAATCGTTTTTACCACAAGAGGTGGTAAGGCATGAAATATGGACTAGTGGTCTTCAAAGAAAGCATAGTTATAAATGACAATATCCATAGAGAAAGATGTAGTCAAATACGCACCCAAATGAGTGGGTGTAATATACTTCCCAACCATAATCTATGGTTTAGAGTTGCAAAAATCAAGATGGAATAGGGACTTTTATACTACTTGATTGGCCGTAGGAAATCTCAAGTCCATAATCAATGATTAACCAAAGAAAGGATATTACAATAAGTTTATAATCTAAGTTTGTGTACCAGTCAACATCTCCAAATTATTGAACTAATGGAAGACAATGAGGTGGAAAAAAACACCAATGTCAATGTGCTTGAGGATATTGAAGAAAACTACCTAAAACCATTTGAATATGTAGAAGCATAGTTGAATGTGTTGGATGAAGTACCACAGTCATATTCACGTCAAAGAAATCCAAAGTTGGATCAAACAAAGTACATCGACGAAACTAGGGATCATGAATATATGGACACGGAAACAACCAGATTACTTTCAAAATTATGTGCATTTTGTGAGGAAGTACATGCAATCATGGATTATCCTTCCATACCTTTTCACATCAAAAAAGGCATTGTTAAACATGTGGAACTACAAAATGTGGCAAAAACATTAATGGATTAACCACAAGAACAAGAATCGAAAATTCGTATAGTCCAAAACAAATTGGGAGGCATGGAGTTGGGAAGCCAATTATGAACATAGAGTAGACAAATCCATCCATTTAGTTCAAGAACAAAGTACCAAAGGTGTATTCACATCCTCATTTTGCACCATAGAGGATACCAATGGGTAACCAAAGAATGGGGAATTGCAAAATTCGAATCACTTAAATTTCAATAAGATTGGAAATGGTAGTTACTGAAATTGGGAGACAACCTATTGGAATAAAGGTTATTCGACCACTTGATTCTATAATATGAACCACATGAATGGAAACTATTGTTGTGTCCACCACATATTTTGTTAAAAGTGGAATACTAATTGGATCTGCAGCTAACTTGGGTTATGGATTGGGAGGGATTTCGACGAAAAGGAAATTGAGTAGAAGTTTGGGAACACCAATAACAATTATTGGAGTTATTGTAACACTGCACATGGTGTTTACTAGTCCAATAATGATTATGTGAATAATACTACAAATCAACCACTGATGAGTTCAACGACTGCTGGAGGGCACATAAGTATAGATACTAGAAATCTAGGAAGAGGATATCAAAAACCATATGTCATAAGTACAAGAATCACTAATAACAAAAATGGTCATTCTATGAGGCGAAACATAGTAATTTTTAAATACCCCGATTTCAAAAAATATGATTATCCAAATGTTCATGTTGGAGTGTTTAATTTTGCAATGAAAACAATTGCAAAAACCTCTAAAAGTATATCATCAATGCATTTAACTATATGCTAAAAGATACAACATTGAATTGGTGCCACAATTACATGTCAAAATTTCTCGACTGTAATTTTTTGGAGCTCACACAAGCATTTTGCAAACGTCATCGAAAAACTCAAAATGACAAAAAAATTTACATCTGGAATTTAAGAATATGAAATAAATGCAGATTTAAAAGGTGGAGGTTTATTATGAGAGGATTTAGAAGTTAGCTCATGGTTTACAAACACCAACCACAAACAGTTTTTTTAACTATTGTGTTTAGAGGTGGGCTTATAATCATACCTCAAAATTGCGATTACATGGATGAAATGATCAACATTACAACAACATAAAAAGGCGATTATGTTATGTGAAGAAGGAATGACTATTATAGAAACAAGGAATGCACTTTTAATACTACAAAAGATAAAACAAGTAACACCACCAAAAGCATAGAGTAATACAAGACTAATAAGGTTTACACAAATTGTGGAATGAATAATCCCGATATGGAAACATGCAACAGAAAAAGGCCATAGTGGCAACCACATAGGTAACACCACAAAATCAAAAACCATAAAAGACATATTCATGTGTATGCGACCTTTCTAATATGAAGGGACACAAAATGACAAATTGTCCAAAATTTGCTAAGATGCAAAAAATGTTTCATGGGATATCTATGACAATAACAAAAGTTCAACCTATTGCTAAAATAAAGACAATCATTACATATATGAATGTGGTGGATGTTAATGTTACAACAAGAAGTAAGGCAACTGAAGAATAGGTGTTCAAAGATAGAAAATCAAGGATAGCAAAAAGTGCCACTAACTAGGAGAACAAAGAGCAGTTGAAGAAGTCAATGGTGGAAACAATTCAACAAATTCAAAAAATGAAAGCCTAGACAAAAAGGCCATCCACATCCATGGAGGGATGGAACACAACCTAGCCAAGTTATGCCAAATATTACTCCTATAGAAGCACACAAATCTCAAAAGGTAATGTTTTCACAAGAAAAATTGATTAGAGTACAAAAGATTTTTCAAGATATTTGTAAGTAGATGTTGGAAACAAGTTACACTTTAAACTTTAAAAAGTTACTTAAAATAGCTCTTGAGTTAAACAAGTATCCTTAGTAGAAGCTAAAACCAAAGAAAATTCAAAATTTGAGTAGAGCAACCATAAATAAACAAATTAGTTCTTCAATACTAAAGGTAGGGATAACTTCTATAGCAATCAATAATCATATGGCAATTATCCAAGTACAGATTAGGAAGAATATAATAGAGGACGTGTTACTGGATGGAGGTTTTGGAGTTAATATCATCACAAAATAGTTGAAATTGAGGTTAAGGCTTCCAAAGCCTAAACTTGCACCATATATCTAAAGATGGTAGATTAAACAACCACAAAACTAGTGGGTTTGATTAGAGATTTGAAGATATATGTTCACCCCCATCACTGTTGTGTGTCTTTGAAATGAATTCCTTGTTAAACATGGTTGTGGACAATGAAAAATGATGTTAAAACAAAATGAAATGAAAGAACACACCTTGCAAACCAAAAAATCAAAGAAAACAATGAACACCCAATCCAAATATTAAGTTACATAGAAGATAAAAGCTCAATTTGTGCCAAGAATAATTACAATGAATGGAGCAAAAAATTGAAGCAACATAGCACGCAATTGAAACACAAAAAATGCAAATGCAAATGTTTTCCATGGGGGATATAACAAGGCACATCCCCAAGCATCAACAACTGGGCATCCTTGGACATAGATGGAAAGGCAAAGTGTTTTTTGGCATCTTGCCATCTAGGTAGTTCTAACTTTTCCCAAGCTCAAATTTTCTGAATCCTTGGGCAACACTAGAAAGAGATCGATCATGGAAGGTGAACATTGGCTATGGATTGTACAAACCCTAACCAAAAGGGCACAAAAAATTACAATTATGCCCATTCCATAACCATGTTACTCTTGTCATTATTCAAACAATGGTGTTGAATTTAATGATTACGGCTCTATTAACGTATTCTTTTCACAACCATCATCAATTTGAACTAGATCAATGATGGGGAATGATAACACTACCCCCTATTGACCACAAACATTAACTCCTTTAATGAATTCAAAAACTCGTGAAAATTTGTGAAAATCCTAATTAATAGTACCATTGGGGAAGGAGGGATGTGGTTAGGGAAAAGACATATCCTTAGGGATGGACTGTGGAAGGGGAGAATGTAAGTAAAGGAGAAGACATTCCCTAGGGAAATGGGGCCAAGGAGAGGATATGGGTTGGGGAGAAGAGGTTCTTTGAAGAGAAGGTGGGCTTGGGGGAAAAGGCATTCCCTTGGTAGTATATGTGTCCTTGGGGAGATGGGGCTAGGCAGAAAGTGTTTTTCGGGGAGAAGGTGGGCTGGGGAAAAAACATTCCCTTAGTAGTAGATGTGTCCTTGGGGAAATGGGGCTAGGTAGAAAATGTTCCCCGAGGAGAAGGTGGGTTCGAAGAGGAGATGAATCCTCAAGGATGGATAGTGGTCAAGGAGGAAGTGGGTCGAGGGATGATTCTTCTAGGAAGATACACAACACATTACAGGTTTTTTGACACGTCAAAAAAATGATTATTGTCATTTTCAATTACAATTATAACTACTTAGTCATAAAAATCAATATGTAGTTGCAAAGGCAATTGAAATGTCATGTGATGTCATCATTTTGTAATTATAATTAGTGTGATGACTAGTGGGTTTTCTTATAGATATATTATTATTCTTGAAATTATACTTTAATATGTTTTAAATAAATCAAAATTAGTTAATTAAAACTACCTTGACTTTTGAAACTAGAATAATGATTTTTAGTTTCACAACATGATGATTTGGCATTCCATGTGCAATCAACACCAAAACATATCTTTTACAACTTGTTTTATTTAATTACAATGGGAGAAATGACTAGAAAATGACATAAACAACTTTAAAAACAAGTAGAAAAATGACTATAATCGAATAGGAGCAATTGTAAAAGACATGTTTTGTTATTGTACGTGGTAATAAAATATGTGACTATTAGTTAAAATGATGATTCATGCATTGTTTTGGATAAAATGAAGCATGTATTGGTTGGTCATTATGTTAGAAATGATGTCCAATCCCTCAATGTAGCTCTTTGCACCAAGATGCAAGTCCAAAAACTTTACCTTCACTACAACAAATCTTGCGCTTTGAATCATATGTAAAAATGATAATTAATTTTTTTCAACTACATTTATAATTATTTAATCATAAAAATCACTAAGTAATGGCAAAAAACATCCATATGACACAACAAATAATGGTTCTGCAACTATAATCAATATGACAACTTGTTGGTGTTTTGGTAAATTATCATGTTATTTTACAATTTTTTATTCATTAGTTAATTAGTTGCAAGAACCATCCACCTTTGTGATTAATAACAACCCAATCTCCCATCATGATGACATGGCATATTATATGCCAACAAGATGATGTGGTCCTATTTGTCAACATCATGATTCATGTCATTGATTTGATGAATTAATGTCATTTATTAGCTACTAGTTGAAAATATTGTTGTCCTTTGCGATTAATAACTATTCGGTCTTCCATGTGATGATGACATGGTATGCCATTTGGCAACAAGGTGTCACAAATTTTTGTGGCAATCCATTATTTTCAATGACAACATAAGCTTTTGTGTTTCTTAAATTTATAACACCAATATTTGTCATGGCATGCCATAATTTTTTATGTGCCATGAAGTTTTTAAAATCAAGAATTCACATGCATGTGTATGTGTGCTAAACAATCTAGTTAACTTGTAATTATGACTATAATATTAATAATCATTTTGAAAAAAATGACACACTACTCCTTGACTTTTTAACTACTTAACACATTAGCTTAGGTTAACATACCTATTAAGTTAACCTATGTATGTAGGCTACTTAGTAAAAACATATTTCATAATGTAGGCTACCTTTTAAGTTACTTGATTAGACATAAGAAATTTACTACATCTAATATGTTTAAATACACCTAGAATAGGTCACCCTACTAATCAATGAACCTAACTAGGCTTATTTAGGTTCCTAACTTTAAGTTTTTTGCCGAATCAACCTAGGTAGCCTCATTACAAAATATTTTATCAAGTTTATAACCACTTCAAAACTATGCAATTAGATACAATTATGATGCAACTAGATGTGACACAATTATCCTAGGTTAATTTAATTTTTAGCCTAAAAATGCCTAGGTTAACTGAAACTAGGTTAGTAAGTAATATAGGTTGACATTAGTTCATTTTAAGTCAACCTAGGGAAGTTTAGGTTGAGGTTAGGTTGGTAGGTAGTGGGTAGGTTAGGGTGGCCAAGGTTAATTTAAGGTTAAACTTTTTGAGCTAGAACAAAATGTGATAACACTACTAGAAATTTTGTCTTTTGTAACCAGTCACTATGCAACTTGCATGCAATTAGTTGTCATTTGTAACTATAAATTTGGTATTGTATAATTTTTCAGCCATATGGTTGTGTGTGCAACTAACGTGTAACTAAATGTGTACAACATGGACACGTGTCATAAAAATGATGACATAAATTTATACATACTTAAATTATTATATTTAATATATCTACATAGGCTATGTATAATAATATTATGTGCCTCTAATACTAAGGTTAACCTCATGCTAACTTAGGCTAATCTAAACTAACCAAAGCTAAAATAACCATGGTTAAATTAACCTAGACTAAATAAACAAAAAAGTTAAAGTAACTAAAGCTAAATTAAATTAGGATAAACTAACCATAGTTAAACTAAGTTAGGATAAAATAATTATGGCTAAAATTAACTATGGCTAAATTTATTAGGCTAAAAGATTTATGGCTAAATTAAATTAGGCTAAATTAACTATAGTTAAACCAAGTTAGGCTAAAATAATTATGGCTAAAATAAACCATGGTGAAATTTATTATGCTAAAATATTTATGGCTAAATTAAATTAGGTTAAATTAACCGTAATTAAACTAAGTTAGGCTAAAATAATTATGGCTAAAACTAACCATGGTTAAATTTATTAAGATAAAATAATTATGGCTAAAAAAGATTAAAATATATTAATTATGGCTTAAAAAGTTATGCTAAAATATTTATGGCTAAAATAAATTAACCTAAAACTAACAATGGCTAAATTAATTATGGGTAAACTAAATTATATTAAATTAAATTAAGCTAAACTAAACCATGGTTTAAATATATATTGCAAGTTTTAAATTTTATTTGTCAAATATATTTAAATATTTTTTTTGGCAAGCAAAACATTTGATTTGATTTGATTTGGAATCTTTTTTTAAAAAGGTAAATTTGATTAAACAAAAACATTATTCAGAATCAATTAATATGATAATATTAAAATATATTAAAATAATTCATAATTATCAGTTAAATTTTCATTATAATTATAATGATAATCAATTATATATATATATAAAATATCAATAGGTATTTTTAATTACTAGATTTTGTTATATAATAATGTTTAAATCATATTTTTATTAAGTAATCATAATTATTAAAATATTATACAATCATCTTTGAAGTGCAAAAGAAAAGGAGTAATGAAAAATTAATAAGAAGTAAAATAAGAAAAATAAGTTTTCCAAGTTGCAAAACTTTTTCTTTTCTTTTCTTTGGACCCCTCCAACTTTCAAAGGTCATAACTTTCCTATTCCTTATTCATTTTAAACGATTTAAAATGCTATAGGAGCGCCATGTGAAGTTCTACAAATCATGTCAGAACTCATGATTGAACTTTAATAGCAGAAAAAAAAACATAAAAGGAATTTTGTGGGTGTTTAAAAATCGGCCTTTGTAGTGTTGATTGGTTTTTTTTTTGAGTTTTTGACCCCCCTTTACTTTGGGGGGCCATAACTTTCTCATTTCTTTTCTTTTTTTTGACGATTCTTAGTGTGTTAGATGCGCCAAGAGGGGGGCTTCAATTTTTTTTTGGACACTAGAAGCAACAAAGTCCTCCCGTGACTGCTATACTCTAATACATTACTTGCATTTAATGTGCAACTAAGTTGGTTCATGAAGTTTGCAATGGAATTTTTTATCCCATATCCTTTGGCTTCCAAGTCTATTCGGCTCAATATATAAGTAGGAGAAATGGCATTGTCATATTCAAGGACTAAATGCCATTGGGGATGAGTAAATAAGTAAAGTTTGACCTTCATAAAATGGTTAATATTAGAAATAAAATCAGATTATTTTAATCTTACCTATATAGCCTAAACATACCTATGTTCAACCTACTTACATACTTACATAAACCCACTTACGTAATAAGGTTAAATAACTACTTGCCTACATAGGCAACACGTGTCAACACCTTATTAGCCATAAATTAGATGACTTAAATTCATTAATTAATATTTTTAAATTAAAAAACAAGTGACCCTTAATTACCACGTGTCATCATAAAATTGGTGTTAAAAAAGACACGTGTCGAATGGTCAATGAACATTCCATGGTGTGCCACATGTCATCATCTTAGTGGCAAAAATTTTAATGATTGAGATTAATCCAATGAATTTTTTATTTTGAAAACACAAAAATAATTAAATAGTGACACTTGTCCACAAGCTAGTTGTCCAATTTTTAAACACGTGTCATATTTTTATTAGTTACATTGTAGTTGCAAGGAGAGTTGCACATAAGGTGCAACTACATTTGGATTAGTATGTATGGATGAGCAT
>Ga0116230_10001800_pt1 | contig 20524 bp, 14 predicted proteins | sample S1TSphfallax_3_FD_88678 | JGI IMG/M metagenome (GOLD analysis project Ga0116230, IMG submission 88678) | Host-associated microbial communities from peat moss isolated from Minnesota, USA - S1T2_Fd - Sphagnum fallax MG | ecosystem: Host-associated > Plants > Peat moss > Unclassified | place... | reverse complement strand
CGCTCGCGCCAAACGGTGGCGGCATTGCGGCGGACGAATCGCTTTGCGCGTTGGAACATGTTTGGGTAGCGGGCGATATCGCCAACGTAAACGGCACGCGCATCGAACACTGGCGGCTGGCGCAGCAGCACGGGCAAATCGCCGCACTTTCCATGTTGGGCCGCGACGCGAAGTACGACGGCGTTCCCTTCTTCTGGACGTTCCACTTTGGGAAACGTCTCGGTTATCTGGGAAACGCCAACGAGTGGGATGAAATCGTCACCGAAGGTGACATTCGGGCCTTTGCATTCGTCAACCTCTATGTGAAAGATGCCGTGGTCAAGGCTGTTCTGACCTGCGGCCAGGACAGCAAGACGGCGCTTCTGGCTGAGATGATGCGGACTCAGCCCACGCTCGCGCACGTCCGCCAGGCCCTTGCATGAACCAGCACCACGTGCGGTCAGGACGCACTAGCCGGAAACGTGATACGGTGCGATACTTCGGTAGCGGAACGGGAGGAGAGCAGCATGTTCACGCAGCGGCGACACAGCCTGTCCGCCCCGGTTGAATGCGCTCTCCTGCTTCTCTCGCTGTCAGTCCCAGCCCTTGGCTTTCAGGTCAAGCTTTCGCGCTACCACGCCAGGCCGGGCAAGTTCTTCGCCCTCCGAGCCATCGACAGGCTCTCCTTCGAAACTCGCTCGGTGCAGGCGATCGTGATGGGTTCTGCGCGGGAATGGCCTGTCTTTCCGCCCGAGACGCTTGACCTGCTCTCCATGGCTTGTTGGCTTCAGGACAGCCCTTCGCACATGGACGCTGGCGGAAGAGCTGGCGAACCGCAGCGGCCACGCCGAGTTTCTGCCTGTCGCCCGGATCTCTTCCACCGGCCTCCTCCTACTCTGTCCTGACCGACGCCCTGCGGCACAGACCGCACGCGGTTCACGCATGGATCTCCGTGCTGAGCAGACCTTCCCAGGTCGAGAGGTATCGACAATGAATCCGACATCTTTTGCGACGCATCGAACTGCCATCGAAGGCGGTGCTTTATGATCAAACCGTTTGTCTCCGACCCACCCCGCGTCAACCCACCGGTCGCTCCGTCCCTGCCTTCGATCCTGGTCGTCGACAGCGACGAATCGCTCTGCCAGTCGCGCGCGCTCCTGCTGGCAAACCTTGGCCGTCCTATCCACCGCGCGGCGGGGTACCCGGACGTCTGCAGCTTATCGCCCACCGAGTGCTTTGCGTTGGTCCTGATCAGCCTGCTGCCCAGCCAGCACGAGGCAGAACGCATCGCCGCCTACGCGCGCCGGCAGTGGCCAGGCGCCAAGCTCCTCCTCCTGGGGAAACTGCAAGGCGAGTTCTACGACGCCCTGTACGACGAGGTACTGGAGCCGTTATTCGATCCGGTCGCGCTGCTGCAGGTCAGCAAACTCCTGTTAGCTTCAAGTGGAGCGAAGCATCACCAGCGCTGGGAGCTTTACTGAGCCAGCGCCGCGAACGGCATGTCGAACTGGTACGTTCCACCGGCAAGCACGAGACTCACCTGAGTCCCCGTCGCGTGGATCTCGCGCAGCTTCGCACTCGACGTGAGCGGCGCACCATTCACCCGGATTGCGGCGGCCTTCCCACTGGGGAGCGTGGCGGTGGCCGTCGCTCCGGCGGGCACGGTCAGCTCCAGGTGAAGACGGTCTCCTTTGCGGCTCCAACTGCTGCGGATCAGACCAAGCCGCGACTGAAAACTTGCGGATACACTCTCAATCGTGCCGACGATGGCCGGGTGAAGCAGGATGCGCTCGTCGGTCGCGCGGCTCATATCCAGGTCGATGCCCGCGAGTCCGCGGTAGAACCACTCCTCGGCATGCCCCAGCATGAAGTGATTCTGCGAGGACGCGGGATTGGCATCCCACGCCTCGGTGAGCGCGGTGGCACCGTGCGCCAGCTGATCGCCATAGCTCGGCTTATCGGTGCGCGAGAGCATGTCGTAGAGCACATCGGAGCGTCCTCCATCGGTGAGCGCGCGCACCACGTAATGGAAGCCGACATCACCAGCCGTCACGTGATTGGTGTGCTTGCGGATATCCGCGACCAGATGATCTAAAACTGCTGCGCGTTGATCTTCCGGCACGAGGCCGACGACCAGCGGCATGGCATTCGCGGTCTGGCTTCCGGTGTCGTACTGGTTCGATTCTGCATGGAAGAAGCGCTGGTTGAATGCGGCCTTCACCTCGACGGCCTCGGCTGTGTATCGAGCCGCATCTTGAGGCGCACCAAGCAGATTGGCGATGCGAGCGAGCGTGGTCAGGTCCTGATAGTAGATGGCGCTGGCGGTGACGCCCTTGCCGGTCAGCTGCGATTCCCCGGGTGCACGCGGGCCGATGTCATACCAATCTCCCAGGCCATAGGCGAGAAGATGATCCTTGGTCTTGCTGCCCAGATACGCCACATAGCGCTGCATCGAGGCGTAGTGGCTACGCAGGGTGGCCACATCCCCATAGAACTGATAGGCGACCCAGGGACTGAGCACCACGGCCGAACCCCACTCCGGCGAGTCGCGAAACGGGCCACCGAAGACGGGAAACTCCGGGGCGATGTCGGGCACCAGGCCGTCTGCCAACTGCGAGTCCGCCATGTCATTTGAGATTTTGTTATAGAGCGCCTGCAGATCGTAGTTGTACATCAGAGCCGCGCCGGCCAGGTGCGTCTCTTCCAGCCAGCCCAGCTTTTCGCGATGCGGGCAGTCAGTCAGCACGCTCATCATGTTGCTGAGCATGGCGCGGTTGATCAACGCATGAATGCGATTGAAGAGCACATCGGACGATGTGAAGGTTCCATCAACATTGACCGCATCGTGGAGGAAGCGGCCGTCGATCTTGAGGTCGACCGGCGAACTCGTCTCCACCTGCACGTAGCGGAAGCCGTAATAACTGAATCGCGGATGCCAGTGCTCGATGCCCTGCCCCTTGAGCACGTAGTTGAAGGTGGTCGGCGAGTCGGGTGAACCACCCTCACCGCGCTGAGTGACAAAGCCGTTGGCGTCGAGCAGTTCGCCGGGCAACATCCGTACCGAGGTTCCCGCTGCCCCGCTGACTGCTATCTCAGGCCAGCCGGCGAAGTTTTGACCCAGGTCATAGACGGTGAGGCCCGGTTTCGGATGTGTCACCGCAATGGTAGCAAACCGTTGGAAGGCCTTGACGGGCGGGATGGACTCGGGAATCAGTTCTCCTCCAGGTCCGGGAACCTCACGGGCTGCGGCCCAACTGCCATCGTTGAACGCGGCGGTATCCCAGCCCGGCTGCTCAAGACGCGCATCGTAGTCTTCGCCTCCGTAGATGGAGGTGAACGTGATCGGACCGGGCGCGGACTTCCATTGCGCGTTGCTGGCGACCACGCTTTGCGTGCCGTCGTCGAAACGTAACTGAAGTTGCACAATCAGCTTGGGCGGCCCAAACGACCCGCGAAACTTCGCATAACGGCTCTCCGTGGCGGGAATGCTGTACATGCCGTTGCCGAGCATCACGCCGATCGCGTTGCCGCCGCGCTGCAGAAGCGAAGTGACATCGTAGGTGTCGTAGAAGACGTGCTTGCGGTAGTCCGTCCAGCCGGGGGTGAGCAGAGCGTCGGTGACCGGATGACCGTTGAGGTGGACTTCGTACTGCCCGAGGCCAGAGATGAGCAGCGTTGCGGACGAGAGCTTCTTCGGAATCTGAAAGCCAGTCCGGAAGATCGGCAGCGGCGCGGCGGCGGTTTGACTCTCTGGCGCTGCGGCGATCCAGTGCGCCACCCACTGCACCTGGGCGGCGCATGTCTGGGCTACCCCAGCCAACAGCAGCAGACAGCTGAAAGAGAATCTCGCAGGACGGGTGGACCGGATCGACATCGGTGATATCCCTCTTCTTACGCGGTAAGCGACAGAGCCATCCCTGGCCGACGCCGTTCCATTCGCCACCGCAGATGTTTGACAAGGCTCACGGCGCGCCGCTAAGGTTCGTGCAAAGCGAAGCTCTAGAAACTATTCCACAAAAGAAACCAAGCTGTCTCGCTCGATGTGCGGTGGCACCGGGAGGCGAACGCGAAAGGAACGACGTCTTGGCAGAGAAACGCGCAGTTCTCCACCTCGGCCCTTTGGTTGCCGGACCTTCCCGCTCGCGGCGATCGTTTCTTTCGCGATGTTCCGTGCTGGCAGCGGCTGCCTGCTGGTCCAGGCCGCTCCTGGCTTTGCAACAGGGCGCGCCGGCGGGTTCACCCGATGCCTATGCGACGCCCAGGCCGGCGATCCCGGGACCGTTTCAGCCGACCTGGGAATCCATCCGCGACCTTCACCATACGCCCCCCTGGTTCAACCAGGCCAGGTTCGGCATCTTCATCCACTGGGGACTCTACTCGATTCCGGCGCACGGCAATGAGTGGTATATCCGCCACATGTACACCAGCGACGTGAAGTGGCATACCGAGCACTACGGACCTCCGGACAAATTTGGTTACAAAGACTTCATTCCTCTCTTTACCGCGAAGAACTATCATCCGCAGGAGTGGGCGCAGCTGTTTCGCGACGCTGGGGCCAAGTACGTGGTGCCGGTCGCCGAACATCACGATGGGTTCGCGATGTGGGATAGCGACATCACGCCGTGGTGCGCGGGAAAGATGGGGCCGAAGCGCGATCTCATCGGGGAGCTTGCGGCCGCGGTCCGGCAGCAGAAGATGATCTTTGGCGTCTCCAGCCATCGCATGGAACACCACGACTTCGCCTATCCCGCGCCGGGCGTTCCCAACGACCAGTTCGACCCGCGATACGCGGGTTTCTACGGTCCGCCCATTCCCGGAGACATGAACGACGCAGGCGCGTCGCAGGCCTTCCAGGAAGATTGGCTCGCCCGCGTGCAGGAGCTCATCGACAAGTATGAGCCGCAGCTCATTTATTTTGATAACGGGGTCAACCCACGAGCGTATGACCCGATCAAATTGCGGGCCGCGGCGTACTACTTCAACCGCGCCGCCACGTGGCATCAGGACGTCACGTTCGCCACCAAGGATGTGGCCTTCCTTGCGGGCAGTGTGCAGGACTTCGAGAAACAGCAGCGCGCGCCGCGATGGATCTATCCGCCGGCATGGCAGGTTGACGACGCGATCGGCAACACCTGGGGCTACACGGAGGGCATGCATTACCGTTCGGCCGACGAGATCCTGCGCGAGCTTGTCGAACTCGCGAGCATGGGTGGCAACCTGATGTTGAACATCTCTCCCAAGGGCGACGGCAGTATTCCGGCAGAACAACAGAGCATTTTGCGGTCTATCGGGGAGTGGCTGAGCCAGCATGGCGAAGGCATCTACAACAGCCGCCCGTGGATCAGGTACGGCGAAGGACCGGGAGTTCCCCAGGAGTGCCCGCCTGACTGGAAGGGGGGATCGACGGCTGATCCAGCGGACTCGATCAAGCGGCCGCCGCGCGTGCCGGTCACCGCAGACGAGTTCCGGTTCACGACCGCCGCGGGCAAGCTGTACGTCTTCGGGTTGCGCTATCCCAACGGGGAGGCGTTGATCCGTTCGTTGAACAGCAGGTTCGCGCGGATAGACGAGGTCATTCTGCTGGGTCCGACCGCGCAGCCCGTCGCTTATCGCCAGAACGAAGACGGATTGCGGGTCAACCTTCCCCCGCGCAACACGACAGCGCCCTTTGCACTGCGCGTCGCGGGAAGCGAGCCCCTGGGGTGAGCGCGGGCCCGCGCGGCGAAACACCGCGCGATTGCTGAAGCGTGCAAGTCTTTTCCTCTGAATCGATTACACGAAAATCGTTTCGTTTCCCTGCCAGAGTATCGTGAAACGCTCCTGGGAGCGCAGCGCGCGGGGTTGACGAAGCTGTTGCCGGAGCGTACAAATTCCGAGTCAGAAATAGTACCTATAGGGAAACAAGCGGGAGATCGGGATGTTGGGATTGACACGTGCACGCGGCCACTTTGCAACCATCGCTATCCCGGTTACGTAACAGTTGGTGATCGTGACATTCTCGGTGGCACGGGCGTAGCCGAGAGCAAGACTCGACTTCGGACAGATTCCGTCGTCCCATGGCGAGTTGACCGTGCAATTCGAAACATGGACGTTCTTACAGCAATCGATGTCCATGCCATCGCGGTCCGTATCAATCTTGAGATTGTCGATGGTGAGATTGTCGACGCCGGTAAGCAGCAGGCCGAAGTGGCCACCCTTCAGGATGGAAAAGTCGCGCAGGATGACGTTATGGCAGTTCTTCAGTGCAATGGCCTTATTGCCGACGCCAGGCTGCTCCGCATGATAGATCGGGTAGTTGCCTCGCGGCATGCGGTCTGCCCCGAAGCTCAAACCCTTGCCATAGATGAGCCCTGGACCAAGGATCGAAAGGTCGTGAAGGTCTTCGCCCCAAAGCAGTGAATTGTGCCAGTGATTGTGGCCATAGTCCTGATATTGATCGTAGCTGGTCTTGGGTTCGGCGGCATCGTAGGTTCCGCCGCGATACCCGGTGGCTTCGCCCGGCAACGGCGATGCGGCAGCCACAATGGTGCAACCCTGGGAGAGGTACAGGCTTACGTTGCTCTTCAGTCGAATGGAAAAGCAAAGGTACTCACCCGCAGGAAACAGTACTGTACCACCGCCGGCTGCAGCCGCAGCGGCGATCGCCTGGTTAATCGCTGGCGAGTCCACCGTCTTGCCGTCTCCCATGGCCCCATAGTTGCGCACGTTGAAGAGCGCTTGGGTTGAACCAGGGGTCTGCGCACCCGCGGCAAACGGAAGAGCAGCCGTCAAGGCGAGTGGCGATAGTCGTATTAGGTCGCGGCGGCGGGAATCGAATGATTTCATGGAGGAGCCCTCGGAGTTCGATCGTTGTGACAAGAGGCGGAGATCAGCGGTTGATATCGACTTCGATGATGTTGAGCGTGGACTTCTGATCATGCGTCACCGGAGCGACACCCGCACCGTCGTACTTGCCGGTGATCTCGGCGGTGCCGCGGCCGGGTGTTGTATCGATGGGAGGACCCGTCAGTGCGATGCGCAGATGCCTTCCAGCCGAGGTATGAGTCAGCGGGACGGTGACATAACCGAGGCTGGTGGGGGTTGTGCCCTGGTATACCGTTCGCCCATCCAAAGTAATCAGCAGTGGATAGCGCCTGGAGCGGAAGGCATTCAGCTTAAGATCAAGCTCCGACGGCGAATCGGCCTGCGCGAGATCGTACTCGATCCAAGCGGTGGAGAGTTGCCCATCGTTGGCCCATGCAGTGGTTTCGTCATCGTCAAAGCTGCGGCTCGCATCGCTGATGTTTGCTCCTGCCGTGGCGCTCGCGATCGGAATCGATACCCTGGACACGTGCACACTTGAGCCTGTTGGAGTGGGTCCGCGATCCAAGTTGGCGGGTAGGCCGGCTGCCGGATCGTAGGTGGTCAAGCCGCTTTCAACCTGCACAGGCTGCGAGTTCAGTGTGATGCTGCCCTCGTGAAGGGCAGGCGACATTGCGGTCAGCGTGATCTTGCCCGCAACGGTTCGCGTCCGCACCAGGACACGGTTGACCCCATTCTCAACTGGAAGCGTAGCAGCGAGAATGTAGTTATCGAAGATCGCGACGTCGGTGCTCTTTGGCGGTTGCGCGATGCCTCCGCGCCACTCCGCGGGCCCGTGCAGTTTGAACGTAATCATCGCGTCGCTGGTGGGGCAGCGGCGACCCTGCGCATCGACGACTTCGACATCCACGAGTGCAAGGTCGGCACCATCGGCATGCAATCCGCCGGGTGCCGTATGCGGCGTGAGGCGAATGGCGGCCGGTGGTCCAGCGGTCTCCAGCCGAGCACTCGTCACACGCTTGCCTGCCGCATCAAAGCCGATCGCCTCAAGGGTTCCGGCAGCGAAGGAGACGTTCGGAAAGCTGAAAAGAAAATCATTCGACTGGCCGGGTGCGGCGGATGGCTCGTCTGGCACCTCCAGTGTCGGTGGAGCTCCGACCGACAACGCTCGCGCAGGGTTCGGATTTGAAGCGGAAGCTCGCGCCGAACCGAAGAGCCGGCCATTCACCAGCAGGTCCACACGCGCCACCTTCGCGGCAACGACGTAGATGGGCTTCACTGTACCCGGTGCGTAGTTCCAGTGCCCGAGAAGATGCATCATGGAATGCTCCGGATCGACCCAGCCATTCCACATCACTTGATCGGCGTAGAAGCCATCTTTGGGGAGTCGCATCGCATCAACTCCACCGGAGCGACGGTAATTGTTGTCTCCGCGATGATGGGTGTTCGAATCCGAAAAGATGATCTTGACCCCGCCGGCACTCACGCGTGTCCCGGTCCCCGGTCGCTCTCGGAAGTAGTCGTCCCAGCGCACAACATCTTCAATGGCTTGAGAGTCTTGATTGCGGTTGTACAGCGGAGAATCCTTGTGAAACGGAGGAGAGTCTTCGTCCCAGAAAGCGCGAGCGCTCTCATCGCGGGAGTACTCGTGGGCCCAAAGCGGCTTGGTCGCAGACTTGTCAACGTAAAGCATCTCGCCACCGTACTCTGCAATCTTGCTGCCGAGCATCTCGCGAGCGCCGATGGCACGTCCTCCATGCGGATCATACTGGTCGCGCAACGCCTTCATCTCCGCCATGTGCGCTTCGGAGATGCCCTTGTTGCCGCACTCATAGAAAAGGACGGAAGGATTGTTGCGATGTTGCAGGATGGAGTCGCGCATCAACGCCACGCGCTGCTCCCACTGCCGCCCATGAGAGTCTCCTTCGGAATCTCCCGCCGGCATCGACTGAATCAGCCCTACACGATCGGCGGAGGCAGCATCCTGCGGAGATGGCGTTACGTGCATCCAGCGCACCACATTGGAGTTGCCCTCCACCATCAGCCGGTTGGAGAAATCACTTAGCCACGGAGGCAGATCAATACCGACACCGGGCCACTCGTTGGTGGTTCGCTGCCCGTAGCCATGCACCTCCATCACCCTGCCGTTCAGGATCACTTCTCCATGCTCGAAGGCGGTCTGGCGAAAGCCGGTCGTGGTTGTCACCGAATCAATCACGCGACCTTGAGAAGAGAGACTGGTCGTCACGGAGTAGAGATAACCGTAACCCCAACTCCAAAGATGAAGGTGATTCATTCTCTTGGAGGCGGAGAGCGTTCTCGTCTCAGACGGAGCCAGCGTCACCGTCTCTCCCTTCATGGTGGCGACCAGCTTGCGGTTGGCGTCTCGCACTGCCATGGAATAAGTAACCGTTTGTGGCGTTGCGCTGTCATTCTTCACCTGAGCTTCCGCTGTGACGTTCGCGGCGGCGTGGGCGAGATCAAAATCGCTGGCCCAGATGTACTCTCCCGTTGTTCCGAGCGAAGAGAATAAAGGCAGTGTCTGATGCACCGGTGCCATCACGTGCAGCCAGACGTTCTTGCTGATGCCTCCGTAATTGGCATAGAAGTTTGAGTCATTCCACTGAAAGGTGGAGCCGGTAGCAACCTCTCGATACTTCCAGTGATTGTCGGTGCGCACGGCGATCACGTTCTCTTCCGGCGCGGGCTTGAGCGCCTCCGTCACATCGAATCCAAAGCCAGAAACGCCATCTTCATGGAGTCCGATCTTCCTGCCGTTGAGATAGACCTCGCCTGCCATCCGGACACCTTCGAACTCAAGGATGACGCGTTGTCCCGCGCTGTTTGCCGGTAGCCGGAAGTGCTTTCGGTACCAGGCGATGCCGGTTGGACGATCTTGAATGCTCACCTTGAAGGCCAAGTCCTCGTTCCAGGCATACGGCAGCGTCACGGGCTTCCAAAGGCTATCGTTGAAGAGGGGCTCCTGTGCGTTGGCAGGGTCACCCACCAGCACCAGCCATCCCATGTTGAAGTTGTACCTGGCGCGCGGGCTGGACTGGCCGAAGGCTCCGATAGTGGCTACCGCCAACGCGAAAAGAAGGGCGAGTGCGCCGGTCTGACGGGAGAAGCATTTCACAAGACACCCTCAAGGCATAAAGCCCATGCACTCACGCTCTTCGCCAAGACTCCGTTGCAATCCGATTTGCATTCCAGGCTGGCAAGCTGCACCGCAAAGTTGCCGATCGTCGAGCTTTCCCGCGAGCCGGTGATGACGTCGAGCCCGGTAGCCTCCGCGGTGAGCCGGCGCAGCAGTTGATTTTGACTTCCGCCGCCAACAATGAATAAGCGCCTCAACTTCTTGCCGGTATGCAGCGCGATTCGATCGAGGACCTCCGCATAGCGCGAGGCGAGCGAGTGCAGGATGAGGCTGGCCACCTCCGGCGCATGGGACGGACGTTCGTCAAGAGGAGCAAAGCCAGATTGAATGCGTTGTGCGTTGATTCGTTGGATCATGTGACCGGCAAGCAGCAACTCGGGGTCATCGACGGACAGATTGCCCTGCGGGCACGGAGTGGCCGCTGCTGCGTCGACAAGCTCGCCGATCTCCCATGCTTTTCCCTGCTCGGCCCAGTCGTTCATGCACTGACGCAGCAGCCACATGCCGTTGACGTTCTTGTGAAACAGCACCCGGCCACCCACTGCGGCAAGATTGGTGAAGTTGTCCTCGCATGCCGCCTGGTGGTTCACCGGTTGATCGAGGGTAGTGCCGACCAGGGACCATGTTCCTGAACTGATGTAAGCCCAGTCGTTGCCGTCTGCGGGAATGCCCGCGATCGCCGAGGCAGTGTCATGGCAGGCGGGCGCGATGAGCACGGTATCGGCATACGCTGCCAGCTGAGCGAGCTCACCGGTCACTCGCCCAACCTGCGTGCCCGGAGGCACCAGGTCAGGGCGAAGGGCAGGGTCTAATTCGCCTGCGGCAAAGACCTCATCGGACCATTGGCCATCTCCGAGACGGATCATCTGCGAGTGTGTCGCGTTGGTGAGTTCCGCAACCGGTCGTGCTCCTAGCCGATGGAGGATGTACTCGGGAAGGTTGAGCCAACGCAGCCCGCAGTGGCCTGAGCCGGCAAGCTGATCGGCGTGCAACTGATAGAGCGTGTTGATGCGCAGCAGCTGCACGCCGGTAAGGTCGCGCAGCCGCTCCGGCGGGCAGCGCCGATGCAGTGCGAGCTCAGCGGCAATGGTTCGCTCGTCGCGATAGCAGAAGGGATCATCAACCGCCTTGCCGGTGTCGTCGATGCGCACGTAATCGACAGCCCAGCCATCGACAGCAATGGAGCGAATGCCTTCGGGTGCCTGGATCGCGCACGCACGAAGGCCCTCCATCAAGCCCTCCTCAATACACGCCAGGTCCCACTTCAGGCCTTCGCTCGTTGAGCGTGGGGCGTTCGCAAAACGCTTGACCAGGGTGATGCGGGGCTTGCCATCGCTCCAACGCAATAACGAGACGCGGCAGCTCTCTGCACCGAGGTCGATCGCCACCAGCGCGCGTGGATCGTCTGGAGCCTTGTTCTCGAGCTTCATCGCAGATACGCCTCGACGAGTCCTCCATCTACCGGGATCAGATGGCCGGTGGTACAGCGCGCAGCAGGACTAGCGAGAAAGAGGATGGCCTGAGCACAGTCTCGCGGATCGATCGGCTGATGGGTTAACGTGCGCTTGGCATAGAACTGAGCCAGGGTGTGACGCAGACCATCATCCGTCTCTGTCTCTGCAAAGGGCAGGTTGTATTTCTTCAAGGAAGCGATGACGCGGTCACGCGGGAACATGGTCGAGCCTTTGACAACCGTGGCAGGACTGATGCCGTTGACGCGCACGATAGGCGCCATCGAAACGGCAAGCTCGCGAACGAAGTGACTGAGCGCGGCCTTGCTGACGTCGTAGGCCTCGCTTCCGCGCTTTGCCACAACCGCGTTGGCGGAGCTCGTGAGCACGATGCTGCCATCGATCGCCTGGTCCTTGAAGATGGAGCCGGCTTCGTCCGTGAGCAGGTAATTCGCGGTCACATTCACTTCGAGCGTCAAAGCCCACATCGCATCGGTGACGATGCCATCGGGCGACGAAGGAAAGATAGCCGCGGTGTTGACCAGGATATCGAGTCCTCCAAAGGCTCGCACCGTTGCATCAAGCGCGGCGCGGATGGCCTTGCGATCGCGAATGTCGATGCTTGCGGCAATCACCGCTTCTTTTCCCGCGAGAGCCTTCACCTCTTCCGCCACGCTCTCCGCGCCCTTCACATCGCGGTCCGCAACGACCACGTGGGCCCCGCGTTCGGCTGCCAGAAGCGCCACTTCGCGGCCGATGCCGCTGCCCCCGCCCACCACCAGAACGATGCGCCGGCTCAACTCTTTTTCCGCGGGCTGGCGCCGGATTTTGGCTTCCTCAAGCTTCCAATACTCGATGCGGAACGCCTCACTGGGCGGCAGCGCAACATAATTCTGGTGCACCGTAAACTGATCCGCCGAAGCCGCAGGACCGGCCTGCGGAACATCCGTACATTCCACGCCGCCGCCGAGAGCACCGGCGCCCTGCATCACTCCGATGGCATTGATGTAGAACTCACCCGTGATGCGGGCTTCGGTCTTGTTCTTCCCGAAGCTGAACATGCCGACGCCCGGAACAAGCACCACGGTGGGACTGGCGTCGCGCACCGCGGGCGAGTCGGGCAGCGCATGACGCTGGTAGTATTCGGCGTACTCCGCGCGATAGGTTGCCAGCGCCTGGGTGACGAGGTCCTTCAGCTCCCCGGGATCCTGGGAGGGATCCCACGGAATGTACATGGGACGAATCTTAGTGCGTATGAAATGATCCGGGCAGCTGGTGCCGAGGTGTGCCAGCCTCTCCGCTTCCACCGAGTTCACAAACTCCAGCACCTGCGGCGCGTCGGAAAAGCTGCCGATCCAGCGCTGCTTGCGGGAAACGATTCCCCGCAGATGCGGCATCAGGCCGAGCGCGATCGCGGAGCGATCCGCATGCGGCGCAAAGCGGCTTCCGCCAAAGTGCCGATGCCCTTCCCGCAGCGCGTGTCGCTCGATGAACTGGCCCAGTTGATCGATAATCGTGATGGTATTCAGGTATGCGTCGCGTTGCGTCTCGCCCCAGGTGAAGAGACCGTGACCGCCCAGCACCACGCCGTCGCAGCCGGGTGTCTCTTCGACGATGCGGCGCAGCATCATGCCGAGTTCGAAGCCAGGCCGCTGCCATGGCAGCCAGGCCAGCTTATGCCCGAACTCCCGGTTGAACTCCTCCATCTTCTGTTTGCCGTTGGCTGACGCGGCCAGCGCAATGCCCCAGTCAGGATGCAAATGATCGACATGCGGAAAGGGCAAGAAGGCGTGCAACGAGGTGTCGATCGACGCCGCCACGGGATTGTTGCCGAAGGTGCAGAGCGGATACATCTCCACCATCTCGTCTTCGGCATCGACCCCACGGTAAACAGTTTCCAGGGCGAGAACCTTATCCAGATACAGCGTGGCGAAGCCGGAACGCTTGATGCTGCCCAGATCGCCGCCGCTGCCTTTGACCCAGAGCACCTGGGTTGGTTGGCCGGTGAGCGGATCGGTCTGCTCGAGTTTTGAGCTGGTGTTGCCACCGCCGAAATTGGTCAGCCGAAGGTCTGATCCAAGCAGGTTGGAGCGATAGCGCAGCAGTTCGGGGGCGTCAAGATTGGAGGCGACCGCATCATCCCAGCGGTCTTCAAGAAACTTCAAGGCAAGGTGCGACATCGGCAAGACTCCTGTGCGCGGCGAGGAAGCGCGCCAAGTCATCATTCCACACGAAAACCATTAGGGCAACATTTCCGCATCGGGATTCTAGCAGGCCCGGACAACGACCTGCGGAGGCGAGAGGAATTTCTCCAGCCGTGGAGTGGATGGAACCGTGCAGAGCCGTCTTTCTTGGAAGACAACGGCGTCCATAGCGAAGGCTCCCGATACCCGCACAGAATATCCGCCTCAGCGTGCGGCGAGTGTCTCGCGCGTCACCAGGCGATGCGAAACATAGTTGTATGGCGGAACGGTCTGCCCGCGCAGCACGGCAAGACCCAGGTGAATGAGGCTGGCACCGTAGGAACTCGTCTCATGGGAAACGGAACCGATCAGCGGCGATCGCGCTTTGCGAATCTCTGCCGCGGCTTCCGCGATGCAGTCCTGACCGACAATGGCAACGTGCCGTTCGCGCTTGAGTTGGCGCACCGCCTCCAGTGCGCCCAGGGCGCTGGTATCGTTCGCCGCCGCAATGAGGATGTGCTGATCCCGGGGATGTCGCTGCAGGAATTCCGATATAAGCTTCTGGCTGCGGTCACGCAGGCCGCGGCCATCCATGCGCACGAAGCATTCGACCGGAAGATCCGGGATGCCCTCGCGAACTCCCTCGAAGGCGCCCGTGGTGCGGCTCTGTACCAACTGGCCAGCCTCCGTGAGGTCCAGGCCGATCACCCAATCGACCCTGCTTGACCAGTGTCGGACCGCATGGGATGCCAGCGCCTTGCCCGCTTCCATGCCAACGCGATAGTTGTCCACCCCAAAGTAGGTTGCGTGCGGATGCGGAATGTCAATGGCGATCAGAGGAATGTTGGCTGCGGCGATCTTGTCCGCGATGATGGGCGCGACGTCCTGCTCGATCTGAAACTCGATGATCAGGTCGACCCGGTTGGCGATGAACTCCTCCGCGTTGCGAATGGCGGTGGGCCCATCGTACTTGTTGTCCAGAATCAGCAGATCGACGCCCATCGCAGCGGCGGCTTCTCGCAGGCTCTCCGTCACTTCAACCGAGAACGGCATCTCCGCGCTTTGGCCACCGAAGCCGAAACGCACCTTCTTTGGCCGTGACACGCGCCGGTAGAGACCATCCTGCGACTGCGAGAGGTAGCCCCGGTGAACAAAGGTCTTCAAGATGCGATAAACCGTGGTCTTGGAGATGCGCGTCTCGCGGTGAATCGCCTCCAACGTCATCTGCTGGTTATCCGTCGAGAGAATCTCGAGGATGTCCAGGGCTTTCGAAAGAACCGGGATGAGGTACAGACGCTTGGTGCTCGGTCGCAAGAGGCAGGCTCCTGAAAAGGGAAGATACGGAAGAGCCTAACATCGATCTGAATACTTTTCTGATACAAATTCAAATGCGAAACACCCCGGTTGGCTGGCCGAAGTGTTCTGCGTTGTGCTTCAGGCAAACTGCCTAGGCGTAGCTGGAGACGGCGGCCGTGTTCTTCTCTGCGCGCTCGGCTGCGATCTTCTCGACGTATCCGCTGTCGCGCAATGCAGCCAAAGGATGCTCGGGAATACCGCGCGCAGCGCGCCAGGCCGCGAGTGTGGGCCTTACGTCCTGCCAGAAAGCCCCGCGGAAGAGCTCTTCCGCCTCGACCAGCCGGCACTCATCCTGCAGGACGGACAGTTCCTCAAGATTGAGAAGCGCCGCCTTCGCATACAGCTCCTGCGCAGTGCAAACGGTCTGCACCATCGCCTCGATCTTCCCCTTCAGGTTATGGCTCTGGTCGATCATAAAGGCGATCTGCTGGGTGGACTGGACCGGTGCACTACGAATCTCATGGAAGATGCGGAAGATCTGGTAGGGATCGATTGATCCCAGAGTGAGGTCATCATCGGCATACTTGCGGTCGTTGAAGTGAAATCCGCCTAGAGCATTCAGATGCAGCAGCCAGGCAACGACCTGCTCGATGTTCGTTCCCTGCAGGTGATGCCCGGTGTCAACCAGCACCTTGGCCTTCGGACCGCATCGCTGCGCGAGATGGAGCGCCATTCCCCAGTCGGCGACATCGGTGTGGTAGAAGGCGGGCTCAAAAGGCTTGTACTCGACCAGCATACGTTGATCCGGACTCAAAGCTGCGTGGGTGGACGCCAGAACCTCTTCCATCCACTCGATGCGCCGCCGCATGCTCTGCGTGCCCGGATAGTTGGATCCATCCGCAATCCACAAGGAAACATCGCGCGAGCCGAGCGCGCGTGCAATCTCCACCGAATCCAGGAGATGAGCCAAGGCATTCCCGCGAATCTCGGCGCTGGGATGGCAGATGGAGCCGAACTTGTATTCCTGGTTCTGGAACAGGTTCGGATTGATCGATCCTGCCTGAATGCCATAGTGCTGTTCCAGCCGTTGAATTCCGGGCACGTCTCCAAGCCCGCCCGGCAAGTCCCAAAGCACATGCAGCGCGAGGCCTGAAATCGCGCCGGTTAGCGCCTGCACCTGCGCCGCATCCGCGAACTTCTCCTCGATGGTGGTCGCTGCGGCAGCCTGGCTGAACTTGCCGAAGCGAGTCCCCGTGTTGGCAAATCCCCAGGACGGGATCTCGATGCGAAATTGATCCAGTGCGTGCCAAACTCGTTCCTGTTGATCTTCTGAATTGGTATGTTCGCGAGTCGGCATAATCCTCCCGGCAGATCATCAATGAGAAATAACGTCTCTATTGAAATACTCCAAGCGTGCGCTGGAAAGTTGGTCCTGTCAAGGGCAGCGTGTGGAAGAAGCAGGGGCGTGCGCCGTACAGGCTCAATCCACCATCAGGATGACGTCCAGAAAGCGCGGCCCATGCACCCCTTTGATCCTGGTCATCTCGATATCCGCCGTGGCGGAGGGACCGGAGATGAAGGTCGTCGGCAGCGTCGCCGTTTGCTGCAGCCGCTCCATCGCCTCCGGCACCGTGGCGACCACATCCGCTGCTTCGACCAGGCAGAGGTGATAATCCGGCACCAGGGAAACTGCGCGCCGCCCCTGTCCGGGAACGTTCTGCAGCACGATACTCCCGGTCTCCGCGACGGCCAAGGTTGACTCGGTCAGGACGCCCGCGTAGCCGTCGATCTCTGTGGCATTGAGACCACTCTCGGTGACAAAGAGAAAACCCGGCGGCAAGAAGTTCTGGGGAAAGCCCTCGGGGAGCAGCATGCGTGAGGCGGAGCGTGCCTGCAGCAGGCGCGCGATGCCGTTGGAAACGCCGTCGCGGTCGACAGTCAGCACCTGCGCGTCGTAGTCCTGCAGGCGATGCACCAGCTGCGCCAGCAGCTCTGCCTGCGGCGTCTGCCGTGTTCTGCGAAACGCGCGCGGAATCAGCCTCCAGTCGTCCTCGATGGGCAGCGGACGTCCAAGGCCTGCGTTGGCCATGCGAATCCCTTGCAGAATCACCTCGCGCGCCTCACCGGCCATCGTGTGCTCCCGGCTTGCTGCGATTCTCCCACCACTCGCGGAAGGTCTGCTGCGGCATCGCGCGCAGGTCTCGCACCTCGGTCCAGCCGCCCATGAAGCCGGGCAGCCAGTGAATCCATCCCTCACCGCGGCCCTCCCTGCGCACCAACGGTGCCTCGGCCATGCGGCCGATGGCTTGTGCCGCACGGAAGCGCGCTTCGCTGCGGAAGACGATACCCATGATGCGCATAGCCAGTGCCTCCGGATCGAGTGCACTCTTGCGCCGTACGACTTGATCGCGCAGGTGGAGCAGCACCTCGGGGATGTTGATCTTCACCGGGCAAACCTCGTAGCACGCGCCGCACAGCGACGACGCATACGGCAGCGATTGGGCGTGCTCCATCTGCTGCAACTGCGGCGTCAGGATCGCCCCGATCGGCCCCGCATAGACCGACCCGTAGGCATGCCCACCGGTCTGCCGATACACCGGGCACGCGTTCTGGCAGGCTCCACAGCGGATGCAATGCAGCGTCTGGCGCCCCTCTTGATCTGCCAGAATCCTCGTGCGCGCATTGTCCAGCAGGATCACGTGAAAACTCTTTGGTCCATCCCCCGCATGCACCCCGGTCCAGATGGAATTGTACGGATTCATGCGCTCGCCTGTGGCGGACCGCGGCAGAACCTGCAGCAGAACCTCGAGATCCTGGAAACGCGGAATCACCTTGTCGATGCCGGCGATCGTGATGAGCGTCTCAGGCAGCGTGAGGCACATGCGGCCGTTGCCTTCGCTCTCCACGATGCAGACGCCGCCGGTCTCCGCGATGAGAAAGTTCGCTCCGCTCACCGCAGTCTTCACGCGTAAGAACTTGTCCCGCAGAAAGAGGCGCGCCGCATCCGCAAGGTCCTGCGGGGTGTTGCCAAGGTTGGGCAGATTCATCTCGCGCCGGAAGATCTCGCGAATCTGCTGACGATTCTTGTGCAAGGCTGGGACGACGATGTGCGAGGGATGATCCTGCCCCAGCTGGATGATCAACTCCGCCAGATCGGTTTCATACGGATGAATACCCGCAGCCAGCAGCGCGGGGTTCAACTGGATCTCTTCCGTGGTCATCGACTTGATCTTGATGACCTCGTTCGCACCCGCCTCACGCGCAAGCCGCACTACGATGGCACGCGCCTCTGCGGCATCCCGTGCCCAGTGCACTACCCCGCCGGCGCGCGTGCATTGTGCCTCAAACTGTTCGAGGTAACGATCGAGATAGCGCATCGTGTGTTCGCGAATGCGCTTGCCCGCCTCGCGCAACTCCTGCCACTCCGGCAACTCACCCACCACGATGCGGCGCTTGTTCTGGATGACGTCCGTGGCATGACGCACATTCTTGCGCATCTGCGAATCCTCGAGCAGCCCTTGCGCCAGGATGGGGAATGGCTCTGCGGTGCTGGGATCCAGCGGCTTGCCTGTGGCAGCAGTCGTCATGCGCGATCTCCTTCTTCGCTGGCCAGAATCTCGGCCAGGTGAATCGTGCGCACTCCGGTTCTTTGCCGATGCAATGCGCCTTCGATGTGCATCAAGCAGCTGTTGTCACACGCGGTGCAGGCTTCGGCCCGCGTATTCAGAATGGCCTGCACCTTCTCACCCAGCATCGCGCTCGAGACCTCTGCGTTCTTCACGGCGAAGGTGCCACCAAAGCCGCAACATTGCTCGGCACCCGCGAGCTCGACCAGGTCGATGCCACGCACGGCCCGCAGCAGTCTCAGCGGCCCATCGCCGAGCCGCAGATTGCGCAGGCCATGGCAGCTGGGATGATACGTCACGCGATGCGGATAATAGGCACCAACGTCTTCCACGCCCAGGCCGCGGGTGAGGAACTCGGAGAACTCGTAAACCTTGGGCAGCAGGCGCTCAACCGTGGCGATCAGCGCGGGCCTGCCGATGCGCTCCGCCATCATGGGGTAATGATCGCGCATCATCGCGTCGCAGGATGACGACGGAACCACAACGGCATCGGCATGCTCGAACTGGGCAACGAAGCGTTCCAGCAACGGCAGCGCATCGGTTTGGTAGCCGGTATTCCAGTGCGCCTGACCGCAGCAGGTTTGTCCCGCGGGAAAGTCGATGGTATGGCCCAGGCGCTCCAGCACGCGCACAACCGCTTTGCCGCAGTCGGGAAACAGGGTGTCGTTGTAGCACGTAATAAACAGCGAAACTTTCACGCAGTCTCCAGCGAGGCGCCAGCACGCGAAGCGATTGAAATTCAATAGGGATTATATTTCCCTTTTATCATCCGCGTCCGTTAGCATGGTTCGCGCGGTCATCCAGCAGCTTTGAAGCACGAGGCAGACGTGGGAACGAACCCCTTTATCGGCGTACTCTATCACTGGCTCGGCGGCTTCGCCTCCGCCACCAACTTTATTCCCTTTCGCGGGATCAAGCGATGGTCCTGGGAGATTTACTGGCTTATCCAGGGAGTCGCGGCGTGGCTCATCGCGCCAATCGTGCTGGCTGGACTCCTCGTCCCGAATCTCTTCGGCATCCTCAACGAGGCTTATCACACGCATCCTGCGGACTTCGGCTACGCCCTGCTCTTCGGCGCACTCTGGGGAGTCGGCGGCCTGACCTTCGGCCTGGCCATTCGCTACCTGGGCATCGCGCTCGGATATGCCATCGCGCTCGGCCTCTGCACGGCCTTTGGCACGCTGGTTCCGCCCATCTTCCACGGGCAGATCGGTGCCATCGCGCACGAGCGTTCGGGACAGATCATCCTGCTCGGCGTTCTCGTCTGCGTGATCGCGGTCGCGGTCAATGGTTCGGCCGGACTCTCCAAGGAGCGTGAGATTACCCCCGAAGAGAAGGCCGAAGCCGGAGAACGTGACTTCTCCTTTGTGAAGGGCGTCTCCATCGCCGTGCTCGCGGGCTTTATGAGTTCCTTCTTTGCCTTCGGTCTGGACGCCGGCAAGCCGATCGGCGAGATCGCGAAGGTCAGCCTGCTCGCTCATCACCGCCTCGATCTTTGGCAGAATCTGCCGGTTCTTGTCGTCGTTCTTTGGGGAGGATTCCTCACCAACTTCGTCTGGTCCGCCATCCTCATCGTCCAGAATCGCTCGGTCGCTCAGTTCACCGGCGCTCCCGGCCGCAACCCGATGCGCGCCGCCGCGACGACTGGTGACACTCTGATGGACTTCGACCCGCGCGACCACGCGTCGCTGGCCCGCCTCTCTCCGCGAACCCTGCTCTTCAACTACCTCTTCGCAGGTCTTGCCGGCGTGGTCTGGTACTTCCAGTTCTTCTTCTACTCCATGGGTCAGACCAAGATGGGCCGTTACGACTTCTCCAGCTGGACGTTGCACATGGCGAGCATCATCATCTTCGCCACGCTCTGGGGTCTGTTCCTCAAGGAGTGGCGCGGCACCAGTGCGCGCACACGCACCCTCGTCGCGTGCGGCTTGTTCCTGCTGGTGGGCTCCACCATCATCGTCGGCTACGGCAACTACCTGAAGGCAAACGAACCCACCACGACAGCGGCTTCGCGGTAGAGATGCCTTAATT